>CAFBMX010000009.1_pt1 | contig 109480 bp, 103 predicted proteins | sample 7269091 | NCBI WGS metagenome assembly CAFBMX01 (sample SAMEA6814077, study PRJEB35770) | freshwater metagenome | biome: Freshwater; feature: Freshwater reservoir; material: water | place: Czech Republic | collected 2017-05-23 | depth 30m m | reverse complement strand
GCAAGATTCCCCACTGCTGCCTCCCGTAGGAGTCTGGGCCGTGTCTCAGTCCCAGTGTGGCTGATCGTCCTCTCAGACCAGCTACCCATCGAAGCCTTGGTAGGCCGTTACCCCACCAACGAGCTAATGGGCCGCGGGCCCCTCCCAATGCGGAGGCCGAAGCTTCCTTTCGTCACGAGACCTCACGATTCGTGACCACATTCGGTATTAGCCCGGGTTTCCCCGGGTTGTCCCGATCATTGGGGCAGGTTACCCACGTGTTACTCACCCGTTCGCTGCTTTGCCCCAGGCCGAAGCCTGGTTCGTCGCTCAACTTGCATGTGTTAGGCACGCCGCCAGCGTTCGTCCTGAGCCAGGATCAAACTCTCCATGAAGTAACCAGATGCCTGCCCGAAGGCCGACAACCTGGGAACGACGCCCGTGCACCACCCGAAGGCGATACCGGGGAGAGTTCGTCATGACCATTTTGCGATGCCACGTACACGAGGCACCGCGGTCTTGACAGAGTTCTTACTCAGACCGTCACTCCGCCGGCAAGCCGACGAATGACGGTTCGAATCTGGACACACAACTCGGACCCGGCTGGGCCGAGAAGTGCGCATGCTGTTGAGTTTTCAAAGACCGCCGCGCCCATTCGTGAGGGGGATTCCCTCGGAAAGACGCTCCTCAAACGCAAGGCTTGAGGAACGGACCGGACATGATAGCACCGCCCCGCAAGCTCCCCGAAGGGACTTCCGAAGGCGGTGGACCAGCCGGACTCGGAACTGTAGCAGGAGGGTTGCGGAGGTGCGGCGCGGGTGGCCTCAGTCGAGGACCTGCACGCTGACCTGCCGCTCACGAGGCCGATCGTCGAAGTCGATCAGCACGATCTGCTGCCAGGTTCCGAGGGCGAGATCGCCGTCATGGACCGGCACAGCGACAGACGGTCCGATCAGCGCCGCACGCAGGTGTGCGTGCGCGTTGGTGTCCGCGTTGCGCACGTTGTGCTCGTAGTGGTCACCAGCCGGGATCAAGCGCGCGAGCAGGCCGCGCAGGTCGTGGACGCCCCCAGGCTCGTGCTCCATGGTCGTCACAGCCACGGTCGAGCCCCTCGCGAAGACGATCGCCGCACCCGCGGTCACGCCCGACCGCTCCACCACCGCGCGCACGCCGGCGGTGATGTCCACGATCTCGCCGTCACCCTCCGTCGCCAGCCGCAGCAGCCCGGAGTGCACGCCCATCTCAGACGACCCGGATCCGACAGAAGCGACGGCGCCCCACCTGGACGACGAGCCCGTCGAGACGCGCTGACGGCACGTCGACATCGTCAGCGGCCAAGGGCTCGCCGTCGACGCGCACTCCGCCCTGCGCGACCAGGCGTCGCGCCTCAGAGCGCGACATACCGAAGGCGTCGGCCAGCGCTGCCGGGACGTGGATCATGCCGTCCGTGGCGGTGACGCGCGCCTCGTCGACCTCCTCCGGGACGGCATGGTCGACGAAGAGCCGATCGAAGTGCTGCTCGGCGGCGCGCGCCGCCTCGTCGCCGTGGAACCTGGCGATGATGCCGCGCGCGAGCGCGCGCTTGGCGTCGCGCGGCGCGGTGGCCTCGGCGGGCCGTTCGACCGCCAGGAGCTCGAACCACACGTCGAGCGCCTCGTCGGGGAGCCGCATCGTCTTGCCGAACATCTCCTCCGGGGCCTCGTCGATCCCGATCTGGTTGCCCTTGGTCTTCGACATCTTCTCGGCGCCGTCGATGCCGGGCAGGATCGGCATCGTGAGGACGCATTGCTCCGGGCGTCCGTAGTGTCGCTGGACGTCGCGTCCCAGGAGCAGGTTGAAGGTCTGATCGGTGCCGCCGAGTTCGATGTCCGACTCCACCGCGACCGAGTCATACGCCTGCATGAGCGGGTAGAGGAGCTCGAGGACCGAGATCGGGATCCCGCTCGCGTAGCGCCTCGCGAAGTCCTCGCGGTCGAGGAGCTGGGCGACGGTCGTGGTCCGGGCCAGCGCGAACAGCTCGATCATCGACATGTCGAGCCACTCGCTGTTGAAGCGCAGCTCGTAGAGCTCGGCGTCGTCGCGCAGGACGCGGTGCGCTTGGCGCTCGTAGGTGCGAGCGTTCGCATCGATCTCGGCGTCCGCGAGCACCGGTCGAGTCTCCGAGCGCCCGCTCGGATCCCCGACGCGCGCGGTGTAGTCGCCGACGATGAGGACCACGCGATGCCCGAGGTCCTGGAACTCGCGCAGCTTCTGCAGGACGACGGTGTGCCCGAGGTGGATGTCGGGCGCCGTCGGATCGAGACCGAGCTTAACCCGCAACGGGCGCCCCTGGGCGGCGACCTCCTCAAGGCGCCGTGCGAGACCACCGCCGGGAAGCGACTGCGCGGCGTTGCGGCCCAGGAATGCGGCTTGTTCAGCGGGATCAGAACCGGCGTCGACCATGGGGGCCAATGCTAGAGTCTGCCGCTCCTGAAGGGTCGCCACGAGGTCGGCGACACTCGCAGATGCGCCCGTTCACCGGTGCATCGCCCGGATGAACACGGGCGACCGTCACGCATGATCGACGACGCCGACTCCGACATTTCCGCTCCGCCCCCGCCGCCGACGGACGGGCCTCCCCCGCGTCGGCCACGCGTGCGCAAGCGCCGGCTGCTGCTCGTGCTCGTGCCGCTCGCACTGCTCGCGGTCGTCTCGACGCTGTTCGGCATGATGATGGCCGTCGCCAGCGACCTCCCGGATCTCGAAAGCGCGAAGGAGTTCCAGAGCGCGCGCAACTCACAGCTCACGGACCGGCTCGGACGTCCCCTCGGGATGCTCACGGGGGCCAACAACCGCGTGATCGTGAGTGAGACCGACATCTCGCCGTTCATGCGCAACGCCATCATCAGCGTTGAGGACGAACGGTTCTTCGAGAACTCCGGCGTCGACCTCAAGGGCATCGGGCGCGCCTTCGTCCAGGACGTCGTGCGCGGAGGCTCCCGCCAGGGCGGGTCGACGATCACGCAGCAGTTCGTGAAGAACGCGCTCCAGGCGCAGGACCAGCGCACCGTGCTCCAGAAGCTCGAGGAGTCGGCGCTCGCCTACCACCTCACGCGCCGGTGGTCGAAGAGCAAGATCCTCACGGAGTACCTCAACTCGATCTACTTCGGCAACGGCGCCTATGGCGTCGAATCCGCGGCACGGGTCTACTTCGCAGCCGACCCGAACCATCTGGGCTGCGGGACGCGCGCGCGGCCGTGTGCGAAGGAGCTCAGCGCAGCCGAGTCCGCCTTGCTCGCCGCCGTGGTCGCGAACCCGACCGCCTTCGATCCGGTCGCTCACCCGGAGTCCGCGCTGCGGCGACGCAACATGGTCCTCGGGAAGATGCGCGCGCAAGGGCGCATCACGCAGAGCGAGTTCCAGGATGCCGTTGAGCAGGCGCTCCCCGGCAAGATCGTGCCTCCGGGTGTCGACACGAAGGCCCCGTACTTCACGACATGGGTGAGCCAGCAGCTCGTCGAGCACTTCGGTGCCCGGCGGGCGTTCGAGGGCGGCCTGAAGGTCCGTACGACACTCGACCTCGACCTGCAGCAGGCGGCGGAGCGCGCGGTAGCCGCGTCGCTTCCCGACCCGAATGGCCCATCCGCCGCGATGGTCGTGATCGACAACAAGACCGGCGAGGTCCGGGCGCTCGTCGGCGGCGACGACTTTCGCACCCGTCCGTTCAACCTCGCGACGCAGGGACAGCGGCAGCCCGGGTCGACGGTGAAGCCGTTCATCCTCGCCGAGGCCCTCCACCAGGGCTACGGCCTCGGATCGGTCTGGCCCTCGCGCAAGCGGGTGTTCAACGTCCCCGGCACCGGCGGGAAGGAGAAGTTCGTCGTCAACAACTTCGACGACGCATATGCGGGCGCTCGCAACCTCGGCACGGCGCTGACCTACTCCGACAACGCGGTCTACGCCGCCGCCGGCATCAAGACCGGCACGCAGCGGATCGCGGAGCTCATCCGCAGCATGGGCGTGCGCTCCCCCGTCTCGGCCAACCCCGCCATGACGCTCGGGGCCTTCCAGCAGGGGGTCTCGGTCCTGGACTGGGCGCACGCATACGAATCGTTCGCGACGGGCGGCAAGCGGATCTCCGGCACGCTCGGCGCACCCAACGAGGGGCCGGTGGGCGTCCGCGAGGTCCGGCGGCTCGGGTCGAACGACCTGATCGCCCGCAACCGTGTGCGCTCCCGCCGCGTGCTGAGCGAGCGCCTCGCGGCGCTGACCACCGGGCAGATGCAGACGGTGGTGAGCTACGGAACCGGAAAGCGCGCCGGCTACGGCGGGTTCGCGGCCGGCAAGACCGGCACCACGGAGGACTACGGCGACGCCTGGTTCGTCGGCTTCACCCGCGAGCTGACGATCGCTGTCTGGGTCGGCTACCCCGACAAGCTCGTGCCCATGAAGACCGAGTTCGATGGCGAGCCCGTCGCAGGCGGCACGTTCCCCGCACAGATCTGGCACGACTTCGTCGTCCAGGCGAAGGCCATCTTCCGCCAGCGGATCGCCGAGCGCGAGGCTCTGCGCACCGGCCAGGCTGCGCCGCAGGGCGAGGATCCGGCCGCACAGCTCGACGGCAACGGTGACACCACGAGCCAGCAGGACGGCTCCGCCGGCCAGGACACAACGACGCCGGATCAGGGCACCGGCGGCGGCCAGGACACCGGGACCCCACAGAAGGACACCGGTGGCATCAGCGCCCCCGACTAGGCGAGCAGGGCCCGAGCGCGGGCGAGCTGCTCGCGCACGCGCGGAAGCGCCGTCCCGCCCTCGCTGATCTTCGACTCGAGCCAGGACTCCTGGACGAGGAGGCCTCGCGCCTCGTCGTCGAGCTCCGCGGAATGCCCGAGGAGCTCCTCGCGTGTGAACTCGGACAGCTTGCGGCCTGACTCGACGGACGCACGCACGAGCCTCGCCACGATGCCGTGGGCCTCCCGGAACGGCATGCCCCGCTTGACGAGGAGATCCGCGATGTCGGTCGCGGCAATGAGCTCGTCCGAGGCGGCCTGGGCCATGCGATCGCGCTTGAAGCTCGCACTGCGCACCATTCCGGCGGCGGCAGCGAGGCAGAGGCGCAGCGTGTCGACCGCGTCGAAGAGGTGCACCTTGTCTTCCTGGAGATCCTTGTTGTACGTCAGCGGCAGCGCGTGCAGGACACCGTGGAGCGCGCTGAGGTGTCCGACGATCCGCGGGGCCTTCGCGCGCAGGAGCTCGGCGGCGTCCGGGTTCTTCTTCTGCGGCATGATCGAGCTCCCGCTCGTCCAGGCATCGGCGAGCACGACGAACCCGAACTCCTCGCTGGACCACAGCACGAGCTCGGCGCCGAGCCGTGACAGGTGCGTGGCGCAAGTCGAGGCCGCAGCGAGGAAGTCGAGGATGAAGTCGCGGTTGGCGACGGCATCGAGGGAGTTGGGGGCGACGCCGGAGAACCCGAGCTCGTCGGCGACCATCCGGCGGTCCGTGTCGAAGTTGACGCCCGCGAGCGCTCCCGCGCCGAGCGGCAGGTCGCGGACCTGCGTCCCGACGAACTGCAGGCGCTCGCGGTCGCGCTGGAGCATCCAGACATAGGCGAGCAGGTGGTGCCCCAGATAGACGGGCTGTGCGCGCTGGAGATGCGTGTAGCCCGGGAGCGGCCAGTCGAGGTGCGCCTCGGCCGCATCGAGCACCGCGGCCATCAGCTCTTCGACGCGCTCGACCGATTCGATCGCGGCTTCGCGGACGAAGAGCGCGACGTCGGTGGCGACCTGATCGTTGCGCGAGCGGGCGGTGTGCAGACGTCCACCGACGGGGCCGGCGATCTCGGTGAGTCGCCGCTCGATCGCCATGTGGATGTCCTCGTCGTCCTCACGGAACGGGAAGGAGCCGTCGCGGAGCTCCGCTTCGACCGCGTCGAGCCCCGCGTGGATCGCGTCGCGGTCCTCATTCGAGAGGATTCCCTGTGCCGCGAGCATGCGCGAATGGGCGCGCGACTGGGCGATGTCGTACGGCCAGAGGCGCTGGTCGACGTCCAGCGACCGATTGATCGATGCGAAATCCGGGTCCTGCGGCTCAGCGAAGCGGGACATGAAGCGCGAGTCTAGGCGCCTAGCCGCGCCCGAGGACCGCGCGCAACGCCGCGGCCACGCGCGCGACCTGCTCGTCCGTCATCCCAGGGAAGAACGGAAGCGCGACGGATCGCGCGGCGACGTCCTCGCAGACCGGGAACTCCCCGAGTCGGTGTCCGAAGCGCTCGCGGTAGAAACTCATCAGGTGGATCGCCGGGAGATAGGGCTTCGACTGGACGCCGTGCTCGCGCAATCCGCGGACGACGTCATCCCGGCCGGGGCCGTCGTGCGGGACCTGGACGACGAAGACGAACCAGCCGCGCCGCTCGGCGCCACGGTCGTCACACGGCAGGTCGAGGCCCTCGATCTCGCCGAGCGCGTCGCGGTAGGAGCGCGCGAGGGCCGCACGACTCGCGAGCATGCCGTCGAGCCGGTCGAGCTGCGCGAGGCCGACGGCGCAGGCGAGATCGCTCAGGCGGTAGTTGAACCCCAGACGATCGTGGTCGAGCCAGCCCATGTCGGCTGCGCGACCCTGGTTGCGCTCGCTGTCGATCCGCGCCTTCACCGCCGGATCACCGGTCAGGACCATGCCGCCCTCGCCCGTGGTGATCTGCTTGTTGGCGTAGAAGCCGAAGACCGCGAGGTTGCCGCGCGCGCCGACCGCGACGCCGTCCGCATGGACGGCACCGAGTGCCTCGCAGGCGTCCTCCACGATCGGCAGCCCCATCGCTTCGAAGGCCGACAGATCCGCCGGGTACCCGAAGATGTGGACCGGAAGGATCGCGCTGGTGCGCGGCGTGATCGCCGCTGCGGCAGCCGCGGGATCGAGGTTCAGCGTGACCGGGTCGATGTCGGCGAAGACGGGGCGCGCACGTTCATAGAGCACAGCGTTGGCGCTCGCCACGAACGAGAAGGGCGATGTGACGACCTCGTCGCCATCGCTCACCCCGGCGGCACGCAGTGCCAGGTGCAGGCCCGCCGTCCCGCTGGAGACGGCGCTCGCGTGCGCGGCGCCGAGACGAGCTGCAAACGCGACTTCGAACGCCTCAAGACGCGGCCCGAGGGAGAGCTGGCCGGAGCGCAGCACCTCGAGGACGGCGCGCTCCTCGGCCTCCCCGATGACGGGGCGTGCGAGCGGGATCTCCTCCGTGCTCACGCGTCCGCGCCGGCGCCCGCAGGAGGGGCGCCCGCTCCGGCTGCGCGACCCGGCTGCTCGGGGTAGACAAGCGAATCGACCAGCGCCTCCCAGGAGGCGGCGATGACGTTCTCGTCGACGCCGATCGTCCCCCACGTGTCGGTGCCGTCGGTGACGTCGATGAGCACCCGTGTGACCGCACCGGTGCCGTGGCTCTCGTCGAGGATCCTGACCTTGTAGTTCACGAGGTCGATGTCGGCGAGGTGCGGGTGCGTCTGCGTAATCGCGGCGCGCAGGGCGTTATCGAGCGCGTTCACCGGTCCATTGCCCTCGGCAGTGCGCACATACCGTTCCCCGTCGATCCAGATCTTGATCGTGGCTTCGGTCTCGACGCGACCCTCCGCGCGCTGCTCGACGATCACGCGCCAGCTCTCGAGCTCGAAGAGGGGCTCGTAGGCACCGGTCTCGCGGCGCATGAGCAGCTCGAACGAGCCGTCCGCGGCCTCGAACTGGTACCCGGCGTGCTCGAGCTCCTTCACGCGCTCGACGATGCGCGACGCGGCGGCATCATCGACGTCGAGACCGGCCGATGCGGCCTTCTCGATGACGGTGCCGCGCCCGGCGATCTCGGAGATCAGGACGTCATTGCGGTTGCCCACGAGGGCGGGATCGATGTGCTCGAAGGTGCTCGAATCGGCCCGGATCCCGGCGGCGTGGAGGCCGGCCTTATGGGCGAAGGCGTGCTTGCCGACGAACGGCTGGGCGGCGACCGGTGCCCGGTTGAGGAGCTCGTCGACGAAGTTCGCCGTCGAGGTCAGCAGCGCGATGTTGCCCTCCGGAAGCGAACGCAGACCGAGCTTGAGCTCGAGGTCGGCGATGATCGTGACGAGGTTCGCGTTGCCGGTGCGCTCGCCGATGCCGTTGATCGTTCCGTGCACCTGGGTGGCACCCGCCTCGATCGCGACGATCGAGTTGGCGACGGCACAGCCGGAGTCGTTGTGGGTGTGGATGCCGATCGGCAGGCCCGGGAACTGCGCACAGACGTCGGCCACGACCGCCGAGACGCGGTTCGGCAGCGACCCGCCGTTGGTGTCGCAGAGGACGACGCGCTCGGCGCCGGCCTCCGCGGCGGCGCGGATGCACTCGAGCGCGAAGGAGCGATCCTCGGTGTAGCCGTCGAAGAAGTGCTCGGCGTCGAGAATCGCGCGCTTGCCGCAGGCCACGAGGTACGCGATCGAGTCGGCAATCATCTCGAGGTTCTCCTCGAGCGAGACCCGCACGACCTTCTCGACGTGAAGCGGCGAGGACTTCCCGACGAGCGTGACCACCGGGGCGAAGCACCCGGCGACGACTTGGAGTCCCTCGTCCTCGGCGGCGGTGACGCCGCGTCGACGGGTCATGCCGAATGCGACGATCTGCGCATGCGTCAGCTCGACGTCAGCGAGGCGCTCGAAGAGCTCAACCTCCTTGGGGTTCGACGATGGGAACCCGGCCTCGATGAACTGCACACCGAGCTCGTCGAGGCGGCGCACGACGCGGACCTTCTCCTCCGCCGTGAGGCTCATGCCGCCGCCGCCCATGCCGTCGCGCAGGGTGGCGTCGTAGAGCTCGATGAAAGTCATGCGGAGGTGGTCTCCCCTGCTGCCGCGCGCTCGCCCGCGTGCACCGGATCGAGCCAGCCGCGGTAGCGCTCGTCGCGGCCGTGGACCGCGTCCTCGAAGATCGACTGCACCTGGCGCGTGAGCGGGCCCGGCTCGCCGGTCGCGACCACGTGATCGTCGATCTCGCGGACCGGGACGACCTCGGCGGCGGTGCCAGTGAGGAAGATCTCGTCCGCGAGGTAGAGCTCGGCGCGGCTGATGTTGCGCTCGACGACCTCGATGCCGAAGTCGGCGGCGATCTTGACGGCCGTCCGCCGGTTGATTCCGTCGAGGATCGAGGAGGTCTCCGACGGCGTGGAGATCTTCCCGTCGCGAACGACGAAGATGTTCTCGCCGGAGCCTTCGCAGACGTGGCCGTGGGAGTCGAGCAGGATCGCCTCGTCATACCCCGACTTGTGCACCTCGATCTTCGCGAGGACGCTGTTGAGGTACTGGCCGCCGGCCTTCGCATGCGGGATCAGCGAGTCCGGGCTGATCCGGCGCCATGACGACGTCTTCGCGCGGACGCCGTTGCGCTTGCCATCCTCGCCGAGGTACGACGCCCACTCCCATGCGGCGATCGTGACGTCGACGGGCGCGTCGAGCGGGAACAGTCCCATCTGCCCGTACCCGCGGAACGCGATCGGGCGGATGTAGCACTGGCGCAGGCCGTTCCGGGCGATGAGCTCGAGCGTCGCCTGACGGATCTCCTCACGCTCGAAGGGGATCGGCATGTAGTACAGCCCAGCCGACTTGAAGAGCCGGTCGACGTGCTCCTGGTGACGGAAGACGGCCGGCCCGAGCTCGGTGTCGTAGCACCGGACACCCTCGAACACGGAAGTGCCGTAATGGAGCGCATGGCTCAGGACATGAACCTGGGCATCCTCCCACTTGACGAACTCGCCGTTCATCCAGATGAGTTCGCTGGGCTGCACGGAATCTCCTAATCGACTGGTCTAGAGCTGGGCCAGGACGGCCTGTGTGGCGAGGGCGGTACCGACCGTCCCCCCCAGATCACGCGTGCGCAGCCCTTCGGCCAGCGCGCGGTCCACTGCGGATTCTAGGGCGAGCGCCTCCGATTCCCAACCGAGCCCATGACGCAGCATGAGGGCGGCGGAAAGGAACATCGCCAGCGGGTTCGCGATGCCGAGGCCCGCGATGTCCGGGGCCGAACCGTGGACCGGTTCGAACACGCCGGGCGTGTCGCCGGCGCCGAGACTCGCACTCGGCATCAGCCCGAGCGATCCGGTGATCACGGACGCTTCGTCGCTGAGGATGTCGCCGAACATGTTCTCGGTCACCACGACCTCGAAGTGCCGTGGGTTGGTGACGAGCCGCATCGCCGTCGAATCGACGAGCAGGTGCTCGAGCTCAAGATGGGGGAACTCCTCCTCATGCACGCGCCGGACGACCTCGCGCCAGAGGCGACTCGTCTCGAGTACGTTCGCCTTGTCGACGCTCGTGACGAGCTTCTTGGCAGCTCCGAAGGCGACGCGCGCGATCCGCTCCACCTCCGCGACGGTGTATCGACAGTCGTCGGAGGCCTCCGTCGCCGTACGGGTCTTCTCGCCGAAGTAGATGCCCCCGGTGAGCTCGCGCACGACGAGCATGTCGGTGCCCTCGACGACCTCGTGCTTGAGCGGGCTGGAATCGAGCAGCGACGCATACGCCTTGACGGGTCGCAGGTTCGCGTAGAGGCCGAGCTCCTTGCGCAGGCCGAGCAGGCCCTGCTCCGGGCGCGGCTTCGCCGGATCGGTGGTGTCCCACTTGGGGCCGCCGACCGCGCCGAGCAGGACCGAGTCCGATGCGCGACAGGCGGCGAGCACCTCATCGGTGAGCGCCGTGCCGTGGAGATCGATCGAGCAGCCGCCGAAGGCGTGCTCCTCGAAGATCAGGCGCCCGGGGACGAACGCCTCGAGCAGCTCGATCGTCGCGGCAGTGACCTCAGGGCCGATGCCGTCGCCGGGAAGGACAGCGATCGTCGTCATGCGAGGCTCGTCGTGACAGGGCCGGGGCGCTCGCGCGTGGCCTCATAGGCGGCGACGGCGTCGCCCTGCTGGAGCGTGAGCGCGATGTCGTCGAGCCCGTGCAGGAGGCGATGCTTCGTCTCCGGCTCGATCTCAAAGCGCGCGACCTGGCCATCGCCGAAGTGGACCTCCTGCGCGGCGAGGTCGATCTCGACGTGGCCTGCGGCGGCGACCGCCTGGCACTCCTGCTCGGTCAGCTCGACCGGGAGCAGCCCGATCTTCGTGCTGTTCGAGCGGAAGATGTCGGCGAACGACGGTGCGATGATCGCGCGGAACCCGTAATCCTCGAGCGCCCACGGAGCGTGCTCCCGCGAGGATCCGCAGCCGAAGTTGCGACCTGCGACGAGGACGGGATTGGCGGGGAGGTCCCAGCCCGGCTCCTGCTTCCAGTCGTAGAAGAGGAACTCGCCGAACCCGGTGCGCTCGATGCGCTTGAGGAACTGCTTGGGGATGATCTGGTCGGTGTCGACGTCGTCGCGGTCCAGGACCGAGACGGGGCCGTCGATGACGGTCACGGCTTCCATCGTTGCTCCTAGTTCCAGTTGCGAATGTCGACGAACCGGCCTTCGATGGCCGCGGCGGCGGCCATCTGGGGACTCACGAGATGCGTGCGACCCCCGCGGCCCTGACGGCCCTCGAAGTTGCGGTTCGAGGTTGAGGCACAACGCTCGCCGGGAGCGAGTGTGTCCGGGTTCATGCCCAGGCACATCGAGCAGCCCGCCCCGCGCCAATCGAAGCCTGCGGCGGTGAAGATCGCGTCAAGACCCTCGGCCTCGGCCTGGAGCTTCACCTGCACCGACCCGGGGACCACCATGGCGTGGACGCCCTCAGCGACCGTGCGACCCTTGACCATCGCGGCTGCGGCACGCAGGTCCCCGATGCGCGAGTTCGTGCATGAGCCGATGAACACGCGATCGAGGCGGATCTCCTCGATCGGCGTCCCGGCCTCGAGGCCCATGTACTCGAGCGCACGACGGTCACCGTCGCCCCGAGGCTCCGGCACACGATCGGCGACGCCGACGACCATCTCGGGGTTCGTCCCCCAGCTGACCATCGGGCTGATCGCGCTCACATCGACGGTGATCTCGCGGTGGAAGGTCGCGCCCGGATCGGTCCGCAGCCCACGCCAGCGCTCGAGCAGCGCATCGAGCTCGGCACCCTGCGGGGCGGCCTCGCGCCCGCGGACCCACTCGAACGTCGTCTCGTCAGGGGCGATCATGCCGGCGCGGCCGCCGCCCTCGATGGTCATGTTGCAGATCGTCATGCGGCCCTCCATCGAGAGCCCCTCGATGACCGGCCCGGCGTACTCGACGACGTGACCGACGGCGCCATCGACGCCCATCTGGCCGATCGTCGCGAGGATCAGGTCCTTGGCGGTGACGCCCGGTCCCATCTCCCCGACGTACGTGATGCGCATTGACTTCGGCTTGGCCTGGACGAGGCACTGCGTCGCGAGGACGTGCTCGACCTCGCTCGTGCCGATGCCGAACGCCAGCGCGCCGAAGGCCCCGTGCGTCGCCGTGTGGCTGTCGCCGCAGACGATCGTCATGCCGGGCTGGGTGATCCCGAGCTCCGGCCCGATCACGTGGACGATGCCCTGCCGCGCCGAACCGAGCGAATACACCGGGACGCCGAACTCCGCGCAGTTGCGCTCGAGCGTCTCGACCTGGACGCGGCTGAGCTCATCCTTGATGCGCGCAGCGACTGGCGTTCCGTCGGTCGGCACGTTGTGGTCGGCCGTCGCGATCGTGCGGTCCGGGCGGCGGACCGGGCGGCCCGCGAGGCGCAGGCCCTCGAAGGCCTGCGGGCTCGTGACCTCGTGGACGAGGTGGAGGTCGATGTAGAGGAGGTTGTCGGCCACCTCGTGATCGGCCCAGATCTTGTCGAACAGTGTCGTCGGCTCTGCCATGGCTCTAGCTCCGTCGGAGGCCCGCGCTCACGACGGCCAGAATGACCGCCCGCTCGGGCCCAGGGTTCTCAAAGTGATGGGGAAGATCGGCGTCGAAGGTGACGCTGTCGCCGGCGGCGAGCTCGTGGCGCTCGCCGTCGATCTCGAGGACGACCGCGCCGGCCTCGACCACCGCGACCTCGCGGCTGCCCGGTTCGTGCATCGGGGTGTCCCCCGGTCCGCCGGTCCGCGCGCCGGCTCGCAGCTCGTGGCGGCTGACCTCCGAGCGCTGGCCCGGAAGCGACGGCGTGAGGACCTCAAAGGTGTGCCCGCTGCGCACGGCGCCTCCGCGGCGGCCCTCGCCCTCACGAACGATCGTGACCGCGCCCGACTCGTCGAGGCGCAGCAGCTGACTCAGGCGCAGATCGAGTCCGGCGGCGATCCGCGCGGCGACGGCCAGCGTCGGGCTCGTCTCGCCACGCTCGACCTGGCTGAGCATCGGGGCGGAGACCCCGCTGCGCTCCGCGAGGTCGCGCAACGAGTGCCCCCCGGACTCGCGCAGGGAACGCACACGCGGGCCGATCGCGATCGTCCCGGAGTCCAGCGATGTCGTGGCGACCGTCGTCACGCGCTGTACGTTATCACGTACAAGCGTAACTTCGCGCGGGAGCTAGAGCCGTACTGTGAGCGCTGGGTCTGCGGTCTCGCGCCGACGCCCGAAGAACTCGGGATGGCCGCCGAGCCGCCAGATGCCCATGAGCAGGACGCCGAGCAGCAGGAAGCCGACACCGATCACCAGCGGCGGTCCGAGACCGAGCCACGAGTCGCCCGACTCCGAATTGGCCGGGTCCGCCAGATCGATGCACGACTTGACGAAGACGCCGGTGAGCATCAGCGCGCCGAGCAGCGGCGCAAGCCCGATGAACACGAGATTGCGCCACGAGCGCAGCAGCTCACGCCGGTAGTAGACGACGCAGGCGAACCCGGTGAGCCCGTAGTAGAAGGCGATCATGAGACCGAGCGCCGCGATGGCGTCGAAGAGGACGTTCTCCGAGATGAGCGTGAGCCCGACGTACCAGATGACCGACACGGCGCCCATGAGCCAGGTCGCGAAGATGGGCGTGAGGTACTGCGGCGAGACCTCCCCGAGCTTCGACGGGATCGCCTTGGCCCGCGCCATCGAGAGCGCCGTGCGCGCGGTCGGCAGGATCGTCGTCTGGCAGGACGCCGCTGCGGAGGTGAGAACCGCGATGATCACGAGCTTGCCAAGCAGGCTGCTGCCGAACACATCGTTGGCGAGGAGCCCGAGGACGTCGCCCGACTCGTCCTTCCCAAGGCGATCGGGACCGCCGAAGGAGATCGCCGCGACCGTGACGATCACGTAGGTCAGCACGAGGATCAGCGTCGACGTGATCGCCGCACGGCCGGGGGTCTCCCCGGTGTCCGTCGTCTCCTCGTTCACCGCGACGGTCGTATCCCAGCCCCAATAGATGAAGACGGCGATCAGCACACCGGAGGTGAGCGCGGAGACCGAGCCGAGTTCAAACGGGTTGAACCAGCTCAGCGAGGGGTCGACGGAGGCCGCGATGCCGTCGCCGGTCCAGACGCGCACGAGCGCGACGATCGCGAAGAGGGCAAGCGTGACGATCTCAGCGCCGAGCAGGCCGATCTGGGTCTTCGCATTGAGCTCGATCCCGATCGCACAAATCCAGGTCATCGCGAGGATGAACGCCACGCCGACGAGGGTCACGAGGAACGTCGACGCGTCGTCGACGCCGAAGAGCAGGAAGCTGTAGAGCCCAGCAATCTGGGCCAGGTTCGCCATGACGATGACGTCGGCGACGATGATCGCCCAGCCACCGACCCACCCGATCGACGGGCCCATCGCCCGCGTCGCCCAACTGAAGGTCGTGCCGCAGTCCGGGTCAGCGCGGTTGAGCCAGTAGTACCCCGACGCGATCAGGACCATCGGGATGAACGCCGCGATCATGATCACCGGCGCCTGGACGCCGACGCCGCTGATCGCGACGACGAACCCGAGCGACGCCGCGAGCGAGTACCCGGGCGCAGTGGATGCGACGCCGATGACGACGCTTGAGACGAAGCCGATGGCGTTCGACTTCAGCCCCTTCTCGCCGGGTGCGGCACCCTGCGGAGCTCCGGGGCTGGTGCTGTTCTGAGCCGTGACCGCTGACATGCGCGCGACCCTACTCCAGGATCACCCCGTCGTGGTGGGATCCAGCAGGGAGACCGCGCGGCCGTCGACGAACTCGGGCCCAGCGATGAGCTCGTCGATCAGCGCCTGCGGGACGCGCTCGTTGGTCGTGACGACCATGACGGCCTCGCCGGCGCCGGGCGGCGTGGCGCCCTCCTCGTCCGGCTCGTACCCGATCGCGGCGGCGTCGATGTTCACGCCGTGAGCGCCGAAGGCGGTGCCGACGCGGCCGACCATGCCCGGAACGTCCCGGTAGCGGAACAGCGCCAGGTGATCGCCGAGCTGGAGGTTGAAGCGACGTCCCCAGGCCTCCAGCAGATGCGGGCGGTTGTGGCTGCCGAGCGTCGTGCCGACGACGCGCTGGGCGACGCCGCCGCAGACGACGGTAACGCGCACGAGCTCGGTGAAGTCGCGCGCGCTGGTGCGCGAGGTCTCAGCGACGACGATCCCGCGCTCAGCGGCGAGCGACGGGGCGTTGACGACGTTGACCTCGTCGTCGGTGTGCCCGGCGAGGACACCGAGCAGGACGGCGGTCGTCAGCGGACGGGTGTCACGGTCGGCGAGACGGCCGAGGTACTCGACGTCGATGCGGTCGATCGTGCCGCGGCCGATCGACGCGGCGAGGCGGCCGAGACGGCGGCAGAGCGGCACGAACGGCCCGAGGACCTCGAGGTCCTCTGCAGCGACGGCCGGCACGTTGACGGCGGTCGAGACACTCCCACCGGTGAGGGCGGCGACGACCTGCTCGGCGGCCTGGAAGCCGGCGCGGTCGGTCGCCTCGGCCGTCGAGGCGCCGAGGTGCGGCGTCACGATGACGTTCGGGTAGGCGAACAGCGGGTGCTCGGTGATCGGCTCGCTGCGGAACACGTCGAGCGCAGCGCCGGCCACCTTCCCGGAGTCGAGGGCCGCCTGGAGGTCCTCGTCGACGATCAGCGGGCCGCGGGCCACGTTGAGCACGCGCACGCCGTAGCGCATCTGCGCGAACGCCGAGGCGTTGAGGAAGCCCTCGGTCTCGGGCGTCTTGGGCAGATGGATGGTGATGAAGTCGGCCGCCGCGTAGAGCGCCTGCGGCTCGTCCGCGCGCTCGACGCCCGCCTCGCGATACCGGTCGGCACCGACGAAGGGGTCGAAGGCGATGACCTTCATGCCGAAGCCCTGGGCGCGCTCGGCGACGAGCTGACCGATGCGGCCGAAGCCGAGGATGCCGAGCGTCTTATCGAAGAGCTCTACACCTGAGTACTTCGAGCGGTCCCAGCGCCCGTCCTTGAGCGCCGCATGCGCCTGCGGGACGTTCCGCGCAAGCGCGAGCAGCAGGGCCATCGTGTGTTCGGCGGCGGTGACGACATTCGACTGCGGCGCATTGGCGACGACGATGCCGCGCTTCGTGGCGGCAGGGACGTCGACGTTGTCGACACCGACGCCGGCGCGGCCGATGGCCTTCAGGCGCCCGGAGTGCTCGAGCACCTCCGCCGTGAGCTGGGATGCGGAACGGATGAGAATCCCGTCGTACTCCCCCAGCTCGCGCTGGAGCTCGCCCTCGGCCCAGTCGGTCTTGACCGTGACGTCGAAGTGCTCGCGGAGCAGGGCGATGCCCGACTCGCCGATGTTCTCTGCGACCAGGACCTTGTCCATCAGGCATTCCCTCCGTCGAGCCGCTCGACGACCCAGTCGATGCAGGCGATCAGCGCTGCGACGTCCGCCGGTTCGATGGCCGGGAACATCGCGACGCGCAGCTGGTTGCGTCCGAGCTTGCGGTACGGCTCAACATCGACGATCCCGTTGCTGCGCAGCGTCGCGGCGACGGCGGCAGCGTCGATGCGCTCATCGAGGTCGATCGTGCCGACGACGAGCGAGCGCTTGGCGGGGTCGCTGACGAACGGGGTCGCCCAGTCGCGGCTCTCCGCCCACCCGTAGAGCAGATCGGACGACGCGGTGGTGCGCTCCACGCAGAACGACAGCCCGCCGTTTTCGCTCATCCAGTCGAGCTGCTCGGCGAGCAGCACGAGCGTCCCGACCGCGGGCGTGTTGTAGGTCTGGTCCTTGAGGCTGTTGTCGAGCGCCGTGGCGAGGTTGAGGAAGTCGGGGATCCAGCGACCGGAGCCCGCGATCTGCGCGATGCGCTCCTGCGCCGCGGGACTGAGCAGCGCGAGCCAGAGCCCGCCGTCGGAGGCGAAGCACTTCTGCGGCGCGAAGTAGTAGACGTCGGCCTGGGCAGCGTCGAGCGGCAGGCCGCCCGCGCCGCTCGTGGCGTCGATCACGACGAGTGCGTCGCCCGCGTCGGCCGGGCGCACGACGGGGATCATCACGCCGGTGGACGTCTCGTTGTGAGCCCAGGCGAGGATGTCCGCGCTCGCGTCACCACGCGGCGCCGGGGCATCACCGGCCGGGGCGTCGATGACGATCGAATCGCCGAGGAACGGCGCCGCCTGGGTCGTCTTGGCGAACTTCGAGGAGAACTCGCCGCAGGTCAGGTGGAGCGCCCGCTCCTGGACGAGGCCGAAGGCCGCCGCATCCCAGAACGCGGTCGCGCCGCCGTTGCCGAGCGCGACCTCGTACCCCTCGGGGAGGTTGAACAGGTCGCGCAGGCCGCCGCGCACGCGGCCGACGAGATCGCGCACGGGGCGCTGACGATGGGACGTTCCCAGGAGCGCTGCTCCCGGACCGGCGAGCGCGGCGACCTGTGCGGCACGGACCTTCGACGGGCCGCAACCGAAGCGGCCGTCGGAGGGCTTGAGCTCATCCGGGATGACGAGGGGCGACTGGGTGGCGTTCACGGGGACTCCGCAGGTGGATGACGACGGACGTGCCCAGGCGCGCGGCGGTGCTGCAGCCGTTGCTCCCCGGTGGTCCATTCCACCAATAGGCGCCAGTCGCGACGGCCCAGCGAGAATAGCGGGCCGTCGGGCGTCAGCCCTGCTCGAAGCCCGAGTCGTCGATCCAGCTCATGTGCGAGCGCAGATCACGGCCGGTCTTCTCGAGCTGCGAGGTGGCCTGCTCCTCGCGCATGCGCTTGAAGTTCTCCTGGCCGGCGCGGTTCTCAGCGATCCACTCGCGGGCGAACGTCCCGTCCTGGATCTCACCGAGGATGCGCTTCATCTCGGCACGCGTCTCGTCCGTGACGATGCGGGCGCCGCGCGTGTAGTCGCCGTACTCGGCGGTGTTCGAGATCGAGTAGCGCATGCCGGCGAGGCCCTTCTCGTACATGAGATCGACGATGAGCTTCAGCTCATGGAGGCACTCGAAGTACGCCATCTCCGGGTCGTAGCCCGCATCGACAAGCGTCTCGAAGCCGGCCTGGACGAGCGCCGATGCGCCGCCGCAGAGCACGGCCTGCTCGCCGAAGAGATCGGTCTCGGTCTCGTCCTTGAAGCTCGTCTCGATGACGCCGCCGCGGGTGCAGCCGATGCCCTTCGCGTACGCGAGCGCCAGCTTGTGCGCGTTGCCGGTCGCGTCCTGGTGGATCGCGATGAGGCCCGGAACGCCCGAGCCCTCGAGGTACTGACGGCGCACGAGGTGGCCAGGGCCCTTCGGTGCGGCAAGGGCCACGTCGACGTCCGCGGGCGGCTCGACCTCGCCGTAGTGGACCGAGAAGCCGTGGCCGAACATCAGAAGGTTGCCGGCGTCGAGGTTGTCGCGCACGTCGGCCTCGTAAATGCCGCGGTGGAGCTCGTCGGGGACGAGCATGACGACGATGTCGCCGCGGGCGGCGGCCTCGGCGGGCGTCAGAACCTCCAGGCCGGCGGCGCGTGCCTGTGCGACCTTGGGTGAGTCGGACCGCAGGCCGACGACGACCGTCGCACCCGAGTCATGAAGGTTCAGGGCGTGGGCGTGGCCCTGCGAGCCGAAGCCGATGATGGCGATGGTCTTGCCGTCGAGATTGCCGAGGTCCGCGTCGTCGTCGTAATACATGGTCGCGAATCGTAGTGGGAGCGGGCCGATGGCGGCGCTCAGGCCTCAGCGGTGGCGCCGAGCGCGCATGCCGGGAGCCGGAGCGACCCGTCCGGCTGCGTGTACGGCGCGTATCCCGCGTCGACCGCGTCACGCAGCGCGTAGTGGTCCGCGGGCCTCAGTCCAGCCACCGCCTCGCCGAGTGAGATCGAGGTCGTGCGCATGTGCTCCCACCAGGCGTCCGCGTCCGGTGCCTCCCAGACGAACGGCACCGGCTCGATGCGCACGTCCATGAATCCGGCGGCCCCGAGCAGGTCCGCGAGGTGCGCGTGATCGGCGAGCGCGAACATCCCCGGCGTGCCGGGTGCCGGGACGCTCGCAAGCCCCCGTGCGACCAGCTGCTCCTGCAGCACGCCGATCCACGGGTTCTGGTCCTGGGATGCCCACGCGGCGAGCGCGATCCGGCCGCCTGGGCGCAGGACGCGCCGCGCCTCACGCAGTGCGGCCTCCGGGTCGGCGACGAGCATGTAGCCCCAACGCGAGACGATCCCGTCGACCGTCGCGGCATCGAGGTCGAGCCACTCCGCCTCCATGGCCTGCGCCTCGACGTGGGCGAGCCCGCTCGCGGCGATCGCGCGCTCCGCCGCCTCCACCATCGGCGGCGCACCGTCCGTGAGGATGACCCGGCCGCCCGCACCGACACGCTCGGCCGCGAGCAGTCCGACATCGCCCAGCCCACACGCGACTTCGACGACCGTCGCTCCTGGCTCGATCTGCGCCGCGTCGACGAGCCACTGAGCCACGGGCGCGGCGGCTCTACGGACCGCCTCGCGGCGGTCCTCCCACCCGCGCGCTGCAGCCTCCCACCGACGTCGGCTGTCGGCGCGGTACGCCTCGTAGTCCATGCCGTGAGCGTACGCGACGTCAGGCGAGCGCCGAGCGCAGGAGCTTGCCGCTCGGTGTGCGCGGGAGCGCGGCGACGATGCGGATCTCCTTCGGCCGCTGGTGTGGCGCAAGACGCGCGCGACACCAGGCGCCGAGCAGCTCGGACGTGAGCTCCGCGCCATCGGGATCGCGGGCGACCACGACGGCGACGACCGCCTCGCCCCACTGCGAATCGGGGCGACCGAAGACGGCGGCCTCCGCGACGAGCGGATGCGCCTCGAGCGCCTCCTCGACCTCGCCCGGCAGGACGTTCTCGCCACCGGTGATGATCGTCTCGGCGAGCCTCCCGGTGACGACGAGGCGACCGTGTGCATCCAGCGCGCCGCGATCGCCCGTGTGCAGGACGGGACCGACGTCCGGCGTGATCGTGGGTCCGGAAGCGAGGATCTCGTCGCCGGGACCGATGCGCACGCTTGTGCAGAAGAGCGGAGCGCCGAACGTCGCGATCTGCGAGCAGGCCTCGGTCATGCCGTATGTCGGCGCGACGGGAACGCCGGCCTGCGCCGCGCCTTCGAGGAGCGCCGGTCCGGCCGGCGCCCCGCCGAGGAGCGCCCAGCGCAGCGCCGGCGGCGCGCGCAGGCCCGCGTCGAGCAGCCGTGAGAGCGTCGTCGGAACGAGCGAAATCAGTGTCGGGCCGGCGGGGTCCCGTAGGGCCGCGAGGACGCGGCGCTCGTCGAACCGCTCGTGGACGATCGCCTGTGTCCCATAGATCGCCGACCGCAGGAGGATGGAGAGCCCGCCGACGTGGGACACGGGCAGGCAACAGAGCCAGCGCTCGTCGCTGTCGACCCCGAGCGCGACCGCTGACCCGAGCGAGCTCCAGAGCCAGTTCCCATACGTCAGGTGCACCGGGGTCCCGGCCCCGGACGTGCCCGAGGTGTGGACGATCACGGCGCTGGCGGCGAGGTCATGGACGTCGTCGAGGACGCAGTCGGGCGCCTCGGGGCCCAACAGCTGCGGATCTCCATCGACGACGAGCACGCAGCGCTCGAGCCGCCGAGCGAGCGCATCGGGTGCGAGCCGGGGATCGATCGGGACCGCGACGGCGCCGAGGAGCAGCGTCGCGTGGAGCGCAACCGCGAACGACGTGCTCGGATCGAGGACGAGCGCGACCTCATCCCCGCGCTGCACCCCGCGAGCGGCGAGTCTGCGCGCTGCGCTCTGGGCGCCCCGCAGCAATTCGCGGTAGGTGAGGTCCCCGACGGCGAGCCGCTCGGGTCCGGCGGCAGCCGCGCGCGCGAGCCAGGCGTCGACGATCACCCTGCGAAAGCTAGCCTGCCCACATCATGAGCACCGATCCCGCCGCCACGACCATCCGCCCGGGCGCCGACTGGCAGACCGTCGAAGGATTCAGCGACGTGCGCTACGAGCTCTCCGGCGACGGGCTCGCGAAGATCACGATCGACCGGCCCGAGGTGCGCAACGCCTTCCGCCCGCAGACGATCATGGAGATCGCGCGTGCGATGGAGCTCGCGCGCGAGGACCCGCAGGTCGGCGTGATCATCCTCACGGGACAGGGCGACCTGGCCTTCTGCTCCGGCGGCGACCAGCGCGTGCGCGGCGACACCGGCTACCTGACCGATCCGTCCGGCGGGCCCTCGCAGGGCATCGGCCGCTTCCACGTGACCGACCTGCACCTGCAGATCCGTCGCACGCCGAAGCCCGTCGTCGCGATGATCGCCGGGTACGCCGTCGGCGGCGGCCATGTGCTGCACATTCTGTGCGATCTCTCGATCGCCGCCGACAACGCCCGCTTCGGGCAGACTGGGCCGAAGGTCGGCAGCTTCGACGGCGGCTATGGCGCCACGCTGCTTGCGCGACAGATCGGCCAGAAGCGCGCCAAGGAGATCTGGTTCCTCTGCCGGCAGTACGACGCCCAAGAGGCGCTCGGCATGGGGCTCGTGAACACGGTCGTCCCGCTCGCGGAGCTTGAGGTCGAGACGGTGGCCTGGTGCCGCGAGATGCTCGAGCACTCGCCGTTCGCGCTGCGGCTTCTGAAGGCCAGCTTCAACGCGGATGAGGACGGCCTCGCCGGCCTCCAGCAGCTCGCGCACGATGCCAACCTGCTCTTCTACGGCAGCGAGGAAGCGCGCGAAGGTCGCGAGGCCTACAAGGAGCGTCGTCGCCCCGAGTTCGAGCGCTTCCCCCGCCGGCCCTGAGCTCCACGCCATGACGCCTGCTGCTGACACCCGCCCCTCTTCGCTGCGCATCTGGCTGCTCGCAGCTCGTCCTCGCACGCTGCCCGCGGCCGTCGCACCCGTGCTCGTCGGCACCGCGCTCGCCTGGACTGCCCGCTCGATCGACTGGGTCGCCTTCGTCGCGGCGCTCCTCGGCGCCCTCTTCATCCAGGTGGGGACGAACCTCTCCAACGACTACTCGGACGCACGGCGGGGCGCCGACACCGAAGATCGCCTCGGGCCCGTGCGGGTCACGGCCGGGGGCCTCGTCCCTCCGCGCCAGGTCCTCGTCGCCACATACGTGAGCTTTGGGCTCGCCGTGCTCTGTGGCATCTATCTCGTCGCGATCGCCGGGTGGGTTCTTCTGGCGATCGGCGCTGCCTCGATCCTCGCGGGTGTGCTCTACACCGGTGGCCCGCGACCCTACGGCTACGCGGGGCTCGGCGAGATATTCGTCTTCCTCTTCTTCGGCGTCGTCGCCGTGACCGGCTCCTACTACGTGCAGCGCGAGGCGCTTCCGTGGGAAGCCTTTGTGCTGGCGGTCCCAGTCGGACTGCTCGCCTCGGCGATCCTCGTGGTGAACAACATCCGCGATCTGGACACCGATCGGCGTGCGGGGAAGCGCACGATGGCGGTGCGGCTCGGGCGAGCGCGCACGCGGGTCCTCTATGACGTGATGCTCGTGCTCGCGTACGTCACGGTGCTGATTCCGTGGGTCGCAGGCGAATTCGATGCCTGGCTGGCGCTTCCGTGGCTCACGCTCCCGCTCGCCTTGCGCCTGCGCACGATCGTGCGCACGCACACCGACGGACCCACGCTCAATGAGGCGCTCGCGGGGACCGGCAAGCTCGAGTTCCTCTTCTGCGTGCTGCTCGCCGTCGGACTCATGCCCTCGTGAGCTGATGCGCGCTGTCCTCGTCGAGCGCACGCTGTGCCTGCGGGAGCCCCTGCGCACCGCACAGGGCGAGATGACGGAGCGGCCGCTCTTCCTCCTTGAGCTTCAGGACGGTGAGGGCCGACGGGCGGCGGGCGAGGCCGCACCGCTCGAGCACTACGACGGCGTGTCGGCGGAGCGCTGCCGCACCGCGCTCGAGGCCTATCTGCCGCTGCTGCGGGCGCACGACGGGGGGACCGGCGTGAGCCTCCTCGACGCCTGCCGCGCCGTGGATCCGCTGCCGCAGGCGCTCAGCGCGATCGACACCGCACTGTGGTCGCTTGCCGCGCAGCGCGAAGGACGCCCGATCTGTGACCTGCTCAGCGACGAGGCGCTGTCCCACGTTCCCGTCAACGCGACTATCGGCGCGACCGATGCGCGCGCTGCCGCCGCACAGGCGCTCGCCTTCATCGAGGCGGGATTCACCTGCCTGAAGGTGAAGGTGGGTGTCGGGGATGACGCGTCGCGCCTGGCAGCCATCCGCGCCGCCGTGGGGCCGCAGGTCGTCCTGCGGCTCGACGCCAACGGCGCGTGGACGGCGGATCAGGCGGTCCACGCGATCGGCCGGCTCGCGGCGGCGGGCCTCGAGCTCGTCGAAGAGCCCGTCCATGGCGTCGACGCGCTGCGCGAGGTGCGCCGTCGGGTTCCGTCGCGCATCGCGATGGACGAGACCGCTGCCGAGCCGGGGGCGATCGGCTCCGGTGCCGCCGACGCCGTGTGTCTGAAGCTCGCGCGCGCCGGCGGCATCTCGGGGCTGCTCGCGCAGGCTGCACTCGTGCGTGCCAGCGGCGCCGAGGTGTATCTCGCCTCGACGCTCGACGGACCCGTCGGGATCGCCGCCGCACTCCACTGCGCAGCGGCGCTGCGCGTCGAGCTTCCGTGCGGCCTTGCCACGCTCGGTCTCTTCGAGGATGCGGTCCCGGCCGCCCTCACCCCCAGCGCCGGTGCGATCGCGGTACCGACCGCACCCGGGCTCGGGCTCTAGCGAGCCGCGTCAGAACGCGGCGATCGCGCGGGCCACGGCGACCGGCGCCACGCGCACGAGCGCGTGACCGACACCGGCCACGACCTCCGCGCGGGCGTGCGGCAGGCTCGTCGCCATCCTCTCGGCGAGTGCCACGTAGCGGGGATCGCGCTCGCCGCTCAGCAGCAGCGTCGGGACGTCCAGGCACGGCAGTTCATCCCAGACGGCGCCCACAGCGCCCGGACCGAGGCCCCGCAGGGCGGCCGCGAGGCCGGCGGGCGTGCTGCGCGCGATGTCCGCCCGCGCTCGCGCCTGCGCATCCGCGCTGTCGTCGGCGAAGAGCGGCTGCGCGAGCCAGCGCGCCGCGAATACGTCGAGATCGTCCTCCTCCTCGATCTGCCCTGCGAGCGCCTCGTCGGCCGCGCGCCGCGCGCGCCGCGCCGCGTCATCCTCGATCCCGGCGGACGTGGAGAGCAGGATGAGTCGCGTGACGCGCTGCGGCGCTGCGAGCGCCACGTGGAGGGCAACCCGACCACCCATCGAGTAGCCCGCGAGCGCGAAACGCTCGGGCACCGCTGCAAGGATGTCGGCGACGACGTGCTCGATCGACACGGGACGCGCAGCTGCGGCGCCGCCATGCCCGCGCAGGTCCAAAGCCAGCGAGCGGTAGCGTTCAGCGATCGCGTCGGCGACCGGGTCCCATCCGCGGCCGGTGCCGCCGAAGCCATGAAGCAGCACCGCCGTCTCGAGCATCGCCGACCATCATGACCTCCCCCACCGACAAGCACGTTCTGCTGCGCGCCTTCTGCGACGAGCTCGGCCGCGCGGGCATCGCCGGAGCCGTGACATCGCCGGGATCGCGCTCCACGCCGCTCGTGCTCGCACTCACGCGGGATGGAGCCTTCCCGTGCTACTCGCAGGTCGACGAGCGATCCGCCGGCTTCTTCGCGCTCGGACTCGCAAAGGCGACCGGGCTGCCGGCCGTCCTCGCCTGCACCTCAGGCACCGCGGCGGCCAACTACCTCCCCGCGGTCATCGAGGCCCACGAGGCACGCGTGCCGCTGATCGTCCTCACGGCCGATCGCCCGCCGGAGCTGCGCGACGTGGGTGCCGGGCAGACGATCGACCAGATCGGGCTCTACGGCACCGCGGTGTCCTGGTTCGCCGAGGTCGGTGTCGACACCGCCACCCCGCAGACGGTGCGGTGGATCCGCGCCCTCGCGTGCCGCGCGGTCTGGACGGCGCTCGGCGAGCGTCCCGGCCCGGTCCACCTGAACATGCCGCTCCGCGAGCCGCTGATCCCCGATGCGCCGCTGCCTGACGAGGAGCCCGGCGGCGGCGGGCGTCCACAGCGCCGTGCCTGGACGGGGCGCGCGCGCGTGCGCCACGACGCCGACGCGGCCGCCGCCACGCTCGAACCGATCATCGGTGCGGCAGGACGGGGTGTCGTGGTGCTCGGCCGTCACGAGTCGGGTGGCGAGGGGCCTGCCCCGACCGCGCTCGCGAGCGCCGCGGCGGCGTTCAGCGCGGCGTCCGGCTGGCCGCTGCTCGCGGACCCGCTCTCGGGAGCGCGCCACGGCGCGGGCGCCATCGCGCACTACGACGCGCTGTTGCGGGTCCCCGCCTTCGCCACGGCCGCACGCCCGTCGGCCGTGCTGCGCATCGGCGACCTCCCGGCCTCCGGGCCGCTGCGCCGCTGGCTCGCCGGCATCGAGGGCGTCCACGTCCTCTTCGATCCGCACGGTGCCAACCAGGATCCCGACCAGCTCTGCGACCTGATCCTGCCCGAGCCGCCGGCGCCGGTTCTCGCGCGGCTGGCCGAACGGGTCCGACCGATCGATGCCGCCTGGCTCGGGGCGTGGCGCAATGCGGACGACCGCGCTGCCCGAGCCCTCGCACAGGTCCTCGGTGACGAGCTGAGCGAACCGCGCGTCGCTGCCGAACTCGGCGCGACGCTGCCGCCCGACGCGACGCTCGTCGTGTCGGCCTCGATGCCCGTCCGCGACGTCGAGACCGTCTTCCCCGTGCACGACGCGCCCCCGCGGGTGCTCGCGAACCGCGGGGCCAACGGGATCGACGGCACGATCGCGACGGCATACGGCGTCGCCGCAGCGTCGGACGGACCCGTCATCCTCCTGATCGGGGACGTTGCCTTCGCCCACGATGTCGGCTCACTGCTCACGGCGCGGCGGCTGGGTGCACCGCTCACGATCGTGCTCATCGACAATGGCGGCGGCGGGATCTTTGACTTCCTCCCCGTGGCGGGCGAGCGGGATGTCTTCGAGCCCCACGTGGCGACGCCGACCGGGCTCGACGTGACCGGGGTCGCCACCGCGTTCGGCCTTCATCTCCTCGAGCCGTCGAACCTCTGGGAGCTGCGCGCAGCGCTCGAGCACGGGCTGACCTCCGACGGCACGCAGTTGATCCACGTGCGCACCCGCCGTGCCGAGAACGTCGCGCTCCATGCGCAGCTGTGGGACGCCGTCGGCGCGGCGCTCGCAGACGAGTCCTGACGCCGGAGCGTCAGCCCGCGAGAACCGGCATCAGCGCGCCGAGCTTCAGCTCGGTCTCGGCGAGCTCCGCCGCCGGGGCCGAGTCGCGCACCACCCCGACGCCGGCGTAGCAGCGCGCGACCGGGCCGTCGAGCAGCGCGCTGCGCAGCGCCACGCAGAACTCGCCGTCCTCCTGGGCATCGACCCATCCGACCGGACCGGCATACCACCCGCGGTCGAGACCCTCGAGGGCGGGGATGAGCGGCGCGGCGACCGCGAGCGGCTCGCCGCCGACGGCCGGCGTGGGATGCAGCAGCCCGGCGAGCTCGATGACGCTCACCGGCTCGCGCAGCTGGGCGCGGATAGGGGTCGCTAGATGCTGAATGTTGGCGATGCGTGCGAGCACCGGCTCATCCGCGGGCGTCACCCACACGCTGCGCGGCTGTAGGGCCGCGACGATGCGGCGCGTGACGATCGCGTGCTCCTCGCGGTCCTTCGCGGAGCGCAGGAGCTGCTCGCCGAGATGGTCGTCGACCGCCGGGTCGGCGCTGCGCCGAGCAGAGCCCGCGAGCGCGAGCGTCCCCGCACGCAGACCCTCACGCCGCACGAGCAGCTCCGGGCTGGCCGCGAGCAGGGTGGCGTCGCCGCGCCCCACGGCGAAGACGTGACATTCGCGAAAGGCCTCACGCAGCACGCCGAGGACGGCCGCCGCATCGTGCGCAGCCGCCGCGTGTGCCTGCACCTCGCGCGCCAGCACGATCTTGTCGAGGTCACCGGCGCGGATCAGCTCGATGGCGCGCGCCACCGCCGCCTCATAGTGCTCCGGGGGCATGGCGCTGACGACGCGCGTGCGCTCGGTCGGGGACGGGTCGAGCAGCGGCAGGGCGCCGTCGTGCAGCTCATCCGCACGCGCGCACAGGCGCTCCAGCACCGCCCGCGGATCATCGTCGCCGCGTACGAGGGCGTGCAGCGTCATCGCGACCTCGCCGTCGCGCCGGGCGAGCGCCACCTCGGGAACGTGCAGCGAGCCCGCCGGGAAGCCACGCCAGTGCGGCGCCTCCCCACCGTCGGGAGCGAACGCGAAGCCGCCGACCGCGACCGGGCCGCTCCCGCGGGGCCCGCTGTCGTCGTCCACGAGCGCCTCGGCCGTGAGCGCCCGCCAGCGTGCGGCGATGTCGCGGAACCGTCCGGGTCCTTCGGCGTCGAGCGCGATGACGCAGCCGAGCGCCGCGAGCGCGCTGCCGCGCCGGTCCGGCTGCTCCATGACGAACCACGGCTCACCGGCCCGCCGTGAGGCGACGGCCACCGCGGTCGGGTCGACCGACGCATCCAGGGCGACCGTCACCGCGACGAGCACTGCGCCGGAGCTGACGCGGCGTGCGCGCTGCGCCGCCGCTTCGAGACGCTCGCTCAGGCGACCCCGTGCGGCGCCGTCAAGCGCATACGACTCACCGCGTGTGGCGCTCGTCGCAGCCATGATCATCGAGGATACGAGCGGGCCGGCGAGCCCGATGGCTCGCAGGCGCGGCGCTGCGCCGAGCTACGTTTCGGAGCGCCCGCGAGCGACGGCGATCTCGCCGGTCCGGACCATCTCGATCAGGCCCAGCGGGCGCACCATGCGCTCGAAGGCCTCGACCTTGTCGGTCGTCCCGGTGATCTCCACGACGAGCGAGCGCTTGCTCACGTCGACGACCTTCCCGCGGAAGATCTCGCAGATCTGGAGCACCTCGGCGCGCGTGGCGCTGTCCGCCGTGAGCTTGAAGAGCGCGAGCTCGCGCGCGACCGTGTCGGCCGGCTCGAGGTCGCGGATCTTCAGGACGTTCACGAGCTTGTCGAGCTGCTTCGTGACCTGGTCGATCGGGTGCACCCCGCCGTCCAGCGTGAGCGTGATGCGCGAGATGGCGTCGTCATCGGTGGGACCGACGGCGAGCGTGTCGATGTTGAATCCGCGCCGCGCGAACAGGCCGGCGACCCGTGTGAGGACGCCCGGCTTGTTCTGCACGAGGATCGAGAGGATGTGCTTGCGCCCCGTGCGGCGGCCGACCTCGGCCTCCAGCTCCTCGAGGCTCGGGAGATCCTTGGTTCCGCGTTCGGTCATGGATCAGCCGACCATGTTGCGCGCGGCCTCGCCGGGCACAATCATCGGGTACACGTTCTCTTCAGGCGTGACGCGCACATCGACGAGCACCGGCCCGTCGGTCGCGAGCGCCGCGCGCACATCGTCTTCGAGCGTGTTCTTGTCCGTCAGCCGCATCCCGGTCGCGCCATAAGCGTCGGCCAGCTTCACGAAGTCGGGGAACTTGCCCATGTCGACCTGCGAGTAGCGGCCGTCCCAGAAGAGCTCCTGCCACTGGCGGACCATGCCGAGGTAGCCGTTGTTGACGATGAACACCTTGATCGCGATGCCCTCCTGGGCGCAGGTCGCGAGCTCCTGCATGTTCATCTGGACCGAGCCGTCCCCGGCGATGCAGACGACCTGCTGGTCAGGGCAGCCGACCTTCGCCCCCATCGCGGCGGGCAGGCCGAATCCCATGGTGCCGAGGCCGCCGGAGTTGATCCAGCGCCGAGGCTGCGGGAAGTCGTAGTACTGCGCGGTCCACATCTGGTGCTGACCGACGTCCGACGTGATGATCGCGTCGCCGCCCGTGGCCCGGCAGATCGACTGGAGGAGGAACTGCGGGCGAATCTCGCTGTCGGTCGAATCCGTGTAGGTCAGCGGGTGCTCGGCACGCCAGCCATCGATGCGGCTCCACCACTCGTTCAGCCGCGCCTTCTCCGCACCCAGCTCGCGGTACTCCTCGAGCAGCTGCGGGAGGATCCGCTTGGCGTCGCCGATGATCGGGATGTGCGCCGGGACGTTCTTCGAGATCTCCGCCGGGTCGACGTCGATGTGGATGAACTTGGCGCTCGGGGCGAACTCGCTGAGCAGCCCCGTGATGCGGTCATCAAACCGCGCTCCGATGGCGCAGATGAGGTCCGCCTCGTCCATGGCGTAGTTGGCCGCGCGCGTGCCGTGCATGCCGAGCATGCCGAGCCACTGCTCGTGCGGCGCCGGGAAGGCGCCGAGGCCCATGAGGGTCGCGGTGACGGGGAAGTGCCCGTCGAGCGCGAGGGCGCGCAGCTCCTCGGCCGCGTCGCCGCTGACGACACCGCCGCCGACATAGAGCACCGGCCGCTTGGCCGCCGCGAGCGCCTTGGCCGCCTGGCGGATCTGCTTGGCGTTGCCCTCGACCGCGGGCTGGTAGCCGGGGAGATTGACGGCGGTGACCGGCTGGTACGCGATGTCCGCGCGGCTGAGGTCAACGGGAATGTCGAGCACGACGGGGCCGGGACGCCCGCTGCGGGCGATGTGGAAGGCCTCGTGGATCGCCCGCGGGATGTCGCGCGGATCGACGATCATCTCCGAGTGCTTCACGGCCGGCATCGTGATGCCGATCGTGTCGGCCTCCTGGAAGCCGTCGGTGCCGAGCAGCTCCGTGCGGATCTGGCCCGTGAGGAAGACGACGGGGACGGAGTCCATCATCGCGTCCATGATCGGCGTGACGAGGTTCGTGGCGCCCGGACCGGAGGTGCCGAGCGACACGCCGACCTTGCCGGTCGCCTTCGCGTAGCCCTCGGCGGCGTGGCCGCCGCCGGCCTCGTGGCGGACGAGGATGTGGCGGATCCCCGCGTCGTAGAACGCGTCATACGTCGGGAGGTTGGCGCCGCCGGGAAGGCCGAATACAACATCCACGCCCTCCGCCTTCAGGCACTCCATCACGGCATCGACTGCTCTCATCGTGGTGTCGCCTCCTTCCTGCTGGCGCACTGCGTGGGTTGTGGGGCCGAGCCGCCGATGGCGGCCGGAGAAAACCCGATGGTACCAGTCGGAATCGCGCATCTCGGCAGGCGCAAGGCGGCGCCCGGCGATCCCGGCACGCACCCGCTCAGCGGTGCAGGGCCTGCTCCGGCGGGAGGATCGCGTCGGCATCGTCCGGGAGGTACAGCTCGGTGCCACAGCGCAGGCAGAACGCGTCGTGCACGTGATGGATCTTTCCGCAGCCCGGGCACTGCATCCGCGCGACGGTGCGGTCGTTGCGCATGAACACCGCGGCGAGGACCCCGAAGATCGGCACGGCCCCGGCGATGAGGAACCAGAGCCAGAACGACTGCCCCTTGGAACGCCCGATGATGCCGCCGCCGATGCCGAAGCACACGGCGATGACGACGTACGCGCCGCCGGCGCCGTTCATGCCCGTCCCGCTGCGCTGCCACGTGCCACGCGTGCCATGGTAGGACGCAATGGCTGACGGTCTCAAGGCGCACATCGACGTCCTGCCCGCGGAGCCGGTCGCCGTCGGCGGCGGCGTGGCAATCGCCGTGAGCGGGTCGGTCTTTCTTGGACGCACGCGCCTGCGCGACGTCGAGGTGCTGATCGGCACCGCCGTCGGGCGTGCGTGCCTCACGCGACTCCCGCGCCCCGAGGCTGCGCAGCTATGCAGCGGCTTCGTCGCGATCGTCCCGCTGACGGCCGTCACGCACGCGCAGGACGTGCCGGTCGTCGTGCGCGCCCGCGTTCGTGGACGCGGGCGCTTTGAGGCGCAGGTCGGCACGCTCCGCCTCGTCCCATCTCCCGAGGGCGAGGCGGCGGCGCCCCGCGACGCGACCCGGCCCCCCGAGGTCGCCATCTGCATGGCGACCTTCGACCCCGACCCCGAGCTCTTCGCCATCCAGATCGCCTCGATCCGCGCGCAGACACTGGCCGACTGGCGCTGCTGGATCTCCGACGATGGGTCGAGCCCCGAGTCCGTCACGATGATCCGGCGCACCATTGGCCACGACGAGCGCTTCATCCTCACCCCCGCATCGGAGCGCCGCGGCGTCCTGCGGAACTTCGAACGGGCGCTGAGCTGCGTTCCTGACGGGGCGCGCTACGTCGCCTATGCCGACCAGGACGATCGCTGGGAGCCGCACAAGCTCGAGGCGCTGCGCGCCGCGCTCGACGCCGATCCGGGCGCACAGCTCGCCTATTGCGACTGTCGGGTCGTCGACCGTGCAGGGACGGTCCTCGCGCCGTCCTTCTGGACGCGTCGGTGCAACCAGCACCGTCACCTCACAACGCTCGCGCTGGCCAACACGGTGACCGGAGCCGCATGCCTGTTCCGCGCCGACCTCGCCGGCGCCCTTCTGCCCTTCCCCCGCTCCGATGAGTCGCACCACGATGCGTGGACGGCGCTCATCGCCGCCGCCCACGGGCGCCTCGCCTATGTCCCCGAGCCGCTCTTCGACTACGTCCAGCACAGCGCGAACGCGATCGGCCACGACGCCTCCGGATCGGGCGCGGGCACGCTGCTCGCCACCGAGCCCGGCATCGCGCTGCGCGAGCACGTGCTGCTGCGCGCTCGCTACCTCGCCCTGCCGCTGCTCGTGCGCGTGCTGGTCCAGGCGCAGACAGCGCAGCTGCGCACGCGGCACACGAGCCCCGTGCGGCGCCGCGCCGCGCTGTGGCTCCTGAGCGGACTCGGGACCCGCGCCGCATCGACGTGGTGGCTCGCGGCCCGGGCGCTGACCCGCGGGCGCAGCGCTCCGGCGCTCGGGCTCGAACGCGACCTCCTGGTCCTCCTGCTCTGGCGGCGCGTCATCGGACGCCTCGCGGCGCGCACGCCCGAGGCCCTGCGCGCGCCCGTGTACGCGGCAGCCCGCGTTCCGCGCGACGGCTAGAAGTCGGGTCGGGGGCGCCCGCGCAGGCCCCACTTGTGCGCGAGCATCACGAAGGCCTGGATCCAGGCGTCGGAGCGCTCGGAGCGCCAGATGCCGTGGTGGACGACGTCGAGCGGCGTCACGAGGACGCGGCCGCCGGCGGCTCGCACGGCCATGCAGTAGTCGAGGTCGTAGCCGTGGAAGACCCCGCTGAACGCCTCGTCGAACGCGACGTTGCGCACCGCCCAGGGCCCCAGCGCCATCAGCAGGCCGTCGACGGTCTCGACGTCGGTCGTCACGCCCGTCACGTCCCCGAAGCTCATGCCGGTCTCGCTGAGCTCGGGCGCGCCGACCTCACCGAAGGTGGTCACCGCGTCCCACCAGGCGAGGCTCGTGACGCCGCGCGCGCCGATGCAGCCGACCACCGCGGCGTCAGGTTCGGCGAGCGCCGCGAGGATCCGCGCGGGGAAGTCGTCGTCAGCGATGACCGTGTCCTGATGCAGCAGGACGAGCGCCTCGAGCGCCGGATTGTCAGCGACCTCAGCGCGGAACCCGTTGTAGGCCTCCTGGATCGAACCGACGCCGCGACGCACCAGCAGGCGGTCGCCGGGCCGCAGCACCCGCTGGACTCCGGCATGCGCCCAGCGCTCGAACTGCTCCTCGTCCGTGACCGGGACGCCGTACGCGATCACAGGCACTCCCGTGGCTGCCTCATGGAGCCGAGGGTAACTGCTATACCGGGCGCGTGACCCCCTCGCGACCGCCTTCCTCGTACGACGCTGTAGAGCTCTCGGGGACGGTGGCGGAATCCCTGGCGGACGGCCGGACCATTGTCTCGGTCGACCGCCCGGTGCTCGCGGCGGAGGCGCCCGGCACAGCTGTTCCCGGGCCGATGCTCGTCGAGGGCTGGGCGCACAACCGCGCCGACATCACGGCCGTCTTCGCGCGCATCGACGGACACGACTGGCTCGAGGCGCGCCACGGCCTCCCCCGCCGCGATGTCGCAGCAGCCGCCGAGGATGAGGGCGCGCTCCTCAGTGGCTTTCGCCTGCTCATGAACCCGCTGCTGTGCCCGCCGGGCACGCACGTGCTCACCGTCGTCGCCCTGAGCGCCGACGGCACGGCCACCGGCGTGAGCGGGCATGTGCAGGTGCCGGACCCGGCGGGCGTCCAGGACGCCGCGCTCATCACCGGCGTCGTGACCCGCCCGACCGAGTACATCGAAAGCGGCGAGCGGTTCGTTCCGGAGTCGATGGGCGGCGGCTCCGTCCACGCGGAGCACGAGACGCGCTACCGGTGGGCTGCGCGCGTGGTCGATGGCCGCGACGTCCTTGATGCCGGATGCGGCGTCGGCTGGGGGTCGCTCGTCCTCAAGGAGGCCGGCGCACGTTCGGTCACCGGCCTCGACTTCCACGAGGGGGCGGTCGAGGCGGCGCGCACGCGCTGCGGCGACGCGGCCTCGTTCGTCGTCGGGAATCTCGAACAGCTCCCCTTCGACGACGACAGCTTCGACCTCATCACGTGCTTTGAGGCGATCGAGCACGTCCACGGTCAGGATGCCGCCCTCGACGAGCTGCGCCGGGTGCTGCGCCCGGGCGGCATCGTCCTCATGTCGTCGCCCAACCGCGGCGTCTACCCCGCAGGGAACCCCTTTCATGTCCACGAGTTCCAGCCGGCGGAGCTTGAGGCGCAGCTCGCCGGGCGCTTCGCGCATGTGCGGATGTGGCACCAGCAGACGTACGTCGCGTCGATGATGGCCGACGCGCCGCTCTTCGCAGTGGGTGACCCGGCGACCCCCCTGCCGATCGACCTGCGCAAGACGGCTCCGGACACGCTCGGTCGCGAGATCTACACGGTCGCGGCGGCGAGCGATGCCCCGCTGCCCGAGATGGCGCCGGTCGCGGTTGTCGTGCCGCACGGAGAGCTCCAGGAGCTGCAGGCTGCGGCGATGGTGCTCGACCACGACCTCCTCGTGGCGCGGGCCGAGGTCCAGGCGAGCCTCGCCGAGGTGCAGATGGCGAACGTCGCCCAGACCCGCACGCTCGACATGCTCGATGCCGCGCACCACCGGGCCGACGGCCTTGCGCGCCAGCTCGCCGACCATCGGACCTCGATCTCCTGGCGCGTGACCGCGCCCCTGCGCGGCGCCAAGCGCCTCCTGGGACGCTGATCCTGTGACGCGCGCGTCCCGCACCGCCCTGCATCCCGACCTCGCCGCCGAGCTCGAGGGCCCGCCGTGGATGTACGCCTGGCCGCTGGGCCCCGGCGTCACGGCGCCGATCTTCAATCCGGCGCTCCAGCACATCCACCAGACCCGCCTGGAGATGTTCGAGGGTCCGGTCCGCGATGCCATCGCCCAGGCCGGACCGAACGCGACGGTGCTCGATCTGGCCTGCTGCGAGGGCTGGTTCGCCCATCGCATGCTCGACTGGGGCGCCGGCCGCGTCGTCGGCGTGGACATCCGCCCGCGGAACATTCTGCGCGCGCGCCTCGTCCGTGACCAGCTCGGCATCGACCCCGGCCGCCTCGACTTCATCGAGCAGGACGTGATGGCCCTCGATCCGGCGGTCATCGGCACCTTCGACGTCGTCCTCGTCCTCGGTCTCGTCTACCACCTTGAGCACCCGATCGAGGCGCTGCGGATCGCCCGGCGGCTCACCCGCTCGCTCTGCATCGTGGAGAGCCAGCTCACGCGCCAGGACCGGCCGATCATCGCCGGGAACGGCGGCGTCGACGCGTACTTCCTGCGGCCCGCGAGCTTCGCGGCCTTCCCAGAGACCGACAGTGCCGACAACGCGCTCGCCTCCGCCACCGGTGTCGTCAGCCTCGTCCCGAACCGCGCCGCGCTCGTCCAAATGCCGAGCTGGGCGGGGTTCGACCGCGTCGAGCAGCTCGCCGCATCGGCCGGCCACAATCGGCAGTACGTCACGGGCGACCGCGGGCTCGTCGCCGCCTACGTCGATGCGCCCGCTGCCGTCGCGGAGGTCATTGATGGGGACGGCCATCCCGTGCCGCCCGCCGAGCTGTGCAGGCGCATCGGGACCGAAGGCGCGCTCGATCAGGTGCAGGAGCGGTTTCTCAGTCAGGGCGCCGACCTGCGCCGCCGGATCGAGTCGATGCTCCCGAGCGGGTGGTCCTGGGAGGGGCGCACCGCGCTCGACTTCGGCTGCGGCTCCGGGCGCGTCCTGCGGCACTTCATCCCCGAGGGGCTTTCAGGCAATCGCCTGCTCGGCTGTGACATCGACCGCGACGGCGTGGCCTGGATCAACAGTCACCTCCAGCCGCCGCTCGAGGCCTTCACCGTCAAGGAGACGCCCGGACTGCCGCTCGCGGACGGCGCGGTGGATCTGATCTGGGCAGCGTCGGTCTTCACGCACATCACCGACCACTGGGCCGGTTGGCTGCTCGAGCTGCGGCGCGTGCTGCGGCCTGACGGTGTCCTGATCGCGAGCTTCCTCGGTCGCAACATGGGCGAACGGTTCCTCGGCGAGTGGGATGAGGATCGGACCGGGATGAATGTCATCGCCATGGGCAACCCCTGGCACCTAGGCGGCCCCGCCGTGTTCCACAGCGAGTGGTGGCTGCGCTCGCATTGGGGACGCGCATTCGAGGTCGTCACGCTCGACAGCAACGAGGAGCACCCGGACGACCACTCGTGGGTCGCCCTGCGCCCGCGGCCCGACGCGGTGACCGTCGAGGATCTCGTGCGCCCGGATCCGAACGATCCGCGCGAGGTCGCAGCGCTGCGCAAGAACATCGAGCAGCTCCACGCCATCGACCGCGTCATGCGCGGCCGGTAGCGCGCGCCTGCGTCAGACGTCAGCCGAGGCCGAGCTCGGACCGCACGATGGCGGTGACTTCCTTGCCGTCCGCGCGTCCGCGCGTCTCCTTCATGACCACGCCGATGATCACGCCGATCGGCTTCATGTCACCGCCGCGCAGTCGCTCCGCAAGGTCCGGATGTGCCTCGAGCGCCGCGCGCACGACGGGCGCGAGCTCGTCGGCGCCGCCGACGGCCCCGAGGCCCTCCTGCTCGACGATCGCGGCGGGGTCGCCCCCTTCAGCGACGAGCCGGTCAAGAACCTGACGCGCGCCGCCCTGCGTTACGGCACCCGCAGCGACGAGCCCGGCGAGATCGGCGAGCGCCTGCGGCGTGACAGGCGAGGCGGCTGGGTCGTCGCCGTCGACGCGGCCGGCAAGCTCCGCAGCCCAGTTCGCGAGCATCTGCGGCTCGACGTTCGGGGCGGCCGCACGCGCCGCCTCGAAGAAGTCACCGAGCTCACTGCGCCATGACAGGAGCCGTGCGCTCTCGGCGTTCAGTGCGAGTTCGTCGAGGAAGCGCGCCTCACGGGCCGCGGGGAGCTCCGGCATCGCAGCGCGGGCCCGCTCGAGCATCGCCTCGGTGATCGTCACCGGCGGCAGGTCGGGCTCGGGGAAGTAGCGGTAGTCGTGCGCCTCCTCCTTCGAGCGCAGCGACGTGATCGCCTCGGTGCGCGGATCGAAGTGGAGCGTCTCCTGTGTGACCTTGTCCCCTGCTCGCAGGATCGCCTCCTGCCGCGCGATCTCAGCGCGGATGCCGCGCTCGATGAAGCGGAAGGAGTTCATGTTCTTGAGCTCGGTCTTCGTGCCGAGCTCGGTCTCACCGACCGGGCGCAGGGAGATGTTGGCGTCGCAGCGCAGCGAGCCCTCCTCCATGTTCACATCGCTGACGCCGAGCCGGCGAAGCGTCGTGCGCAGCAGGCGCAGCCATTCGCCGGCCTGTTCGGCGGACTCGAGATCCGGCTCCGTGACGATCTCCGCGAGCGGTGTGCCACCGCGATTGAAGTCGACGACCGATGCCTCGGATCCGTGGATCCGGCCGCTGGCTCCGGCGTGGACGAGCTTCGCCGCGTCCTCCTCGAGGTGCACGCGATGGATCCGCACACCCGCGAGCTCGCCGCCCGAACAGAGCGGTTCGTCGAACTGGCTGATCTGGTACCCCTTCGGCAGGTCGGGGTAGAAGTAGTTCTTGCGGTGGAAGATCGACCGCGGTGCGAGCTCGGAGCCGACCGCCATGCCGATCATCAGCCCGTAATGGATCGCCTCGGCATTGGCGACCGGCAGGCTTCCGGGAAGCCCGAGACAGACGGGACACGTGCGGGTGTTGGGCTCCTCGCCGAAGCCCAGCGCGCACGAGCAGAACATCTTCGTGGCGGTCTGCAGCTGGACATGGATCTCAAGGCCGATGACAGCCTCGTACTCGACGGTGCTCATGCGCCTGCTCCCACACGGGCCGGCGACCCATCGAATTCGAGGACCTGCTCCAGCGCATAGGCCGTGTCGAGGAGCCGATTCTCGCTGAACGCCGGCCCCGCGATCTGGAGCCCGACGGGCATCCCCTCCGAAAGCCCGCACGGAATCGAGATCGCCGGGATGCCGGCGAGCGACATCGGGACGGTCAGCACGTCGTTGAGGTACATCGCCAGCGGATCTGCGGTCTTCGAGCCGAGCTCGAAGGCGATCGTCGGGCTCGTCGGCGTGACGATCGCGTCGACCTGCGTGAACGCCTGCTCGAACTCGCGCACGATCAGGGTGCGCACGCGCTGCGCCGTCGCGTAGTACGCGTCGTAGTAGCCGCTCGAGAGCGCGTAGGTGCCGATCAGGATCCGCCGTCGGACCTCAGGACCGAACCCGTCATGCCGGGTCTCGGTGTACATCGAGTCGAGGTCGTCCGCGTCGGCGCGCATGCCGTAGCGCACACCGTCGAAGCGCGAGAGGTTCGACGAGCACTCGGCCGGCGCGAGCACGTAGTACGCGCTCAGGGCCTTGGGCGCCGTCGGCAGCGACACCTGCTCGATGACCGCGCCGAGGTCGCGTGCGTGCTGGAGCGCGGCTTCGAAGGCCGCGAGCACGCCGGGCTCAAGGCCTTCGCCTCCGGCGAGCTCCTCGGGCACGCCGAGGCGCACGCCGTCGAGCCGCTGGGCGCTGGGGAGCGCGATCGTGTCGGGGTGACCGACCGCCGTGGCGTCCTGCGGGTCCGCCCCGGCCATGTGGCGATAGAGCAGGGCCGCGTCCGTGACGTCGCGCGTGAACGGCCCCGCCTGATCGAGCGATGAGGCGAAGGCGATCATCCCGTAGCGCGAGACCGAGCCGTACGTCGGCTTGAGGCCGACGATCCCGCAAAGCGCAGCGGGCTGGCGGATCGAGCCGCCGGTGTCCGTGCCGAGGGCCCACGGAGCGAGCCCGGCCGCGACAGCGGCCGCGCTGCCGCCCGACGAGCCACCGGGGACACGCGTGCGATCCCAGGGGTTGAGCACCGGTCCGAAGGCGGAGTTCTCGTTCGATGAGCCCATCGCGAACTCGTCCTGATTGGTCTTGCCGAGGAGCGTCGCTCCGGCCTCCTCAAGGCGGCGCACCGCGGTGGCGGTGTACGGCGGGAGATAGCCCTCGAGGATACGCGAGCCGGACTGGCTCGGAACCCCTTCGGTGCAGAAGAGATCCTTGACGGCGAGCGGCACGCCGCGCAGCGGGCCGTCGGCCGGCTCGGGGGCGGCATCCGCGACCCAAGTGAAAGCGTTGAGCTCGTCCGCGGCGGCGCGGGCGCGGTAGGCCTCGAAGAGTTCCGTGGGATCGAGCTCGCCGGCGGCGATCGCCCGGGCGGCGCCGGCTGCGGTCAGGTCGAGCATCGCGCTCATCCCGCCTGGGGGCTCGGCACGAGGAAGCCGCCGCCGGACACGGCGGGCGCCTGCGCGAGCGCCACCTCGCGCGGGAGGCTCGGCCGCGGCACGTCGGCGCGCAGCGCGTCCGGGGCGCCGACGACGTGTGCCGTCGGCGGAACGCCTTCGAGATCGAGCTCGCTGATCGTCACGATGTGGTCGAGGATCTTCGAGAGCTCCCCGGTCATGCGGTCCGCCTCGTCGTCAGAGAGCTTCAGGCGCGCCAAACGGGCGACGTGGAGGACGTCATTGCGATCGATCATCGACGGCCGATTCTACGGCGCGGGCCTGAGCTCGGGCTCTACGCCGCCGCGATCGAGCGGGACGGGCCCGTCGGCGTGCAGCGACCACCATGCCGCGACGGTGAGCGCCGCGAACGCCACGATCCCGGCGCACGCGGGCCAGCGGATCTCCACCGCGGCGTTCGACAGGCCCAGCCCGAGTCCCGGCTGCAGCAGGACGACGAGCACCAGAACGATGAAGGCGAGCGGTGCGAGCGCGGCGAGCGCCACGGCGACGTGGAGATTGACGCGGTCGCACACGCCCGTCGCGAGCATCGCGACGAGCACGAGCCCGAGGAGCGCGCAGCCGGCCACGAGCGCGACAGCGAGCCAGCCGAGCGACGACCAGCCCGTGGTGGATGCGCCGGGCGGCCCGGCGAACCAGTCCAGGCTGAGCACGACGAGCAGCGCGATCGCGCTGACGAGGAGCACGACGTCCGGTGCGCGCAGCGGCCTCATGCGTCCTCCCCCACGGCGAGCCGCGCTGCCTTGAGCGTGTTGCGCAGCAGGCAGGCGATCGTCATCGGGCCGACGCCGCCCGGCACCGGCGTGATCGCACCCGCGACCTCGCGCACCGGGTCGAAGTCGACGTCGCCGCACAGCGCGTCATCGACGCGATTGATGCCGACATCGATCACGACCGCCCCGGGCTTCACCCAGTCGGCCTCGACCATGCGCGCGCGCCCCACGGCTGCGATCAGGACGTCGGCCCGCGCGCAGACGGTCGGGAGGCCGACGGTGCGGGAGTGACAGACGGTGACGGTCGCATCCGCGGCCAGAAGGAGCTGCGCCATCGGCTTGCCGAAGAGGTTCGAGCGGCCGAGGACGACGGCCTCGGCGCCGCCGAGCGTCACGCCTGTCTCTGCCAGGAGCAACATCACGCCCTCGGGCGTGCACGGCCGCAGGCCGGGACGCCCGAGAGCCAGGAGGCCGGCGCTCGCCGCCGTCAGGCCATCCACATCCTTGTCGGGGCTGACGAGGCCGGTGAGCGCGACACCGTCGAGCGGCTCGGGCACGGGCAGCTGGCAGATGATCCCGCTGACGCTCGGATCGGCGTTCAGGGCCTCGATGAGGGCCGCGACCTCGTCCTGCGAGGCGCTCGCGGGCAGACGGTGATCGAAGCCGCGGATGCCGACCTCGGCGCAGCCGCGCTGCTTGCCGCCCACATACACGGCGCTGGCCTGGTCCTCGCCGACCAGGATGGTCGCCAGGCCCGGCGGACGACCGTGCGCGCCCGTGAACGCCGCAACCTCCACGGCGAGCTCGGCGCGCAGGCGTCCCGCCACAGCTTTGCCGTCGATGATCGTCGCCGCCATCGTCCGGACCCTACTCAGCCGCGACGCTCGATCGGCGCGTACTCCGCCATGAGCTTGCGCTCTGAGCGATCGGCGGCGAAGCGCACGACGATGACCCCGCCGGGTTCGACGGATGTGACGACACCTTCGCCGAAGGCGGCATGCACGACGTCCTCACCGACACGCCAGCTGCCACCGCCGCCGGTATCGCCCGCCGGAGCGGGGGCACCGGACGTATTACCGGCCGCCCAACTGGTCGCGCGCGGGCGCGGGGCCGTGCCGCCGATGGATGCCGCGCGCGCCGCAGCCCAGCCGCCGCGCGCCTCCTCGCGATCGAGGAGCTCGGGCGGGAGCTCGCCGATGAAGCGGCTCGGCATGCCGTAGGTCGCCGCGCCGTAGACGTTGCGCTGGCGGGCCGACGTCAGCGTCAGGTTGCGCATGGCGCGCGTGATTCCCACGTAACAGAGCCGCCGCTCCTCCTCGATCGAGCCTTCGTCGATCGAGCGGGAATGCGGAAAGAGCCCTTCCTCGCAGCCGAGGATGTAGACGATCGGGTATTCGAGGCCCTTGGCGTTGTGCAGCGTCATGAGGGTCACGAGACCGGAGTCGTCCTGGCGCGTGTCCGCATCGGCGACGAGCGCGATTTGCTGGAGGAAGACGTCGAGCCGGTCCTCCCCCTCCTCCGCCGTCGCGTCGAACTCACGCGCAACCTCGACAAGCTCCTGAAGGTTCTCGATGCGCCCCTGCGCCTCGATCGTGCGCTCGGCCTCAAGCCAGTCGTAGTAGCCGGACTCGTGCAGCACGGCGTCGATCAAGTCGCCGACGGGGACGTGGTCGTCGGATCGCGCCCGCAGCGCCCCCATCGTCTCCATGAAGCGCCCGATCGACTTGACGGCTGCCGCACCGAGCCCCGGGACCTCCGCCGGACTCGCCGCGGCCTCCCAGATGCTGATCCCCATGGTGTTCGCATGCGAGAGGACGCGCGAGAGCGACGTCTGACCGATGCCGCGCCGCGGCGTGTTGGCCACGCGCTGGAAGCTGACCGCGTCCTGCGGGTTGGCGAGCAACGTCAAATAGGCGACCGCGTCCTTGATCTCGGCGCGCTCATAGAACTTCGTGCCGCCGATGATCTGGTACCCGATCTCGCGCCGGATCAGCGTGTCCTCGAGCACCCGGGACTGCGAGTTCATCCGGTAGAAGACCGCGATCTCGCTGCGCGAAAGGCCCTCGTCGACGAGGCGCTCGATCTCGCCGGCGACGTAGCGCGCCTCCGCGTGCTCGTCGTCGAGCTCGCGCACAACGATCGGATCACCGGTGCCGAGCTCGGTGAAAAGGTGCTTCTCCATCTGCGCGCGGTTGTTCGCGATGACGGCGTTGGCGGCGTCGAGGATGGTCTGCGTCGAGCGGTAGTTCTGTTCGAGCTTGACCGTGACCGCGTCGGGGAAGTCGTCCTGGAAGTCGAGGATGTTGCGGATGTCGGCGCCGCGGAAGCCGTAGACCGACTGCGCATCGTCGCCGACGACCATGAGGTTGCCGTGCTCGCCCGCGATCTGCTGGAGCAGCTCGTACTGCGCGTGGTTCGTGTCCTGGTACTCGTCGACGAGCACGTAGCGGAAGGTCGCGCGGTAGCGGTCGCGCACCTCGGGGAAGAGCCGCAGGACGTCGACCGTCCGACCGATCAGGTCGTCGAAGTCCATCGCGTTCATCCGGTGAAGCGCACGCTCATAGAGCGCGTAGACATCCGCGACCGTGCGCTCGAAGTAGTCGCCGACCTGCTCGCTGTACGCAGCGGCGTCGCGCAGCTTGTTCTTCGCGTCGGAGATCTGATGCTGGATCGCCGACGGGGTGAAGCGCTTGATGTCGAGGTCGAGCTCCTCGATGCACTGCTTCACGAGGCGGCGACTGTCGGACTGGTCGTAGATCGTGAACTGGCGGGTGTAGCCGAGCCGCGGCGCCTCGGCGCGCAGGATGCGCGCGCAGGCGGCGTGGAAGGTCATGACCCACATCGATCGCGTCGAGTGGCCGAGCAAGACCTCGACACGCTCGCGCATCTCCTGCGCCGCCTTGTTCGTGAAGGTGATGGCGAGGATCTCCCCCGAGCGGGCGTGACCGCTGCCGATGAGCCAGGCGACACGGTGCGTGAGGACGCGGGTCTTACCGGAGCCCGCCCCAGCGAGGACGAGCAGCGGGCCATCACCGTGCGCGACGGCCGTGCGCTGGGGGTCGTTGAGGCCGGTGAGCAGGTGCTCGAGATGCGCGGATGCGGGTGCGTCGGCCATCGGTCATCGAGCATAGGACGGAGAGCGGCGGCCGCCTCTACCCTGAGCGATCATGGCGACGCTCTCCGATGAGGTCCGCGCCTCCTGCGCGGCGATCGCCGCCACAGCGCGCTCCGTGCGGATCGACACCGAAGCGCTCGCGGCGCTCGATCCGGGGCCACCGCCCGCCCTCGATCGCGAGCGACACTACCTCGAAGGCGCCGCACCCGACGTCGCTGCCTACTTCCTCACGCTCGACACGGTGAACTTCGGGTCGGGATGGTTCCCGACGCTGCGCAAGCGGCGCGGGTCGTCCGGCTACTTCACAGTGGCGTGGGCGCTCGCCGACCGGTTCCGCGACGCAGGCCCGTGGTCGAACGCGCAGCTGCGCACGCTGCGCACCGAGGAGATCGCCGACACGCTCGGCCAACCACGCGATCACGAGCTGATGGCGCTCTACGCCCAGGCGCTGCGTGATCTCGGCCGCTTCCTCGGCGACCGCCACGCGCTCGATCTGGTGGCGCTGGCGGGTGGCTCGGCGTCGGCCCTCGCTCGCACCCTCGCGGACGGCATGGCCTTCTACGACGACCGCGCGTTCTACAAGCGCGCGCAGATCGTCCCATCGAACCTCGCGCTCGCCGGCGTCGCGCACTTCGACGACCTCGATCGCCTGACGATCTTCGCCGACAACCTCGTCCCCCACGTCCTGCGTCACCAGGGGGTGCTCGTCTATGAGGAGCGCCTCGCCGCGCACATCGACGCAGGGCGCCCGCTGCGACCTGGCGCGCAGGAGCGCGAGATCCGCGCCTGCGCCGTCCATGCCTGCGCCCTGATCGCGGCGCGCCTCGGGCTCTCCGAGCAGGAGCTCGACCACCGCCTGTGGATGCTCGGCCAACGGCCCGAGATCAAAGCGCATCCGCGGCATCGCTGCCGCTGCGTGGCCTACTGAGGTCAGCCGCCGGCGGGGCTGCGACCGCGCACCGGGCGCAGCGGGCGCACCTGTGCGGGCGGCTCCTCGCCGGCTGCCGCTGCGAGGCGCGTCTCAAGCTCGAGAATCCGCGCCGACAGGTCGCGGATCGCATCGGCCACCGGGTCGGGCAGGTGAATCCAGTCGGCGTCGGCCCCTTCCGGGCGCTCGCCGTCGACGCGCACCACGTGCCCGGGGTTGCCGACGACGGTGGCGTTCGAGGGCACGTCGGTGATCACAACACTGTTGGCGCCGATCTTCGCGCCGTCGCCGATCTCGATCGGGCCCAGCAGCTTCGCGCCCGACCCGACGACAACGTTGTCGCCGACGGTGGGGTGGCGCTTGCCGGCCTCAAACCCGGTGCCACCGAGGGTGACGCCCTGGTAGAGCGTGACGTCGTCGCCGATGCGCGCCGTCTCGCCGATCACGACGCCGGTGCCGTGGTCGATGAAAAGTCCCTCGCCGATCTGGGCGGCCGGGTGGATCTCGATGCCGGTGAACGCGCGCGTCAGGTAGGCGAGCGAGCGCGGGGCGAGCGGGACACCGGCCTCGTGCAGCGCATGTGCGACGCGGTGGACGAGGAGGGCGTGGACGCCCGGCCACGAGGTGAGGATCTCCAGAGAGGAGACGCCACGCGCCGCAGGGTCGCGGTCGTGGGCGGCGCGCACGTCACGGCGCACTTCACCTGCCACGCGGCGGAGAGTTCCAAGGCCCAGCACACGCTCAGGGTACCCGCGCCGACGCGCCGGGATGCAATCAGGCGGCCGGAGCGAAGAACGGTGCCGACATGTAGCGCTCACCCGAGTCGGGGAGCACGACGACGATGCGCTTGCCGGCGGACTCCGGGCGCGCCGCGACCTGCATCGCGCCCCAGAGCGCGGCGCCGCACGAGAGCCCTGCCAGCACCCCTTCGCGGGAGGCTGCAAGGCGCGCGGTCTCGATCGCCGCTTCATCGGGGACCGCGATGACCTCGTCGAGGATCTCGCGGTTGAGGACCGCCGGGACGAAGCCCGCCCCGATCCCCTGGATCCGGTGCGGTCCCGCGGAGCGGCCGGAGAGCACCGCCGACGACTGCGGCTCGACCGCGATCACGAGTGCACGCGGATTGACCGCCTTGATCGCCTCACCTGCCCCGGTGATCGTGCCGCCGGTGCCGACCCCTGCGACGAGCACGTCAACCTTGCGGTCGAGCGCCTCGAGGATCTCAGGGCCGGTCCCCGTGCGGTGCGCCTCGGGGTTGGCGGGGTTCGAGAACTGGTCGGGCAGAAAGTGGCCGGGTTCGTCCGCAAGCGCCCGGGCGGCGCTCACCGCCTCGTTCATGCCGCCCATCGACTCGACGACTTCGACGCGAGCGCCATACATGCGCAGCAGCAACTCGCGCTCACGGCTCATGCCCTGCGGAAGAAAGATCCGCAGGTCGTACCCGCGTGCGGCACAGACGAAGGCGAGCGCGATCCCGGTGTTCCCGGACGTCGCCTCGACGATCGTCGTCGACCCCGGCTCGATCAGGCCGTCGCGCTCGGCCGCCTCGATCATCGCGACGCCAATGCGGTCCTTCACGGATCCCCCGGGATTGAGCGCCTCGAGCTTTCCGTAGAGCTCGATGCCACGGGCGTCGGCGTCAGGGCCCAGCAGCCGCGCGAGCCGCAGGATCGGCGTGCGACCTACGAGCTCCGCAATGTTGATCGGGATTCGGCCCATTGACCGCCCAATCTAGAGCACCCGGTGGGCCGTCCGCCAACCAGGAGAGCGGTCAGCCGCCATCGGCGGCCGTCGGGCGGTCCCACTCCTCGGCATAGATGACATGCGCCGGATTGACGGCGATGCGCTTGCCCTTGCGGTCGGCGTCTATCACGCGCCCCTCGCCGAGCCGCGCCGCGACCTCCTCAATCGGCAGATCGCTCGCGAGCCACTCGCCGTCGACGAACACCAACCTTGAACCCATGGCCCTAGTCCTATTCCACGCGTCGGTCAGCGACCGAGCGCCCAGTCCCAGAGCATCACCATGGGGACCGCGGCGACCACCCCGGCGAGCCACGAGATCGCGAAGCCGAGCAGCATCGGGATCGCGATCACGAGGACGACGAACGAGGCCACCGCGATGGCCGATCCGAACCGCCGCGCCGGGCGGCCACCGCGACGCCCCCGGCGCAGCATCAGCGCCTCACTTCCAGCCCGGCGTCCCCGGCCCGAGCATCGCCCGGTCCTCACGGTCGACGGTCAGCGGCCGCTTGTAGGAGATGTCGTCGCGGCTGGGCAGGCTCGGGTTCCCGATCTGCTCGATCTGCGCGTAGATCTCCGCATCGGTGCTCCAGGCCACCGTGATCATCCGCGCGGCGATCGCCCAGCGCCCGTCACGGCACTCGAAGCGGTCGATGTACCGCCCGCCGAAGATCTGCGTCATCGCGGCGGAGTCCATCGGGCGCTCGACCATCTGGTAGTACGACTCGACGTGCGCGACATCGTTGTCGAGGTCGAGGTCGATCGTCGTGTTGGTGACGTAGTGCTGGACGTACTGGTCCTGGAGGTAGCCGCGAACCCAGCCGTCCGGGCCCTCGTACCCGTTGACCCAGTCGACGAGGCCGTGCCCGCTGCCCGTGTAGCCGATGTGGTCGTCGCGCGCATCGTCGTGGTAGACGCTTTTGGCCAGCTCCGAGTCCTGCCGGTCGATCCCGCGCGAGAAGCGGTTGATCGCCTCGCGGATCGCCTCCTTCGCAAGCAGCTCATCCATCAGGCGCTCGCGGGTCTTCGTCATCTCCGTCGTAGCCATGGCCCTCTCCTCCACTCGTGGTCGGCTGGCTTCAGCGCCACGCTACCGCAGGCCGAGGGCCCTGTGGGATGGGTATCGTCCGCCGCCGCATGGCGCGCTACGAGGTATCCCACAGGCACGAACTCACCGCCGAGGACATGGACGACTTCGGGCACCTCAACCAGGCGCGGTACCACCACATCATCGGGCGTGCCCGGCGCCGGTTCCTCTTCGGCCCCTTCGTCCCGGACCCGATGGCGCTCGACCACCCCACGCCGAACGGGCACTTCGTCCTCGCGCGCGTCGAACTCGACTATCACCGCGAGGTCGTCATGGAGGACGGTTGGGTCATCGCACGCGCGTGGCTCGAGCGGATGGGATCGAAGAGCATCACCGTCGCCAATGACGTCGTGCGCCCGGATGGCACCGTCGCGGCATCCGGCCTCACGATCATGGTCGCGTGGGACCCCGAGGCGCGCTGTGCTCGGGAGATCAATGCGCCCGAGCGTGCGGTCTACAGCGGCACCTGAGCGCCGCCGCAGACCGCACACCGCCGTCCGCTCGGCGCGCGGGCGCTCGCCGCTGATCGCGCGTCCGGCCAGGTAGCCGAAGGTGATCGCGATGCCGAGCGTGTTGCCGCCGGACCAGTAGCCGCTGCCGGCCGGAGAAGCGACGCAGTTCCCGACGCCGTAGAGGCGAGCAACGGGCGTCCCACCCGAGCGCAGCACGCGGCCGACCGTGTCGGTGCGCGGGCCGCCCTTGATGTCGAGCGTGCCCGCCGCGACGATGATCGCGCAGTACGGGCCGACGTCGGCGAGCGGATACATCGTCTTGTTCGGGTGGTTGCCCGGGCGCACGAAGCCCGTGCAGTCGAGCTCGCTCGACTCCGCGCCCCGCGCGAAGTCTTCGTCCACTCCGGTCGTGGCGAAGCGGTTGAAGCACTCCTTCGTCGCGACGAGGTTCTGCGCGAACCCGGGGTCGAGTGCGACGCCGCCGGTCACCTCGGCGAGGCCCGCAAGGCGCGCGGCGACGTTCGCGGGCCTGAGACCCTGGCTTCAGCTACCGGTGAGGACGCCGGTGATGTCGTAACTGCGCAGGTAGATGCCGGACCCGCCAAACCTCAGGTAGCAGTTCAGAGCAATGCGGTTGAGACCTGCCGCTGCGGTGAAGCTTCCTGTGAGCGCGAGCTGCTCATGCTCAGCCTGAGCGAGGTCGCCGCTGATGGCGGGATTGGATGCGGAGATGCCTCCAGGCCCATACATGGAGCAGGCGAAGCTGTTCGCAACGCCGGCGTCATTCTCCCTTTCAAAGGAACCACTGAAGTTCACGATCATGCGTCCCGCGAATGGCGCGTTGATCTCTGTCTCGACCACATACGTGGGCGTTCCAGAGACGATCATCTCGCTGTTCGCGCTGAAGGCGAACGAGAATGTCGGTGAAGCGAGTCCGGTGCCGGTGAGCACCCCGACCCCAGAGCCAGCGTTGTGAACTGTCGATGCGTTACCAGCGCTCGACGTCGAGACGGCGCTGCACGCAGGTCGCGCGATCCGCATTGGCTCTTGACGGCTAGTCGCGCAATGACCACAGCCCGGTCTCGTCGGCGAAGCCGGAGGCCAGCGTGAACTTGAAACGCTTCAGCGTGCTGGTGGCGCCAACTTCGAACGGCAGACAGCCTTTCCCGCTCTCGCCGGGCGCGAGTTTTAGCGTGGATGAGAACCCGTCGCTGCACGGCCCTTCGAGAACGATTGTGCCTTGCGCCTGGCGGTCGTCGCCATAGACCACGACCGCCCCGTTGCTTGGCGAGTCCGAATAGCTCGACGAGCCAACGTTGGTCAGGCGCAGCACGATGCCGACGTAGCGTTTGCCGCTGGCAGGTGAATCGAACTCGCCGGTCGGCATCGGATCGAGGACCTCGACGACGGTGACCTTGACCCTTTCGGCGTCGTCCTGGCCGGTAAGCGTGATGGCGTCGCCAACTTTGGCGACCGTCGGGGCGACCGGCTCCGCCTCTTCGGCTGGTTCAGCCTTGTCGGCCGGCTGGTCGCTGGCGCCCTCGTCGGCGAGAAGACTCTCCTCGGCGGCGGTTGTGTTAGCCGCCGCGTCGGCGGCGGTCTTGGTCCTTGGCGAGCCGCCGCAGGCGCCGAGCAGCGTGAGCGTCAGCGCGCCGATGCACGCCAATATCAACAAACGTGAAAGGGAGGACGCGGCCCACATGGCGTCAGTCTACCTGTGAAGATGGTTAAGACGCAACCCCGACAGCGCACACGCTGCGCGAGTGGAAAGGTGTGGCCACTCACTTGTAAGCTTGTGCCGCGTGGCCGAACGGGTGACAGTGACGGCGGGGGGCTGATGGCGATGGTCGGCCGTGTACGCTGCCCGCGCTGCGACGAGCGCGTGCGCCGCGACGCGAAGGTCTGCCGCTTCTGCGGACACGAGCGTCTGCCCGACCTCGGTGCTCCCGAGCGGGCGATCGCCGCCGAGCGGCGCGGCGCACCCGCTGGACCGCCCGCGCCGCCGCAGGCACCCGCCACGGCGACGCTCCCGGCGGGCGCCAAGCTCCCGTGGCGCGGCATGCGCTGGTACCGCTCGTGGTGGGTGCGCGGGCCGGTGCTCGCGCTCGTGCTGGTCGACGGCGGGCTGACGGCGCTGACGCCCGAAGAGTGGGTCGACGAGGCGATAGCGGTGCGCGTTATCTCCGGCGCAGCCATTTTCTTCATCGGCGGCCTGATGGTGTTCGCGCTAGTCCCCTGGGCGTTCAAACGGCTTATCAAGCGCCCGTCGAGCTACCCGCGTGTGCTGCTGAGCTTTCCGCTCATGCTGCTCGTGTGGGTGGGCGTGCACGGGATGGACCTCCGCCGCGCCGAGCTGAACCCGAACGCGCCTTCGATTCTTCAGAGCACCACCGAGACGCAGCGTCAGCGCCAGCTGGCCGACGACCGCGCCGCGTTCGGGTCGTGGCTGACGACATACTCGTCATCGGTCGACACGCGCGTCGAGGCGCTCGCCAAGCTCAACCGCTGGGCTAGACGCGATGAGCCGTTCTCAGCGCAGGGCCAGGAGCGACTGCAGGAAATTCTCGCGCTCGCTCGCAAGTTCCGCCGGCAGACGCTGGACCTCGACGAGAACCCATACATCGCCGACGCTCTGCCGCTGATGCTCCGCGACGCCACCACCCTGCTCGCCGGCGTGCGGCTCCTGGTGCAGATGCCCGACTCACCCGGTCAGGCGGAAGCCAAACGCGTGCGCGCCGACAAGCTGTTCGAGCGCTCCCAGGAGTCCGGGACGAAGGCCGTCGAAATGGTCGACAAGGTCTACATCGACTTCGGCGGCCGCGAAGCCTTCCCCTAGCAGGCCGCCGCCTCCGACCGGCAGTTTCGCGAAGCCCAGCGGGCGAAATAGCCGCTGACGCGCATTGGTGGAGCAGCTCGAAGAGCGCGCCGACCGTCAGCTCATCAAGGCGCCGAAGCGGCGTACCGATGCGCTGCGCGCCAGCCGGCTCGCGAAGGGCGCCCCACAGCGGGCTGCCCGACAGAAATAAGCGGCGCCGCGCGGCTGCGCTCGTAGCTGCCCGCGCAGCAGCAATGCCATCCGGCTCAAGTGAAGGGGAAGTCCGATTGACGGACGCTTGGATCAGGCTTCATCGGGGGGGAGTGGCAGCGGCGAGGGGGACGCCCAGCCGCAGGGTGCAGCACGTCGTTCGCACGAGGCACATCACACGCGGGGGTATCCCCAAGAACTCCGGTACACCGGAGTCGGCGGGTTCTCTCGCGCTGGCAAACGAGGCATGATCGCGGCCTCGTTCCAGATCGCCCTTAGAGCATGGTCTTGGATTGTCTAACGGGGGATGACCACCGCCCCTACGACGCCGCTGGGCCGATCTATAGCCAGTCTATAGCCAGTCAGGGTGCCCCTAGATGCTCCCAGACGCGCTCAAACGCTCATTACGAATCGCTCGCATCCCCTGCAAACACCTGAGAAACCGCGCTGCAGACGGGGATCGCGCAAACCGCTGAATCAGATGTAGTACATCGCCGAGCCGCCTTGGGCGCGCTCGCGCTCGATGACGTCGGCGATCGTCGTGGTGGCGAGGACCTCGCGGGCTGCTGCAGCCGCGTCGGCGAAGATGCCCTCGCTGTCATGGCCGAGCGGGCCGTCGAGCAACTCGACGATCTCGAGGACCGTGATCTCGGACGGGTCACGGGCGAAGGTGTAGCCGCCCTTCACCCCGCGCTGGCTCTTCAGGACACCGGCACGCCGCAAGGTGGCGAAGAGCTGCTCAAGGAACTGGGCGGGGATCTCGCGACGCCGGGAGAGCTGGCCGATCGAGACCGGCCCGTCCCCCGAGGTGCCGAGCTCGGCCAGCGCCTGGAGTGCGTACGGGGACTTGGTGGTGATCGAGATCATCGGCTCTACTCTCGCTCGCGATCCTATGGCACGCCGCGGAATGCTCGTAGAGCTGGTGCTGCGCTTCGGCCCGCCCGTCGTGGTGATGGGCGCGATCTTCGCCGTCAGCGCCCAGTCGGACGTGGACTCCGGACTCGGCGTGGTCGACGCAGTGGGGCGCAAGCTCATCCACATGGCCGAGTTCGCGCTGCTCTTCCTGCTGTGGTTGCGGGCGCTGCGCGGACGGGCAGGCCTCGCGGCCCTGATCGCGATCGGCTACGCGGCCACCGACGAGGTGCACCAGACCCTCGTGAGCGGACGCCACGGCACGCCCGTCGACGTCTTCATCGACGCGGGCGGTGTGCTCCTCGTTTGGTACGTCCACCAGCGCATCTCGAGCCGCCGCGCGGCCCGGGGTGCGGGCTCCTAGATCCAGCCGCGCTCGTTGGCCATCAGGACGGCCTGAGCGCGGTCGACAGCGCCGAGCTTGCCGTAGATGTTGTGGAGGTGTGTGCGCACGGTGCTCGTCGAGAGGTCGAGCGCGAGGGCGATCTGCTTGTAGACCTTGCCTTCGGCGAGGTGGCGCAGGACGTCGAGCTCGCGCATCGACAGCGGACACGGCTCGATCGTCCGCAGGCGCGCCGCCTGCGCGAACGGCAGGTCGACCATGATGGCGCGCAGGTCCTCGCGGTCGAGACCGACGACGGCGGCGCAGCGGAGCATCTCCTGCGGCGAGACGATCCCGCCCTGTCCGTAGTGGGCGAGCATGTCCGCGAGCCGCACGAACGCGGCCTCCCCGGTCGCATCGATCGCGTGGTGCCGCTCGATCACCGCAGCCACCGAGCCCGGCAGGCCCCAGCGGCGGGCGAGCACCCCGCCGACCAGCGCATGATCGACGCCGAGCTCAGCGCGCTCACAGGCCATGCGCTCCTCGGGCGTGCGCGCCCCCTGGTGGACGCGGTTCGGGTACCCCGCGTACGCGTGCATCAGGACGAGCTTGCCGAGGTCGTGCAGCAGCGCGGTGACGAGCAGCCGGTCGGGGTCGGGGAAGCCACCCTCCGCGGCGAGCCGTGCGGCGGCACGCTGCGTCGTGAGCGCGTGCAGCCGAAAGCGCTCAGGTATCACGTCCCAGACAGCGTGGCGTTCGAAGAAGTCGAACGTGCGCACATCGGCGGCGACCGCTGCGACGCCCTCGGGGCTGAGCAGCTGGGTGGCCTGAGCAGCAGAGTCGACCCGGCCGGCTTCGAGCCCGTCGAGCGCGTTCGCCGCCCGTAGGACGGCGACCACCAGGGCGACGTCGCTCTCGACCGCGGTCAGGAGCTGGGCCGACGGGGCCGGCCCGTCACCGACGATGCGCAGGACGCGGTCACGCGACGCGCTCAGCGCCGGGAAGTCATCGAGCGCTTCGAACGCCATCGTCAGGCGTCGTCCGTGGCCGTGGTTCTGCTCCACCGGGGACTCCCCCGGGACGGCGACGCGAAGCGCTGGTGCGGTCATGGTCTGAGGCATCGTCTCGTCAACTCCCTCTGCGGAGCCAGGCGGAATGCCGGCCCACTGGAGCTATCGGCACATTGAACTGCGCGCAGAATGCCGCTTGTGTGAGGTGCCGCACGCAAGCGGCAACTGCGTGTGCTAGGCCGAGATGGCGTCGAGGCGCCGCAGCGTCTCGTCGCGACCGAGCACGGCGAGCGTCTCGAAGATGCCCGGCGAGACGGTCGTCCCGGCCACGGCGACGCGCAGCGGCTGATAGAGCTGCTTGGGCTTGATCTCCAGACCCGCGAGCACGCGCCCGAGCGCCTCCTCGATCGGCTCCGGTGTCCACTGCTCATCCGCAACGAGGGCGAGTGCGGCGCGCGCCTCCGTGACCGCGGCGCGGCCGCCGTCGTCGAGCCAGCGCTCACGCGCCGCCGGATCGTCCGACGGGCCGTCGTAGAAGAAGCCGCAGAGCGGCCAGAAGTCCGCGAGGGTCTGGATCTTCTCCTCGGAGATCGCCACCGCCGGCCCGAGACCGTCGTGGCCGGTGAACGCCTCAAGGCGCGTGGTGAGCTCCTGCGTGCCGAGCTCGCGCAGGTGCCGCCCGTTGACCCAGCGCAGCTTCTGCTCGTCGAAGCGTGCGGGGTTTTTCGAGACTCGGGAGACGTCGAACCGCGTGATGAGATCCGGGGTGCTGATGATCGTCTCGTCGTCCTGGTCCCCCCAGCCGAGGAGCGCCAGGTAGTTGCGCACCGCCTCGGGGAGATATCCCGCATCGCGCAGGTCCTGGACGGACGCGGCCCCGTGGCGCTTGGAGAGCTTCGCCCCGTCCGCCCCATGGAGGAGCGGCAGGTGCGCGTAGATCGGGCGAGGCGCGCCGATCGCCTCGAGGACGAGGAGCTGCTTCGGCGTGTTGGAGATGTGATCCTCGCCGCGGATCACATGCGTGATCTCCGCGTCATGGTCGTCGATCGCGACCGCGAGGTTGTAGAGCGGGCTGCCGTCGGCGCGCGCGATCACCGGGTCGTCGAGATGGACGTGCTGGAAGACCGTGTCGCCGCGGATGAGGTCGTGGACGACCGTCGCGCCCTCGTCCGGGACGCGCAGACGCACCGCGCCCTCGCGCTCGTCGGCCCCGCGGTAGCCGCGATCGGCCCCGTGGATCTCCTTCCACACGCGCACGTCGTCGCCGGTCGCGCTCGTGCGGTACGCCTTGCCCTCCTCGAGCAGGCGCTCGATCACCAGACGATGGCGCTCCTGCGCGTCGTTCTGCGACAGGGGGCCCTCATCCCAGTCGAGCTCGAGCCAGCGCAGGGCCTCGAGGATCTGATCGACGTTCTCCGGGGTCGAGCGTTCGCGGTCGGTGTCCTCGATCCGCAGGACCATCCGACCACCCGCGCCGCGGGCCGCCAGCCAGTTGTAGAGCGCTGTGCGAGCGCCTCCGATGTGCAGGGGGCCGGTGGGGCTGGGAGCGAAGCGGACACGCATACCGATAGGAATCTAGGGAATGACGCGATCGAACCCTCATTCATGCCCATGCTGATCGGCGCGCACGTCTCCCCCGCCGGTGGCCCGGCGAAGGCGATCGAGCGCGGCAGCGCGCTCGGCGCTCGGTCCATCCAGATCTTCAATCAGAACCCGCGCGCCTGGAAGCCGACGATCTACACCGATGAGCAGATCGAGGCGTACCGTGCCGCGGCGCAGGCGAGCGCCATCGACGCCCTGCTGATCCACGCGGTCTACCTGCTCAACGCCGCCAGCGAGGACCCGGAGATCCGTGAGAAGACGCTCGTGTCGCTCAGCGCATCGCTACGCGCCGGGGACGCGCTCGGGGCGACCGCGGTGGTCCTCCACCCCGGGTCGGCGAAGACCGGCGAGGTCGGGCCCGCGATCGAGCGTGCCGGGGCGGTCATCCGCGAGGCCCTCGCGCAGTCCGAGCACTGCGCGCTGCACCTCGAGAACACCGCGGGCGCCGGCGGGACGCTCGGCCGTTCCTGGGACGAGCTCGGCGGCCTGATCGAGGCGGCGGGTGGCGACGCGCGGCTCGGCATCTGCCTCGACTCGTGTCACCTGCTCTCCTCGGGCGTCGAGATCCGCACGGCCGACGCTCTCACGGAGGCGATCGACGCGTGCGAGCGCGCCGTCGGCCCTGGGCGCCTGGGCTCGCTCCACCTCAACGACAGCCAGTACCCGCTCGGGTCGAACCGCGATCGTCACGCCGACATCGGCGCCGGCGAACTCGGCCTCGACGGGGCGCGCGTCTTCCTCAGCGAACCGCGCTTTCAGGAGCTGCCGTGCGTCCTTGAGACCCCCGGTCCGGACCGTAAGGGTCCGCCGGCTGAGGAACTCGCCCTCTGCGCGAGACTGCGCGACGAGGGCCTCGCCGCACGCGCCTGAGCCTCAGGCGGCGGTGCGCAGGGCGGCCGGGCCGAGCAGCTGCTCGAGCTCGGCGCGCAGCGACGGCGTCGCCGTGACGCGGTAGTCGTCGCCGAGGCGCAGAGTGCGGGGCCCGCCGCTCGTCACGAGGTCGAGGACGACTTCGCTCTCGCCGGCGTGATTGCCGAGGACGTGCTTGATGTCCTCGATGATGCGCGCCGTGAGGCCGCCGCCCGCCGCGTCGATCTGGAGCCGCAGCGCCTGCGGCCCCTGGGGAAGCGCTGCCGCACGCTCGCGGGCGGCCTCGACCTCCTCGGTGCTCGGCTCGAAGCGCTGGATCTTCTGCACGACGACGACGGTCTTCTGCTTGTCCTTGTGATCTACGCGGCCCTTGACGAGCACGACCTCATCGACGGCGAGCAGCTCCTCGTTGTCGTTGAGGACCTTCTCGAAGAGGAGGAGCTCGACCTCGCCTTCGAGGTCGCCGAGGCCGGCGAACATCATGTGCGAGCCGGACTTCGTGCGGATTCGCTTGGCCGCCGTGATGATGCCGCCGACGAGGACGGAGTCGCCGTCACGACGGTTCGCGAGCTCCGCGAGGCTGCAGTCCACCGCGTCGTCGAGCGCCTCGCGCACCTCCTTGAGCGGGTGCATCGAGATGAAGAGGCCGATGGCCTCCTTCTCGATCGCGAGCAGCTCGCGCTGGTCGAACTCCTCGAGCGGAATCGGCGGATGGACCTGGGCGAGCGGCGGCGCGTCGGTCGGGCCGTCGTCGAGCATGTCGAAGATCGACGCTTGCCCGATCTGCGCGTCGAGCTGTGACTGCTGGCCGGCGGACTGCGCCTGCTCGAGCACCATGAGCATGCCCTTGCGCGTCGCACCGGTCGAGCCGAAGGCACCGCACTTCACGAGCGCCTCGATCGCGCGCTTGTTGACGTGACGAGCATCGACGCGCGAGCAGAAGTCCCAGATCGAGGTGAACGGGCCGCCGGTGGTGCGCGCCTCCTTGATCGCCTCGACCGCCTGGTAGCCGACGCCCTTGACGGCATCGAGACCGAAGCGGATGTCGCCGTCGACGACGACGAATTCGTGGTCGGAGAGGTTGACATCGGGCGGCAGGATCGCGATGCCCATGTCCTCGCAGCGCGCGGCGAAGAACGGCACCTTGTCCTTCGTGTCCATCACCGAGGAGATGAGCGCCGCCATGTACTCGGCTGGGTAGTTCGCACGGAGCCACGCCGTGCGATAGGAGATCAGCGCGTAACACGCGGCGTGCGACTTGTTGAAGGAGTAATCCGCCGACTTCTCGTTCGTCTTCCAGATCCACTCGACGACGGATGGGTCGACGCCGGACGCCTTGCAGCCTTCGCGGAACTCGGGCTCGAGCTTCGCCATCGCCTCGCGGTTCTTCTTGCCGATCGCCTTGCGCAGGTCGTCCGCCTTGGCGCCGCTGAATCCACCGAGCGTCGTGGCGATCTGCATCGCCTGCTCCTGGTAGAGGATCACGCCGTAGGTCGGGCCGATGATCGGCGTGAGGCGCTCGTCGGGGATCGAGACGCTGTCCGGCGAGCGCTTGCCGCGCGCGTACGTGGGGATCTGATCCATCGCGCCCGGCCGGTAGAGGGCGACGAGCGCGACGAGGTCGTCGAACTCCGTCGGGCGCACCTTGCGCAGCGCCTCCTGCATCCCCTCGGACTCGAACTGGAACACGCCGACCGAGTCGCCGCGGGCGAGCATGTCGTACGTCAGGCCGTCGTCGAGCGGCAGCGTCGCCATATCGGGGCGCTCGCCGGTCGAGCGCTCGATGATGTCGAGCGCGTCCTCGATGACGTCGAGGTTGCGCAGCCCGAGGAAGTCCATCTTCAGCAGGCCGATCTCCTCGACCGGCTTCATGGAGAACTGTGTGACGAGCTTGTAGACGCGGTTGCCCGCCTCGTCCGTCGTATTGGCGTCGGCGAGTTGCACCGGGACGACGTCCGTCAACGGGCGGTCGGCGATGACGACGGCGGCGGCGTGGATCGACGCGTTGCGCACGATGCCCTCAAGGCCCTGCGCCGTGTCGATGATCTGCCGGGCGATCGGGTCGGCGTCGCGCGCCTCGCGCAGCGGCTCGCCATCCTCCAGGCACTGCTCGAAGCTCGTGGCACGCCCCTGCTCGGGCTCCGGGATGAGCTTCGCAAGGCGATCGCCGACGCCGTAGTCGTGGCCGTGGACGCGCGCGGCATCGCGGGTCGCCGCCCGCGGGAACATGCGGCCGAAGGTGATGATCTGCGCGACGCGGTCGCGGCCGTACTTCTCGGTCACGTAGCGCATGACCTGCTCGCGGCCGCGGACCGAGAAATCGATGTCGATGTCCGGCATCGACACGCGCTCGGGGTTGAGGAACCGCTCGAAGAGCAGGTCGTAGCGCAGCGGATCGACGTCGGTGATCCGCAGCGAATAGGCGACGATCGAGCCCGCGGCGGACCCACGTCCCGGACCCACGGCGATGCCGTTCTCGCGCGCCCAGCTGACGAAGTCCCAGACGATGAGGAAGTAGGCGTTGAAGCCCATGCGGTCGATGACCCCGAGCTCCATCTCCATCCGCTCGATCGCCGCGCTCGGAACGGGATCGCCGTAGCGGGCGCGCAGGCCCTCCTCGACGCGCTCGCGCAGATGGAGCCGCTCATCCTGCCCTTCCGGGAGAAATCGCGGGATGAGGTACTTTCCGAGCTCCAGCTCGATGTCGCAGCGATCGGCGATCTCGAGCGTCGAGGCGATCGCCTCGGGCCACTCCTCGAACGCTTTTGCCATCTCCGCGTTGTCGCGCAGATAGAACTCGTTGGTGCCGAAGGTCATCTTCGGCTCGGCGAGCGTCGACTTCGTCTGGACGCAGAGGAGCGCCGTGTGGTGGCCGAAGTCCTCGCGGCGCAGGTAGTGGACGTCCCCGGTGCCGACGATCGGCCGGCCGACCTCGCGCGCGATCCGCACGATGCCCTCGTTCGCGCGGTCCTGCTGCGCCAGGCCGTTCTTCTGCACCTCGAAGTAGACGTTGTCCGCGCCGACCGCCTGCATGAGCTCGTCGGCGTGGGCGCGCGCCTCGTCGTCGCGTCCGTCCGCCAGGCGGCTGACGAAGCGGGAGGCGAGGCAGCCCGTGAGGACGATCAGGCCCTCGCTGTGCGCCTCGAGCTGCGCCATGTCGACCGTCGGCTTGCCGCGGCTGAGGCCCTCGAGGAACCCGGCGGAGCAGAGCTTGACGAGATTGCGGTAGCCGGCGTTCGACGATGCGATCACCGTGAGGTGGTTGCGCTCGGCCTTCTCGCGCACCGTGTGGTCGTCGACGAAGTAGAGCTCGCAGCCGACGATCGGCTTGATCCCGTGCTTCTTCGCAGCCTTGTAGAGCTCGAGCGCGCCGTTCATGACCCCGTGGTCGGTGAGGGCGAGGGCCGGCTGACCGAACGCCGCGGCGCGCTCGGCGAGTGCGTCGATGTTGCATGCGCCGTCGAGCAGCGAGTACTCGCTGTGGACGTGGAGGTGAGCGCAGGCGGGGACCGTCACGGGCACCGGAGCATAGGCGCCGCTCCGGACGCGCGAAACGGTCCTGTGACGATCAGCGCGCTCTCAGCGCGCGTTTCGCAGCGCCCGCTCGAGCTCCGGGGCGAGCGCGCCGGGCGCAGGCCGGGCTGTGGGCTGCGGGATGCTCGCGAGCAGTGGGATGGCCGGCAGGCTCGGCGGGTCTCCGGCCGCCTGCGGCGCCTGCGCGCGCAGGCGCTCAGCGGCGCGTGCGAGCCCCGCGATGAGCTCGTCGGCATCGGTGTCGCCCGCGACGGGCGCGGGTGCCGTGGGGACGCTGAAGCCCGTGGCCGGGATGCCGGGCATGGTGGGCGCGGGACCAGCCGGCGACCCAGCGGCCGGTGTGGCGACGCGGGCGCGCTCGGCGGCCAGCGCGGCCGTCACTGCGTCCCGTGCAGCGCGCTCGGCGCTGACGGCCTCCTGGGCCGCCTCCCGTGCTGCACGTTCGGCGGTGAGGGCGGTCTCAGCGGCCTGCCGCGCGAGGATCTCGCGGTCGAGCGCCTCGCGGGCGGTGCGCAGGGCGGCGGCGGATCGCCCGGCAAGGTCTGCCATTCGAGCGTCGCGAGCGGCACGCTCGGCGAGCCGCTCACGCAGCGCGGTCGTCTCGAGCTCGGCGTGCTCGAGCTCCGCGACACGGCGCTCCGCATCGGCCAGACGGGTGCGCAGCTCCTGCTCGGCGTGCTCGGCACGGCGTGCGCGGCGCTCGGCGAGCACCGCGGGCTCAGCGGCCTCGGGCCGGTCGGGCAGCGGCTGTGGCTCGGCGGGCTGCATCAGACAGTGGTCAGGCGCGAGCGCCGCCGCGCGGTCGCGCTGAGCGCCGCGAGGACGCCGACGACGGCGACGGCACCGGCACCGGCGAGCGCGGCGCGGCGCTGCAGGGCCTCGCGGTTGCGCCGTGCGTAGATGCGACCACCCTGGTAGGTGGCAAAGCCGATTGCCTGATACGTCCTGCTCCCGGGCATGCCCGAAGCCTACCCGCAGACCGTCAGGACTGCTGGGATTCGCGCAGGCGCCAGGCCATCCGCGACTGGAGCGACCACAGCTCGATGAAGCCCGGCGAGGCCTCCTGGCTGAAGAGGCCGCCGCTCGTCTCGAACGTCGCGAGCGACGCGTCGTAGACCGCGTTCGGGCTCTCGCGGGTCACGGTGCGCACGGAGCCCTTGTAGAGCTTCAGGCCGATCGTGCCGGTGACACGCTCGTTGACGGACTCCATGAAGGCGTCGAGGTTCTCGCGCAGCGGCTCCCACCAGAGGCCGGCGTAGACGAGGTAGCCCCACTGGCGATCGAGGTTCGTCTTGAACTGATTCTGGTGGATGGTCCCCACGAGCCGCTCGAGCTCGGCGTGCGCGGGCAGGATGATCGCGGCCGCCGGAACCTCGTAGATGTCGCGGACCTTCAGGCCGACGATGCGGTCCTCGATGTGGTCGACGATGCCGACGCCATGACGGCAGCCGATCTCCGCCGTGCGCTCGAGGAGCTCCACGAGGCCGAGCGGCTCGTCGTTGAGGGCGACGGGCACGCCGCGCTCGAACGTGATGCGCACGATCTCCGCCTCGTCGGGGGCGTCCTCAGGACGCGTGACGAGCTGGAAGACATCGTCGTCCGGCGCGTGGTCGAGCTGCTCGATCCACTTGCCCTCGGAGGAGCGACCCCAGAGGTTGTCGTCGATCGAGTACGGCGTGGCCTCGGCGCCGCCCTTGATCGGGATGCCGTGCTCGCGCGCGTAGGCGATCTCCTCCTCGCGGCCCATCTTCCAATCGCGGACCGGGGCGATGACCTTGAGCTCCGGCGCGAGCGTGGCGACGGTCGCCTCGATGCGGACCTGATCGTTGCCCTTGCCCGTGCAGCCGTGGGCGATCGTGTCGCAGCCATGCTTGCGGGCGTACTCGACGGCGAGCTTCGCGATCAGCGGCCGGCCGAGGGCGGTGAAGAGCGGGTAGTTCAGGCCGTAGACGGCGTTCGCGCGGATCGCCGGGGCGATGAAGTCCTGGGCGAACTCCTCGCGCGCGTCGATGACCTCTGCGGCGATGGCGCCGAGATCGATCGCCTTGCCGCGCACGACGTCGTAGTCCTCGCCCGGCTGACCGAGGTTGATCGTCAGGGCGACGACCTCCGCCCCGTACTCGTCCTGGATCCACTTGAGCATGACGCTCGTGTCGAGGCCGCCCGAGTAGAGCAGGAGGACGCGGTGGACCTCCTCAGGCGTGGCGAGGTAGCTCGCGGTGGGCGTGGGGCGGGCGTTCGCTGCGGCGGTCATCGCAGCGCAGTCTAGGAACCCGGCCCGGAGCCTGCGGACTGCTCAGGCGCGGTGGGCGGCAAGTGCCGCCGCGATGCGGGCGAGCGCGTCCTGCGCATCGGCGTCGGAGAGCGTGAGCGGCGGAAGCAGCCGCACCGTCTCCGGGCCGGTCGCGTTGGCGATCAGGCGCTGCTCGGTGAGCAGCTGCAGCACGAAGTCGGGAGCGCGCCCACCCTCGAGGTCGAAGCCGATCATCAGGCCGCGTCCGCGCACATCCGTGACGCCGTCGAGCGCTGCGAGCTGCTCGCGCAGATGCTCACCGAGCTGCGCGACACGTGCCAGGAGCGCCGGGTCGTCCGTGAGCTCGAGCGCGGCGAGCGCGGCGCGAGCGACGACCGGGCCGCCCGCGAAGGTCGAGCCGTGGTCCCCGGCCTTGAGGGCGTCGGCGAGGCGCGGCCCGGTGATGAGCGCGCCGATCGGCAGCCCGCCGCCGAGCGCCTTCGCGGTCGTGAGCGCGCACGGGACGACGCCCGTCTGCTCGTAGGCCCACAGGCTGCCGGTCCGGCCCATGCCGGTCTGCACCTCATCGAAGATCAGCGCCGCACCGTGGCGATCGCACGCCTCGCGCGCCGCGATCAGCGTCTCGGCTGCGAGCGGGTGCACGCCGCTCTCGCCCTGGATGACCTCGACGAGCACCGCCGCGGTCTCCGGGCCCACGGCGCCCACGATCGCCTCTGCGGTCGGGGCGACGGCGCGCACGCGCGGCACGAGCGGCTCGAACGGCGCCTGCTTGCTCTCCTGGGCGGTCGCCGAGAGCGCGCCGAACGTGCGCCCGTGGAAGCCGCCGGCGACGCTCACGATCTCGCCGCGCGGGCGCGCGCGGCGCGCGAGCTTCATCGCGGCCTCGTTGGCCTCCGCGCCGGAGTTGCAGAAGAAGACCTTGCCGCCGAGCGAGCGGGTCGCGAGGCGCTCGGCGAGCCGGATGGCGGGCTCGGTGTGGAAGAGGTTCGAGACGTGCATGAGCGTCCCGACCTGCTCGCGCACGGCCGCCACGACATCGGGGTGACAGTGCCCGAGGTTCGTGACGCTGATCCCGCAGAGCAGGTCCAGGTATTCATGGCCCTCGTCGTCCCAGACGCGCGATCCCGCGCCGCGCACGATCTCGACGGGCAGGCGCGCATAGGTGCCGATGACGTGCGCGCTGTCGAGCGCGCGCAGCTCCGCAAGGCTCATCGACTGCGCCGGATCTTCGTTCCGCAGCCCTTGTCGGTGAAGAGTTCCAGCAGGATCGAGTGCGCGACGCGGCCGTCGACGATGTGCGCCGAGCTCACGCCGCCCTGGATCGCCTCAAGGCAGGCGCGCAGCTTCGGGCGCATCCCGCCGCCGACGCCGTCGAGCGCCGCCTCGACCTCGTCGGCGGAGGCCTCGCTGATGAGCGACGCGTCGTCGGCCGGGTCGGCGAGCCAGCCCTCGACGTCGGTGAGGAAGAGGATCTTGTGCGCCCCGAGCGCAGCCGCGACGGCGCTGGCCGCGTCATCGGCGTTGACGTTGTGGGTCTGCCCATCGCGGTCATCGGCGATCGACGCGATCACGGGGATGTAGTCCTGCGCCACGTGGTTGAGCACGTCGACATCGACGCGGTCGATCTTGCCGACGAAGCCGATGTCGCTCCCGTCCGGCGCTGCCTGCCGACTGACGCGGAAGAGGTTGCCGTCCTGCCCGGAGAGGCCGACGGCGGGCTGGCCGTGACGGCTGATGCGGGCGACGATGTCCGTGTTGACCTTGCCGATCAGGACCATCTTGGCGATGTCGACCGTGTCGGCGTCGGTCACGCGCAGGCCGCCGCGGAACTCGACCGGCATGCCGAGACGCTCCATGACGGCGGTGATCTCCGGCCCGCCACCATGCACGACGATGGGGTTCATGCCGACGTATTTCAGGAGCACGATGTCGCGCGCGAACTCCTCGCGCAGCAGTGGGTCCTCCATCGCCGCGCCGCCATACTTGATGACGATCGTGCGGCCGTGGAACTCACGGATGTAGGGCAGTGCCTCGAGCAGGGTGCCGATGTCGGCGTGCGGCTGGATCGGAGTCATCGTGCTCGTCAGGTCGTGTACTCGGCGTTGATGCGGATGTACTCATGGCCCAGGTCGCTGAAGAAGACCTCGGTCTCAAAGCCGTCCCCGGGCAGGCCGATCGTGTATTCCACATCGTCGCCTTCGACGCGCGCGGCCAAATCCCCCTCATCGAAGGGGATCGCCTCACCGGCGACGCAGACCTGGACACCCTCGATCGAGACGTCCACGGGCAGCGGCGCCGTGTCGACGAGCGCCATGCCGACGGCCTGCACGATCCGCCCCCAGTTGGGGTCACCGCCATGGAGCGCGGTCTTCACGAGCGGGGAGTTGGCGACGGCACGGGCGGCGCGCTCGACGTTCGGGCCATGGCCGCCGCGGACGGTGACCCGCCCAATCCGACGCGAGCCCTCCCCATCGCGCACGATCAGGAGCGCCAGGTGGCGCAGCAGCGCGTCGAGTGCCTCGCCGAACCGCAGCTCGTCGGCGCTCTCGGGCTCGATCGTCACGCCGGAGGCACCGGATGCCTGGAGGATCGCTGTGTCGTTCGTCGAGAGCTGCCCGTCGACCGAGATGCGATCGAAGCTGCGCTGCACACAGACGCCGAGGAGCAGGTCGGCGGTCTGCGCCGAGAGCGCGGCGTCGGTCTGCACGAAGCAGAGCATCGTGGCGAAGCTCGGCTGGATCATCCCGGCGCCCTTGGCCTGGGCGGCGAGCCGGACGACCGGGCCGCTCGGGAGCGTCACCTCAAGCGACGCGCGCTTCTCGAACAGGTCGGTGGTCATGATCGCGCGCTGGAGATCGGCGATGCCGTCCGCACGCAGCTGTGGCCGGACCGCGGTGAGGCCGCTGACGACCTTGGTCCCGTCGAGCTGCACACCGATCACGCCGGTTGAGCAGACCGCGACCTGGTCCTCGGGGACGCCTACCGTCATCGCCGCCGCGCCCTGCATCCTCGCAGCCTCCTGGTAGCCCTGGGAGCCGGTGGCGGCGTTTGCGTTGCCGCTGTTGACGACGATCGCGCGGATCGCGTCGAGCTTGCAGCGCTCTCGCGTGATGAGCACTGGCGCCGCCTGCGTGCCCGAGCGCGTGAACCGCGCCGCGCTCGTGACATCGGGGGCGTCACAGACGATCAGGCCGACATCGGTCCCGCCGGACGGCTTGATGCCCGCAGCGACGCCACCCGCGCGGAATCCCGCCGGCAGCACGTCGGGGTCGGGCGCGAGGACGACGCCCTCGGGCAGCGGTACCCAGCGCGCGCTGAAGCCCGGGGCCTTCCCGCCGCCGAAGCTCACGGCTCGATCCCCATCGTCTCGGGGAGCCCGAACATGAGATTGAGGTTCTGGATCGCCTGCGAGGACGTGCCCTTCCAGAGATTGTCGATCGCGGCGAAGACCAGCACGCGCCCGGTGCGCTCCTCAGCGTGGACGTGGATCCGGCAGAGGTTCGTGCCGCGCACGTCGTGCGTACCGGGCGCACCGCCGACGACCTCGACAAAGGGCTCGTCCGCGTAGGCCTCGGCGTAGAGCGCATCGAGCTCGGCCTGCGTGAGCGGTGACGACGGCGTCACGTAGCACGACGTCAGCTCCCCCTGATCCACCGGGACGAGATGCGGGATGAAGGTCACAGGTACGGGGCTGCCGAGCAGCGCGATGCCCTGCTCCATCTCCGGCATGTGCCGATGGCCGCCGACCTTGTACGGAAGGATGTTCTCCGTCACCGAGACGAAGTGCGTCGTGTCGGTCGCTGCGCGCCCGGCCCCGCTCACGCCGGTCTTCGCGTCGACGACGACGCCGGCGATCAACCCGCCACGCGCCAAGGGCGCGAGGGCGAGCAGCGCGGCGGTCGGGAAGCAGCCCGGGTTCGCGACGAGGTTCGCCTGCGCGATCGCGTCGCGATGCAGCTCGGGGAGGCCGTAGACCGCCTCAGCCAGCAGCTCCGGCGCGGCGTGCGGGACATACCACTCCTCGTACACGGCCTGATCGCGCAGACGGAAGTCGGCGCTGAGGTCGATGACACGCACGTTCTGGGCCCGCAGCGCCGCGACGAGCCCGGAGGCCGCGCCGTGCGGATAGGCGACGATCGCCGCGTCGACGTCCGCATGCCGACCGAGGTCGAGCTCCTCGAGGACCATGTCCACCCGGTGGTGCGGATAGAGCTCGGAGAGCCGCCGGCCGGCGTCGGAGCGCGAGGTGACGGCCGCGAGCTCGAGCTGCGAATGGGACTGGACGAGACGTGCGGCGAGCGCGCCGGCATAGCCGGACGCACCGGCCACGAGGACCCGCACCGGCGCTTGATCAGCCACGCAGCTCACCCCCCAGCTCGTCGCGGAGCGCCGCGACGATCCGCTCCCGCACGGGTGCGACATCCTCATCGGTCAGGGTGCGATCGGCGGCGCGGAACTCGAGGTGCAGCGCGAGCGACGTGCGCCCAGCCCCCACCTGCTCGCCGCGGTAGACGTCGAAGACCTCAGCGTGCGCCACGAGCGCGCCACCGGCCCGCCGCACGACCATCGCCACCTGTTCTGCCGGGACGGACTCGTCAACGATCACGGCGAGATCCTGCCGCATCCCGGGGAACGTCGTGAGATCGGTGTAGGCGTGCACCTCCGGCGCGGCGCTGATCGCCTTCCCGAGGTCGAGGAGGAGGACGGCCACCGGCTCGTCAAAGCCCCAGTTCGCGGCCGCCTCAGGGTGGAGCTCCCCGAAGAGGCCGAGCACGACGTCGCCGCTGAGCAGCTCGCCGGACCGTCCGGGATGCAGGAAGCAGCGCTCCACCGCGCGGACCGTGAACGGCACGCGCAGGGCACCGAGGACGGCTTCGGCGATGCCCTTGGCGGCGAAGACGTCCGCCTGGGGTGGCTCGGGCTCGGCCCACGTCGCCGGCCGTACGGTTCCGGTGAGGAGCGCGCCGAGTGCGTGATGCTCGTCCGGGAGGGCGGCGGTGCCGCGCCGGTAGACGGCGCCGGACTCGAACAGCGCGAGGTCCGGGTGGCCCCGGTCCCGGTTGAAGGCGGCCGTGTCGAGCAGCGACCCGACGATCGTCGAGCGCATGACCGACTGTTCAGCCGACATGGGGTTCTCGAGCACCACAAGGTCGCGCAGCACGTCACCGGCGGGAGCGAGGAGGCGGTCCGGGAGGTCCGGCGCCGCAAACGACCAGCCGACGATCTCGTGCAGTCCGAGCCCGGCGAGCGTGTCCTCCGCCCGCCGCCGCAGCTGCTGGGCGTGCGCGAGCCGGCCGGGCAGGCCGGTGCGGTTGACGGGGAGCGTCGCCGGGAGGCGATCGACACCGTCGATCCGCGCGACCTCCTCGATGAGATCGGCCTCGCGTGTGACCTCGCCCCGCCGCCACGACGGGACCTCGACATCAAGGCCGTCGGCGGCGTCGGTGGTCGTGAACCCGAGCGCCCTGAGGATCTCGGCCGACCGCGCCCGCGGAATGTCCGTGCCGAGCAGTCCGGTGACGCGCGCGTCACGCAGGCGGATGACCATCGGGGCGCCGTTGGCGGTCTTGATGTCCAGCGTGCCGGGGAGCAGCCGCGCGCCGGTGAGCTCGAGCATGAGCTGCGTCGCGACGGCCTGCGCTTCCATGCACCCCTCTGGCGGCAGACCCTTCTCGAACCGTGCCGAGGCCTCGCTGCGCACACCGAGGCGTGTGGACGTGCGGTGAATCGTCGGCCCGTGCCACGTCGCGACCTCCAGGAGGACCCGGGTCGTGCCGGCCTCGACCTCGGACCGCGTTCCGCCCATGACGCCCGCGAGCGATGTGGGCCCGTCGGCGTCGGCGATCAGGCACATGCCCTCATCCAGCGCACGCTCCTGGCCGTCGAGCGTCGTCATCGCTTCGCCGGCGACGGCCGCGCGGACGACGAGCCGTGCGCCGGCGATCCGGTCGAGATCGAAGGCGTGGAGCGGATGCCCGGTCAGGAGCATCGCGTAGTTCGTGATGTCGACCACGTTGTTGATCGGGCGCTGTCCGGCGGCCATCAGTCGGCCCTTGAGCCACGCCGGCGACTCGCCGACGGTGACGTCCTCGAAGACGCGCGCGGTGAAGCGCGGGCACAGGTCGGGAGCTTCGACGATGACCTCGATACCCGGCGGCGAGCCGGTCGTGTCCGCCCCGACGTCGTGCTTCCACGGCGGCGGCGCGAGCGGAGCGCCGGTGGCCGCATGGACCTCACGCGCGACGCCGTAGACGCCGAGACAATCAGGGCGGTTCGGCGTGATCTCGAGCTCGAGGACCTCGTCGCTGATCGGCAGCACGTCGGCGAGCGGCGTCCCTGCGGGGATCGCGTCGTCGAGGACCATGATGCCCTTCTGGCCGGGCCCGAGACCGATCTCGTTCTCGGCGAGGATCATCCCGAGCGAGACGACCCCGCGCAGCTTCGCCTTTGCGAGCTTCGTCCCATCGGGCATCACGGCCCCGGGGCACGCCACCGCGACCGTCTGGCCCGCGGCGACGTTCGGCGCGCCGCAGACGATCGTGCGGGGCTCGGTATCGCCGATGTCGACGGTGCAGACGCGCAGCCGGTCGGCATCCGGATGCTGCTCGGCGGCCAGGACCTTGCCGACGACGAAGTTGTCGGTCGCCGGCACGCCGTGATGCGTGATCCGATCGACCTCGGTGCCGGTCATCGCCAGGCGCGATGCGAGCTCCCGCGCATCGATGTCGGGCTGGACGTAGTCGTGGAGCCAGGAGAGCGGAAGCTTCATGGCGTTCCTCAGCCGAACTGACGCAGGAAGCGCAGGTCGTTGTCGTAGAAGAGCCGCAGGTCGGGAACCCCGTGCTTGAGCATCGCGATCCGCTCGACGCCCAGCCCGAAGGCGAAGCCCTGATGCTTCTCAGGGTCGTACCCGTGCTCGCGCACCGCGCCGAGCACGTTGGGGTCGACCATGCCGGAGCCGAGGATCTCGAGCCAGCCCGTCCCCTTGCAGAGCGGGCACCGGTCGGCGTCCGGCGCGGCATCGGCGCACATGAAGCACGAGACGTCGGCCTCGACGCTCGGCTCGGTGAACGGGAAGAAGTGCGGGCGCAGCCGGATCTCGCGCTCGTCGCCGAAGATCGCCTTGGCGAAGGCGAGCAGCGTGCCCTTGAGATCGGCGAGCGTCACGTCCTCGGCGACCGCGAGTCCCTCGATCTGGTGGAACTGCGGCGTATGCGTAGCGTCGCTGTCCCGGCGGTAGACGCGCCCGGGGACGATGATCGAGATCGGCGGCGGCTGGAGCTCCATCGCCCGGATCTGCATCGGCGACGTATGGGTGCGCAGGAGCACCTCGCCCCCGTCGGGATGCGCGGGGGCATCGACGTAGAACGTGTCGCTCCGCGCCCGCGCGGGGTGCGCCGGATCGTGGTTGAGCGCGTCGAAGTTGTAACGCACGAACTCGACCTCGGGGCCCTCGACGACCGTGAAGCCCAGCCCGCAGAAGACGTCCTCGATCTCCCGCCGTGTCGCAGTCAGCAGATGCAGGCGACCGACGGGCTGCGGCGGCGTCGCGGGCAGCGTCACATCGACCCGATCGGCAGCAAGCCGCTCGCGCAGCTCACCGAGCTCAAGTTCTGCACCGCGCGACGTGATGAGGCCTTCAAGAGCCTGCCGCGTCTCATTCGCGGCCCGCCCGACGGCGCCCCGCTCCTGCGGATCGAGGTCCGCCACACCGCGCAGGAGGTTCGGCAGCTCCGCCTTGCGCCCGAGGTAGCGCACTCGCAGCTCTTCGAGCGAGGCGGTGGTCACCGCAGCGCCGATCGCAGCCTCGGCCTCGGCCCGGATCTGTCCGATGCGATCGATCATCCGCTCTGGACCCTAGTCAGTTCGTAGAGGGCGACGGTGGCGGCCATCGCGGCATTGAGCGACTCGCTGTGGATCGGAATCTCCCGCACCTCGTTGGCTGCCGCGAGGACCTCGTCCGGCAGCCCGGTGCGCTCGGCACCGATGAGCAGGGTCGCGTCGCCCTCGACCGGTCCTCGCAGCGGCCCGCCGGCCCGAGCAGCAAGCGCGATCGTCCGCCCGGGCAGGTCGGACACGGACGTCACCCGGGCGACGGGCACGCTGAACACGGCGCCCATGCTGGCCCGCACCGCCTTGGGCCCGAAGGGGTCGGCGCAGCCGGGGCCCAGAACGACGCTCGACGCGCCGAAGGCGAGCGCTGACCGCAGGATCGTCCCGACGTTCCCCGGATCGGCGACGCCGTGCAGATAGATGGCGAGCGGGCCCGCCGGAGCGCTCCAGCGCAGTTCGTAGACGGCGAGCGTGCGTGTCCCGCTGCCGAGCCCACTGATCCGGTCGAGCACCGCCGGCTCCACCGGCGTTCCGGGCAGGCCGGAGTCGGCCGCAGCGAAGCGCGCGACGGGCGTCCAGCCCGCAGCGTCGGCGGCCTCCAGAAGATCCTCACCCTCGGCGACGAACCGCCCCGCGTCCTCGCGGCCGCGGCGCCGTGCGAGGCGGCGGATGTCTTTCAGCTGGGGGTTGTGGATGCTGTCGATCATGTCCTGGAACGAAAAAGGGCGCCGATCCTGAGAGGAAGCGGCGCCCGTGAAGCAGTGGTGTCGGTTGCTGTCTAGGCGACAGCGGCCGACGCCTCGCGGGCGACGTCCACGAATCGGGCAAAAGCCTCGGGGTCACGGACGGCGATGTCGGCGAGGACCTTGCGGTCGACCTCGACACCAGCGAGCTGGATGCCATGGATGAACTCGCCGTAGCTCATGCCATTGAGGCGAGCTGCGGCGTTGATGCGCGTGATCCAGAGGCGACGGAAGTCACGCTTGCGGTTGCGGCGATCCCTATACGCATAGGAATCCGCCTTCATCAGCGCTTCCTTGGCCTTCTTGTAATGCGAGTTCGCGTCGCCGCGGAAGCCCTTGGTGCGCTCGAGGGTCGCACGGCGCTTCTTCTGCGCGTGGACGCTGCGCTTGACGCGGCTCACTTGCCCACCCCCAACATCTTCTTGATGCGCGGAACATCGCTGTCGCTGATCACAGCGTCCTTGCGGAAACCGCGCTTGCGCTTGGGCGACTTCTTCTCGAGGATGTGGCTCGAGTAGGCGTGGCGGCCATGGACCTTCCCCTTGGCAGTCACTTTGAAGCGCTTCTTGGCACCCGAATGGGTCTTCATCTTGGGCATGGCGAGCGGTGAAGTATAGGAAAGATGGAGCGATGACCGCAGTGCGGTCTTCGCCAGGGCGTTGATCAGGCTTCGGAAGCCGGCTCTTCGGGCGCGTCAGCGCCCTCGTCGAGGGCCTCTTCGGCGTCCTCGGGCGGGTCGGCGCCGCCATCGGTGTCGCCGTCGTCATCGCCGGCGACGGCGTCCTCGGCGGTCTCCGGCGTGTCCTCCGCGGTGTCCGGCGCGTCCTCGGAGGTGTCCGGCGCGTCGGCGTGGACGTCATCCTCGTGGACGTCGTCGGTGAGGAGGGAATCGTCCTCCGGAAGGGGTTCATCGCCGTCAGCAGCCACGTCGCCCAGCTCGCCGCGCAGGAGCGCCTTCGACGGGCCGAGCACCATGGTCATATTGCGGCCCTCGAGATTCGGGCGCTGCTCGACGACGGCCATCTCCTCGAGCTCCTCGGCGAGACGATCGAGGATCATCTGCCCGCGCTCGGGATGCGTGGTCTCACGACCACGGAACATGATCGTGACCTTGACCTTGTCCTTGTGGCGCAGGAAGCGCTGCACATGCCCCTTCTTCGTCGCGTAGTCGTGCTCGGCGATCTTGGGGCGGAACTTGATCTCGCGGATCGTGATCTTCTGCTGGTGCTTGCGAGCGGCCTTCTGCTTCTGGGCGAGCTCGTAGCGGTACTTCGAGTAGTCGAGGATGCGGCACACCGGCGGGCGCGCCTCGGGTGCCACCTCGACGAGATCGAGATCGCGCTCCTGAGCGATGCGCAGCGCCTCTTCGGTCGGGAGGATCCCGATCTGGTTGCCGTCGTCGCCGATGACACGAACCTCGGGAACGCGAATGCGCTCGTTGATCCGGGTCGTGTCCCGCTCAGGCGGGCGCCGGTCGAATCTGCGTGGGACCGGCACTAGCTGTGTCGCTCGCGCTTCAAGAGGCGCAGGCGTGGGCGGGCATCTGGATCAACGTCGTTGAGTATACCCCGCGGGCCGCACGCTGCGCTCCACGCCCGGACAAGGGGGTCGGCGCCGCCGGCCTCCACCTCGATCACCGAGCGCGCCGCGCGGCAGGATCGGTGGCGCCGGGGAGCGACCGAGCGGTCCACCCGGACAGGCGTCCCGTCGGCGCCGAGCCAGACAAGATCGAGCGCGAAGCGCATGCCGAAGGTGTGGACCGAGCGGCACGGGCGCAAGTGGAGCGCGCACCCCGCCGGGAGCCCATCCTGCCCCGCGAGCCCGCGGGTGCGGCTGCGCAGTGTCGACGCCTCGAGCAGGGTGAAGCCGCCCGGAAGGGTCACGGAGGGGAGCTCGCCGGCGAGGTTGCGAGCGCTCACGCGGGTGCGGGCGCCTCGCGGCGCTCCGCGATCTCCGCGGCGGCGACGGCGGCGAACTCGGCGACGGGCATCGTGCCGATGTCCCCCTCGTGCCGACGACGCACGGACACCGTGCCGTCCGCCGCTTCGCGCTCACCGACGACGAGGAGGTACGGCGCACGCGCCAGCTCGCCGTCACGGATGCGACGCCCGAGGGACTCGGTGCGGTCATCGACGTCGACGCGCAGGCCCTGGCCGCGCAGCGTCGACGCGACGGCGTGTGCGGCGTCGGCGTGCTTATCGGAGATGGGCAGCACCGTCGCCTGGACGGGCGCGAGCCAGAGCGGGAACTCGCCGGCGTAGTGCTCGACGAGAATGCCGATGAACCGCTCGAAGGAGCCCATGCGCGCGGTGTGGATCATCACCGGGCGGTGGTCCGCGTTATCGGCGCCGGTGTAGACGAGACCGAAGCGCTCCGGCATCGAGTAGTCGAGCTGCACCGTGCCGAGCTGCCACGAGCGGCCGAGCGAGTCGGTGGTGTGCAGGTCGATCTTCGGGCCGTAGAAGGCTCCGTCGCCGGGATTCACCTGGTACGAGAGCCCCTCGTCGTCGAGGACCTTCTGCAGGGCCCCCTCAGCGCGATCCCACATCTCATCGCTGCCGATGCGCTGCTCGGGTCGTGTCGAGAGCTCGAGCTCGACCGCGAAGCCGAAGATCGCGAAGGTCTCCATCGCGAACTCGAGGCACGTGCGGACCTCCTGCTCGATCTGCTCCTCGGTGCAGAAGATGTGCGCGTCGTCCTGGGCGAAGTGGCGCACCCGCAGGAGCCCGTGGAGCGTGCCGCTCAGCTCGTTGCGGTGCAGGAGCCCCGGCTCGGAGTAGCGGACCGGCAGGTCGCGATAGCTCCAGCGCTGGCCCGCGAAGAGGTGCGCGTGGCCCGGGCAGTTCATCGGCTTGAGACCGAACTCGCGGTCCTCCGCCTCGGTGACGAACATGTTCTGCCGGTACTTGTCCCAGTGGCCGGACGTCTTCCACAGCTCGCTGTCGTAGAGCTGCGGCGTCTTGACCTCCGTGAACCCGCGCTCCTCCCCCATCTCACGCGAGAGTCCGACGAGCTGGTTGAAGATCGTCGTGCCCTTGGGCAGCCAGAAGGCCGACCCCGGGGACACCTCGGAGAACGTGAAGAGCCCGAGCTCCCGGCCCAGGCGGCGGTGATCGCGTGCCCGTGCCTGCTCGAGCCGCTCGAGCTCCGCCTCGAGCTCCTTCTTCGTGAAGAACGCCGTCCCGTAGATCCGGGTGAGCATCGTGCGGGACGCGTCCCCGCGCCAATAGGCGCCGGCGACCGACTGAAGCTTGACCGCCCCGATCGTCGCAGTGCCGGGCGCGTGGGGGCCGCGGCAGAGATCGGTGAACGGGCCGTTGCGATAGACCGACACCGTGTCGATGCCCTGGTCGCGCACGAGGTCCTCGATCAGCTCGACCTTGTAGTCCTGACCCTCTGCGCGGAAGCGCGCAAGGGCCTCGACGACGGTCGCCTCTGCGCGATCGAAGGTCTCGCCGGCAGCGATGTGCTCGCGCATCCGCGCCTCAATCGCATCGAAGTCCGCCTCGGTGACGGTGACGCCGTCGGGAAACTCGAAGTCGTAATAGAAGCCCTGCTCGATCGGCGGACCGATCGAGATCTTCACGCCGGGGTAGAGCTCCATGACGGCGGCGGCCAGCACGTGGGCGGCGTCGTGGCGGATGAGGTCCAGGGCATCACGGCCGCTCTTCGCCGTGATGATCTCGAGCGCCTCACGGGCGATCAGCGGGCGCGCAAGGTCGCGAACCTCACCGGCCTGGCGCACTGCGAGGGCGGCGCGTGCAAGGCCCGGGCCGATCGCCGCGGCGGCGTCGGCGCCCGTGGCCCCTTCGGGCAGCTCGAGCTCAGTCCCATCAGGAAGGGTGACGATCACGGCACCGATGCTACGCGAGCGCCCTGCGGGGGTGATCGCCGACCGCTGATTCGATGCGCAGGCGGTGCGCCGCCGTCACGCTCCGTGCGACATCTGTGCGTCATCGTCCGTCCGCGCCCGAATCGCGCGCCAGAGCGGGAAGAAGCTCGCGAGCGCCACGAGTGTCCCGCCCGCCGAGCACGCGAGCATGTCCCACTCCGGCGCGGTGAGCTCGAAGAAGCGCCGCAGTCCAGGCACTGCAAGTGTGAGCGCGAGCACCGCGACCATCGGGATCGTCACGGCCGCCGCGATCCCGCGCCGCTCGCGGCCCTCGAGGGCGACGACATACACGAGACCCACGAGGACGAGGACGACCGTCGCGACGGTCCGCGCCTCCGCGGTCGACTCGCCGAGCAGGTGGACGCTGGCGAGTTCGGCCGACAGGACGCCCGCAGCGAGCGCGACGCCACCTGGAATCGCGAAGCGCGCGATCTCGCGCACGAACGCCTCCGGCCGCCACGCGCCGGTGCTGGGCGCGAGGGCGAGGACGAACGCCGGGATCCCGACGTTGAGGGTCGCGGCAAGGCTGAGCTGGCGCGGGATGAAGGGATAGGCCATGCCCGTCACCGCAAACGCCACGATGAGAATCCCGGCGAAGACGGACTTCGAGACGAAGAGCCGCGCGACACGCTGGATGTTGCGCAGGATCTGGCGGCCCTCGTGGACCATCGGCGCGATCGACGCGAAGTCCCCGTCGACGAGCACGACGTCCGCGACGCCACGCGCCATCTGCGTGCCGTTGCCCTGCGCGATCGCGAGCCGCGACGCCTTGAGGGCGGGCACATCGTTGACGCCGTCACCGACCATGGCGACGTACCGGCCCTGCGCCCCGAGCGTCTCGACGACGCGCCGCTTGCCCTCCGGTGAGATCCGGCCCACGACCGTCACGCGTTCGAGAAGGGCTGCGAGCTCCGCGTCATCCTCCGGCAGGTCGGTCCCGTCGGCCGCCTGCGGCTCCTGTGAGATCCCCGCATCGCGGGCGATCGCCGCGACCGTCGCCGGATTGTCCCCCGAGAGAATCCGCAGTTCCACACCTTCTGCGCGCAGGAAGGCGACCGTCTCACGCGCATCGGCGCGCAGCGCCTCCGCAAGGAGGACGAGCCCGAGCGGCGTGAGGTCCGCAGGCGGCGGGTCGTCGCCCTGCGGCTCCTGCAGCACTCCGGCTGCGCGCCCGATCGCGACGACGCGCGCGCCGTCCGCGGCGGCCTCCTGTGCCGCGGCTGCAAGCGGCCCGAGGCGCATGGCCTCCGGGGCGCCGAGGATGAGGATCCCGTCGTCGAGCTCCACGCCGCTCCAGCGCCGCTGGGAGGAGAACGGCGCGACCGCACGGGGAGGCTCCGCCGGTGCCGGGTACGCCTGGGCGATCGCTTCCATCGTGCGGTTGCGATCAGCGGTCGCCGCCGCGAGCCGCGCCACGGCGCTGCGCAGCTCGTCCTCGCTGACGCCCTGCGCCGGCACGAGGCGCAGGGCGCACAGCTCGGGGCTCGTCAGCGTGCCAGTCTTGTCGAGGCACAGGAGATCGACCGAGGCGAGCGACTCGACCCCGTTGAGCTGCTGGACGAGCGCGCCGCGGCGCGCCATGCGCAGTGCGGCCACCGCTGCGGTCATGCTCGCGAGCAGGATCAGTCCTTCGGGGACGAGACTCACGAGGCCAGCGACCCCCGTCTGGACGGTCGCTGTGCGGTCATTGCTCGTGTGGAGGGCGAGCCCGATTCCGAGGACGATGGCGAGCGGCGCGACAGCCGCGACGGTCGCCATCAGCAGCCGGTTGAGGCCGCGCTCGAGCGGCGAGCGCGGATGGCGAAACGCCCGCGCGACGCCGGCGATACGCTCGGCATAGCTGTCCGGACCGACATCCCGCGCGATGTAGTCGGCACGACCCTCGACGACGAAGGACCCCGAGCGCACCTCATCGCCTGCGCTGCGCACCACGGCGCGCGACTCGCCGGTGAGAATCGACTCGTCCACCAGCACGCGCACGCCCGCCTCGAGCGGGCCGTCAGCGACGATCTGATCCCCCGCCCCCGCGCGCACGAGGTCGCCCGGCACGACCTCCTCAACCGGGACGATCCGCTCGACGCCGTTGCGCACCACCCGGGCGTGCGGCGCCACGAGCGCCGCGAGCCGGTCGAGTTCGCGCTTGGCGCGCAGCTCCTGGCCGATGCCGATGACGGTGTTGCCGAGCAGGATCCCGAGAAAGAGAGCGTCGCGAGGGTCGCCGAGGGTCAGGGTGACGGCGCCCGCGACCATGAGGATCGCGTTGAAGAGCGTGAAGACGTTGGCCCGGACGATGCTCCACGCCGAACGGCTCGCGCGGGGCGTGCGGGCGCCACCGCGCGCGGCGAGCAGCCCTGCCGCGTCGGCGTCACTGAGCACGCGCCAACCGTACCTGGCCTCTGCGCCCCTCGGCGAGTACGGTCCGCACCATGTCGCAGTCGGGTCCCCGTCACTACCGTCGCGGCGCTCTGCGCTTCGTCTGGCCGTCACCTGCGCTCCCCGTCACGCGCTGGGCGGCGCGCCATGCGGACGCCGACTACGGCGCCGGGGCGCTCCCCGACTGGCGCACCGTCAACTGGGCGATGCACACGCGGCAGGTGACGCTCGACGGCGGCCCGGTGAACTTCGTCGATCTCGGCGCGGGCGACCAGACCGTCGTCTTCGTCCACGGACTCGGCGGGTCATGGCAGAACTGGCTGGAGAACGTCGCGGCGGTGGCCGCGAGCGGGCGCCGCGTGATCGCCTTCGATCTCCCCGGCTTCGGGCGCTCGCCGATGGCCCGCGAGCCGATCTCGATCACGCAGTACGCGCGCACGCTCGACGAACTGTGCGCGCAGCTCGACCTCGGGCCCGTCGCGGTCGTTGGGAGCTCGATGGGCGGGTTCATCGCGGCCGAGACGGCCATCCGTCACCCCGACCGGGTCGAGCTGCTCGTGCTCGTCGACGCAGCGGGGATCTCCTCCTCGACGGCGCGCAACCGCGTCAGCGACCGCGTCGGCCGGTTCCTCCTGACCGGTGGCGCGGGCCCCGAGGACGACCCGCAACACCGTCGCGCGCAGGCCCGAGCGATGCTCCGTCGCCCGGGATACATCCAGCTTGCGATGGGCGCCATCGCGCGCCATCCCACACGCCTCGCCCGAGACCTCCTCGCGGAGCAGGTGCAGTTCGCCGGGTCGCCGGGGTTCTTCCCCGGCCTTGAGGCGCTCATCGGCTACCGCTTCGTCGACCGGCTCGGGGACATCGGGTGCCCGACGCTCGTGATCCAGGGAGCCGACGACGTCCTCGTGCCGCTCGGCGACGCACACGAGTTCACCCGGCGAATCCCGCGCGCGACGTGTCTCGTGCTCGATGACACGGGTCATGTGCCGATGCTCGAGCGCCCGCGGACGTTCAACCGGGCGCTGATCGAGTTCCTCGACGAGCGCGTGGCACCGGATCGTCCCCACCCGAGCACATCCCCCACGATCACGCAGGATCGGACCTGACCGCGTGAGCGGCTACCCGATCGGCGCGATCGCACGCCTTGAGGCGGGAGCCGCAGCGATCACGCTGGGGCTCACGCCCCGCGTGCTGCGCGCCCTCGGCGGACGCCAGGTCGTGATCGACGGTCAGCGGCTCGAACCGGAGACCGCCGTGATCCTGCGCCTTGCGCGGCTCAGCGGCCGCGAGGACGTCACCACGCTCACCGTGTCCGAGGCTCGCGAGCGCATCCGCCGCTCAGCGGCATCCGTGGCCGGTGCGCCCCTGCCGCTGGCAGCCGTCGAGGAGCACAGCGTCGCGGGCGCGGATGGGCCGCTCGGCGCCCGCCTCTATGTCCCGGCCGAGGCCGGCGGGCCGGGCTCCTGGCCGCTCCTCGTCTTCTTCCACGGCGGCGGCTGGGTTGTCGGCGATCTTGACACCCACGACGCGCTCTGCCGCAGGCTCGCCGTGACTTCGGGCGCGCGCGTGCTCGCGGTCGACTATCGCCTCGCGCCGGAGCACCGCTTTCCCGCCGCGGCCGACGACGCGCTCGCGGCGTTCCTCGACGTGGCTCGCGATCCGGACCGCTTCGGCGCCGATGCGACACGCATCGCGGTCGGCGGCGACAGCGCCGGCGGCAACCTCTCCGCGGTCGTGGCGCTCGAGGCACGCACGCTGGGCGGTCCGGTGCCGGCCTTCCAGCTCCTCATCTACCCGGCGACCGACAGCGTCGCGCGCGACCGCCCGTCCCAGGTGTTCTTCGATGAGGGCTTCTTCCTCACCGGGTCGGGCATGGCCTGGTACCGCGGGCACTACTTCGGTCCGCAGGAGCCGCAGCTTGCGCCGGACCCGCGAGCGTCACCGCTCCTCGCCCCGGACCTCGCCGGGCTGGCACCCGCGCACATCGTCACCGCCGGATTCGATCCGCTGCGCGACGAGGGCGAGGCCTACGCCGCCCGCCTGCGCGACGCGGGCGTCGCGGTCACGCTGCGGCGCCATGCCGGGCTCATCCACGGCTTCGCGAACATGCTCGGCGCAGGCCGCGTCGGTCGCGAGGCCGTCATCGAGATGGGCGGTGTGCTGCGCCATGGACTCCACGTGGGCTAGAGCCAGAGATCGTCACGCTCGATCCCGCATGCATGAAGGACTCCCGGCCTTTTGGAGACCATTTCTCCCGGCCCGATGCAGCGGCCGGAGTGGGCGATACTGGGCTCGAACCAGTGACCTCCGCCTTGTCGAGGCGGCGCTCTCCCAGCTGAGCTAATCGCCCTGGGACGCGGGAAGAGTAGCAGCGGAGCGACGGCTGCGGTCCCTCCCCCGCTAGTCTGCCTGCGCACCCCGGCGACGTGGCGGAGTGGTTACGCAGCGGCCTGCAAAGCCGTGTACACCGGTTCGATTCCGGTCGTCGCCTTCCCGACCTACCGCAGGTCGGGCGTTCACGCCATGTGCCCGCGAACGGCGATGCGATCGTTGAGGAGCGGGACGACCACGCCCTCCCACTGCGCTGACGGGAGCCCAGCGTGGTGCAGCGCCGCGCCGTGGAACTCTCGCGCCTCTTGCACTGCGTCGACCTGCACCATGCAGGCGAAGATGTCGCTCTCAAGGAAGCCCGGAGACCACGCCCTGTGGGGACGTCCGACATTGACGGAGAGCTGCGGGGAGCTCTGCACGAGGTCGCCGCTGATGTACCGCAGCACCGTGTCGGCGATCCCGCCATCGGCACCGCGGATGATCTCGTGGATCGCGATGTGGTCTTCGATGACGCTCGGCTCAAGCACACCGTCGCGCAGCGCGAGCACCACCGCCCGGGAGCGCGTGACGGCTCCGAGCTTGCGCTTCACATTCGCGACGTGCTTCTGCACCGTCTGCTCGCTGATCCCGAGTGCGTAGGCGATCTGCGCGCCCGTCGCCCCGTCCATCAGCAGCCAGAGAATCGTCCGCTCGCGCGGTGAGACGTCATGCCCGACGCGGAACCCCGGGACCGCCGGGCCGTCGATGATCTCCCCGTCGGTCGTGACGCTCAGGTGGACACCCGGGGCGACGTCGGTCATCGCGCTCATCCGATAGCGAATCGTCTCGCCATCGGGACCCACCATGTCGAAGGTGCCGATGTCGGATCCGGTCTCCAGGAAGCGCCGCCACCGGTCCTCGAGGCCGTCGAGCGAGGTCTCGGGCGTCTGGTGGTCAAACGGAGTGCCAATGATGTCGGCACGCCGCCTGCGAATGAGCCTCAGGTACGCGTCGCTGACTGCCAGATAGTTGCGCTGCGAGTCGAGCGCGACCATCGAGGCGCTGGCCCGCGACACCGTCTCGATGACGCGTGCCTCGGCGCTGAGCGAAGGACCGGGGGGCATCTGCGACTACGTGTTGCGCATCTGATCGCTCACGGCGGTCAGGGTGCCACAACGTGGCTGAGCTGAAACCTCAGCACGTCCCGGTCGGCGTGAATGTGTGCCGCTTGACCCCGACACCGGGCACGAGCTCGAAGAGCCGGGTGCCGTCGACGGCGATGTCGCTGACAGCGTGGACCCCCGCCGCTTCCGGGGTCTCCTGCACCTCGTAGCTGCGGCACGTGTCGATGAGGCGATAGGTGATCGCCTGCAGCGGGTCACCGGCGTGCTCGGCGTTGGTCAGCGCCCAGAGCGTGCCGCCCGATCCCAGGGCGAGCCCCGGGACGCGTGCATCGCTCTCGCCCTCTGATGCGCCCGCGAGGAAGGACCGCATGCCCCCGCCCCAGATCCCGGAGACCGCCGCGTAGGAGTAGATGTCGGCGTAGATCGCCCCGACCGTCGTCCCGCGCAGGTCGACCGAGGACACCGACGACACGCCGTACTTCGCTGCGTCGTGGGGGCGCGGCACGCGGTGGGGAGCGGTACCCGTCGCCTTGACCCAGAGCCCCGAGCGCAGCTCGTCCTCGCGGTTCCCGGTCACGCAGAAGCGACCGTATGCGACGCGATGGCGCCAGATCGCTGGAGCGGTCGTCAGCGAGCAGCCGGCGGGCGCGAGGCCCTTGAAGCTCGAGCGATGCCCGTGGAGATCGTCGCGCCGAGCAACGCACGAACTGAAGGTGCGGCAACGCCGGTAGCTCAGGACGAGCCGGCCCTGGCTGTCCCGGCCGAGATCGAGCGAGCGGTAGCCGAGCGCCGACGGCGCCCCTGAAACCGGCCGCGACGCTCCCGTCGCGGTGCGGATCATGAGGTGCTGAGGACCCGTGGAGGGGCCGCTGACCCACGCGATCGAACCGTCGAGCGCCGTGATCTCCGTCGCCGCGACGTCGGGCACGACGAGGGTGTCGGCAGCCTGCGCGAGACGCGGCAGCGCGGCGGCCGCGCACAGCGCCACAGCGAGGATCAGCAGCAGGCGCGACGTCATGCCCCTCCAACCCCGCCGGCCCAACGATGTTGCGGTCCCGCGGCGCTCATGCGCTCACACTCCCAGAAAGTCGCGCGCTCGCTGGATCACGAGGTCAGGCCGCTCCTCGGCGACGAAGTGCCCGGAGTCCGCGACGAATTCGACGGTGAGCGGGTCCCCGGGGCGCTGGGCACCGTCGATGAGCGACCGCGCTATCGCGCGGTCACCCGTGCCGAAGAGGATGTGGGTCGGGACGGTCAGGGGTACGCCGGCGTAGCGGCCCGCAAGCGCGCCGGGCAGTTCGTGCATGAGGAACTCCCGGTAGTAACGCGACGACGCTGCAGCCCGCTGCGAGTCGGCGAGCGCGGCCGTGAAGACGGCGAGGTCCTCATCGGAGAACGTCGTCGCGTGCACGTTGTCTGCGCGCAGGACACGCGCCATGACCCGTTGCCGCCCGACCAGCGCGATGCCGAGGCCCGGTGTCGCGATCACGACCTGGTACCAGAGCCGCCAGGCGGCGCCGAGCGCCCGCAGGCGCCCCCGCTGCGTCGGCCATGGCGGCGGGATGTTGAGTGCGAGGTAGCGCCCGAGGCGCTCCGGCGCGCGCAAGGCGAGGAGGAACCCGACCCACCCGCCCCAGTCGTGCGCGATGAGGTCGGTCCGCTCGACCTCGAGCGCGTCGAGGATCCCCAGGACGTCATCGGCGAGCTGCTCCTTGCGGTAGCCGAGCGACGGGGCGTCGCTCCATCCCAGGCCGCGCAGGTCCGGCACGATGCAGCGACGCCCGCGTGCGAGCTCCGGCAGCACCTTGCGCCACATGAACCAGTGCTGCGGCCAACCGTGGAGGAGCAGCAGCGGCTCCGCAGCTGGCGGGCCGCAGAGCGCCACATGGAGCCGCAGATCGCCGACCGTGATAAACCGGTGCTCGACCTCGAGATCGCCGACCTGCGGGAACGGACGCTGGGGCGCCACGGCGGGCTGCTCGGGCATACCGCGACCCTACCCGCGCCGGGCTATACTCCCGCGCTCAGTGCGGCTGTAGCTCAGTTGGCTAGAGCGTCTGCTTGCCATGCAGAAGGTCGAGGGTTCGAGTCCCTTCAGCCGCTTTGATCCGAAGGCCCCGCCACCGCGGGGCCTTCCTCGTTCCTGAGCGGTGCGCGTGCGTCAGGCGGCGTCGAGCGCCGCGTTGACCATCGCGTCGGCTTCGGCGTTCTGCGCTCGCGGGACGCTGCGGACCTTCCAGCGCTCGAAGGCGCTGAGCGCCGCGAGGGCCTCGGCGTGGAGCGGCTTCATGTCGGGGTGCTTGACCTTGTAGACCCCGTTGACCTGTTTGGCCACGAGCTCTGAGTCATTGACCACTTCGACCTCGGTCGCCCCGAGCGCGGCGGCGCGACGCACCCCGAGGAGCAGTCCCTGGTACTCCGCGACGTTGTTCGTCGCGATGCCGATGCGTTCCCCGAGGCGTTCGACCACGTCGCCATCCGGTGTGGAGATCACAGCGCCGGCCGCGGCCGGTCCGGGGTTCCCGCGGGATCCCCCATCGACGTGCACGATGAGGCGCACGTCAGGCGGCCGTCGGGCCGTCGCCCGTGTAGAGCGGCGGATGCTCTCCGCCTGCGCGACGCCGCCGGAGCCCGCGAAACTCTGACTCATCCGCCGTCGGCGGGCCTCCCGAGGGGCTGCCGCCTCGCCGACGGTCCATGATCACCGTGACGTTCGGGTCGTCGGCGTAGTACGCCTTGAGGCGCTCGTACACCTCCGGGCCCAGCTCTTCGGGAACGACGCTGTAGATCATGAGTTCAGGAGGATTCCATGTCAGCCCGACTGCAACGCAGGATGGAGGACCCCGAGCTCGTCGGCGACGGCGTTCGGCTCGCGCTCCGCGTCCTCCAGTTCATCGAGGACGTACCCCTTCCCCACCTCGCGTACGCCCGACGCCTCATCGGCGAGATCCACTTCGAAGCGGTACCAGGAGATTTCCCAGCCGACGACGATCCCGACGATGCTTCCCTCGATCGCGGAGGGGCGCACGCTGATGAGCGGCGCGCCGAGCGTGCGGGCGACGCCCGCGATCATGCGGGCATGGGAGCTCTGGTTGAAGAGCTCGATGGCGCGCACCATCTTCATCTCGGCATTGGTGGGAATGCCGCGGACGGCACGGTCCTTCCGGTACACGACGGGAGCCTCAAAGGGGTCCATTTCCGTGCGCGGCGCGGGCGGCTCGACGTAGTCGAACGGCGGCTCGTCGATCCCTTCGAGCAACCCCTCCCCATCTTCGGGGACGAGCAGCTCCGGCTCGTCTCGGGGGCGCAGCAGGCGCTCGCGCAGCGACGGTCCGGCGCGGCGCCCCCATGGCCGCAGGGAGCGCCCCTGAACGGCGTCGGCGCCCTCACGAATCCACCCACTGTGGACCGCCCGCGGAACGCAGAGCTCGCAGACGATGTGGCGCTCCCCGCCGTGGAGGAAGACCACCGGCTGCTCGCCACGCAGGATGTTTCGGTGGCACACCGCGCACTCCTGTCGGATCTGCGCGGTGCTGATCTGTCGGGGGGCCACGGCAGTCGAGGGTACCAGCGGCAGCCCGCCGGCCGGGACTCCTCTCAGTCCTCGGTGCTCATCCGCGCGCGCAGCCGCAGAACGGCCTTCGTGTGCAGCTGCGAGACCCGCGACTCCGTCACGCCAAGGACCTCGCCGATCTCGCGCAAGGTGAGGTTCTCGTAGTAATAGAGGGCGATCACGAGCTTCTCGCGCTCGGGCAAGCGGGCAATGGCATCGGCCACACGATCGCGCAGCTCGGTGCGGTCGAGCGCCGCTGCCGGGTCCGCGGCGTGATCGTCCGCGAGCGTGTCGAGCAGCGAGACCTGATCGCCGCCTGAGTCGCCCGTGGACCAGAGTTCGTCGAGCGCGACGATCGAGGAGTTCGAGATCTGCACGATCGTCTCCTGGAACTCATCGACCGTGATCTTGAGCTCGGCGGCCATCTCCTCGTCGGTCGGGGCGCGCTGGAGCCGATGCTCAAGCTTCTGGTGCGCACGCTCGATCTCGCGCGCCTTGGCTCGCACCGACCGCGGAACCCAGTCCTGTGCGCGCAGCTCGTCGATGATCGCCCCCCGGATGCGCGTGATCCCATAGGTCTCGAACTTGATCTCGCGCTCGAGTTCGAAGCGCTCGATCGCATTGATCAGGCCGAAGAGGCCGTAGGAGATGAGATCCGCCTCGTCGACATGAGACGGAAGCCCGGACGCCATCCTGCCGGCGACGTACTTCACCAGCGGGGCGTAGGCGACGACGAGGCGTCGCGTGCAGAGTCGTCGCCATCCTGCTTGTAGCGGCGCCACAGATCCCGCAGCTCGACCTGCTTCACGTTCGGTTCCATGGTCAGGTCGTCAGGCTCGCGGGTGGCTGCTTCGGTATGCGCTTTTGAGCCGCGCGGACTCTACCCGAGTGTAGATCTGGGTCGTGGAGATACTGCTGTGCCCGAGCATCTCCTGGATCGCCCGCAGGTCGGCGCCACCATCGAGCAGATGCGTCGCGAATGAATGCCGCAGCGCATGCGGCGACACGCCGCCCTGGACGGACGCTGCGCGCGCCCACACCCGCAGGCGCCGGCGCACATCCGAGGTCTGCAGTCGCCGCCCGGACTTCGAGAGAAAGAGCGCGGCCTCGTCCCCGCGGCCGGCGAGCGGCGGGCGACCGCGCTCCAAATACGCGGTGAGCGCACGGAGCGCCGGCTCTCCGGCCGGCACGATGCGCGTGCGCCCGCCCTTGCCTTCGACCCGCAGCTCCTCACTGTCGAAGAGGACCGACGTGACATCGAGGTTGACGAGCTCCTCCGCGCGCAGGCCGCACGCATAGGCGATCTCAAAGAGCGCCCGATCGCGCAGCTCGAGCGGTGTTCGCGCGGGAATGCGATCGAGCAGCGCGGCGAGCTCCTCGGCCCGCAGGACGCGCGGCAGATAGTCCGGGCGCCGCGGCGCGCCGACCAGCTCCACGGGGTTCTGCGTCACGACGCCATGCTCGCGCAGGGCCCGAAAGCAGGCGCGCAGCGAGGCGAGTTTGCGCGCGACCGTCGTGGCCGCGAGGCGACGCTCCCCAAGGAGCGCGGCGTAGCGGCGCAGCTCGCGGGGGGAGGTCAGCTCGGGGTCGAGCCCGCGCTCACTGGCCCAGATGACGAACTGCTCGACGTCCGCGCCGTACGCCCGGCGGGTGCGCTGCGCTGCGCCACGTCGGCGCAGGTCATCGTCGAGGAGGACGAGCGCGCTGCGCCATGACGGAGCGATGGCGCTGTCCGTATCCTCGCCGACCATGGCCGTCTTCTTCATCGACACGTCCACGGGTCAGGTCGCGACTCGCCGGCAGCTGCTCGCCGAGGGCGTTGCGACGCCCCGCGAGGAGCCGCAACGCCCGTGGCTGCGCATCCGCGGCACGGACGACGCGACGACGCTCTGGTACGCCGTGCTGCGACGTGAGGAGAAGGGAATCTTCATCGGCTCGCTGGTTCTTCGCCACAGCAGCCACCATGCCCTGCTCGTCGAGCGCGGTTGGGAGGAAGTCGACGTCGAGGAACTCCGCGCACGGGACGGCGTCCCGCAGGGCGATCAGGAGATGTAGACGGGCGTTCCGACCGCAACGCGGTCGTAGAGGTCGATGACGTCCGGGATCGCCATGCGGACGCAACCGTGCGATGCCGCGGACCCCAGCGACGCGATGTCCGTCGTCCCGTGGATGCCGGCCCCGTCGTGGAGGCCCATCCAGCGCGCCTGGATCGGATTGGTCGGTCCGGGCGGGATGACCTTCCCCGCCAGGTCCCCAGCCCAGTCGCTCTTCGGCACGTGCCACGACGGGTTCTCCTGCTTGTCCTGGATCGAGTAGAGCCCGGCGGGCGTTTCAAGCCCCGCGCGCCCGACGGCGATCTTGTAGACCTTGAAGCGGCGCAGGTTGCGGTAGAGGACGAGGCGAAATCGCGAGCGATTGACGGTAATGAGCTCCGGATAGCGCGCACCGAGCTGCGCCGTCGTCACCTTCGGCCTGATCGCGCGCGTGTGCGCGACGACGGTGCGCGTCGCGCCTGGGGCGAGCATGACCGCCCGAAGGTCGCGTTCGAGTCGCTGCTGCTCGAGGACCGCACCGTTGCGCGAGGGCCTCGGGGCCAGGCGCGAGCCACTGAATACGAGCTCCGCGTCGCGCGGCTGGGTGCGCACCCCACGCCGCGCGCGCGACACGAGGCGCGTGACGGCGGAGTGCGAGTACGTCGCTTCCGGCGTCAACGACAGCCCGAGCTCTGTTCCGGCGATCGAGCGCACGCTGCGGCTGAGGAACGAGCCCTCGCGGCTGCGCGCGAGCGCGGCGTCGACGCTCGCGTCGATGTCGACGCGGACCTTCGCTTCGCGCGGCGTCAGGTGCCATTCCCGCCCATCGCGGCGCACCACGATCGGCTCGGCGAGTGGCTCGACGAGCGCTGTGCGCAGCTGGTTGCGGGCCTGCCCGCTCGACATCCCCCCGACCGCGACGCCGCCGATCGTGACGCCGTCCGCGATCCGATCCGTGCGTGCGGCGTCGTAGACGAAGGCGAAGGCGACGACGACGAGGGCGATGAGCGCCACGGTCCCGCCGACGATGAACCAGGGGCGACGCAAGAGTGAGCGCTGCGGGCCCGCCATCTCACCGAGAATAGGTCACACGCCGACGGCGCACGACCACTGCAAGCCTGCTGGCGCGGTGGGTCAGGCGGCGCGGTGCAGCAACGGCGCGAGCGCGAGACCGAGCTCGGGCCACGCGGCGGCGCCGATCACGCGGCCGCTGGCGACGAGCTCGCGGTTCCACGGATGGATGATGGTCGCCCCCATCATCCCGAGCTCGAGCGCTCCTTCGAGGTTCACAGGGCTGTCGTCCACGAGGAGCTCCATCCCGAGTTCGCGACAGCGCGTGAGCTTGTCGAACGAGCAGTGCAGGTCGTCGTAGCGCAGGCCGATCGCCTCGAGCCACCGCGTCGTGGCGTCGAAGGCGGTGTCCGACCGGTGGCTCGTGATGTGGATGTAGTGCCCGGCCTCGTGCCAGGAGTTCACGACGTCGACGGCGCCATCGTACGGCTCAGCCGCTGCAACGACCTCGTCGCTGTGGGTGTAGAGGACGGCGGCCTTGATCTGGTCGAGTTCGAGGCGCGTGATACCCCAGGAGGTCTGGCCCTCGTACGGCATGTCGATGCCGAACTGCTCGCGCACCGCGTGGGAGAACTGGTCCCAGTAATGGTGCAGCGTCGAGTCGATGTCGATGGCGATGCGCATTGGACGGCTGCTCAGCCGTCGGCCAGGGTGACGGCTCCGGCGGAGGCGCTGCCGACGAGCGCCGCGTACTTGCCGAGGACGCCGGTCCGGTCGCTGTTCGGCGGCGCGACGTAGGCTGCGATCCGTTCAGCGATGACGGCGTCGGTCAGGTCGACATCGAGGCGCCGAGCATCGACGTCGATCGTGACGAGGTCGCCGTCGCGAACCGCGGCGATGGGGCCGCCGCGGAAGGCCTCAGGAGCGACGTGCCCGACGGTGAAGCCATGGGTCGCACCGGAGAAGCGGCCATCGGTGATGAGCGCCACCTCCTCGCCGAGGCCGGCGCCGTTGATGGCGGCGGTCACCGCGAGCATCTCCCGCATCCCGGGACCGCCTGCCGGGCCCTCGTTGCGGATAATCACGACGTCGCCGGCGGCGATGGCGCCTCCGAGGACCGCCTCCATCGCAAGCTCCTCATTCTCGAAGACGCGCGCGGGCCCCTTGTGCAGACGCCGCTCGTGACCTACGAGCTTCACGACGGAGCCCTCTGGCGCAAGGTTGCCGCGGAGGATCTGGATGCCGCCGGTCGGCTTGATCGGATCGGAGACGGCGTGGACGACCGGCTGCCCGGCGGTCTCCGTCGCGCGATCGGCGTGCTCGCCGACGGTGAGCCCGTCAACGGTGATCGCGTTCTCGTGGAGGACGCCGAGCTCGCGCATGCGCTTCACGACAAGCGGCACGCCGCCCGCTTCAAAGAGGTCGACCGCGACGTACTTCCCGCCGGGCTGGAGATCGCAGAGGAGCGGAGTGCGCTCGTTGATGCGATCGAAGTCGTCGATGTCGAGCTCGACCCCGGCCTCGCGCGCGAGTGCCAGCAGGTGGAGCACCGCGTTCGTGGAGCCGCCGCTGACCGCCACCCCGGCGATCGCGTTCTCCAGGCTCTCGCGGGTGATGATGTCCTTGGGCTTCAGATCGCGCTTGAGCACGTCGATGATGAGCTCTCCCGCCTCGTGAGCGACCTGCGCCTTGCTCTTGTGCTGCGCGGGCACCATCGAGGAGCCCATCGGGGAGATCCCGAGGATCTCGAAGGCCATCGCCATCGTGTTCGCCGTGAACTGGCCGCCGCACGCGCCCGCACCCGGACTGGCGACGCCTTCGAGCTCGTGCAGATCCTCGTCGCTCATCTTGCCGGCGGCGTGCGCACCGACGGCCTCGAAGACCTGCTGGATCGTGACGTCCTCACCGCGGAAGCGGCCCGGGGGGATCGATCCGCCGTAGAGCATCACGGACGGCACGTTGAGCCGCGCGAGCGCCATGACCGTTCCGGGGATCGTCTTGTCGCAGCCGGAAAGCGCGACGACGCCGTCGAAGAGGTGACCGCGTCCCACGAGTTCGATCGAGTCGGCGATGACCTCGCGGGAGACGAGCGACGTCTTCATCCCGCTGGTGCCCATCGTGATGCCGTCCGAGATGGCGATCGTGTTGAACTCCATCGGCGTGCCGCCGGCGGCGCGGACACCCTCCTTCACCTTTGCTGCGAGGGCGCGCAGGTGGAAGTTGCACGGCATCGTCTCGATCCAGGTCGAGGCGACGCCGATGATCGGCTTCGCGAGCGCCTCGTCGTCGTATCCGATGCCCTTGAGGTAGGCGCGCGCAGCGGCGCGCTCGGGGCCCTCGGTGAGCGCTGCGCTCTTGTGCTTGAGATAGCTGAGATTCTCGGTCACGGTCTCAGGGACAGTAACCGTGCGACCGCGCCGACGTCGCGCCGCGCAAGCCGGGTCGGATGGCGGCCACTCAGCGCGCCGCGCGGCGTAGGAGCCCGAGGACGTCGACCGGTCCGGGCCCGTTGCCGATGTCTCGCAGGCCGTCGCGAACGGCGTCGCCCGCGATCCTCCGCGCATGGCGGGCCGCGGCCCGCGGGTCATCCCCGAGCGCGAGCCGGGCAGCGAGTGTCGATGCGTGCGTGCATCCGGAGCCATGCGCGGCGCCGTCTGGATGACGCGGTCCGGCGATCTCCTCGATCCCGTCTGCGTCCACGAGGACGTCGGTCGCGACGTCGCGGTGCCCGCCAGTGAGGACCACGACCCGCGGACCGAGCGCGAGGACCGCGCGGGCGAGGTCCGCCCCGTCGAGTTCGTGACGGCCCGTGATGGCGCGGGCCTCAGGCACGTTCGGCGTCACGACGGTCGCGAGCGGCAGGATGGTGTCCCGCAGTACCGCCTCTGCCTCCCCGGCGAGGAGGCGGGCGCCGGACTCGGCGACCATGACCGGGTCCACCACGATCGGCACTCCGCGCGGCAGCTCGCCGAGCGCCTGCGCGACGGCGGCGATCGTCTCCGGGCCGCCGAGCATCCCGGTCTTGACCGCCTGGACGCCCAGGTCCTCGACGACCGCGCGTACCTGGGCGAGGATGAGCGCCGGCGACACAGCCTCGACCGCGATGACCGCTCTGGTGTTCTGCGCGGTGATCGCCGTGATCGCCGTCGCTCCGTGGACACCGGCCATCGCAAAGGCCTTGAGGTCCGCTTGGATTCCTGCACCGCCACCGGAGTCCGAACCGGCGATCGCGAGGCACACGGGAATCACGCGGGAACCGCTCATCGTCACGGGAGCATAGGCGCGCCTCGGGGCGGGAGCGCGTCACGCCCGCCGCCTGACGTAGCGCCCACCGCGGTGTTCGACGAGTCCGAGGAGCTCGAGCTCCGTGAGCCCCGCGAGCGTGGCTCGGGCTGCCGCCGGCGTCTCGGCCAGGCCCGCGACTGCGCCGTCCGCGAGCTCCACGGCATGGAGCAGCGCGACGAGCTCGGGTTCGAGGTCGGGCGGCGGTGGCACGTGCCCTCCCGCGGCGGCACGCGTGCGTCCGACGCCGAGGACCGCATCGAGCACGTCCTCCGCGCTGCGTACGAAGACCGCACCATCACGCAGGAGCTGGTTGGACCCGACCGAGCGCCACACAGCCGGCGAGCCCGGGACCGCGCCGACGTCGCGGCCGAGCTGCAGGGCGATGTCCGCGGTGATCAGCGACCCTGACCGATCGGCAGCCTCGACGACAACCGTCATTTCGGCGAGTCCGGCGATGATGCGGTTGCGGGCAGGGAAGGCCCACCGCCAGGGCGCCATCCCCGGTGGCAGCTCAGAGAGCACGAGCGCGCGCTGCGAAAGCTCGGCATGCAGCGCCGCGCGACGGGCGGGATAGGGACGGGACGGACCGCACGCGAGCACCGTCAGCGTGCGTGCGCCGGCAGCGAGCGCTCCTTCATGCGCGGCCGAGTCGACCCCGAGCGCCATCCCGCTCACGACTGTCACGCCGGCGGCGGAGAGCCCGCGTGCGAGCGCTGCAGCCGTTTCGCGGCCCTCGACCGAGGCGCGGCGGGCTCCGACGATGGCGACCGTGCGCGCCTGCGGACCCACCAAGCCCCGCAGCCGTCCCGGATCGCCGTGGAGGTGCAGCACCGCCGGAAGGTCAGCGAGGTCGAGGAGCCCGCCCGGATAGGTGCCAGCGTGGCGGCAGATCGCCGAGGTCCCGGCACGCGACCAGTCGGCGAGGAGATCCGTCGGCCGGACGGCCGCCCACTCACTGAGGATCGCGCCCATCTCGCGGCCCCCGAGCGCGCTGATGAGGCTGCGGTCGTCGAGTGCTAGCACCTCACGCACGACGTCCCCGGACCCCCGGCACTGCTCGAGGTGCCCGGCGAGGCGGGCGACCGTCCAGGACCGGCGTGCGCAGTCGCTGCAGACATCCTGGAGCGGTCTCATGCGAGCGCCTCCGCGTCCCTGCGCCGATGCGCGAGTGCGGCGGCCACGTGCTCGCGGTCCACGCGATCGCTCCCATCGAGGTCCGCGACGGTCCGGGCGACCCGAAGCGCACGGTCGCGTCCGCGCGCGCTGAGCCCGTCCGCGTCGTAGGCGCGTGCGAAGAGCCGCTCGGCGGCGCTCGTGAGCTGGAGTGCGCGTTCGAGCGCCGCGCCGCGCAGCTCCGCGTTCGCCTGGCGGCCACGCGCGCGCTGGCGCTCGCGCGCCGCGACGACCCGATCGCGCACCTCGGCCGAACTCGTGGTGGCACTGCCGACGAGATCGTCGAGCAACGGGCGACCGACGCTCGCATGAAGGTCGATGCGATCCATCAATGGACCGGAGAGGCGCCGCCGATGCCGGGCGAGCTCGGCCTCCCCGCAGCGGCAGCTGCTCGCGGCACGTCCGCACGGACACGGGTTGGTGGCGGCGATGAGTGCGAATCGCGCCGGGAAGCGCGCTGAGCGATTCGCCCGCACCACCGTCACGTGACCATCCTCGAGCGGCTGGCGCAGGGACTCGAGGGCGCGACGGTCGAACTCGGAGAGCTCATCCAGGAAGAGCACCCCACGGTGGGCGAGTGTCGCCTCACCAGGCGCGGGGACGGGACCACCGCCGATGAGCCCGGCCGCAGAGATCGTGTGATGGGGTGCCCGGAAGGGTCGCCGCGTCGCGAGGCCGTGGCCCTCGTGGAGGCCCGCGATGCTCGCGATCCGCGTGACCTCGAGCGCCTCCTGCGGCTCAAGCGGAGGCAGAATCGACGGGAGCCGCCGCGCGAGCATGGTCTTGCCCGTACCGGGCGGCCCCTCGAGCAGGAGGCTATGGCCACCGGCCGCGGCGACAGCGAGCGCCTCGATCGCCAGTGCCTGTCCGCGGACGTCCGCGAGATCTAGCAGGTCGGCCGCTGTCGCCGGCGCGTCAGGCGCGACGTCCGGTGCCGACGGGGGCGTGAGGCGCTCGCCCGCGAGGACTGCCGGAAGGCGTGCGAGACGATCGATTCCCGCGACGGCGATCCCGGGTACGAGCCCCGCCTCCCCCATGCGTTCGCGGGCGACAAGGACGGCCGTCAGCCCCGCCTGGCGCGCACCCTCTGCGGCTGCAAGGACGCCCCGACACGGGCGAATCTCGCCGCCGAGCGACAGCTCACCGAAGACGCCGTGCCCGGCAAGCGGCTCAGGCGAAATCTGCCCGCTGGCTGCGAGCACCGCGCATGCGATGGCGAGATCGAAGCCGGGACCGGCCTTGCGCAGACTTGCGGGCGCGAGATTGACGGTGACCCGCCGCAGCGGAAACTCGAAGCCGCTGTTCAGCAGCGCAGCGCGAACGCGCTCGCGAGCCTCCGAGACCGCGCGATCGGCGAGCCCGACGATCGTGAACGCGGGTAGGCCTGAGCGAATGTCCGCCTCCACGGTGACCGCCCGGGGTTCGAGGCCATCGATGGCGAATGTCGTGACGCGAGCCAGCATGGCGGCGGACGCTATGGCGGCCCGCGTCACACAACGCCACGGCGTCTTGCGCAGGATCGTGTCGTCTCACGCGCACCGGTCGCGCTGCCGCCAGCCTGCGCTGACCCTGCCACATCGCGTGACGGATTCGCCGCGATCTGCGTACCCAGCTGCAACATCGCGGGCGGCACGATCTCGGCGATGACCACCGACCCACGCATCGCGATTGGCCGCGCCGGCGAGCAGTTCGCCCTCGAGCACCTCGAGCGCCTCGGCTTCGCGCTGGTCGCGCGCAACCACCGCACACGTCACGGTGAGATCGACCTCGTCGTCTGTGATGCGCGGACCCTCGTCTTCGCCGAGGTCAAGACCCGCGTCTGCGGCCGTGGTGGGCCGACACCCTGGGACGCGCTGCATGAGCGCAAGCGCCGCCAGGTGCGGCGCATGGCGGCGGCCTTCCTGCATGACGTCTGGGCTCGGCCGCACGCCCAGGAGATCCGATTCGACGCCATCGGCGTGCTGGTCGACGATCGCGGCGACCTCGCGGCGCTCGAACACCTTGAGGCGGCGTTCTGATGCCATAGCGTGGCTCAGAGGGCGAGCTGCTGGTACGCCGTCGACTGGAAGGACAGTCGGTGGAGCGGCGAGACACCATGCTCGACGATCGCGGCCCGGTGGCTCGGCGTCGAATAGCCGAAGTGCTCCTCGAAGCCCCATGCGGGATGGCGCTGAGCGGCCCGCCGCATGAACCGGTCGCGCGTGACCTTCGCCAGGATCGACGCGGCCGCGATCGCCGCGCTCGTCGCATCGCCGTGCACGACCGCGCGCTGCTCGAACGGCATCTCCGCCACGCCGAAGCCATCGACGAGGCACAGGCAGCCGGGGCGAGCCACGCCGAGCAGGGCATCCCGCAGCGCCGCGAGATTCGTGCGATGCAGCCCGCGAATGTCGATGCCACGCGCACTGCGCGAGACGACGGCAGCACGCGTCACGCTCCGGAGCACCACCGGATAGAGCGCCTCGCGCGCTGCTTCCCCGTGCTGCTTGGAGTCATTGAGCGCGGCCAGTGCCTCAACCTGATCGGCGCCGAGCGCCTCGAGGTCGAGCAGGACCGCAGCTGCGACAAGTGGGCCTGCGAGGCATCCGCGCCCGGCCTCATCGGCGCCGGCGATGAAGCGCACGCCGAGCGAGCGGTCGAAGTCAATCAGGCGGCGACCGGAGGATTCCGGCTGCGGATCAGAGGAGGCCGATGCGCTTGATGGGCCAGTACGTGGCGAAGGCTCCGCCGATGACCCAGTCTTTGGGGATCGGGCCCCAGAACCTGCTGTCGTCGGATTCCCCACGGTTGTCGCCCATCATGAAGTAGTGGCCCGGCGGAACGGTGATGGCCTTCGGGAAGTCGCACCCGGTCCCCGCACCGTCGCGACACGAGTCACGGATGAAGGGCTCCTTCGTCGGCTTGCCGTTGCGGATCACGCGGCCGCCGCGGATCGCGATCGTGTCACCTGGGGTGCCGACGACGCGCTTGATGAAGTTCGCGCTCGCGTGTGTCGGTGTCGCCTTGCCGCAGGCCGCGCCCTCAGGCGGGGTCTCGCCGCACTGGGAGCCGCCGTCGACCGCACCGGCCGGCGGGTGGAAGACCAGAATGTCCCCCAGGCTCGGATCACCGAAGTGCGTCCCGAGCCGATTCACGAGGACGCGCTGGCCGACCTGCAGCGTCGGAACCATCGACTCGCTGGGGATGCGGAAGGGCTTGATCAGGAACGCCTGGATGACCAGTGCGAGACCCAGGGCTACCGCGACGATGACGACAAGCTCGACAAACGAGTTGCGACCGGACTTGCCGGTCGCCTCGTCCTGCCCGGGCTCGCTCGCCGCGCCGGTCACGCCGGCTCTTCGGCCTCCGGCTCGGCGTTCTCGTCCTCGGCTGCGGCCACCGGCTCGTCGGCAGCGGGTGCCTCAGGCTCGGCGGGCGTCTCGATGGGCGCCTCGGCGCCGTCGGTCTCAACCGCAGCGACCTCAGCCTCGACGGCCTCGACAGCGTCGGCGTCCGCCTCGACGGGCTCGGCAGCGGGCGCCTCGGGCTCGTGGAGCAGGCCGGGAATGACGACCTCCTCCGGGCCGACATAGCGGCGCTCACGCACACGGGCACGCTTACCGACGCGATCGCGCAGGTAGTAGAGCTTGGCGCGGCGCACTTCGCCGCGAGCGACGACCTCGATCTTCTCGATCTTGGGCGAGTGGACCGGGAACGTGCGCTCCACGCCGACGCCGAACGACTGCTTGCGGACGGTGAACGTCTCGCGGGCGCCGTGGCCCTGGCGCTTGATGACCACGCCTTCGAAGACCTGGGTGCGGCGGCGGGTGCCCTCCACAACCTGGAAGTGGACCTTGACGCGGTCGCCGGCCTTGAAGTCCGGGACCCTGCGCAGCTGGGCGCGCTCGAGGCTTTCGATGACAGTGCTCATGAAGGAAGTCGGCGCAGGGACGTGGTACCGCCGGACGGACCCGAACTGCGGGATCCGGCGAAGGGCTGCGCGCGAGCGGTGAGGATAGCGGGAGGCCGCGCGAGGTGCGGCGACGGGGCTCGGGCTCAGGCGGTTCCGGAGGCCCCGCGCTCACGACTGCGCGCGCGGCGCCAGCGGCGGATCTCCTCGTGGTGCCCGGACAGCAGCACCTCAGGGACGCTCCAACCGCGGTACTCGGCAGGACGTGTGTAGTGCGGATATTCGGGATCGCCGCCGAGCGCGACGCTGAAGGACTCCTCGGCCGCCGAATCGACATGGCCGAGCGCCCCGGGGAGTTTGCGCAGGACCGCGTCGCAGACGACCATCGCCGCGAGCTCGCCGCCCGCGATGACGTACCGGCCGATCGAGACCGCATCGCTGCAGAAGTGCTGCACGATCCGCTCGTCGAACCCCTCGTAGCGCCCACACAAGAGCGTCACGGCGGGCTCGGCTGCGAGCTCGTCGACGAGTCCGTCGTCGAGCATCCGCCCGCCGGGCGTGAGCGCGATGACGCGGCGCTCCTTGCGCAGCTCCACCGGGTCGGTGTCGTAGAACGCTCGCAGCGCGTGGTCCATCACATCGACGCGCAGGACCATGCCCGCGCCTCCGCCGAACGGCGTGTCGTCGACCTGGCCGCCGGTGAGCGGCGTGTGCTCGCGCAGGTCGAGCGCGCGCAGATCGTGGCCCGCCTCGAGGGCGTTGGCGACGTGCCGCTGGCCGCGGAACCAGTCGAACCACTGCGGGAAGAGCGTCACGACGTCGATCTGCACCAGATCATCCTTGCGCTTCGCCGAGAAAGACCAGGTCGATGTCGACCCTCCGAGCGTCCACGTCCACGCTGCGCACGGCATCGCGCACGAGCGGCACGAGCAGCTCCCCACCCGCGGTGCGCTCCACCTCGAGCACCTCGCAGGAGGGCAGCGCGAGCAGGCGGCGAACGGTGCCGACCTCGATCTCGCCGTCCGTGACGCGGCAGCCCTCGAGATCCTCGGCCCACCACTCATCGTCGCCGAGGGTCGGCGCGGCGGCGCGCGGCGCCGTCAGGTCCGCCCCGCGGAGGGCCTCGATCGCTTCACGCGTGCCGATGCCCTCAAGCCGCAGGATCGGGCGGTCGTCGGTCCCAGCGCGGCGCACGATGCGCGTCTGGCGCCCGTCGATCTGGATCAGGCCGTCAAGCGGCAGGAGCGCAGGGCGAGGGCGCGTGACGTGAAAGCTGCCGTCCAGCCCATGGGCCCGGCCAACGCGTCCGGCCGGCAGCCACTCGGGAACCGCCTCGGAGTCGGCCACCGTCAGTCGACGATGTCGATGAGCACGCGGCGGTCCTCATGGACGGCCGCAGCCTTCACCACTGCACGCAGCGCCTTGGCGGTGCGTCCGTTGCGCCCGATGACCTTGCCGTAGTCGTCGTCGCCGACGGCGAGCTCGAGGACCACGGTGCCGTCGTCCTCCGTGAACTCGTCGACGCGGACGGCGTCAGGGTCGTCGACGAGCGACTGCGCGAGGTACTCAAGGAGCTCGCGCATCCGAGGATGATCAGGCCGTGATGCCCTGAATGCGCATCAGCCGGCGGACCTGGTCGGTCGGCTGGGCGCCCTTCGAGATCCAGTGACGAATCTTCTCCTCGTCGAGGGAGACCGTCGAGGGATGCGTCTGCGCGTTGTAGTGGCCGACGACCTCGATGAAGCGCCCGTCGCGCGGGGACCGCTGATCGGCGACGACAACGCGCCAGATCGGGTTCTTCTTGCCGCCCACACGGGTGAGCCTCAGTCGTACAGCCACGGATACCTCTCGGATCGAACGTCGAAGACGCCTCAGGGTAGCGGTCGGGCGACGGTGATGGTCGGCCGGGCGCTCTCAGCGGCCTTGGCGCAGCAGCGCCGCCATGTCCGGCATCTTGCCGCCGGCGATGCGCTTCATGACCTTGCGCATCTCATCGAACTGCTTCACAAGGCGATTGACCTGCTGCACGCTCGTGCCCGAGCCGCGTGCGATTCGCAGGCGACGCGAGCCCTTGATGAGCTCTGGGCGACGGCGCTCCTCCGGAGTCATCGCAAGGATGATCGCCTCCACGCGGTCGAGCTCGCGCTCGTCGACCTTGAGGTTGCGCAGTTGCTGCCCGGAGAACCCAGGGATCATTCCCAGCAGCGAAGTGAGCGGGCCCATGCGACGCATCTGCTTGAGCTGCGACAGGAAGTCCTCGAGCGTGAACTCCCCCTTGCGCATCCGGCGCTCGAGGACGCGGGCCTCATCCTCGTCGAACTCCTTCTGCGTCTTCTCGATGAGGCTGAGCACGTCGCCCATCCCGAGAATGCGCTGTGCCATGCGGTCCGGGTGGAAGCGCTCGAACTGGTCGATCTTCTCGCCCGTGCTGGCGAAGAGGATCGGCTTGCCGGTGACGGCCTTGACAGACAGCGCCGCGCCACCACGGGCATCGCCGTCGAGCTTCGTCATCACGACGCCGTCGAACTGGACGGCCGCGGCGAACTCCTGCGCGACGTTGACCGCGTCCTGCCCCGTCATCGCGTCGACGACGAGCAGCACCTGGGTCGGGCGCGTCGCCTTGCGAATGCGCACGAGCTCGTCCATGAGATCGGCATCGACGTGGAGCCGGCCCGCCGTGTCGACGATCAGCACGTCCTTGCCCTGACGGCGCGTCTCCTCCAGAGCCCAGGTCGCAATGGCGACCGCGTCGGTCTCCCCCTCGCGGCGGTACACCTCGGCACCCGCACGTTCGCCCATCGTCACGAGCTGCTCGACGGCGGCAGGACGGTGGACGTCGCACGCGGCGAGTGCCACCGACGAACCGTGCTCCTCGCGTAAATGCAGCGCGAGCTTGGCCGCCGCGGTGGTCTTTCCCGAGCCCTGCAGCCCGGCGAGGAGGATGACCGTCGGCGGACGCGGGGCGAAGGCCACACCCGCAGCGGTCCCGCCCATCAGCGCCGCGAGCTCCTCGTCGACGATCTTCACGACCTGCTGGCCGGGGTTGAGCCCACCGACCACATCCGCCCCGAGACAGCGCTCCTTGACCGTCGTGGTGAAGGCCTTGACGACCTTGAAGTTCACGTCCGCCTCGAGCAGGGCGAGGCGGATCTCGCGCATGGCGCGGTCGATGTCGTCCTCGGTCAGCGTCCCGTGCGAGCGCAGCTCGGCGAGCGTGGCCTGGAGCTTGTCCGAGAGGCCGTCGAACATGCGGCTCAGCAACCCGCCACGAGGGCCGTGGCGCCGCGAACGTCAACGACCTCGACCTCGTCGCCGGTCTCATAGACCTCGTGCGCCTCGAGTGCGCGGGCGTTCCAGACCACGCCGTGCAGCTCGACGATCCCCGTCCCCTCGACGTTCGCCACCCGCTCAAGGACGCGCGCGGGACGCCCGATCACGTCACGCGGACCACGGCGGTGCGGCGCGTGCTCGCGCAGATGCCGGCGAGCGACCGGGCGCAGGAGCACGAGCGCGGCGAGCGAGACGACGATGAACAGGATCCAGATCGCCGACCCGCCGACGCCGCCGAGCGACGCGAACGAGGCGATGACAGCACCCAGGGCAAACGGACCGAGGACGAGCCTCGTCGTGGCGATCTCGCCGAATGCGAGGACGACGGTGGCGAGCAGCCACAGGACCCAGGCATCCATTCGTTCAGCCTATCGGGCGCCCGGCGCCTTGAGGCCGCTCACGGCTCGAGCAGCGCGCGGGCGAAGTTGCCCGGGTCGAACGGCCGCAGGTCCTCAAGCTGCTCACCGACCCCGATGAGCTTCACCGGGATGCCGAGCTCGCGGGCGATCGCGATCGCGATCCCGCCCTTGGCCGTGCCGTCGAGCTTCGTGAGGACGATGCCGGTGACGGGCGCCGCCTCGGAGAAGCTGCGCGCCTGACGCAGTCCGTTCTGCCCAGTGGTCGCATCGACCGTCAGGAGCGTCTCGTGCGGCGCGCCCTCCAGCTGCTTGTCGAGGACCCGGCGGACCTTCGCGAGCTCGGCCATCAGGTCGTCCTGGGTGTGGAGGCGCCCGGCCGTGTCGACGATGACGACGTCGGCGTCCTGCTCACGCCCACGGCGGACCGCCTCGAACGCGACGGCTCCGGGGTCCGACCCGTCATCGCCGGTGACGATCTCGCAGCCAGCCCGCCGCGCCCACTCGGCGAGCTGTTCGACGGCGGCCGCGCGGAAGGTGTCGCCCGCTCCGAGCACGACCTTGAGCTGCTGCTCCTGGACCAGGTGCCACGCGAGCTTGCCGATCGTCGTGGTCTTCCCGGTGCCATTGACGCCCGCAACCATGATCACCGTGGGGCGATGACGCAGATCGATGTGGCCGTCGCCGACTGTGGCCTGCTCGGTGAGGAGTTCGATGAGGCGCTCGCCGAGAGCCTCACCCGATAGGCCGGTGTCGGTCGCCTCGCGTTCGAGGCGCTCGACGACGTCGGCCGTCGTGACGGCGCCAACGTCGGCCATGATCAGCGCCTCTTCGAGGCGCTCCCAGGACTCCTCGTCGAGCGCCTGCGCAACGGTCGCCTGGACCTCGGCGGAGAGCGCCTCGCGCGTGCGGCCGAGACTTTCGCGCAGGCGCCGGAGAAAGCCTCCGCGGGCCTCGGGCGCCTCGGCGACCGCCTCGCGCTCCGGGCGATCAAGGAGGAAGACGTCGTTCCAGTCGTGGGCCATGTGTGCCGACGGTAGCGCGGCCCGAGCCCCGATCAGACGGGGACGGGATCCGGTGTGGGATCCGGCGCACGCGGAAGGCGCCGGGAGACCACCTTTGAGACGCCGTCGCCGCTCATCGAGACGCCGTAGAGCATGTCCGCGGCCTCCATCGTGCGCTTCTGGTGCGTGACGACGATGAACTGCGCGCGCTCGCGGTACGCCCGCAGGAGCTCGAGGAAGCGGCCGATGTTGAGATCGTCGAGCGCCGCCTCGACCTCGTCGAGGATGTAGAACGGGCACGGCTTGGCGAGGAAGACCGAGAACAGGAAGGCGATCGCCGTCATCGACTTCTCGCCGCCGGAGAGCAGCGTCAGGCGCTTCATCGACTTTCCGGCGGGCGTGATCTCGATCTCGACGCCGAGATCCTCCTCGGGCTCACCGAGTTCGCGCTGCTCCTCAGCCTCAGCGCCGTCCTCGGCGTCGACGCCCGCCTCGAACTCCTCGGAGGAGCCGCCGCCGATCACGGTGCGGGCAGGCTGCTCCTCGCGCACGAGCCGCAGGCGACCGCGTCCACCGGGGAAGCAGTGGGCGGAGAGCTCCTCGAAGTTCTTGGCGGCCGCCTCGAACGTCTCCTGGAAGGTCTCGTGGATCTGACGGTCGGTGTCGCGGATCAGCGTGCGCAGCTCACGCATCGCGGTCTCCAGGTCCGTCCGCTGGCGCTCAAGCTCCTCGACATGGGCGAGCGCCTCGTCGTACTCGGCCTTGGCCAGGGGATTGACCGGACCGAGCTGCTCGCGCCTGCGCAGCAGCCGCTCGAGGCGCGTGCGCAGGGACTCGGCCTCCTGCGGGTCGAGCGCCTCGTCGGCCGGCTCGGCTACGAGTCCCAGGCGCTGGGCGAGCTCGGTGAGCGACGCCGCGATGTCGGCCTCCTGGTCGCGCGTCTGCTGGGCGCGCACCTCGGTGCGCGTGACCTGCTCGCCGCGCTCGCGCAGCCGCTGCTGCACCTGAGCCTCCGCAGCAGCGCACGCACGGAGCTCAGCCGCCACACCGGCACCGGCACGGCGATCCTCGTCGAGCTCCGCTTCGATCACGAGCGCGCGTGAGCGCACCGCCTCCAGGGCGCTCGTCAGCGCCTGCGCGAGGCGCGCGCAGGCGGGCACGAGGTCGGTGTCCCGGGCGACGGCGACCTGGAGGCGCTCGATCGTCGTGGCACGCTCCTCGCGCTCGATGCGCGCGCGCTCGGCGACCCGGCGCTCAGCCGCGAGCTCGCCCTCGATCTGGGCGCGGCGCACAGCGCCCGCACCCTGCTCGGGGGCCTCTCGGCGCTGCTCGAGCAGCCAGCGGGCGCGGCGCTCGGCTTCCGCCGCGGCCGATTGCTCGCGGCGTGCGTCGCGAACGATGCCGTCGGCCTGCTCACGCGCCGCCTCGGCGGCGGCCAGGACCCCGCCGGCCTCCTCTGCAGCGGCGATGGCCGCGTGCTCGGCCTGCACCGCCACCTCGGACTGCGTGATCAGCCCATCACGGCGGTTGCGCTCGGCGAGCACACGCTCAGATCCACCCTGCGGCGCCTGCAGCAGCTCGCCGCTCGCACCGAAGAACGCCCGGCCCGCCGTGGTGACCGCCGTTCCGGTGAACCCGGATGGCAGCTGCGTCAGCTCCTCAACGACCCAGACGCCATCGAGCAGTCCGCGGGCGATCGCGACGCTCGCCTCCGGGCCGCTGACGAGGTCGGTCAGCCGACGCGCTCCAGGAGCGGGTGCGTCGGTCGCGTCGGTGGCCTTGGGACCGCGTCCGGCCACGAGCGCCCGTCCGCCGTCCGCCCCCAAGCGGCCGAGCAGCGCCTCACCGGATCCAAGATCCTCGACGATCGCCGCGGCGAGGCGCCCGCCGAGCGCGGCAGCGACCGCGCGCTCGAACCCGGCCTCGACGACGAGGTCGTCGGCGAGCGAGCGCTCGCCGCGCGGCGCGGACGCGTGACTGCGCAGGAACTGATTGGCCGCCGCGAGCTCCGCGCCGATCCGCGCCGCATCACGGCGCGCCTCCTCAGAGCCGCGCTCGGCGGCGCGCAGTGCAGCGCGAGCGGACTCGCACGCCTGCTCGGCCCCGGCGAGCACCGCGGCGTGCTCCTCGACCGTCTGCGCGGCGGTCGCCGTGCGCGCCGCGGCCGCTTCGACCTCGACGGTCAGCGCCGCGAGCTCACGCTCGAGCTCGGCCGCGTGGTCGGCGTCGAGCTGTGCGACCTCGGCCTCCAGCGCCTCAATGCGCTCACGCCCCACCTCATCGGGCGCGTCGGCAGCGGCCTGCTGGCTGAGCACCTCAAGGCGGTGACGACGGCGCTCGAGCCGCTCGGCGAGAGACTGCCCGGTCTCGGCGGTGCGCTCCAGACGCAGCTCGATGCGGTCCACGGCCGCACGGGCGCGCTCGGCGCGATGGCCGATCCGTTCGCGGCGCTCGGTCCGCTCGGCCAGCTCGCGCTCGGCCAGCTCGCGGCGGGCGGCGATCTCGGCGAGCTCGGCCTGCGCCTCCTGCAGCGTGGCGCGCGCAGCGACGGCTTCAGCCTGAGCGGTCGCGAGCTCCGCACGGCGTGCGCGCAGATCGTCACGCCCGAGCTCCCAGCGCGCCTCCAGCGTCTGGCGCTCGAGGCGCTCGTGCAGCTCGGCGGCCTCGGCCTGGCGCTTGAGCGGCTTCAGGCGTGAGCGTGCCTCGCGCTCCACGTCGAGCGCGCGATCGAGATTCTCCTGCGTGCGGTCGAGCTTGAGCTGCGCGCGACGACGGCGCTTGCGGTGCTTGCCGAGGCCCGCGGCCTCCTCGATGAGCAGGCGCCGATCACGGGGCTTGGAAGTGACGATCGACTCGACGCGGCCCTGCGAGACGACGGAGTGCATCTCCTTGCCGAGACCCGTGTCCGAAAGCACCTCGAGCACGTCGACGAGGCGGCAGCGCGCACCGTTGAGCCGGTACTCGCCCTCGCCATTGCGGTCGAGCCGGCGCATGATCGAGATCTCGCCGACCGGCAGATCGACATGCCCGTCGCTGTTGTCGAGCACGAGTTCGACCTCGGCGCTCGATCGCGCCTGGACCCCATGGCCGCCGGCGAAGATGACGTCCTGCATCGACTGGCCGCGGACGGCGAGCGGCGACTGCTCGCCCATCGCCCAGAGCACGGCGTCCGTGACATTCGACTTGCCCGAACCGTTCGGGCCGACCACGACCGAGACCCCCGGCGCGAACTGCAGGGTGGTCCGGTCGGGAAAGGACTTGAAGCCCTTGAGGGTGACCGACTTCAGATGCATGTCACGACTCCTCCTCGAGCGCTTCGAGCGCCCGTTGCGCGGCCACCTGCTCGGCTGCCTTCTTCGAACGGCCCGACCCCTTCCCGACCTCCACCCCGTCGACCATCGCGCGGACCTCGAAGGTGCGCTCGTGCGGCGGACCGAGTTCGAGCGTCACCTCGTAGGCGACGAGCGCGGACCGCTGTGCGAGGCGCTCCTGGAGTGCGGACTTGAAGTCGATCGGATGGTCGAGCGCATGGAGCATCTCCGGCTCGAAGGCCTCGACGACCGCCGCCGCCGTGCGCTCGTAGCCGGCGTGCAGGAAGCATGCGCCGATCACCGCCTCCACGACGGACGACAGCACCCGCCGCGTCATCACCGTGTCCGGCAGGACCGACCCGTCCGGTGCCGCCTGACGCAGGCGCTCCGGGACACCGAGGCGCTCGCCGGCCTCGCGGCACGCCGTGCCGGACACCGTCTGCGCACGGATCACCGTCAGCCGTCCGGCCCCGTACCGCTCGGCCTCGAGCCGGGGATAGATGTGCGCCGAGATCGCGAGGCCCAGAACGCTGTCGCCCAGGAAGGCGAGGCGCACGTAGGTGTCCTCGTGCCGGTCGCTCCAGGAGGCGTGCGTGAAGACCTGCCGGTACAACTCCTCCGGCAGCTCGTCGAGAAGATCGCTGAGCTGTCGCAGGGCTCAGGGCGCGCCGGGGGCCTGGGAGATGACGAAGTCGACGGCCTGCCCGACGGTCGTGATGCGGGCGGCCTGCTCGTCGGACATCGTCACGCCGTACGTGTCCTCGAGCTCCTGCACGAGCGTGTAGAGGTCGAGCGAATCGGCCTCGAGGTCCTCGCGGAAGCTCGACTCCTCGGTGATCACGGAGGGATCGAGATCGAGCTCATCACCGAGATGGGTGGCGATCAGGTTGAGCACCTCTGCACGGGTCATCGGTGCGGCACGCTAGAGACAGCGTCGGACGGGCTACGCGGGCCTGCGACGCAGGGCGCCGCCGGCCTCGAGCGCCGCATGGGTGGTCCCGACGATGTCTCCCGTGACCCCACGGGCCGCGAGCAGGATCGCCTGCGAGAAGCCGTGACGGGTGAAGCGGCCGTGCGGGACGACGCCGAGGCGCCGCAATCCGAGCAGGTAGGCGCCGCCCGGGCCCTCCGGGTCGATCTCATCGCGCAGCCGGCGCAGCGACGGCCGCAGCAGCAGCCCACCGAGCGTGGCGCGGGGACTCGACGCCGCAGCGTCGCGCACTGCGCCGAGCAGCATCGACGAGGTTCCTTCGAGGATCTTCAGCGCGATGTTGCCGGTGAACCCGTCGCAGACGACGACGTCGGCGACACCTGCGGTCAGGTCATGCCCCTCGACATTCCCGATGAACTCGAGGGTGCGGCCGGCCTGTCCCTCGCGACCGGCGAGCTCGCGGTGCGCAGCCACGACCGCCTCGGTGCCCTTGCTCGCCTCCTCCCCGTTGGAGAGGAGGGCGACGCGTGGGCGCGCCACGCCGAGCACCGTCTGGGCGAGCGCCGCGCCCATGTAGGCGAACTGCACGAGGTGCTCGCTGCGAGCGTCCGTGTTCGCCCCGACATCGACGAGCGTCACCGGGGCTCCGGGCACCGGGATGGGGAGCGCCAGGGCCGGGCGATAGATGCCGGGCGCGCGGCGGATCTCGAAGAGTCCGGCGGCGAGCGCAGCGCCCGTGGAACCACCGCTGACGAGCGCGTCGGCGTCCCCGGCCGCGACCGCCTTGGCGGCCTGGACAATCGAGGCGTCCGGTGTTGCGCGCACGGCGCGCGCAGGATCATGCGCCTTCGCGATCGAGACGGGCGCGTCGACGACCTCGACGCCGGCCGGCACGGTGCCGATCTCGGCGGCCGATCCGAAGAGGATGACCCGCACACCGCGGGCGGCTGCGATCGCCGCACCCTCAGCCACCTCGCGCGGACCGAGGTCCGCACCGGCGGTGTCGACAGCGACCGTGACGCTCATCGCGCCAGGGGCGAGTTAGTGGTCGTGATCGTGATCGTGGTGGTCGTGCATGTGCACGACCTCACGGCCAGCGTACGTCCCGCACGTCGGGCACACACGGTGCGGCAGCCGAGGGCTGTGGCACTGCGGGCACGCGTTGTACGTGGGGGCGGAGATCTTGTGGGTCGACCGGCGCTTGGTGGTGCGCGAGTGCGACTGACGTTGCTTCGGGACGGCCATGAGACTGGTCAGAGTAGCGGGTCGCGGCGGGACGGCGCCGCCCGGTCTCGGCGCGCGTCAGTCGGCGTCGAAGCGCAGCTCGCCGAGCTTCGCCCAGCGTGGGTCGACCTCGGCCTCGTGGCTGTGCCCGGGATCGGCGTTCAGATCGGCGCCGCATCGCGGGCACAGGCCGGCGCAGTCCGGGCGGCAGAGCACCGCCGCGGGCACGGCCAGCACGAAGGCGTCATGCGCCCAGTCACGCAGGGTGAGCACCTCGCCCTCGATGTAGGGCGACTGGAGCTCCTCGCCTGCTCCCGGCTGGTCGATCTCGCGCGCGTCGATCTCGACGACCGACGAGGCGGGCCCCAGGCAGCGCATGCACGGACCCTGCAGCGCGGCGCGCGTGCGCAGCCGCAGCGCCCAGCCACTTCCCGTGGTTCGCGAGAGGTCGAGCTGGACCGGAACGACCTGCGGCTCAGGGCGATAGTCGTCATCGGCGAGGCGCAGTTCACCGAGGTCCACCTCGAGCTCGAGGCGGCGCCCCTCTCCCGCCTTCATCTGCAGGCGGCCCAGGTCGAAGTCATCGGCTCGCGCAGGCATCTGCATGCAGAGTACGACGAGACGGGACGCAGGTTCGCGTGCGGTCCGTCAGATCGCACGCGTACCCTGCGACACGATCATCATGGAAGCCGCAACTCCCCTTCATCCAGACCGCGTCGCACTCGTCGGAGACCGCCTGCGCGTCGACGCCCTGACCATCACCGACCCCACCACGGTGCGCCTCGCCGGTGAGCGCGAGCGGGCGGGAGATGACGTCGCGCCACTCATCCACCAGGCGATCGAGATCGGCGCGCGCGTCCTCGACCGCGAGCAGACCGCCGCCGACACCGACTTCGTCAAGGCGGAGTTCGAGCGTCAGGCTCGCGAGCTCGAAGCGCGCTTCGGCGAGCAGGCGCAGTCCGCCGCTACGGCGCTGACCGCGAGCATTGACGCTGCCTTCGGCACCGAGTCGGGCCTGCTGCCGAAGCTCATGGAGCGCCACTTCGGCGCGGAATCCACGGCCGCTGTGCAGCATCAGGTCTCCGCGCTCGTCAACGAGCTTCTCAAGAGCCACCGCGAGGCCCTGCTCAAGCAGTTCAGCTCCGCCGACGAGGCCAGCAACCCCCTCGGGCAGTTCCAGCGCTCCGCCACCGAGGCGATCACCAACGCCTCGGCCGCGCAGCAGCGCCAGCTGCTGGAGATGACGCGGACGATGACGGCCATGCGCTCGGAGATCGCGGCGCTGAAGGCCGAGCAGGAGAAGGACCAGGCCGTCGCCGAGGAGGCCGAGCGCGGCACCGCCAAGGGCCGCACCTACGAGGAGCAGGTCGCGGAGGCGCTGACGCGGATCGCCCAGGGCCGCGGTGACCTCGCAGAGCAGGTCGGTGACGCCACAGAGGGCGGCGGCAAGAAGGGCGACGTCGTTGTGGACGTCGACGCGCAGGCCGGCCCGCCACGCGGTCGGATCGCCTTCGAGATGAAGACCTCACGCCTGAGCATGCCGGAGACGGTGCGCACCCTGGACGCCGCGCGCGAGCAGCGCAGCGCCGGCTACGCGGTACTTGTCGTCCCGTCCGACGAGCGGATCCCGGCGGGCATGAGCCCGCTGCGCGAGCTGCACGGCGACAAGCTGGTCGTCACCTTCGACCCCGAGGACGGCTCGACGCTCGCGCTGGAGACGGCGTACGCGCTCGCGCGGGCCCGCGTCCTGATGGCCCGCGGCGAGCACGACGGGATCGACGCGGCGGCGATCGAAGAGGCCGCGGCCCGCGCCGTCGAGTTGCTCGGCCAGGTCAAGGCGATCAAGAGCGGGCTGACGGCCGCCCGCAACCAGATCGGCAAGTCGTCGGAGGCTGTCGAGGGGATGGCGAAGGCCGTACGCGACCAGCTCGACGAGATCGCGCTGCTGGCACGTCCGGGCGACGCCGATGCGCCGCCCGGAATCGATGCCCCAGGCGCCTAGATCGCGATGCTGTTGAAGATCGTCGCCGCCCGCTCCTCGGGCTGACCCTGGAAGCCGTCGGCCGGCATCGACGGCAGCAGCGTGTCGGAGACGAAGCGGTCCGAGCTCTCCTTCGAGTCCCAGACAGCGATGATCACGATGCCGTCCTCGGTGTGCGCGGCGGCATGGTGGAGCTGCCCGGGCGGAAGCCCCGCCCCGCCGTCCGGATGAACAGCCGCCATCGTCGTGCGGTACTGCTCCTCAGTGGCGCCCGGCCAGAAATGTGTGAGCAGGTAGGACATGGTGCGACCTCCAATGGGGTTGGGCTCCGTCGATTCGGCGCCCGTTGGCACGACCTTACATGCGGGAGGCCCACGCCGAAGAGCACTGTTGCAGAGGGGCGGCCTCAGCGGCGGCGCAGGGTGATCGGCTTGCGCCCGAGGACCTTGCGGGAGCCGTCGCGCAGCGTGAGCCTCGCCTGCAGTCGCTGCTGGCCGGCCAGCAGCCGGCGGCCGGCAGCGGTGAGCCGCAGCTTCACCTTGACCGTCTTGCCCGCGCCTGCGCGGTAGGAGACCTTCGCGAGCACCGTGACCTTGCCGCGGGCACCGACCCGCTCGAGCGTCAGCGAGCCCGTGCAGGAGCGGATGCTGGCCTTCGGGCAGCGCAGCGGCACCGTCAGCGTGCGGGCCGACCCGACCTTGCCGCTTGGCAGGGTGCCGAAGACGGCACGCGCCGTGCCCGGGGTCGCCGGCGCCGAGGCCGCCGACGCCGGCCCGGAGCCGGCCTCGTTCGCGGCGATCACCGTGAAGGTGTACGCGGTGCCGTTGCGCAGCCCCTTGACCGTGCAGGAGAGCGTCGCCGTGCTGCACGTCGCCCCGCCCGGGCTCGCGGTCACCGTGTAGGAGCTGATCGCGGAACCACCGTTAGAGGCGGGCGCCGCCCACGAGACGGTCGCCTGCGCGTTGCCCGCGACGACCGAAGGGACGCCTGGCGCTCCGGGCTTGGCGGTGAGGACCAGGCCGAGCACCGTCACCGGCGTCGTGCGGGCATCTGCGCCGCCGTCACCGAGCTGTCCGTAGGAGTCATCGCCCCAGCATGAGACCGTCCCGCCCGTTCTCCGTGCGCATACATGGCCGCTGGCGGAGATCTGCTCCACGCCCGAAAGCCCAGCGACCGCGCGGGGGACGTTGCTGTCGGTGTACGTGCCGTCCCCGAGCTGCCCGCCGTAGCCCGATCCCCAGCAGACCACGCTCCCGCCGCCGCGCAGCGCGCAGCTCGCGTTGTCGCCTACGGCCAGGGCCGACGCGTCCGAAAGCCCGGAGACCTCCAGCGGGGTGAAGCTCTTCTGCGAGTTGACGCCGCTCCCGAGCTGGCCCAATTCGTTGTAGCCCCAACATGCGACCGTCCCCGCGATGCGCCGCGCGCAGGTGAAGAGCGAGCCGGCGCCGACCTCGGCCGCCGTGGAGAGCCCGCTCACGTCGGCGCCCGGCGCGTTCGTGAAATACCCGACGTTTCCCTGCCCGAGCGACCCGTAGAGCCCGTCATAGCCCCAGCACGAGACCGTCCCGCCCGAGCGCGTGGCGCATGCGTGGAAGTAGTCGACGTTGACCTGAACGGCATCGGTCAGCGAGAGCACCTCGACCGGCGTGTTGATCCCGCCGGTGAGCCCCGGGCCTGCCCCGAGCCCGCCGCTGTTGCTGCTCCCCCAGCACATCACCTTTCCGCTGGCGAGTCTCGCGCACGCTCTTTGCGTCCCGGCGCTCACCTGTGTCGCGGTGGTGATGCCGGCGACCGTCACCGGCACCGAGCTGGGGGAGAAGGTCGAGCCGTCCCCGAGCTGCCCATCCGCGTTCCCTCCCCAGCACTTCACGTGCCCGTCGGTCATCAAGGCGCAGGAGTACCTGGTCCCAAGGCTCAGCTGTGTGACGCCGGTGAGGCCCTGCACGGTCACCGGGACCGAGCGGTCGGTGGTCGTGCCATCCCCAGGCTCCCCCTTGCTGTTGCTCCCCCAGCACTCCACGGTGCCACCGGAGAAGCGCGCGCAGGTGTGGCTACTCCCCGCGGCGACCTCAAGCGCGCCGGAGATCCCGGGCACCGTGAACGCGGTGGAGCGCCTCCCGGGGAGACCGTCCCCCACCTGCCCGCTGTAGTTGGCTCCCCAGCATTTCACCGTTCCGCCGGCGTTGAGCGCGCAGGAGTGGGACTCCCCGGCGCTGATCTGCACCGCGCCCGAGATCCCGGAGGCCGCGACCGGGGTCTCGCGGGAGACGATGCTCCCGTCCCCAAGCTGGCCATAGTCGTTTTCGCCCCAGCACTTCGCCGCGCCGCCGGCGACCAGCGCACAGGAGTGGTAATACCCGAGGCTGATCTGCGTCGCGCCGGAGAGGTCTGAGACCTCGCCCGCGACATTGCTGTCCGTGCCGGCGCCGTTCCCGAGCTTCCCGCTGGAGTCCGAACCCCAGCAGAGAACCTTCCCGGCGGCGACCAGCGCACAAGAGTGGGTGTATCCAAGGCTCACCTGCGTGGCCCCCGTGACGCCGGAGACCGCGACGGGGTGATCCTGGTCGACCAGCGAAACGCCGTCGCCGAGCTGGCCATCGCCGTTGCCCCCCCAGCACACGACCGAGCCGGCGCTGCGCAGCGCACACGAGTGCAGCCCGCCGGCGTCGACCTGCAGCGCGTCCGTGAGGTCGGTGACCTGCACCGGGAGGTTGCTGGGCGACGTCGAGCTGTTCCCGAGCTGCCCATCGGAGTTCTTCCCCCAGCACCTGACGGTCCGGTCCACCAGCAGCGCGCAGGTGTGATCATCGCCGCCGCTGACCTGCGTCACGCCCGAAAGCGCAGGCGCCCCGACGACGACGGGGACGTCGCTGCTGAGGTTCAGTCCGTTCCCCAACTGACCATCGGCGTTGCTCCCCCAGCACTTCACGGTGGCGTTCGCGAGCAGGGCGCAGGTGTGATCGCCGCCGGCGCTGATCTGGGTTACGCCGGAAAGGCCCGGCACCGGGACGGGGACGGCGCTCCAGCCGATCGTCGCACCACCGTCGCCGAGCTGGCCGTCGGCATCGCTCCCCCACAGCTGACGGTACCCGCGGGCGCCAGCGCACACGTGTGGTAGGCCCCAGCGCTGATCTGCGCATCCACGTTCGCCGCACCGGCAGTGGCAGGCGAAGCCAGCGCGAGCGCCGCCAGCAGCGCGAGTGGCACGAGGGACTTGCGCCGAAGAGCACCGAAAGACGGCATGAACGCGTGCGGCATGAACTCAATCCTTTGACCGGGACGCCGCGTGACGCGGAACGCTGACGAAACGCTACAGAACGAATCGGCGATCCGCGCCGGGCGCGCTCAGCGGCCGGAGCCGGACTCGGGCGCGTCGCCCTCGCCGGCGAGGCGATCGCGGCCGCGCTGGACCGCCGCGATGAACTTCGTGAGGTTGACCTCGAGCGTGCCGAGAATCTCATCGGCGTAGTCCTCGGCGCCGAGCCGGATCTCGCGCTCGCGGGCACGGGCGTCTTCGACGATGTCCTCGGCGCTGCGCTCGGCCTGGCGGATGACCTCCTCCTGGGAAATCAGCTGCTCCTGACGCTCGCGCGCCTCCTTGATGATCCGCTCCGCCTCGCGCTTGGCCTCGGCGAGCATCTCCTGGCGCTCCTTGACGATCCAGCGCGCCTGCTTGATCTCCTCGGGGATCGTGGCGCGCATCTGATCGAGGATGTCGTAGATCTCCTCTTTGTCCACGCGTACCTGGTCGGTGAGCGGCACCGGCTTGGCGTTGTGGATGAGATCGTCGAGCTTGTCGATCAG
>CAFBMX010000008.1_pt1 | contig 113771 bp, 111 predicted proteins | sample 7269091 | NCBI WGS metagenome assembly CAFBMX01 (sample SAMEA6814077, study PRJEB35770) | freshwater metagenome | biome: Freshwater; feature: Freshwater reservoir; material: water | place: Czech Republic | collected 2017-05-23 | depth 30m m | reverse complement strand
TACGGTTGGTGGGGATGGGTTCTATTCGACGGACACGTGGGCTGCGAGCGGGACCCCGGTCTGCTCGAGTGATTACACGCCGTCGACGTCGGTCAGCAATTCGCCGCGCAGCATCACGTGCTCTGGCGGAAACGCTGGCGGCAACTACGAGGTCACCCCCTACGCCGCCGGGTCGCTGACGGTCACCAAGCGTCTGCTGACGGTGACTGCCGATGACAAGTCGGTGAAGTACGGCAGTTCGGCTCCGGCGTACACGTTCACCCTGAGCGGCGACGGGTTCACGAGCGGTCAGAAGTGGAACGACGACGGCAAGCCGAGGTGCACGAGCACCTATACGACGACGACGTCGGTGTCTTCTTCGCCGGTGGCGATCACCTGCTCGGGCGGTAATGCCGGCGGGAACTACACGGTCGCGTATGTGCCCGGCTCGCTGACGATCACGAAGGCGACGCTCTATGCGCGTCCGGACGCGAAGTCGGTCTCTTATGGCTCGCCTGCGCCGGGGTATACGTCCACGATCTGGACGGCGGCGTCAGGCGGCACGCAGGTCGTGACCTCGTCGGTCGCGGGCTATGTCGCTCCGGTCTGCACGAGCGCTTACACGACGTCGACGGTGCCGTCGGCGCTGACGATCAGCTGCTTGGGCGGCTCCTCGACGAACTACACGTTCGACACGACCGCTACCGCGACTCTCACGGTTACAAAGCGCTCGCTTGTCGTGACGGCCGGTAACAAGACGGTCACCTTCGGTTCGGCGGCACCGGGGTACACGTTCACCGTCGGTGGCGATGGCTTCAAGAGCCCAGACACGTGGATCACTGCGCCGACGTGCACGAGCACCTATACGACGACGACTTCGGTCTCTTCTTCGCCGGTAGCGATCACCTGCTCGGGCGGTAATGCCGGCGGGAACTACACGATCTCGTACGCACCCGGCTCGCTGACGGTCACGAAGGCGACGCTCTTCGTGCGTCCGGACGCGAAGACGGTCTCTTCTGGGTCCACCGCGCCGACCTACACGTTCACGATCTGGACGGCGGCATCAGGCGGCACGCAGGTCGTGACCTCGTCGATCGCGGGCTACGTCGCCCCGACGTGCACAAGCACCTACACGAAGACCACGGCCCCGTCGACGCTGACGATCAGATGCTCGGGCGGCTCCTCGACGAACTACACGTTCAACACGACCGCCACCGCGACCCTCACGGTCACGGCGCGCTAGCCCATATAACCGCCGACGGCGCAATCGTCTTCGACTAGCTCAGTCGAGCCAGGAGATCACGTCGGACCCGGGGGCCCGCTCCGGGACGCGTGGCTCCTGGCGCGGGCTGCCGAGGTGGAGCAGGCCGAGGACGCGCTCGCCCCCGCCGATCCCCAGAGCTGCGCGGCCCGCGGGCTCGCGCAGGATGCCGGGTGTACGCCAGTAGCCGGCAAGGCCGCGCGCGTGCGCGGCGAGCAGGACGATGTACGCGGCGGCCGCGGCCGCGTCGCGGTCCTCTTCGGCCTGGAGCGGGTCGTCGCTCGTGACGACGCTCACCGCGACGAGGGTCGGCGCGCGGTCCAGCTTGGCGGCGGCCTCCGGACCGGCGGCCTGCTTCAGCGCTGCGAGCGCCGTCGGGCCGAGGACGCGCAGGCGCCAGGGATTCGTCAGGCGGTGGTTCGGCGCCCAGGTCGCGAGCTCCAGCAGCTCCTCCAACAGCTCACGCGGCACTGGATCCGGGCCGTAGGCCTTGTGCGTGCGGCGCGTGCGGATTGCCTCCCAGGCGTCCATCAGTTGCGTGTCAGCCGCTTGTACGTGAGGCGGTGCGGGCGATCGGCCTCGGCGCCGAGGACCTCGCGCCGGTGCTCCTCGTAGGCCTCGAAGTTCCCCTCGAACCACGTCACCTGCGAGTCGCCCTCGAAGGCGAGCACGTGCGTTGCCACGCGGTCCAGGAACCAGCGGTCGTGGGAGATGATCACCGCGCAGCCGGCGAAGGTCAGCACCGCCTCTTCGAGCGCGCGCAGGGTGTCCACGTCGAGGTCATTCGTCGGCTCGTCGAGGAGCAGGACGTTGCCGCCCTCGCGCAGGAGCTTGGCCAGATGCAGGCGGTTGCGCTCGCCGCCGGAGAGCTTGCCGACCGCCTTCTGCTGGTCGGAGCCCTTGAAGTTGAATGAGCCGGTGTACTGGCGCGAGTTCATCCACTGCTCGCCGACCTTGATCTGGTCCATCCCGCCCGAGATCTCCTCCCAGACGGACTTGTCCGGATCGAGCGCGTCGCGGCTCTGATCGACGTACGCGAGCTGGACCGTCTCACCGACGCGCAGGGTGCCGCTGTCGGGCTGCTCCTGGCCGGTGATCATCCGGAAGAGGGTGGTCTTGCCGGCGCCGTTGGCGCCGATGATCCCGACGATGCCGCCGCGCGGCAGGGTGAACGACAGGTCCTCGATCAGCAGCCGGTCGCCGAAGCCCTTCTTCAGGTTCTTCGCCTCGACGACGAGGTCGCCCAGCCGCGGTCCCGGCGGGATGTGGATCTGGACCTGGTCGAGCTTGACGTTCGCCTCCTCGGCGACGAGCGCCTCGTAGTTCGAGATGCGCGCCTTCGCCTTCTTGCGGCGGCCCTTGGGGTTCTCACGCACCCACTCGAGCTCGGAGGCGATCGTCTTCTGGCGCGCGACCTCCTGCTTCTCCTCGAGGGCGAGGCGGGCCCCCTTCTGCTCGAGCCACGCCGAGTAGTTGCCCTCGTAGGGGATGCCGCGACCGCGGTCGAGTTCGAGGATCCAGCCGGCGACGTTGTCGAGGAAGTACCGGTCGTGGGTGACGGCGACAACGGCGCCCTTGTACTCCGCGAGGTGGCGCTCGAGCCAGCCGACCGATTCGGCGTCGAGGTGGTTCGTCGGCTCGTCGAGCAGCAGGAGGTCGGGCTTGCGCAGGAGCAGTCGGCAGAGCGCGACGCGGCGGCGTTCACCGCCGGAGAGCTTGGAGACATCCGCGTCGGAGGGCGGTAGGCGCAGGGCGTCCATCGCGTATTCGAGCTGCGTGTCGAGGCTCCAGGCGTCGGCGGCGTCGATCTTCGCCTGGAGATCGGCGAACTCGTCGGCGGTCTCCTCGGAGTAGTTGGCGGCGAGCTCGTTGAAGCGGTCGAGCAGCGCCTTGGTCTCGGCGACGCCGTCCTCGACGTTGCCCTTCACGTCCTTGGACTCGTCGAGCACCGGCTCCTGTTCGAGGAGGCCGACGGTCGCGCCCGGCGCGAGCTGCGCCTCGCCGCGGTAGTCCTGATCGACCCCGGCCATGATCCGCAGGATGCTCGACTTGCCGGCGCCGTTGTAGCCGAGGACCCCGATCTTCGCGCCCGGGTAGAAGGCGAGCGTGACGTCCTTGAGCACCGTCTTGTCCGGGGGAAAGGACCGCGTGAGCTGGTGCATCGTGAAGATGTACTGGGGAGCCATGTGCAGGGATGCTAGAGCGGGTCGGGCAGCACCCGTGGCGCGGTAGCCTGAGGCGCCGATGCCGACGGTGCTGGACATTGAGCAGTCGCTCCTCCTCCTCGAGCTCGAGGCGCCGTTCGACAAGCGCGACGTGCAGCTCGCGCGGCGCCGTCAGGCGAAGGTCTGGCACCCCGACCTCGCCCCGCCGGGCAAGCAGGTCGCCCACGAGCGCCACCTCAAGGCGATCAACGAGGCCGCCGACCAGCTCGAGCAGATCGCGGAGACCTCGCACGGCGGACGCGTCACCCAGAACGCGGTCAAGGTCAGCGCTGCCGCGGCGCGCAAGGCGCGCGAGGAGGAGGGACGCCGGGCGTACGAGGCCGAGCAGCGCCGCCAGGCGGCGGAGGCCGACCAGCGCGAGCACGACCCCTTCGCCGCGCGCACGCCCGACCACTCGGTCGTCCACCGCTACGCGCGCTGCCTGAGCTACCCCGAGTGGGGCGTCGGCGAGGTCACCGGCATCTATTTCACCGGTGGGGGAGACGACGTCCAGCAGTGGGCGCGCGTGCGTTTTCAGATCGGCGTGCGCACGGTGCCCGCCGACTCGCTCCAGTTCGTCGACTTCAGCCGCCCGGACCCCGGCACTGAGCGGATGCAGCGCTTCGTCACCGCCGCGCAGCACGCGCTCGCCGAGGGGAACTTTGAACTGGCAGCTCGGCGCCTCATCTACGCCCGTGATGCCGATCCGAAGAGCCCGATGGTGCTGCGGCTGCTCACCCTCGCCTTCTGGCAGGCCGGGGACCTCGCCGCAGCGGGCCGCTCCGTGCGCGACTGGGGCCGCCTGGAGGACGCGCGCCCGGCTCCGCACCGTTTCGCCTCGCGCATCTACGAGGAGATGGGCGCCGTCGACCTCGCCGCGGAGGCCGCCGTCCGTGTGACCAAGCGCGCGCCGCAGGACGCGGCCGCCTGGGAGCGCCTCGGGCGCCTGCGCCTGCGGCTGCTCGAGCGGGACGCCGCGCGTGCGGCGCTCGAGCGCGCGCGTGAGCTCGGCCCGAGCGCGGAGGGCCTGCTCGACCTCGCGCTCGCCTGCCAGCTCGGCGGCGACCTCGGCGCCGAGGTGACCGCGTGCGAGCAGGCGACGCTCGTCGCAGGGGACTCCGCTGTCGCGTGGTCGCGTTACGCGCACGCGCTCGCCCGCACCGACCGCGTGAGCGACGCGATCGCTGCCGCCGAGCAGGCGCTGCGCCTCGACGGCGAGGACGACGAGATCGAAACGCTGCTCGAGCGCCTGCGCGCCGCCGTTCCGCGCGTCCTGCCCGCCGCGTGATCGCGCTTCAGGCGGGGCGCCATCCTGTCGATGGCATGAGTGGAGTCATGGTTCGCTCGATCACAGCCCTCCTGCTCGTCCTCGCCGCCTGCGTCGCGGCCATGCCGTCGTCCGCGGGCGCAGCGCAGACCGGTCTCAACGCGACGAACTCCTCGGCCGCCGACCTCGACGCGCTCGCGCGCCAGACCGGGGCGACCTGGGAGCGCCAGTTCGTGCGCTGGGATGCGATCGAGACGACTGGGCCGGGCCGCTGGACCGCAGGCTCGCTGACGCACCTCGACCGCGTCGTCGCCGACGCCCACGCCGCGGGCCGCAAGGTCGTCATCGGCGTGCTCGGCACGCCGCAGTGGGCGTCCGGATCGACCGATGCGCTCGTCCCGCCGACCGACCCGACGACCTACGCGAACTTCGTCGGCGCGCTCGCCGCGCGCTACCGCGGCCGCGTCGCCGCCTGGGAGATCTGGAACGAGCCCGACGCCTCCGAGTTCTGGCACCGCACGGTCGGCGCCGCCGCGTACGCCCCGCTGCTGATCGCCGCCCACCGTGCGATCGAGGCGCAGGACCCGGCGGCGCTGGTCCTCGCCGCCCCCTCGACCGGGAACGACTACCCCTTCCTCGAAGGGCTCTATGCGGCGGGTGCGGGCGCCGACTTCGACGGCGTGGCGGTCCACACCGACACGGCGTGCGGCATCACCTCGCCCGACGTCTACTACCGCGAGGGTGGGCGTGTCGGGCGCTTCAGCTTCCTCGGCCTGCGTGAGGTCCACGCGACACTCGCCGCGCACGGCCACGGCGACCGCCCGATCATCATCACCGAGCTCGGCTGGTCGGCCACGTCGACGGTCTGCGCGCGTGGTGTCTGGGCCGGGACCAAGGCGGCGGGCGTCACCGAGGCGAACCAGGCGGCCTTCCTGCGCCTCGCCTACCGCTGCCTCATGGACTACCCGTACGTCAAGGCGGCGCTGTGGTTCAACCTGCGCGACAACGGCGCGGCTGACACGGAGCTCCACCGCTACGGCCTGATCCGCTGGGACGGAACGCCGCGTCCGTCGCTCGACGCATTCACTGACGTGAGCCGCAACGGCGCCGCGACGGCCGGGGCCTGCGGGGACTTCACCGCGCCGTCGCTGAAGGTCGCCGCGCCGCTCTCCGGGGCCCTCTACGACCGTACCCTGGCGATCGGCGCCTCCGCCGTGGACGCGCACAGCACGCTCTCCCGGATCACCTTCTACGCGAATGGCACCCGCATCCGCAGCTTCACCGGTACGGCAGCCCGGCAGACCGCCGTCGCGCAGATGACGTGGTTCGGGGCGCGCAACCTGCCCTACGGGAACGTGACGATCACCATCGAGGCCGTCGACGCGTACGGCAATGCGCGCCGCCAGAGCGTCCAGGTGCAGCGCGTCGACCCCGCGACCCTCCCGACCCAGGCGACGCGCATGTCGCTGCGGGTCAGCGGCCGCGGACTCACGCGCACCGTGCGCGGACGGCTCGGGGCACACGCCACCGCCGCGGCATTCACGCCCCAGGGGCGCGTACGGCTCTCCTGGCAGCGCCGCAGCGGCGCCCGCTGGGTCACGCGCCACCGCGCGAGCCGCAGCGCCACACGGGCCTTCAGCTACCGCCAGAACCTCGCGGCCCGAGGCCGCTGGCGCCTCGTCGCCACCTACGCCGGCGCGGCGCCGTTCAGGCCCGCCCGCCGCGTGCTCTCCACGATCACCGTGCGCTGAGCGCGCTGAGCGCGCCGGGCGCGCGACTCAGGTGCCGCGCAGCAGGACCGTCGGGTCGGCGTCGACCGCGAGGATGCGGTTCGACCCCTCCTCGACGTGCACGACCCGCGGGTCGTACGTCTCGAGGTCCTCGCACGAGTACGCCGCGTAGCTGATGATGATCACGATGTCCCCGTGGTGCACGAGCCGCGCGGCGGCGCCGTTGACCTGGATCTCGCCGCTCCCGCGCTCGCCGGCGATCGTGTAGGTCTCAAAGCGCGCGCCGTTGTTGACGTCGACGACGCAGACCTGCTCGTGGGCGAGGATGTCGGCAGCTTCGAGGAGATCCGGATCGACGGTGATCGACCCGACGTAGTTCAGATCCGAGTCGGTGATGGTCGCCCGGTGGATCTTGCTCTTCAGCATCGTCCGCAGCATCCCGAACATGGTGGCACAGATTCGCGCCGATTCCGAAGGGCATCGGGGTCAATCGGTAGCGTGCCGCACGTGCGCCTCATCGTCGCCCGCTGCGAGGTCGCCTACACCGGCCGGCTGACCACCGTGCTGCCGGAGGCGCTGCGCCTGCTGATGATCAAGTCGGACGGCTCGGTGATGGTCCACGCCGACACCGGCGGGTACAAGCCGCAGAACTGGATGACGCCGCCGACGGTCATCGAGGAGGAGGAGGGCCTCCTCGTCGTGCGCAAGCGCGCCGGGAAGACGGAGGATCGGATCGAGATCCGCATCACGCAGGTCCTCTCCGACGTGACGCACGACATGGGCGAGGCGGCGGCGCTCGAGAAGGATGGCGTCGAGGCGCACATCCAGGAGGCGCTCGCAGACGCGCCGCACTTCTGCGGTGAGGGCTTCCGCCTGGTCCGGCGCGAGTGGCCGACCGACATCGGCCCGGTCGATCTCATGTGCCGTGACACGGCCGACGGGTGGATCGCCGTCGAGATCAAGCGCGTCGCGACGATCGACGCGGTCGAGCAGCTCACGCGCTATCTCGACCGCATCCGCATCGACCCGGCGATGGCTGATTGCCGCGGCGTGCTCGCCGCGCAGCAGATCAAGCCGCAGGCGCGCACGCTCGCCGAGGCGCGCGGAATCGCCTGCGTCGAGGTCGATCTCGCGGTCGTCCGCGGCGAGCGCGAGCCCGAGCTGCTGCTCTTCTAGGATCGGGCGCATGTCCGACGAGACCCAGGCCGCGCCGATCCTCACCGAGCGCCGCGACAACGTCCTCCTGATCACGCTCAACCGCCCGCAATCGCGCAATGCGGTCAACGAGGCGCTCGCGCACGCGATGGCCGCGGCCCTCGACGAGCTCGACGGGTCGGACGACCTGGCGGTCGGGATCATCACCGGCGCCGATGGCTTCTTCTGCCCCGGCATGGACCTCAAGGCCTTCGTCGCGGGCGAGCGCCCCTGGCATCCGGTGCGCGGCTTCGCCGGCATCGTCCAGCAGCCCGCCGACAAGCCGCTGATCGCGGCGATCGAGGGCTTCGCCGTCGCCGGCGGCCTCGAGATCGCCCTCGCCTGCGACATGATCGTCGCCGCGGAGGGCGCGAAGATCGGCATCCCCGAGGTCAAACGCTCGCTCGTCGCGGCCGGGGGCGGCCTGCGCCAGCTCCCGCGCAAGCTCCCGCTGAACATCGCCATGGAGTGGGCGCTCACCGGCGACCTCGTCCCCGCCGAGCGCGGGTATGAGCTCGGCCTCATCAACCGCATCACAGCGCCGGGCGCGGCGCTCGACGGCGCGCTCGAACTCGCCGCGGCGGTCGCCGCCAACGGCCCGCTCGGCCTGCGCGCGACGAAGGAGATCACCCTCGCCCAGTTCGGCTGGAGCGATGAGGAGTTCTGGCCGCGCCAGGACGCCATCTGGCAGCCGGTCTTCGCCTCCGAGGACGCGGTCGAGGGTGCGACGGCATTCGCCGAGAAGCGCCCGCCGGTCTGGCGCGGGCGCTAGCCAACCGGCGAAGTAGTTGCTGCCGCAACGAGTTGTGCTACGTTGCCGGGGCGAGCGATTCCGCTCCACCTCTCTCATCAACGCTCGAGGAGCGCCTTCATGACCGTTCAGACCCTTGCCAGTGACGACATCCACACCACCGCGAGCTTCGCGATCCGCCACAGCGGCGTGTCCGACTACCGCGCGAGCTTCAACGACGTCCACGCCACGCTCGTCACGGGCGACGCCCCCCAGCTCAGCGGCGCCGTCGACGTCGCCAGCCTGCAGGTGAAGAACGAGAACCTCTACGGCCACCTCATGTCGCCCGAGTTCTTCGACGCCGAGAACCACCCGCAGATCACGTTCACGTCCACGGGGATCCAGCGTGGCGCCGACGGCGCCGTCGCCCTCGAGGGCGATCTCACGCTGCGCGGCGTCACCCAGCCCGTGCGCGCGACCGGCACGTGGAGCGAGGTCGAGGCCGACATCACCGGCGCCCCGCGCATCGGGATCGACCTTGAGGCCGCGATCGACCGCACCGCCTTCGGCATGGCCTGGAACGCGCCGCTCGCCGGTGGCGAGACGGTCCTCGGCGACGACGTCGCACTCCTCGTGCACGTCGAGTTCGCCGCCCCCGCCGCAGCCTAGGCGGCTGGGCTCCGGTCAGCGCTCGCCCGGAAGGCTCTTCGGGTAGGCGCTGATCGGGGTACCCAGATCGAGCGCCGTCGAGAGAATCCGGTTCTGCTCGGCGTTGTGCGCGGCGGGGTAGCCCTCGCCGGTGGACGCCCGCTCCGGGCGCCCGATGTAGCCGAACTCGAGGTGCTCCGGCAGGATCTGGAGCAGTCGGGGCGTCATGTGGGCGCGCGCGCCCATGTTCCGCGGCTCCTCCTGGACCCAGACGATCTCGCGCAGGTTCGGATAGCTCGCGACGAGCTCGCGGATCTCCGCCTCCGGGAAGGGATAGAGCAGCTCGACGCGGCCGATCGCGACACCATCGTTGTCCGCGCGGTCCGCGTGGCCGACGAGGTCGTAATAGATCTTGCCCGTGCAGAGGATGAGGCGCGTGACCTTGTCCGCCTCGACGCGGGGCTCGGGCAGGACGGGCAGGAACCGCGACTCGGACAGATGCTCGATGCGGTTGGTCGCCTGCGGGAGCCGCAGGAGCGACTTCGGCGTCATCACGACGAGCGGGCGCTGCTTGGGGATCAGTGCCTGGCGGCGCAGCAGGTGGAAGTACTGGGCGGGCGTCGTGAGGTTGGCGACCCGGATGTTGCCCTCGGCGGCCATCTGCAGGAACCGCTCGAGGCGGGCGGAGGAGTGTTCCGGACCGGACCCCTCGTAGCCGTGGGGGAGCAGGAGCGTCAGGCGCGTGCTCTGGCCCCACTTGGCGAGGCCGCTGATGATGAACTGGTCGATGATGACCTGGGCGCCGTTGCCGAAGTCGCCGAACTGCGCCTCCCAGAGGACCAGGACCTCGGGCGCCTCCTGGGCGTAGCCGTACTCGAAGCCGAGGCAGGCCGTCTCAGAGAGCGGGCTGTTGTGGAGCTCGATCGGTGCATGCGCGCCTGACAGGTGCTGGATCGGCGTCCAGGTGGCGCCGGTCTGCGCGTCGTGCAGCACGAGATGGCGCTGGCTGAACGTGCCGCGCTCGACGTCCTGACCGGTGAGGCGCACGGGGACGCCGTCCTCGAGCAGGGAAGAGAAGGCGAGCGCCTCGGCCTGGGCCCAGTCGATCCCGCCCTCGGCGCCGAGGGCGTCGCGGCGGCGCTCGAGCTGGCGCTCCAGCTTGGGGTGAACGGCGAAGCCCTCAGGGGCGGTGAGCAGCTCGGCGTTGATCGCACGCAGGCGATCCGCGGCGACGGCCGTCTCGACCGGGGGGCTCGGTGTCGCGTCGAGGTAGTACTGGCCGGTCTGCTGGGACGCTGTCCCGGCATCCTGCGCGGCCTGGATGCGCTCCTTGAGCTCCTGGTGGCGGCGCGTGAGGTCGTCCCACGCCTCCTGCTGCCACGCGGCGACCTCGTCCTTGGACCCGGCGCCGGCCGTGACGGCCTCGGCGGCGAAGAGGTCGACGACGCGCTCGTGGTCCTTGATCGTGCGCGCCATCAGGGGCTGCGTGTAGCCCGGCTCGTCGGCCTCGTTGTGGCCGAAGCGGCGGTAGCCGATGAGGTCGATGAGGACGTCGTGGCCGAACTTCGCGCGGAAGGCCATCGCGAGCCGCACGGCGCTGATGCACGCCGAGACGTCGTCGGCGTTCACGTGGATGATCGGGACGTCGAAGCCCTTGGCGAGGTCGGAGGCCCAACGGGTCGAGCGCGAGTTCGCCGGGTCGGTCGTGAAGCCGACCTGGTTGTTCTGGACGAGGTGGAGCGCGCCGCCGACCTGGTAGCCCTCGAGGCCCTGGAGGTTGAGCGCCTCGGCGACGACGCCCTGGCCGGGGAACGCCGCATCGCCGTGGAGCACGATCGGCACGGCGGCGTGCGGATCGCGGGCGGCCTGGGCGCTGCTGCGGTCGGTCTGCGCTGCGCGCGTGGCGCCGAGAACGACGGGGTCGACGAACTCGAGGTGGCTCGGGTTGGCCTCGAGCGTCACGGTGATCGTCTCGCCGTCGAGCAGACCGTATTCGCGCCGGTAGCCGTGGTGGTACTTCACGTCACCGGTCCCGCCCTGCGGGATCTCGGTGACGGCCTTCACGGCGTCGAGGCTCGACTGGCCCTCGAACTCGCCGAAGATCGACTCGTAGCGGCGGCCGAGGTTGTGCGTGAGGACGCTCAGGCGGCCGCGGTGGGCCATACCGATGACGACTTCGTGCGCCCCATCGCCGGCGGAGAGCTCGATGGCCTCGTCGATCATCGGGACCGTCATGTCGAGGCCCTCGATCGAGAACTGCTTCTGCCCGAGGTACGCCTTGTGGACGAAGCGCTCGAACGAGTCGACGGCGATCAGGCGCCGCAGGATCCGCCGCTGCTCGTCGGCGCTCAGCGGCGTGCGGAACGTGCCGCTCTCGATCGTCTCGCGCAGCCAGAGGCGCTGCTCGAGGCTCGCGATGTGCTCGATCTCATACGCGATCGTGCCGCAGTAGACCTCGCGCAGGCGCGGGAGGGCGTCGGCGAAGGTCTCGCCGGGAACGAAGATGCGCAGGACCTTGGCCGGGATGCGGCGCATGAGGTCCTCGGTGATGCGGGCGGGGTCCGGCGTGAGCGCCGGCTCGCCGATCGGCTCGCTGCCGAGGGGATCAAGGCGCGCGGCCAGGTGGCCATGGTTGCGGTGGACCTTGACCAGCGCGGACGCCGCCTGGACGGCGAGCATGAGCTCGAGGTCGTCGCCACCACGCGCAGCGGCGGGAGCGGCAGCGGACACCGTCGGAGCGGGCGCCTGCGGCACCGGGCCGAGGGCGGCTCCGAGGGACGCGAAGACCTCTTCATAGAAGCCGTGCTCGCCCTGGAGGTACGCCTCGACGGTCTGGAGGAAGCGCCCGGACTCCGCGCCCTGAATGACGCGGTGGTCGTACGTCGAGGTCAGCGACACGACCTTCTCGGCGCCGATCTGCGCCCCGATCGCGCCGAGGCCGACCGGGTAGGCAATCGAGCCGGTCGCGACGATCGTGCCCTGGCCGACCATGAGGCGCGGGACCGACGCGATCGTGCCGATGCCGCCCGGGTTCGTCAGCGACACATTGGCGCCGACGAGGTCGTCGGCGGAGAGCGTGTTCGTGCGCGCCTTCTCGATCAGCTCGTCGAAGGCAGCGCGAAAGCCGCTGAAGCCGAGGCGCCCGGCGTCGCGGATGACCGGCACCATCAGGGTGCGCGAGCCGTCCTTCTTCTCGACGTCGACCGCGATGCCGAGGTTGACCTGCCCGTCCTCGATGCGCACGGGCTTGCCGTCGCGCTCCTCGAAGCGGTACGTCATCACCGGCATGTCCTCGGTCGCCGCGCGGGCGATCGCGTAGGCGATGAGGTGCGTGAAGCTGACCTTCTGCCCGGCCGCCTTGAGCTGGCCGCGGCGCCCGTCCATGACGGTGACGGTCATCGTGCGGAAGGAGGTGGCGGTCGGGATCGACCGGCTCTCGTCCATGTAGCGGGCGAGCATGGCGGCGCCGCCCTTGAGCGGCACGACCTCCGAGGTCCCGGCGGCGCCGGCCTCAAGGACATCGGCCTTCGTCACGCGGCCGCCGGGGCCGGTGCCGGAGACGCGGCCGAGATCGACGCCCTCGGCGGCGGCGACACGGGCGGCGACGGGGGAGACGCGCTTGCCGTCTGGCACGGCGGCTGCCTTGGCGGGAGCGGCTCCGCCGGATGCGGCCGGGGCGGGGGCGGCGGCGGCCGCATCGGCGCCTGCGCCGATGCGCATGCGCGCGATGACCTGGCCGACGGTCACCGTCTCACCTTCGGCGGCGAGGAGCTCGGTGACGACGCCGGCGGCCGGCGCCGGCAGCTCGACATCGACCTTGTCGGTGGAGATCTCCACGAGCGTCGCGCCGTCGGCGACGGCGGAGCCGACCTCGACGTGCCACTCGAGCAGCGTGCCCTCGGTGACGGACTCGCCGGCGCCGGGGGTGACGATGTCGATGATCTGGCCCTCGTCATCGCCTGCGGGCGGGGCGGCACCGTTGCCGTTGCTGTTGTCGTCTGCGGCGGCGGCGGGAGCGCCCTCACCGGCCTGGATCTCGCAGAGGACGGCGCCGACGGCGACCGTCTCGCCCTCGGGCGCGTGGATCTTCACGATCGTGCCGGAGACGGGGGCGGGGACCTCGGCGTCGACCTTGTCGGTGGACACCTCGACGAGAGTCTCAGCGGCCTCGACAGTGTCGCCCTCGGCCTTATGCCATTCGAGGACGGTTCCTTCCGTCACCGACTCACCCATGGCGGGGAGCGTGACCTGAACTGTGGTTGAAACCGCCATCAGAGGCTCTGCGCCCGTACCCTAGCGCGCCGCGGGCGCGGGTCCGGGGGACACGGGAAATCGGCGCTGCGCATCGCGTCGGCGACCCTCGCGCACGAACTCCCAGGTCCCGAAGAAGGGGGCGACGGCGCCCAGCACGCAGACCGCGGCGGCGATGCGCATCGGGATGACGCGGGCGCGCAGGGCGATGAGGCTGAGCAGCACCATGAGGATCCAGCCGATCCCGTGCAGGTAGCCGAAGATCGTCTCCCCGACTGCCAGCCCAGGGATGAGCCAGACGATCAGCAGGCAGAGGTAGACGGTCGAGTGCGCGAACGACAGGCGCTTGAGCGTCGCGTAGGAGAAGCTCTTCACGAGGGGGCCTCGGAGAGCATCGCGGCCATGCGCCGCAGCGGCTCGTCGGCCTCGGCGGGCCACTCCTGCGGGTCCGCGGGCCACCAGGCGTAGTCGTCGTGCTCGTGGTCCATGGTCACCTCGGCGCCCGGGGGCAGCCACGCCTGGCCGACGAACATCACCATCGAGTGCGGGAGCTGAAGCAGCGCCTCACCGCGCAGCACGGCGGCCTCGACCGCCCACTCCTCGAGCAGCTCGCGGGCGAGGGTCTCGACGGGGCTCTCGCCGGGGTCGACCGCGCCGCCCGCTCCGAGCGCCCAGCGCCCGGGCCAGGACGCGAGCCAGGCCGCGCGCCTGCCGGCGAGCCAGCGGCCCTCGCTGTCGCGCACGGCGCACAGCGCGGCCATCGAGAAGGACGCATCGCCCTCGACGAGGCGCAGCGACCAGCGCGCCGGCTGCAGGTCCATCACGAGGCGCCCATCGGCGAGGTGCTCGTGGCCGACGAGGCGCGCAGAGAGCCCGTCGTGGCTTGGGGAGCCGCGCTCGGCGAGCGCCGCGACGGCGGCGTCGGCGGCGAGCGTGTGCGCTTCGGGCGGCGCGTAGTGCTCCTGCGCCCAGCGCACCTCCACCTGGTCGGGGGACCAGGGCCCGCGGGCGAGGATCGTGCGCCCCAAGCTCATCGCCGTCAGTGTACGCCCGCCCAGGCTGTGAGAATCGCCCCCCATGCGCCAACCGCGGCACCCGCACCCGGTGGTGACCTTCGTCCTGGTCTCTGTCGGCCTGTTCATGGTCACGCTCGACAACCTGGTCGTGTCGACGGCGCTGCCGGTGATCCGTGTCGATCTGGACGCGACGCTCGAACAGCTCGAGTGGACGGTCAACGCCTACACGCTCGCGTACGCGGTCTTCCTGCTCTTCGGCGCGGCGCTCGGCGACCGCTTCGGCCGCCGGCGGATGTTCACCTTCGGCATCGCGCTGTTCACCATCGGCTCGGCCGCTGCGGCGATCGCTCCGAGTGTCGACACGCTCGTCGCGGCCCGCGCGCTGCAGGGCTTCGGCGCGGCCTTCGTGACGCCGCTCTCCCTGACGCTCCTCTCCGAGGCGGTGCCGGACGGCAAGCGTGGGATCGCGATCGGCGCGTGGTCCGGCGTGGCCGGGCTCGGGGTGGCGATGGGGCCGGTCGTCGGCGGAGCCATCACGGAGGGCATCGCCTGGCAGTGGATCTTCTGGGTGAACGTCCCGATCGGGCTCGTCGTCGCGCCGCTCGCCGCGCGCCTGCTCGGCGAGAGCTACGGGCCCGACCGGGGGCTTGACCCGCCCGGTCTGCTGCTCGCGATCGCGGGGCTCTTCCCGCTGACCTTCGGCGTCGTGCGCGCGAGCGCGCTCGGGTGGGGCAGCGCGACGGTCGTCACCTCACTGGCGCTCGGCACCCTCATGCTCGTCGCGTTCCTCGTCGTCGAACACCGCACGCGTGAGCCGCTGCTGCCCCTGCGCTTCTTTCGCAGCCGCGCCTTCTCTGCGACCAACGCGGCGTCGTTCGTCATGTTCTTCGGGATCTTCGGGTCGATCTTCTTCCTCTCGCAGTTCTTCGTGACGGTCCAGGGGTTCACGCCGCTCCAGGCCGGTCTGCGGATACTCCCGTGGACGATCATGCCGATCTTCGTCGCGCCGATCGCCGGGCTCCTGAGCGACAAGATCGGGGCCCGGCCGCTGATGGCGCTCGGGCTCGCGCTGCAGGCCGCGGCGGTCTTCCGGATCGCACATGTCACCGCGGTGGACACGTCGTATTCGGAGCTCGTCCCCGCCTTCATCGCCGCGGGGATGGGCATGTCGCTCGTCTTCGCACCGTCCGCCAACGCCGTGCTCGCGTCGGTGCGGGCGGTCGAGGCGGGCAAGGCGTCGGGCGCGACCAACACGATCCGCGAGCTCGGCGGTGTGGCCGGCGTCGCCGTCCTCGCGAGCGTCTTCGCCGCCGCGGGGGGCTACGCCTCGCCGCAGGACTACGTCGACGGCCTGCGCGGCGCGTTGCCCGTCGGCGGCGCGGTCCTCGCGGCGGGCGCGCTCATCGCCCTGCTGATCCCGCGCCACCTGGTCGCGCAGCCGTCCGCGACCGGGGCGTCAACCAGCGAGGCGCCGGTACCCTCCGGCGCATGAGTCGGTTCGAGGCGAAGAATCTCGGCGCCATCAAGGCGGCGGTCGATCACCACAATTCGACCTGTCCGGTCCCGGCCAACGCGATCCTGCTCAACCCGGTCGATCATGAGCTGATCGGCTGGCACGAGCTCTTCGGCCTGCCGGTCCTCGCGGACGAGCGCGTCCCGACCAAGCGCGTGCGCATCGACTGCGACGGCTCGGCCAACGGCATCGAGGATCAGCTCGAGGAGATGCTCGCCCAGCAGCAGCCGATCGAAATTCCCGTGGTCGTGCCGGTCGGGCCCGGCGAGGACGACGGATTCGCGCCCGGCGACGACCCGGACCGCCCGCCCTTCTAGGCGACTTCGAGCGCGCGGCCGAACGTGCGCTCGAACAGCTCGCCCTCACGCGAGGCGGCCCAGCGCGCCACGCGCGCCTGCCCGTCAGCTTCGAGTTCGAGGCGCACGGGGCCTTTGCTGTCGGCCCGCACGCGCGCCGACCGGACGAGCTGATCACGACTGCGCTCAAGGTCCTCGCCGAGACGCAGCAGCACCGCGCAGCGGTTGAGCAGGGCCGCATCGCCGTCCTGGAAGAGCCCGGCGAAGGGGCCCGGGTCGGGCATGCCCTTGCGGTGGTAGCGCACGATCTGGCCGATGAGCGCGACCTCGCGCGGGCTGAAGCCCGGCAGGCCCGCGTTGAGGACGAGGTAGCGCGAGTGCTTGTGGTGGTCGTCGTAGTCGACGGCGACGCCGATGTCATGCAGCAGCGACGCGGCCCAGAGCAGCTCACGCTCGCGCGGGTCCCCACTGTGCAGCCCCGCGGCGGCCAGATCATCGAAGAGCCCGAGCGCGAGCCGCGCGACGTGGTCGGTGTGGGCGGCGTGCGAGTCGTACTGCGCAGCGAGGTTCAGGACGCTGGCGCGGCGCACGTCGTCGAACACCGGCCGGCGTGCGGTCCCGAAGAGCGGCTCGCGCGCCTCACCGAACGCGCGCTCGAAGAAGACGCCCTCGCGCAGCCCTGCCTCGGTCACCTCGATGCCGCTCAGGTCGCCGCGCGCGAGCACGCTCTGCACGACGACGGCGCCCGCGAGGATGATGTCGGCGCGCGCCGGCTTGATGCCGGGGACCGACCCGCGCTCGCAGGCCGGCAGGGCCGCGAGGCGCTCCACGAGGTCATCGAGCGCCTCGCGCTCGATGACGAAGCCCTGGACGCCGAACTCGGGCACGCGCCCTGCGCGCTGGACGGCGGCGGCGAGGTTGCGCACCGTGCCGCCGATCCCGACGAGGCGCTCGGCACCGGTGAGCCAGGTGGCGCCGCGCAGCTTGCGCGCGACGTGGTCGCGCAGTGCGGCGAGCTGGTCCGCGGTCGCCGGGCCGTCACCCGGGAGGAACCGCTCGGTCATCCGCACGGCGCCCAGGCGCCAGGAGTCGAGCGCGCCCGCCTCGCGTCCCTCGACGGCGATGAGCTGGAGCGAGCCGCCGCCGAGATCAAGGACGGCGCCATCGCGGATGTCACTCGAGTTCACCGCCGCGAGAAAGCCGTAGCGGGCCTCCTCCTCGCGCGAGAGGACGCGCAGCGGACGCCCGGCGCGGCGGTGCGCCTCCTCAAGGAATGCCTCGGCGTTCGAGGCCTCACGGATCGCGCTCGTGGCGACCATGTCGATCTCGTCGTGCGCGAGGCCGGCGGCATCGCAGAAGTGCGCGAACACCTCGATCGTCGCCAGGGCGCGGGCGATCCCGTCGGCGCCGAGCGCGCCCGCCTCGTCCACACCGGCGCCGATGCGCACCGGCTCGTGGATCTCATCCGTGCGCTTCCACCAGCCGCCCAGCCCGCCCGGTTCGGGGCTGTGGGTCTCGAAGACGACGAGCCGGAAGGAGTTCGAGCCGAGGTCGGCGACCGCCAGACGCGAGTCGGCTTCAGCCTGCACGTTCGATGAGCTCGATGCGGTAGCCGTCGGGGTCGCGCACGAAGCAGATGCGCGAGCCGCCCTCGCGGACCGTGTACGGCGCGCGCTCGGGCTCGATGCCCTGCTCGCCGAGTGCCGCGAGGGTCGCATCGAGGTCGCTCGCCGTGATCGCGATGTGTCCGTACCCCGTGCCGATCTCGTAGGCATCGACGCCGAAGTTGTAGGTCAGCTCGAGCCGTGCGCCGTCGCCCGGCAGGCCCATGAAGATGTTGACCGCCTCGTCGCGGATCTGCATCCGCGAGAGCTCCTCGAAGCCGAGCGCCTGGTAGAAGGCCACCGACCGGTCGATGTCGGTGATCCGGTAGCAGGTGTGGATGAGCTCGGACACGGGTCCAGCGTACACCCGGTGCGCCCGGGTCCCATCTGCCCTAGCCTCAACTCATGATCGTCGAGCGCTCGTTGTTGCCGGGGTACCTGACCAACACGTATCTCGTCGGCGAGCCGGGCGGCGCGGCCTTCTATGTGGACGCCGGCGGGCCGATGGATCCCCTCTTCGCGGCCGCCGAGCGCCACGCGATGACGCCGACCCACGTCCTGCTGACGCATCACCACCACGATCACGTGCTCGAGCTCGAGGACGTGGTCGCCCAGCACCCCGGGATCGAGGTGCTGATCCATCCGGCCGAGCGCGACCTCGTCCCGGCGGCGACCGGTGACCTGCTCCCCGGCCGGGCCGTCCAGGTCGGGGAGCTCGAGGTGCAGGTCCTCCACACGCCGGGGCATACCGCCGGGATGGTGGCGCTGCTCGTCGAGGGGGAGGTCTTCACCGGGGATACGCTCTTTCAGGGCTCCGTTGGCGGTGTCCGGGCGCCGGGCGCCACCGGATACGCGGACCTGCGCTCGTCGGTGATGGACACGCTGCTCGCGCTGCCCGACGAGACGGTGGTGCGGCCCGGTCATACGGACCCGACGACGATCGGCGAGGAGCGCGAGCACAACGCCTTCATCCGGATCTGGCGCGGCCTCGACCCCGAGGGCAGCTCGCCGTGCGTCGCGCTCGGTGAGCCCGCGACGCTGATCCTGCTCGGCGACGACTATGACGGTGGGCACAAGGCTTGGGTGCGCTGGCCGGACGGGCGCGACGACATCGTCCCCGGCTCGCGGGTGGAGCGCACGGGCTGAGGTCGCGATGACCGACCGCGAGCACCCGGACGGGCCGCACGAGCCCGAGGAGGAGCTGTTCGCCTCGCGGCTGCGCCGCACCGCCGCGCTCGGCCGTCTCGCGGCAGGGGAGGCGGCGCGCTACGCCGCGACCTCGGCCGCCAACCTGCGCCGCTCCCCCGAGGACGCGGCCGATGCACTCGGGCGCCAGCAGGTCGAGACCGCGCGCCGCATGGTGCAGGTGCTCGGCTCGATGAAGGGCGTCGCGATGAAGGTCGGCCAGATGCTCTCGGTCGTCGACCTCGAGGCGGTTCCGCCGGCGTATCGCGAGGACGTGCGCGCCGAGCTCGCGCGGCTGCGCGACGCGGCCCCGGCGGTCGCGTTCCCGCAGATGCGGCGCGCGATCGAGCGCGACTACGGCGCGCCGCTGGCGGAGATCTTCGAGACCTTCGACGAGACCCCGATCGCCGCGGCATCGATCGGGCAGGTCTACCGCGCCACGATCGAGGGCGGCCGCGCCGTCGCGGTCAAGGTCCAGTACCCCGGCATCGATGCCGCCGTGCGCGCGGACCTCCAGAACCTGGTCCCGCTGCTGCGCGTCGCGCGTCAGCTCATGCCCGGGATCGACGTCGAGGCGACGGCGCGCGAGGTGCGCGAGCGCATCCACGAGGAGCTCGACTACGAGCTCGAGGCCGACAACACGCGCGCCGTGGCGCGTGCGCATCGCGGCCATCCTTTCATCGTCATCCCCGAAGTCCATGCCGAGCTCTGCCGCCCACGTGTCCTCGTGATGGACCTGCTCGAGGGCGTCGGGCACGATGCGATCGCCCGGATGGACCAGGCCTCGCGCGATCGCGTCGCCGAGATGATCTTCCGCTTCTACTTCGGCTGCATGTATCGCCATCGCGCCTTCTCCGGCGACCCGCACCCCGGCAACTCGATCCTCCTGCCGGACGGGCGCATGGGCTTCATCGACTTCGGCCTCTTCAAGCGCATCAGCGTCGAGGCGTCCGAGCTCGAGCTCGAGATCCACCGGCTCGGGGTCGAGGGCCGCGGCGCGCAGATGGTCGAGCGGATGGCCGCCGCGGGGATGCTCGCCGACCCGGCGGCCACTGCGCCGGATGCGCTGCTCGACGAGTTCCGCGCCTACACGTGGTGGTTCACCACTGACGAAGTCGTCGAGCTCGATCCCACGCTCGCGACACGGATCGTGCTCGATTTCTCGGACCCGACGGGCCGGCACTTCCGCGACATCCGTCACCAGCGGCTCCCGCCGGAGCACATCTTCGGGCGGCGCCTGGAGATGATGACCCTCGCGGTGATAAGCGGCCTGCGCGCGCGCGGCAACTGGCACCGCATCGCGCGCGAATGGCTCTACGGCGACCCGCCGGCGACCGAGCTCGGCCGCGCCGAGGCGCTGTACTACGCGGGGCGCTGAGACTTAGACGCCGGGAACGTCCTCCAGGCGCTGGACCTGGAAGAGGCTCGTGGTGCCCGGCTTGCCGCTCGGGAGTCCTGCCGTGACGCCGACGCGCATGCCGGGCTCGACCCAGCCGAGCTCGACCACGCGGCGGCAGGCGTCAGCGATGATCTCCTCGGTCACCCCGTGGTGGCGCATCGAGGAGGCACGCACGCCCCACATCAGGCCGCAGCGGCGGACGGTCTCGCGCTCCGGCGAGAGGGCGAGGATCGGCACCGTCGGGCGGTGGGCGGAGACGAGGCGTGCCGACCGGCCGGAGATCGTGGGGACGACGATCGCATCGAGCTCGAGCTCGCGCGCGGCCTCCACGACGCTGTGGGCGATCGTGTAGGCGGGGTCGCGGCCGGTGCGCAGGACACGGTGCTCGTTCCACTCCGAGTAGGGCGCCTCGCGCTCGGTCGTGCGCGCGATCGAGTCCATCATTGCGATCGCCTCGACCGGGAAGGCGCCGACCGCGGTCTCCTGCGAGAGCATCACGGCGTCGGTGCCGTCGAGGATCGCGTTGGCGACGTCGGTGACCTCGGCGCGCGTCGGGCGGGCCGAGCGGATCATCGAGTCGAGCATCTGCGTCGCCGTGATGGAGACGCGCGCGTGCTCGCCGCAGAGCCGCAGGAGGCGCTTCTGGACGAGCGGGACCTCCTGGATGGGGAGCTCGATGCCGAGGTCTCCGCGGGCGACCATGATGCCGTCGCTCACGCGCACGATGTCCTCGGCGCGCGCGACGGCCTGCGGCTTCTCGACCTTCGCGAAGATCGGGATGTCCGTGTGCTCGCGCAGCTCGAGGACCTCCTCGGGGCGACGGACGAAGCTCAGCGCGACGAGGTCGACGCCGATCTCGATGCCGGCGCGCAGGTGGACGAGGTCCTCGTCGGGGAGCGAGGGGAGCTGGTCGGCCGGGCCGGGGACGTTGAGCCCCTGGCGGTTGGCGACGACGCCGCCGATCTCGATCTCACAGTCGAACTCGCCGACCGCCGAGCGGACCTCGCGCACCCGCATGCGGATCGAGCCGTCGGCGAGATAGACGAGCTCGCCGGGCTCGACGGCGTCGGCGAGCCCGGGCCAGCTGACGCTCATCCGCTTGGCATTGCCGATGAAGTCTGCGTCCGGAGGCAGGAAGGTCACGACGTCGCCGACATGGAGGACGGCCTTGTCGCCCTCAAGCTGGCCGATGCGGATCTTCGGGCCGGGAAGGTCCTGGAGGATCGCGACGGGGCGCCCCGCGCGGCCGGAGGCCTCGCGCACCAGCAGCGCCGTCTCAGCATGCTGCTCGTGCGTGCCGTGGCTGAAATTCAGCCGTGCGACGTCGAGTCCGGCCTCGACCATCCGCACGAGAACTTCGGGATCCCGCGAGGCAGGTCCGATGGTGGCGACGATCTTCGTGCGGCGATCCATGGAGTAGGTCACGGTACCGCCCCCGCCGCCGCGCGCGTGGTCAGCCCTGCTCAGAGCCCGGCGAACCGGCCCTCGATGATGAGCGGGACGCCGTCGGCCGTCATGTGCCCGCGTTCGCGCAGGTCGCAGATGAGATCCCAATGGAGCGCGCTCTCGTTGCGCCCGCCGGTCTCCGGGTACGAGCGCCCGAGCGCGAGGTGGACGGTGCCACCGATCTTCTCGTCGAAGAGGATCGAGCCCGTCGGGCGCTGGATGCCGAAGTTCGTCCCGATGCCGATCTCGCCGAGGAAGCGCGCGCCGTCATCGGTCGCGAGCGCCTGGCGCAGGTACTCCTCGCCGCGCGCCGCGGTCGCGGTGACGACCTCGCCCGCGCGGAACGTGAGCGTCACGTCCTCGACGAGGACGCCCGCCGGGGACGACGGGATGGTGAAGCGGATCGTGCCCTCGGCGGAGGTCTCGTGCGGCCCGGTGAAGACCTCGCCGCTCGGCATGTTGCGCCGCCCGTCGGAATTCACCCACGTGCGCTTTGCGACCTTCAGGGTCAGGTCGGTGCCGTCGCCCTCGATGCGCAGTTCGCGCACGTCTTCGAGCCGGGCGATCAGGCGGTCCTGGAACTCGCTCAGGCCCCGCCATGCGGCGACCGGGTCGGGGACGTCGAGGAACATCGCGCGGGCGACGAAGGCCGCGTATTCCTGGAGGTCCATGCCGGCGAGCGCCGCGCCGGCCGGGGTGGGCCAGAGCGTCGAGCACCAGCGCTTCTTCAGCGTGCGCTCGCGGACCGGCCGGCGGGCTCGCGCGGCGCGGGTGATTCGCGCAGGATCGACCCCGGCGAGCTCGCTCAGCTCGTAGGGCGCCTGAACGCCGAGGACCGCCGAGAGGCCCTTCGCCTCCGCCATCGCGAGGTCGTCGAAGTCGTCGAGGTGGACGTCGCGGGCATGCTCGTAGAAGCCGCGCCCCTGCCCGGGGAGCGCGAGGTCGAAGCGCACCCACGCCTCGCGCTCGAGGATCGCGCGCTGGAGCTCGAGGAGCAGCGGGGTCGCCATGAAGCCGGACCGCACGACCACGTGTTGGCCGGGCTGGACCTCCAGGCAGTAGCCGGCCAGGAGGTCGGCCATCGCGCGCGGGTCGAGCATCTCCGTCACGAGGGCGAAGTCATCGTCCATGCGCGCGGTCACGGGGCCTCCACGTCCGGGAACCACTCGGCGCAGTGGGTGCGCAGCGCGTCGCGCACGAAGCGACGCTCGTCCTGCGTGGCGGCGCGCAGCCGCAGCAGCAGGTCGCGCTGGCCCTCGGTCGGAACGCCGCTGATTTCCCAGCACACGACGAGCCGCTCGAAGAGGAACTCGACGGCGCGGTGCCACGCGTCGTCGCGGGACGCCGACTGATCGTGCAGGGCGGCGGCGTAGGCGGCGCGGGTCTTCGGCTTCAGGACGGTGCGCAGGTCGAGCGCCTGCGTGCCGTCGGCAGAGGTGATGCGCTCGGTGGGAGCGTCGGGCATGGGCGCGCCGTCGCGGCGCCGGGAGCGGCGGCCCATCAGGTCGTCTCCGCCGCGCGCTCGAGCTGCGCGCGCACGTCGCCGCGCAGCGGGTCGGCATGCCCGGGCCAGGCGGCGGCGGGCTCCAGCGCCGCGAGCTTGCGGATCGAGGCGCGCGCCTGCTCGGTGTCCGCGTTGAAGGCGGCATGGGGCACGCGTGCATGGCCCTTGCGGCCCGTCTGCGGATCGAGCGTGTAGAAGCAGTCGCTCGTCAGCGCGAGGCGGTCGGCGGCGCGCCAGAGACCGATCTGCCCGGGCGCGTGGCCGGGCAGGTGGACGACCTCGAAGCCCGCGATGGCGTCGCCCTCCTCGACGGTGTCCGCGATCGTCACCGGGCCGCCGTCCCACCCGGCGAGCATCCGGCCCATGACGAGCCGCGCGGCCGCATTGAGGCGCTCGGTGTGGAAGTAGTGGGCGCCGCCGTCACCCTGCGCGCCGGCGCGCTCGAGCGGGTGGCAGAGGGCCGGCACGCCGAGGGCCGCCGCCGTCCCGCGATGGTCGGCGTGGGCGTGTCCGAGGACGATCCGCGTGAGGCCGCCGAGCGACGCGGCGGCTGCGGCTGCGGCGCCGGCCATCGAGCGCACGCCGGCGTCGAACATCAGGACGCCATCGCCGTCGCGCACGAAGTACACGTTCATCGTCTTGCCCGGGAAGCCGCCGCGCAGCAGCCAGACGCCGTCGGCGACGTCCTCGAGGCGATGGCGCTCGGCGCGCCGCATGCGCGGGAAGCTCATGGCGCTCGCAGGCTACCGCCCGGTGTGGCCTCCCCGGAGGCGTAGTGTGGCCACGACGATGTCCGGGTTGACACGCAAACGCGAGCTGGGCCGCGGCGAGCGCGTCCTGCCGGGCATCTGGCGCCTGCGCCTGCCGCTCCCGTGGCCCGGGATCCCGCACTGCAACGCCTGGGCGATCGCGGCCGGCGACGGCATCGTCCTCGTCGACACGGGGCTCCATGAGCCGGGGTCGATGGCGCACCTCGACCGCGCGCTCGCGATGGTGAACCTGCGGATCGAGAACGTGAAGCTCCTCGTCTGCACGCACGCGCACGCCGACCACTACGGCCAGGCGGCGACGATCCTCGAGCGCGTGGAGTGCGAGCTGTGGATGCACCCGAACCACGCGCACATGATCGAGGCTGCCCAGAATCCGCAGGCGACACTCGACAGGCGCCTGGAGATCGCACGGCAGAGCGGCGTTCCCGAGGCGCCGCAGCGCGCGTATGAGCAGGCGAGCAAGGGGCAGGGGTCGGGGATCGCCGCGGTGGTCGCGCCCGACCGCGACCTCGTCGCCGGCGTCGAGATCCAGACCGACCTCGGGCCCTGGAAGATCCTCGAGACGCCGGGCCACGCCCCGTCGCACGTCTGCCTCTACCAGGAGGAGCGCCGCATCCTCATCTCCGGTGACCACCTCGTCGGCCGAATCTCGCCGTATTACGACTACGGCTGGACAGCCGACCCAGCGGGCGAGTTCCTCGAGTCGCTCAGTGCCGTCGAAGACCTCGACATGCGCCTCTGCCTGGCCGGACACGCGCGCCCCTTCACCGACGTCCAGGCGCACATCAACGCGAACCGCGTCCTCGTGGCCGAGCGCCTCGAAGCGTGCGTCACCATGCTGGCGACCGCCGACCCGGTGACCGTGTTCGAGGCGATTCCGCTCGTCTACGGCCCGGAGATCACGCGCGAGAACGCCGGCTGGTGGCTCAACGAGACGCTCTGCTATCTGCGCCACCTCGAGCTCGCGGGGGTCGCCGCATGCCTGCGCGACGACCCGAGCCAGGCGGCGCGCTGGACGCTCGCCTGACCGTCCGTAGTCTGTAGCGCGATGCGGATCGACGACATCCTGCGGCAGGGCCCGGACCCGGTCTTCTCCTTCGAGTTCTTCCCGCCGCGCACACCCGAGGGCGAAGCGAATCTCTACGAGGCGATCGCGAAGCTCGCGCCCATGGACCCGGCGTACGTGTCGGTGACCTACGGCGCCGGCGGCTCGACGGCCGGCAAGACCCTCGAGATCGCCTCGACGATCCGCGAGCGCCACGGGATCGAGGCGATGGCGCACTTCACCTGCGTCGGCGCCACCGTCGACGAGCTGCGCGCGACGCTCGACGAGATGCGCGAGCTCGGGTTCGAGAACGTCCTCGCGCTGCGCGGCGACCCGCCCGCCGGCCAGGACGAGTGGGTGCGCACCGACGGCGGCTTCGAGTACTCGCGTGAGCTCGTCGAGCTCATCAACGCGGACTACGCGATGACGGTGGGCGCTGCGGCGTTCCCCGAGACGCACATCCACGCCACGAGTCCCGAGGACGACCTGCGTCATCTCAAGGCGAAGGTCGACGCGGGGGTCGACTTCCTCATCACGCAGCTCTTCTTCGACAACGCCGTCTACTTCGACTTCGTCGAGCGCGCGCGGGCGATCGGCATCGACGTCCCGATCATTCCGGGGATCCTGCCGATCACGAACATCGCGCAGCTCGACCGCATCACATCGCTGTGCGGCTCGGAGGTCCCGGCGCGGCTGCGCGCCGAGCTCGACCTGCGCACCGACGAGCCGGAGGCCGTCGAGGACTTCGGCGTCGCGTACGCGACGCTCCAATGCGCCGAGCTGCTGGCGGGCGGCGCCCCGGGCATCCACTTCTACACGCTCAACCGCTCGCCGGCCACGCGCGCGATCGTCGGCGCGCTGCGCCTCCAGCGGCCCTGGGACACCGCCGGCGCCTGACGTCCTCATGGTGGTGCGCACCGCAACGCGCCGCGCGTGGACGTGGCGCACGGCCCTGCTGCCCGCCGCCCTCGTGGCGGTCCTCTGCATCTTCTACGCCGACGGCTTCCTGCGCGGCGCCATCGGCTGGGAGACGATCGTCTTCACGCTCCTCTGCGGCCCCGCGATCGGCGGGCTCGTGATCGCGGTGCGCGCCTGCCGGCCGGACGTGTCGTTCGATCCGATCGATCCGGTCCTCAGCACGGCGGCGACGCTGGCGACCGTGCTGCTCGTGCGCAGCGCGGATCTGGCGCCGACGCTCGCCATCGGGATCGTCGGCGTCGTCGCGGGGCTCCTGCCGATCTTCCCCGGCGTGTCGCGCAACCACGCGGCGTGCGGGTACGCCGGCTCGTTCGCCGGCGCATGCTCGCCGCTCGTGCTCCCGGGCACCGGCTGGGTCGTCGCGGCCGGCGCGCTCACCGGGGTCTTCTGGATGCTGCTCAAGGGCGTCGTGCCCGGGATCGGCGGGCGGATCGGCGCGATCACCTTCGTCGCGGTGTTCCTCATCTGGGCGGTCGCGGCCGCGGGCGGATGGGACGGCCCCGGGGCGCCGGTCACCGAGCTCGACACGGTCGATGGCGTGCTCGTCCTTGCCGCCGCCCTCGCCGCGACACTCACGACCTACGGCCTCGCCGCCGCGGGACGGATGAACGTCATCGTCGCCTCCGCGCTGCCGACGGTCGGCTTCACGCTGCTGATCCTCGCGGTGGACGGGCCGGCCGGGATCGCCGGGCCGACGATCGCGTCGGCGTGGCTCGCCGGGAGCGCCACCGGGATGACGGCGAGCGAGTGGGTGCTCCACCGGCACCTCCTCGCCGTCGCGGGGGTCCTCACCGGGATCTTCGTCGTCGGCTTCGAGCCGACGCTCGTGGGCTTGGGCGGCGACTTCGGCACCATGGCGTTCATCGCGGTGCTCGCGGCGATCGGCCTCCTTCTGCCAGCCGAGGCGCTGATCGGGCGCCTCACCGGGTGGAGCGAGCCGCCGGACGGCGTAGCCTGACCGCGGTGCCCGCAGCGGACCTCGACTTCACGGTGCGACGGTCCGATCGCGCCCGCTCGGTGCGGGTGCGGGTCGAGCCCGACGGCGCCGTCGTCGTGACGCTGCCCCGGCGCGCCCGCGAGCGCGACGCCCGCGCGGCGGTCACCGAGCTGCGGCCGTGGATCGACGACCGCCGAGCCGCCTTCGCGAGCGCCCGCGCCGCGCTCCCGCGGCGGCAGGGGACGGTGCCCTACCTCGGGTCGGCGCTGCGGCTCGCGCCCGACGCGGCGCGCACCCGCGCCCACCGGCGCGGCGACCTTCTCCACGTCCCCGGGAATGAGCCGGCGCAGCGCGCGGCGCTCGAGCGCTGGTACCGCCGCGCCGCCCGCGCAGAGGTCGAGCCGCGCCTCGAACGCGCCGCCGCGGCGCTCGGCGTGACCTACCGCGCGATCTCGATCCGCGACCAGCGCACGCGCTGGGGATCGTGCTCCTCGACCGGCGCCATGTCGTTCAACTGGCGCCTGCTGCTCGGCCCCGAAGACGTGCTCGACTACGTCGTCTGGCACGAGGCGTGTCACCTCGTCGTGATGGACCACTCACCGCGGTTCTGGGGCCTGCTGGCCGAGCATCTGCCCGGCTACGACGAGCAGCGGCGGTGGCTGCGCCTGCACGGCGCAGCCCTCCACCTCTGAGCCTGGGTCAGCCGCGCTTGGCGATCTCGACGTAGTCGAGACCGCGGCCGCCGGTGTAGATCTGCCGCGGGCGGGCGATCTTCTGCTCGCTGTCGGCGCTCATCTCGAGCCACTGGGCCATCCAGCCGCTCGCGCGGCCGATCGCGAACATGACGGGGAACATCTCGACCGGCAGGCCGAGCGCCTCGTACATGAGACCGGAGTAGAAGTCGACGTTCGGGTAGAGCTTGCGCGAGACGAAGTAGTCGTCCTCGAGCGCGATCTTCTCGAGCTCGGTGGCGACGTCGAGCAGCGGGTTCTTGCCGGTGACCTCGAAGACGTCGTCGACGGCCTTCTTGATGATCGTGGCGCGCGGGTCGTAGTTCTTGTAGACGCGGTGACCGAAGCCCATCAGGCGCTCGTTGCCGGCCTTGACGCCCTCGATGAAGGCGGGGACGTTCTCGACGCGCTCGATGCGGCGCAGCATCTTCAGGACGGCCTCGTTGGCGCCGCCGTGCGACGGGCCGTAGAGCGCCGCGACGCCGGCCGCCATCGCCGAGTAGGGGTCGCCGCCGGCCGAGCCGACGCCGCGCACGGCGCTCGTCGAGCAGTTCTGCTCGTGGTCGGCGTGCAGGATGAAGAGGATGTCGAGCGCGCGCTCGATGCGGGGATCCGGCTGGTACTTCAGCTCGGACATTTTGTACATCATGCTCAGGAAGTTGCCCGAGTAGGACAGCTCGTTGTCCGGGTAGACGTACGGCTGGCCGCGCATGTGGCGCAGCGAGAAGGCCGCGAGCGTCGGCATCTTCGCGAGGAGGCGGACGGTCTGGAGATGACGGATCTCTGGGTCGAAGATGTCCTTCGCCTCGGGGTAGAAGGTCGAGAGCGCGCCGACGCTGCTCATGAGCATGCCCATGGGGTGCGCGTCGTGGCGGAAGCCCTGCATGAAGCTCTTGAAGGCCTCGTGCACGAACGTGTGGTTCGTGATCTCGGCGGTCCACACGTCGAGCTGCGGCTGCGTGGGCAGCTCGCCGTGGATCAGGAGGTAGGCGACCTCAAGGTACGTCGAGCGCTCGGCGAGCACGTCGATCGGGTAGCCGCGGTACTCGAGGATGCCCTCGTCGCCGTCGATGAAGGTCACCGCAGAGCGACACGACGCGGTGTTCATGAACGCCGGGTCGTACGACATGACGCCGAAGTCGTCGTCGGACACCTTGATCTGGCGCAGATCGATCCCGCGGATCGTGCCGTCGGTGATCGGCAGCTCATACGTCTGGCCGGTCCGGTTGTCGGTGACCGTGAGGGTCTCGGTGCTCATCCTCGTCGTGCTCCTAGTTGCTCGATCCGCGAGCGGACCATCCTAGAGGCGTCGAGAAAAAAGTCGTCGGCTCGTGTGGAGCAGGTGCGTCAGCTGCCCGCGGGGCTCGCCCGATGACCGGGGTCAAAGCGCGACTCGGTGGCCTCGACCTGGCCGTGGTAGTGGCTGCCCAGCTCGGGGTGGCCGTACGGGCGCTCGGCGGGGCGGTCGAGGGTCATGAAGCTCAGCTGGGCGATCGGCAGACCGGGCCGCAGCTTGATCGGGACGCGGGTGAGGTTCGCGAGCTCGAGCGTCAGCGTCCCCTTCCACCCCGGGTCGCAGAAGCCGGCGGTGGCGTGCACGATCAGTCCGAGGCGACCGAGGCTGCTCTTGCCCTCGATGCGGGCGACGATGTCGTCCGGCAGCTCGACCCACTCCTCGGTGCGGCCGAGGCAGAACTCGCCGGGGTGGATGACGAAGGCGTCGTCGTCCTCGACGACGATCTGCTCGGTGAGGTCGCGCGGCGGGTCGGCGAGGTCGATCGCCGTGACGCGGTGGTTGTGGAACACCCGGAACGAGTGCCCGAGGCGCAGGTCCACGCTCGCCGGCTGGACGAGCGAGTCGTCCCACGGGTCGATCTTGATCCGCCCCTCGGCGACGAGCCGCCGGATGGTGCCGTCCGAGAGGACCGAGGTCGCGCTCATGGGGCCGGAGTCTGCCATGCCCGACGGGCGCCTACGCGCGCAGCGGGATCGGCTGGTGCGCGAACGTCGTCATCTGCTGGAGCTCGCCGACGCGGCCGGTGATCTCCTCGGTGCGCAGCGCGGCGACGCGCTCGGTCCCGAACGCCTCGACGTTGAATGACGCGAGCGCCGTGCCGTAGACCATCGCCCGCACGAGCAGGTCGTGGTCGATCGGGTGCTCGGGGTGCGCGGCGACGTAGCCGACGAAGCCGCCGGCGAAGGTGTCACCGGCACCCGTCGGGTCGACGACGTGCTCCAGCGGGAAGGCCGGCAGCGCGAAGTACCCGTCGCGGGTGAAGAGCGCGGCGCCGTACTTGCCCTGCTTGGCGATCACGGCGGACGGTCCCCACGTGAGGATCTCGCGCGCGGCGCTGACGAAGTTCGGCTTCTCGGTGAGGAGCTCCAGCTCTTCGTCGTTGAGGATCAGGCAGTCGACGCCCTTGATCGTGTCGACGAGCGAGCCACGCGCGATCGTGATCCAGAGGTCCATCGAGTCCATCGCGACGAAGCGCGCGCCGGTGCACTGCTCGCGCACGCCGCGCTGGAGGTCCGGCTGGATGTTCGCGAGGAAGAGGACGTCGCACGAGCGCGCGGCGTCCGAGAGCTTCGGCTCGAAGTGCTCGAAGACGTTGAGGTCGGTGACGTGGGTCTCGCGGCTGTTGAGGTTCGTCGAGTACTCGCCCTTCCAGAAGAAGGTCTTGCCGCCCTTGATGCGCTCGACGTCGTCCGTGACGGTGCCGCGCGTGCCCAGGATGTCCCAGGACTCCTGGTCGAAATCCTCGCCGACGGGCCCGATCACGCGGACCTCGTCGAAGAAGGACGCCGCGAGGGCGAAGTGGGTGGCGGCGCCGCCGAGCATGCGCTCGCGCTCCCCGAAGGGCGTGGTGACGGCGTCATAGGCGATGGATCCGACGACAGTGAGGCTCATGCGGCCGCGGAGAGTACCGTTCGGCCGCATATGCGCGCCGTCCAGCAGGCGGAGTTTGGGGGTCCGGAGGTCCTGCAGCTCGTCGAGATCCCGGAGCCGATCGCGGGTCCCGGCGAGGTGCTCGTCGACGTCGCGCTCGCGGGCGTGAACTTCGCCGACACGCACCAGCGCCGCAACGAATACCTCGCCGCGGCAGAGCTGCCGCTGATCCCTGGGTCGGAGGTCGTGGGCATCCGCCGCTCTGATGGCGTGCGCGTGCTCGCGATGACCGGCGGGCGCGGCGGCTACGCGCAGGTCGCCGCGGTGCCCGCCGACCTGTGCTTCCCGTTGCCGGACGGCCTCGCAGACGACGTCGCGCTCGCCCTGCTGCTCCAAGGGCTCACCGCGTGGCACCTGATCCGCACCAGCGGGCGCACCGCACCGGGGGAGACGGTCGTCGTCCACGCCGCGGCGGGCGGGACGGGCTCGCTCGCCGTCCAGCTCGCGCGCCCGCTCGGCGCCGGGCGCGTGATCGCGACGGCCTCGAGCGAGGACAAGCGCGCACTCGCGGTCGACCTCGGCGCCGACGTCGCGGTCGACTCCGCGGCGGAGGGGCTCACGCAGCGGCTGCTCGACGCCAACGGTGGGCGCCCGGTCGACGTCGTCCTCGATGCCGTCGGCGGCGAAGTCTTCGACGCGTCGATGGACGCGCTCGCCCCGTTCGGGCGGATGGTCACCTACGGCGTCTCGGGTGGCAGCACGAACACCGTCAACACGCGCAGGCTGATGCGCGAGTCGCGGACCGTCACCGGCTTCTGGTTCCGCCACTGCCTCGGCCACCCCGAGCTGCTCGACGAGCCGCTCGCGGACCTCTTCGAGCGCGCTCGCGCGGGAACACTGCGCGCCCGCGTCGGCGGCCGCTATCCGCTGGGCGACGCCGCACAGGCGCAGATCGACCTCGCGGAGCGGCGCACGACCGGCAAGCTCGTGCTCGACGTCCACGCCTGACGCGGGCCGTGAGCCCCTAGTCTGAGGGCGTGACGTCATTCGCCGACCTCGGCCTCTCGGCCCCGATCCTCCACGCGCTCGAGGACGTCGGCTATGAACAGCCGAGTCCGATCCAGGAGCAGGCGATCCCGCCGCTCCTGAAGGGCCAGGACATCATCGGGCAGGCACAGACCGGCTCGGGCAAGACGGCCGCCTTCGGCATCCCGCTGATGGAGTACGTCGACCCGGAGATCCGCGAGACGCAGGCGCTCGTCCTGACCCCGACGCGCGAGCTGTGCATCCAGGTGACGCAGGCGCTGCGCAGCTACGGCGCGCGCAAGAACATCGACGTCGTCGCCGTCTTCGGCGGCGCCCCGATCCGCACGCAGCAGGCGCAGCTGCGCTCCGGCGGACACGTCGTCGTCGGCACCGTCGGCCGCGTCATGGACCTCCTCTCGCGCGGCTCGCTCGTCCTTCACAGCTGCCGCTACGTCGTGCTCGACGAGGCGGACGAGATGCTCGACCTCGGATTCATCGAGGACGTCGAGCGGATCCTCTCGAGCGCACCGTCGAGCCGCCAGACGGCGCTCTTCAGCGCCACGATGCCGCCGCCGATCCGCGCGCTCGCCGAGCGCTACCTCTACGACCCCGTGATGGTGAAGGTCGCCGCGCAGAACCTCACGGTCGACACCGTCGAGCAGTTCCGCATCGAGGTCGCGTCCGGCGACAAGGCCGAGAAGCTCGCCGAGGTCCTCGCTCAGGAGCGCCCGACGCAGGCGATCGTCTTCGTGCGCACGAAGATCGGCTGCGACCGGCTCGGCCGCGTGCTCAAGGACAGGGGCATGAACGTCCGCGTGCTCCACGGCGACCTCTCCCAGGGCCAGCGCGACGGCGTCATGCTCGCCTTCAAGGGCGGCCGCGTGCCGGTCCTCGTGGCGACCGACGTCGCGGCGCGCGGCCTCGACATCTCGACCGTCACGCACGTCGTGAACTACGACGTCCCCACGTCGCCCGACGTGTACGTCCACCGCATCGGGCGCACCGGGCGCGTCGGCAGGTCAGGGCGCGCGGTCACCTTCGTCGAGGCGCGTCAGAAGCGCGAGCTCCAGGAGATCGAGGAGCACATCGGCATGGCGCTCACCGAGTGGAAGCCGGGCGGCCACGTGACGCCCGCGCCGGTCACCGAGCGTCCACGCCGCCACGACAAGCCGAAGATCACGCGCACCGGCGAAGGGCCCTGGACGACGCTGCTCATCTCGGCCGGCCGTGCGGATGGGCTGGAGCCCGGCGATCTCGTCCACGCGTTCACCGCTGAGGCGGGCCTCGAGGGCGAGGCGGTCCGCGACGTGCGCGTGCTCGAGCGCTTCTCCCTCCTCGACGTTCCGGCCCGCGACGCAGAGCGCGTCATCACCGCCCTCGACGGGCACCGCGTGAAGGACGCCCGCCTCGGCGTGGAGGCCGCTCGCGCGTGACGGTTGTGTCTCGCGGGGTGCAGCCGGGTATGGAAAGCTGACCGTGATGAACCCGCTGGACTGCGACAGTCGGCCGTGCCGGTCCTGCGCGGCGCCCGTCGCCGCGGGGCAGCAGTGGTGCCTGGAGTGCGGTGCCGCGATCGCCCCGTCGCGCACGGGTCGGAGCCTGCGCGTGATGGGCGCCGGCGCCTTCGCGACCCTCGTCCTGCTCGGCGGCGCCGTCGCCGCGAGCTATGCAGCGCTGAGCGACGACCCACCCCCGCCGCGCACCCGCGTGGAGACCGTCGCCGAGGTCACGCCGGCCCCGGCGCCGGCGCAGGAGGTCCCGCTCCCGAAGGAGCAGACCGTCGACCCCAGTGAGCTCGACCCGCCGCCTGCGGAGCTCACCGGCCCCATCGATCCGGCGACCACCGATCCGCTCGCGCCGCCACCCGCGCCGGAGACGACACCCGACCTGCCGAGCGACCCGCCGAAGGACCCGCCGGTGGTCGAGATCCTGCCCGCCGCGGGCGCCGGCACGCTCTACGACCCGAGCCTGCGCGCCAGCGCGACGGGGGATCCTCAGCGCGCGCTCGACGGCAACACCGGCACGTCGTGGTTCGCCACGGCGCCCGCCGACGCCGGCGGGATGCAGGTCGGCTACCTCATCGACCTGGCGAAGCGCCGCTCCCTCTCACGGCTGCGGCTCGTCACCAAGACGCCGGGATTCACCGTCACGCTCTACGGGGCGCGCGGCGGCGTCGCGCCGAGGACGGTCGTGCCGGACCCGGCGCGACCGAATGATCCCGTGTGGACGTCCCTCGCCGAAGCCGGCTCCGTCGATGGTGACGGCCCGGAAGGCGTGGTCGATCCCGTGAAGCCCGTCGAGGGCGACAAGGCCGGCGACCGCCGGCTTGACCTGATGCTCGAACTCGGTGACCAGCGCTACCGCTGGCTCCTGCTGTGGGTGACGGTTCCCCCGCTCGCAGGGCCGACAGTGCGATTCTCCGAGATTCAGCTCTGGGCCTAGCGGCACCCGCCGCCTGGCCGACACCAAACCCAGTACCCAAGGAGACCCGGCATGTCCGTGGCCACGATGAAGACCAGCGAAGGCGACATCACGATCGAGCTCTTCGACCAGGATGCACCCAAGACGGTCGAGAATTTCAAGAAGCTCGTCGGTGACGGCTTTTACGACGGGCTCAACTTCCACCGCATCATTCCCGACTTCATGATCCAGGGCGGTTGCCCGATCGGGAACGGCACCGGCGGCCCGGGCTACAGCTTCGAGGACGAGTTCAACCAGCACAAGGTCGTCCGCGGCGCGCTCGCGATGGCGAACGCCGGCCCCAACACCAACGGCTCGCAGTTCTTCATCGTGACCGCGGCCGAGTGCCCCTGGCTCGACGGCAAGCACACCGTCTTCGGCCAGATCACCGGTGGCGAGGACGTCGTCGACCGCATCTCCGCGGCGGCCACCGACGGGCGCGACGCCCCGCTCGAGCCGATCGGCATCATCGGCATCGACATCGCCTAGCTCGCGCAGCACCTCGCCGGTAGCCTCGGCTCCATGACGAGCATCGAGGTCCAGAGCCCGGCCACCGGCGAGGTCATCGCGCAGGTCCCCGATCTCGGCGCGGACGAGGTCCGCGCGCTCGTCGAGCGCGCGCGCCAGGTCCAGCCGGGGTGGGAGCGCCTCGGCTTCGACGGCCGCGCTCGCCTGATGCTGCGCGCGCAGAAGTGGCTGCTCGACCATCGCGAGCGCGTGATCGAGACGATCGTCGCCGAGACCGGCAAGACCTACGAGGACGCCCAGATCGCGGAGGTTGCCTACGGCGCCCACGCGTTCGGCTTCTGGGCCAAGCAGGCGCCGCGCTACCTCGCCGACGAGAAGGTCTCCTCCGCCCAGCTCTTCGTGAAGGGCAAGAAGCTCCTCGTGCGCTGGCGCCCGCTCGGCGTGATCGGCGTCATCGGGCCGTGGAACTACCCGCTGACCAACTCCTTCGGCGACTGCATCCCCGCGCTCATGGCTGGCAACGCGGTGATCCTCAAGCCGTCGGAGGTCACGCCGCTGACCTCGATGCTCATGGCCGAGTGCCTGCGCGAGTGCGGCTTCCCCGAGGGCGTCTACCAGGTGGCGACCGGCCGGGGCGAGACGGGCCGCGCGCTCGTCGACCTGGTAGACATGGTGATGTTCACCGGGTCGACGGCCACCGGTCGCAAGATCGCGGTCCAGGCCGCCGAGCGGCTGATCCCCTGCGCACTCGAGCTGGGTGGCAAGGATCCGATGATCGTCCTGCGCGACGCCGACCTCGAGCGAGCCGCCAACGCGGCGGTCTACTACTCGATGCAGAACAGCGGCCAGACCTGCATCTCGATCGAGCGCGCCTACGTCGAGGCGCCCGTGTACGACGAGTTCGTCGCGAAGGTCACCGCCAAGGTCGCGGCGCTGCGGCAGGGGCCCGGCGGCGTGCCCGGCACCGCCGACGTCGGTGCGATGACGTTCCCGCCGCAGCTCGAGCTCATCGAGGAGCAGCTCGCCGATGCGGTCGCCAAGGGCGCGACCGTCATCGCGGGCGGTCACCGGCGCGAGGGCGCGGGGCTCTTCTTCGAGCCGACCGTGCTCGTCGACGTCGATCACACGATGGACGCGATGACGCAGGAGACCTTCGGGCCGACCCTGCCGATCATGAAGGTCGCCGACGAGGAGGAGGCGATCCGGCTCGCGAACGACTCCATCTACGGGCTCGGCGGGTCGGTCTTCACGAAGGACCTCGATCACGGCGAGGCGGTCGCGCGCCGCATCCACAGTGGCGCGGTGTGCGTCAACGACGCGATGGTCAACTACACGGCGCTCGAGCTGCCGATGGGCGGGGCGAAGCAGTCGGGCCTCGGCGCGCGCCACGGCGCCGGCGGCATCCGCAAGTTCTGCGAGGCGCAGACGATCGTCGTGTCGCGCAACTTCCCGAAGCGCGACCTCCACATGTTCCCGAACACGGCGGCCAACACCCGCCGCATCGGCAAGCTCCTCCAGCTCCTCCACGGACGCGGCAAGCGGCGCTAGGGCCGCCGCGCCCGCGCCTAGAATCGCGGTCCCGTGACCGCGATCCTGCTGGCGCTCATGGCCTCCGGGCTGTGGGGGACCTCTGACTTCATCGGTGGACTGAGGACGCGGACCTCCTCCGTCTTCGGGGTGCTGCTCGTCATCGAGTCGGTGAGCATCGCGGTCACTGGCATCGTGGTCATCGTCTCTGGCGACCCGTTCCCCGACTGGGGGACCGTCGCGCTCGCTGCGGGGACGGGCCTGTGCGGGGCGTTCGGCCTGCTCTTCTTCTACCAGGCGCTGGCGATCGGGACGATGAGCATCGTTGCCCCGATCTCCGCCTGCGGTGTCGTGATCCCGGTCCTCGTCGGGCTCATCAGCGGTGACCCGCTCACGGCGCTGGTCGCCGCCGGCATCGTCCTCGCGCTCGCGGGCGTCGTGCTCGCCTCACTCGAGGCCACCGTCACCGAGGAGCGCCAGGAGCACACGCGCCGCTCGCGCCTGTCGATCGTGCTGGCGCTCGCCTCCGCGCTGGGCTTCGGGGGGTACTTCGTCTTCTCCGACTCGGCCGCCGACGTGAGCATCCCGTGGCTCATCTTCCTCATGCGGCTGGTCGTCCTGCCCCCGCTGCTCGCCTTCGTCCTGCTGCGTCGTCCGGCGCTGCCCGCGCGCGGCGACCGCCCGCTCCTGCTCGTCGCCGCAGGGTGTGATGCCGGAGCGACGGCGCTCTATGCGATCGCGCAGACGCACGGGGTCCTGAGCGTCGTCTCGATGGTCGGCGCGCTCTACCCCGTGATGACTGTGACGCTCGCGCGCGTGGTCCTCGCCGAGCGCCTGCGGCGGGTGCAGGCGGCGGGGATCACGCTCGCGTTCATCGGCATCGCCCTGCTCGCGGCGGGCTGAGCGCCGCCGCGCCGATCAGTCCGGGGAGCTTGTGAGCTCCTGCGCCTGGGCTGCGAGCTGCAGGACGCCCTCGCCGAACTGGAGGTTGAAGGGGTCGTCGCTCGTGCCGCTGATCGCCCGCTTGTAGTTGCCCTCCATGAAGATGGCGGACTTCCAGATCGCGAGCGTCTGGTACCAGCGGATGTCGGTCATCGAGCGGCCCGAGCGCTCCTCGTAACGCGCGATCAGCTCGTCGCGGCGCAGGAACCCGGGCTGCCGGGTGACCGGGCTGAGTTCGAGCGGCCCGCCGACCGCGTCGTCGCGGTCGGACCACAGCGTGACGAGGTAGCCGAGGTCGGCGAGCGGGTCGCCGATCGTCGCCATCTCCCAGTCGACGATCGTGACGAGCTGCGCCGGCGACTGCGGCCCGTAGAGCACGTTGCCCAGGCGGTAGTCGCCGTGGACGATGGTCGCAGGGGGCGACTCAGGCAGGTTGTCGCCGAGCCAGCGCGCGACGGCGTCGATCTCCGGGACCTCGCGCGTGCGATTGATGTCCCACAGCCCGTGGAACCTGCGGACCTGGCGCTCGACGTAGCCGGTCGGCTTGCCGAACCCCTCGAGGCCGGCGGCCTGCCAGTCGACGGCGTGCAGCTCGACGAGCGCATCGACGAGCTCCTCGCCGATGCGGCGGCGGTTCTCCTCCGAGTCGAGCGCCGCAGGAAGCGTGTCGTTGACGACGTCGCCCTCGATCTTCTCCATCACGTAGAACGGCGCGCCGATGAGCTCCGCGTCCTCACAGACGGCGAAGACGCGCGGCACACGGGCGAGGCCCTCCAGCGCGCGCAGCACGCGCGACTCGCGGATCACGTCGTGGGCGCTCGGGGGGAGCGGCCCGCGCGGCGGGCGCCGCAGGACGAACTCCACGCCGCCGCGCTCGGCGAGGTAGGTGACGTTCGAGTGCCCGTCGCCGAGCGGCGAAAGGGCCGGGTCGCCGGCGCCGGCGGCGATGCCGTGCTCGTCGAGGAATGCGAGCAGCGGCTCGAGCACGACGAGCGGCTCGCGCTCGTTGGCCGCACCCTCAGCGTGGGTGCGCACGACGTCGTCAGGGGCGATCTCGTGGATGGACACGGCGGGAACGGTACCGCCGGGACGCCCGCCGGGACGGTCCGGTCGGGCGGCTTCGCATACGATCCAGGCATGGATTTCGCCCACAGCGAGCGCTCGCTCGAGTACCAGGCCCGGATGACCAAGTTCATGGAGGACTTCGTCTACCCGGCGGAACCGGTCTACGCCCAGCAGCGGCGCGCGTCGGAGAACCCCCATCAGCTCCCGCCGGTCGTCGAGGACCTCAAGAAGGAGGCCCGCTCGCAGGGGCTCTGGAACCTCTTCCTGCCGCACGACGACGTCCACGGCGCAGGCCTCTCCAACCTCGAGTACGCGCCGATCGCGGAGATCTGCGGCCGCAGCGTCGACATCGCCCCCGAGTCGATCAACTGCTCGGCGCCGGATACCGGCAACATGGAGGTCCTGCACATGTTCGGGACGCCCGAGCAGCAGGAGCGCTGGCTTCATCCGCTGCTCGAGGGCGAGATCCGCTCGTGCTTCGGCATGACCGAGCCGGGTGTCGCCTCGAGCGACGCGACGAACATGGAGGCCCGCATCGAGCGCGATGGCGATGAGTACGTCATCAACGGTCGCAAGTGGTGGAGCACCGGCGCTGCGGATCCGCGCTGCAAGGTCGCGATCTTCATGGGCGTGTCGAACCCGGACGGCCCGAAGTACGCGCGTCACTCGATGATCCTCGTGCCGCTCGACTCGCCGGGCGTGACGATCGAGCGCCAGGTGACGGTGCTCGGCTACAGCGACCAGCACGGCCATCCCGTGGTGCGCTACGAGAACGTGCGCGTCCCGAAGGAAAACCTCATCACCGAGGAGGGGCAGGGCTTCGCCGTCGCCCAGGCGCGTCTTGGCCCGGGCCGCATCCACCACTGCATGCGCGCGATCGGCATGGCTCAGCGCGCCCTCGAGCTGATGATCGACCGCGTCGCCAACCGCGAGGCCTTCGGCGCGCCGCTCGCCAACCGCGGCGTGATCCGCGAGTGGATCGCCCTGTCGAGCGTCGAGATCGAGCAGGCCCGTCTGCTGACGCTCAAGGCCGCCTGGATGATGGACAACGTCGGCAACAAGGCGGCCCGCAAGGAGATCGCGGCGATCAAGGTCGTCGCCGCCCGCATGGCCGGCCAGGTCATCGACCGCGCGATGCAGTCGTTCGGCGCCGCCGGCGTCTCCGGCGACTTCCCGCTCGCGGCGATGTACGCCCACGCGCGCACGCTGCGCCTCGTGGACGGCCCGGACGAGGTCCACCTGCGCGCCATCGGCCGCGAGGAGCTCGTCGCCCGCGCCGGCATGCCGGCCCCGGTCGGCGCCTTCGACGCGATCTAGACGCATGGCCCGCCGCCTCTGGCTGCTGCGCCACGGTGACGCCGAGCCGCACGGGATCCACCCGGATGCCGAGCGGCGGCTCACCGACCGCGGCGTGGACCAGGCGCGGGCGGCCGGCGTCGCGCTGTACCGCCTGGGCGTGACGCCGCAGGGGATCTACACGAGCCCGAAGGTCCGCGCGCACGACACTGCCGCAGCTGCCGCCGTCGCGCTCGGGCTCGCGCCGGTCGTGCATGCGCCGCTCGCGTCGGGCTTCGGCGCCGATGACGCACTTGCGCTCGTCGCCGCAGCGGATGACGAGGGTGACGTGCTGATCGTCGGGCACGAGCCCGACTTCAGCCAGATCGTCCACGACCTCACGGGCGCGCGGATCGACATGAAGAAGGGCGGCGTCGCCTGCGTGCGTCTGGACGGCAGCCGCGGCGAGCTCATCATCCTGCTGCGCCCGCGCGAGCTGCGCGCCATCCGATGAGCCCGGGCGGCATCGCACCGCAGGTCGAGGCCGCCGGCGGGGTCATCGAGCGCGACGGGCGCATCGCCGTCGTGCATCGCCCGCGCTACGGCGACTGGTCGCTGCCCAAGGGCAAGCTCGACCGGGGGGAGACGTTCGAACAGGCGGCGCTGCGCGAGGCTCTTGAGGAGACAGGTCTCGTCTGCGTGCTGGGTCCCGAGCTCGAGCCGGTGCGCTACGTCGATGGGCGTGGGCGGCCGAAGCTCGTGCGCTACTGGCGCATGGCCGTCACCGGCGGGGTGTTCACGCCCAACGAGGAGGTCGACGAACTGCGCTGGCTTGCTCCGGGCGAGGCGGTCGCGCTGCTCACCTACGAGCACGACCGTGCGCTGATCGACGCCCTCGCCCCCGGCGCGTAGGCTCTGCGTCATGGAGCAGCGTCGCGGCCTACGAGGCGCCCGTCGTCGAGGATCTCGAGAGCATCGACGGTCCGTCGGTCACGGCGGCGGGCAAGTCCCTGATCGGCTGAGCCTTCTTCAGCGCCTGCACCTGCAGCGGAGAGAGGGGGATTCGAACCCCCGAACGAAGTTACCCCCGTTACACGATTTCCAGTCGTGCCCGTTCAACCGCTCCGGCACCTCTCCTGGCAGCCGCAAGCGTAGCGGCGCGGGCACGCTTCCGACGCGCGCTCAGAGCTGCCAGCGGCCCGCCGACAGCACCGGGCGGCTCGTCCCGTCCGCGCGCAGCCCGTGGACCGTCACCTCGTCCGACCCGATCATGAAGTCCACGTGGATCTGGCTCGTGTTCGCGCGCTCGAGATCGGCCGCGTCCTCGACGCAGAACGCGTAGGAGGAGCCGAGGGCGATGTGGCTCGCCGCGTTCTCGTCGAGCAGCGTGTCGTAGAAGGTCGTCCCGAGACGGCCGATGCGCCCGTCGCCGTCGACGAGCGCCACCTCGCCCAGTCGGGCGGCGCCGTCATCGCGGGCGGCATATCCGCGCAGCACGTCGGCGTTCTCGTCGGCGTCGATGCGCACGGCGCGCCCGCCGCGGAACTCCACCTCGAGCCCGCGGATCACCGATCCGCCGAGCACGAGCGGCTTGGTCGCGCGGACCACGCCCTCCGTGCGCTCCGGATCGGGGGTGCTGAAGACCTCCTCGCTGGGGAGGTTCGGCATGTGGACGATCCCGTCGGCGGTCTCGAAGCGCGCGGCGATGAACCGGCTCGACGGGAGCAGGCCCACCGTGAGGTCGGTCCCCGGGCCCTCGAAGCGCAGCGCGTCGAACCGCGGGCCGGTGAGGCGCCCGGCGGCCTCGATCAGCATGTCGGCGCGCTCGCGCCAGGCCGCGACCGGGTCGGCCTCGTCGAGTCGCAGGACATGGGTGAGCTCCTCGACGAGCAGCGCGAGCGCCTCGTCCTGCGCGAGGTCCGGGTGGACGAGGTGTGCCCACTGGCGGCTGGGGCAGGGGCCGATCGTCCAGTTCGTCGTGCGCTCGTTGATCGTCGTGATCGTCTCGCGCACGAACGGCAGTTGGTCGAGGCCGACGAGCGCCGGGTCGACGTCATCGAAGAGGCCCGGCGCGACGGGTCCGCTGAGCGCCACGCGCGCACAACGCTGCTCGCCGAGCGCGAGCGCGCGCTCGCCGTACCAGGATGGGACGAATCCGAGCGTGTCGCGGCCGGCCTCGAGCAGGCGCGCACGCTTGACGTGCGGATCGAAGTACGCCACGTCGACGAACTGCGCGCCGTGACGGTACGCGCTCGCCGCGATCGCGCGAACGACCTCCTCCTTGCCGATCTCGCCGCCGACGGCGACGATCTGGCCAGCTTGGACGTTTGCGCCGAACCCGACGAGCAGGTCTGCGAAGCGCTCGAGCGCGGCGGGGTCGAAGCCGCTCTGTCCCGTCATCCGCCGCACCCTAGCTGCCGGGTGCGGCACAATGACGGACATGTCCACCAGCGGATTCGGCCTTCCCGTCGCAACCGAGCGCGATCGCGCGCTCTCGATCTTCGGCCAGGTGATGGGCCTCGTCGCCGTCACCTGCGGCTTCACCGCCCTCGGCGCCTACGTCGGCAAGGACATCAGCGGCCTCGCCTGGCTCATCCCGTGGGTCGGCGCGATCGCCTGCATCATCGGGCTGAACGTCGCGAACTCCAAGGGCAAGCGCCAGCTCGCGCTCACGCTCCTCTTCGCGCTCGGCCTGCTGCTGGGCATCAGCATCGGCAACACGATCCACTACTACGCCGAGACGCAGCCCACCGCGCTCTACCAGGCGGCAGGGGCGACCGCGCTCTTCGTCGGCATCCTCGGTACCGGCGGGTTCGCGATCCGCCGCGACCTCTCGGGCCTCTACCGCTTCGCCTTCTGGGCGCTCCTCGGGCTGCTCGTCTTCGGCCTCGTCGTCGTCCTCTTCCAGATCGACGGCGCGTACCTCATCTACTCCATCCTCGGGCTCGCGGTGTTCGGCCTCTACACGGTCATCGACTTCAACCGTCTGCGCCGCGCCGGCCAGGGCGAGGTGATCCCGCTCGCCGCCGGGATCTTCCTCGACGTCTTCAACATCTTCCTGTTCTTCCTGCAGATCTTCGGGGGCCGCAATTGAGCTTTCTCGACCGCTTCGCCCGCTCGCTCGAGGTTCCGGCTCCCGACGCCACGCTGCCGGGCCGCGCGCAGGAGATCCCGGGAATCCCCGACCACCACGCGGTGACCGGCGCGCCGATCCGCCCGCCGTTCCCCGATGGCGTGCGCACGATCGTGCTCGGACTTGGATGCTTCTGGGGTGCCGAGCGGCTCTTCTGGCAGCTCGATGGCGTCGTCAGCACGGCGGTCGGTTACGCGGGCGGCACCACGCCGAACCCGACGTACGAGGAGGTCTGCTCGGGTCACACGGGGCACACCGAGGTCGTCCTCGTGGCGTATGACCCGGCACGGATCAGCACCGAGACGGTGCTCGCCGCCTTCTGGGAAGGGCATGACCCGACGGAGGGCATGCGTCAGGGGAATGACGTCGGCACGCAGTACCGGTCGGCGATCTATTGGGACGGTGAGGACCAGCACGCCGTGGCGCTCGCCACGCGCGAGCGGTTCCAGGGCGCGCTGACGGCGGCGGGGCGGGGTGAGATCACGACGGAGATCGCGCCGGCCGGCCCGTTCTACTACGCCGAGGAGTACCACCAGCAGTACCTGCACAAGGTGCCGCACGGGTACTGCGGCCTGGGCGGGACCGGTGTCAGTTGCCCGGTTGGGTCCGGGGTGCGTGCCGAGCACCAGGCCTAGCGCGGCCGCCGCTCGCGGCGGGCAGGCGACCGTCCTGCTCGTCGAGGACAACACCGTTCTGCGTGAGACGCTCGGTCTGACGCTGAGCCGCGCAGGCATGCGCGCCGTGTTCGCCGCCGACGGCGCCGCGGGACTCGACGTGTTCGCCACCACGGAGCCGGACGTCGTCGTCCTCGATCTCGGCCTGCCGGTGCTGGATGGCTGGCAGGTGCTCGCCCGCATCCGCGAGCAGAGCGACGTGCCGGTGCTCATGCTCAACGCGCAGAGCCTTGAGCACGACAAGGTGCGCGGTCTGGAGGCCGGCGCCGACGACTATCTCGCCAAGCCGTTCGGCACACGCGAGCTCCTCGCCCGCATCAGGGCGCTCGCCCGCCGTCCGCGCACGGCGCCGCCGGCGACGTCCCTGCTGCGCGTTGAATCCGCCGAGCTGGAGCTCGACGTCCGCGCGCGGATCGCGCGGCTGCGCGGCGAACCGCTGGAGCTCACGCCCGTCGAGTGGCGACTGCTGCTGGCACTCGTGCGCGAGCGTGGCCGAGCGCTCTCACGGGCGGAGCTGCTCGCCCTAGCGTGGGACGACCCTGCGGGGATCGGTCCTGATCGCGTGAAGTACGCGGTGCTGCGCCTGCGTCGCAAGCTCGGCGCGGCCGGTGCGCTGATCGAGAGCGTGCGCGGGTTCGGTTACCGCCTCGTCTGAGTCCAACGGTTGCGGGTCGGTTGCGGATCGCCCGAATTTCACGTCTCGAAGGGGCGTCGTGCGTGACACTCGTGCGATGGCGACGACCTCTGTTCTGCCGCTCGGCACTGCGAGCGCTCCGTCGACCGACCCGATCGCGCGCGGCGGTCTCGCGCTCACCGTCCGGGTCGGCGCGAGCGTCACGATCGGCGAGGAGATGCGCCTCGTCGCGCAGGGACGCACCGGGTCTGTGTCGGTTTTCGTCCTCCAGGGCGCGGTGGAGCCGCCTGTCGTTCTGGAAGGCCAGCCGCTGCTCCAGCGGGACGGGGCGGACTGGCTCATGCTGCTGCGTCCGCAGGAGCGCATCGCGATCGCGCCGCACATGGGCATCACGGCGATGTCGCCGCGCAGCGGTCGTGCACTGCGCGTCGTGATCAACGCGCCGCGCGACGTGCCGATCACGCGCGCTTGACGCGCCGAGCATCTGCGAGCATCACGCAGGGATGCCGGTGCCTGACGACGACCACGACATCGCGGCCGACCTGCGCGCTATCGACCGCCGCCATCGCGCGCTCGCCGAGCACGCCAACGATGTCATCTGGACGATGGCGGTCGACGGCAGCATCACGTATGTGAGTCCGGCGGTCGAGCGCCTGCGCGGGATCACGCCCGAGGAGGCGATGCGCCAGCCGCTCGAGGAGATCCACCCGCCGCCGTCGATGGCCGTCACCGTGCAGTACTTCCAGGACCTCTACGCGGCCCTCGCGGCCGGCGAGCCGCTGCCGGAGTTCCGAGGTGAGCTGGAGTACTTCTGCAGCGACGGCTCGACGATCTGGTGCGAGCTTCAGGTGATTCCGCAGCTCACCGACGAGGGTGAGCTCATCGAGATCCTCGGTGTCTCACGCGACATCACCGAGCGCAAGCGCAGCGAGGAGCTGCGCGACCGCATCGAGCAGGCGCTCCGCGGCGCTGAACGTGACCGCGGGCGCGTCGAGGAGCGCAGCCGCATCGCGCGCGACCTCCACGACGAGGTCCAGCAGACGCTCTCGATCCTCAACATGAAGATCGGGCTGGCGGAGAATGCCGTCGGCGCCGACGACGACGAGGCCGTGGGCTGGCTGCGCGACGCGCAGCAGCTCGTGATCGACGCAGGCACGTCGATGCGTCGCCTGATCGACGATCTGCGCCCGCTCGGGCTCGAAGGCCACGACCTCGCCACCGCACTGAGCGAACTCGCGGCCGCCTTCAGCCGGGATCACGACGTCGTGTGCACCTTCGAGTCCGCGCAGATTGCTGCGGCGCACCTGCCGCAGCCGGTGGTGGATTGCCTCTACCGCGTCGCCCAGGAGGCGCTCCAGAACGTCGCCAAGCACGCCGGCGCCTCGCAGGCGTCCATCGTGCTCGAGGGCGGTGCAGACGGCTCGCTGACGCTCCGCGTCGCGGACGACGGGAAGGGCATGCCCGCGGACGACGAGCCCCGGCGCGCTGGTGCGCTCGGGCTTGTCGGCATGCGCGAGCGGGTCGAGGCCCTCGGCGGCGCGCTGCGCGTCGAGCACCGCACCGAGGGCGGGACCCTCGTCGAGGCCGCCGTCCCGCCGAGCGCGCTGACGTAGGCTGTCGGCCATGAGCGAGCAGCGCGTCCGTGTCGACGTTTCCGGCCCGGTGGCCGAGGTCGTCCTCAGCCGTCCCGACAAACACAACGCGCTCGACGGCGAGATGTTCCAGGCGCTCGACGCCGCTGTCGCGCAGGTGCGCGCCGCGACGGGCGTGCGGGTCGTCGTCCTGCATGGCGAGGGCGCGAGCTTCTGCTCCGGCCTTGACGTCGCGGCCCTCACCGGCGGCTCGGGGCTCTCGGTGGAGGATCTCCTCGCCCGTGCGCCCGGTGAGCGCGCGAACCTCGCGCAGCGCGTGTGCATCGGCTGGGCCGACCTGCCGGTGCCGGTGATCGCCGCGCTCCAGGGGAGCGTCTACGGCGGCGGCATGCAGATCGCGCTCGGCGCGGACATCCGCATCGCGGCGCCCGGCGCGAAGCTCAGCATCATGGAGGTCAAGTGGGGCCTCGTGCCGGACATGGGCATCACCGCCACCCTGCCGCGGCTGATGCCCGCAGACCGCGCGAAGGAGCTGACGTACACCGCGCGCGTCGTCTCCGGCGCCGAGGCCGCCGAGCTCGGGCTCGTGACACGCACGGCGGATGACCCGCTCGCGGCGGCGCGTGAGCTCGCAGCGCAGATCGCCGACCGCTCGCCCGACGCGGTGCGCGCCACCAAGCGGCTCTACGACGCAGCCTGGCCGGGCGGCGGCGACGCCGGCCTGCTGCTCGAGACCGAGCTCCAGACTCCCCTGCTGGGCTCGCCGAACCAGATCGCCGCAGTCGTTGCCGGCATGAGCGGCGAGCCGGGCAAGTTCACGGACCCGGCCTGACTGTCGCCGAGACCTAGACCCGTGCCATGACCTGGAGGCCGCTCGACGCGCCTTCAAGGATGGCCTCGTCGACCTCGCGTGGCGCGTAGGCGTCGCCGATGAGCTCCACAGCGAGTCCGGCCGCGAGGAGCTCGTCGTGGAGCTGCGTGCGTGGGTGACGGTTCTGGAGGAGGACCACGCTCTCGACGCCGTCGAGCTCGCGCTCCCAGGTGCCGTAAATGCCGGCGATCGAGACGCGGCTCCCGTCGACTTGCGAGATCGTCGCCTCGGGGGTGCAGCGCACCCCTGCGCGGAGCAGGCGCGGGTAGATCGTGGCGTGGTCCATCGTCGAGATGACGCTGAGCTGGATCCCCACCTGCGGGTGCGCGGTGATGAGCTCGACCTCCGCGCCGCCCTGTGCGAGGAGTTCGGCGAGGCCGAGCGCCGGCAGGGTGCCGTGGTCGTCGACGATCAGCACGCGGCGCCCGCAGGACGCGGGGTTCAGTGCGGCGGCCTCCGGGTCGAGGACGAGGGCGGTCTCAAGGCCCGGGATCGTCATGCGGTCCGGGCGCAGGATCGAGAAGCCGTCGGTGCCATAGAACGATCCGGTCGCGACGACCACGAGGTCGGGGTCGAGCGCACTGACGCTCTCCGCGGTCGCCTCGGTGCCGAGACGCACGTCCACGCCGAGACGGTCGAGGGACCCCTTGAGGTGATCGACGAGCCGGTGCCAGGTATCGCGTCGCGGGAGGCTGCCGGCGGCGATGAGCTGCCCGCCGAGCGCCGCGCCGCGCTCAAGGAGGATCACCTCGTGCCCGCGCCGCGCCGCCGACTCAGCGGCCTTGAGGCCGGCCGGGCCGCCGCCGACGACCACGACGCGCCCGGGGTGCTCGACGGGGTTGAAGCGGTCTGCCCACTCGGTCTCGCGGCCGGTCTCCGGATTGACGGTGCAGGACACCTGGCCGCCGCGGAAAACGCGGCGCCAGCAGCCCTGGTTCGCGCCGACGCAGGGGCGAATCTCCGCGGCGCGCCCGCCCTGCCCCTTGCGCACGAGGTCCGGGTCGGCCATCTGCGGCCGCACCATGCCCACCATGTCGACCTTGCCGGAGGCGACGATCTCGGCTGCGCGGTCGAGCGTGCGGATCGCGCAGGTCGCGAACACCGGCAGCTCGCCGACGACCTCGCGCGCGAGCGGGCCCTGCTCGGCGATGTGCGCGTCGAGGACACTCGTGATCGGCGTCGTGAGGTGCTCGAGGTTGTGGTAGGCGGCACCGCTGAGGCTCACGTAGTCGAACGACGCTGCGCCGCGGATCACGCGCAGCGTCTCAGCCGCGGTCGCGGGGTCGAACCCGAGCGGACCGACCGCCTCGTCCATCCCGAACTTCAGCCCTACCGGGAAGTCCTCACCGACCTTGTCGCGCACAGCGCGCAGCACCTCGATGACGAATCGCGCGCGGTTCTCCACGCTGCCGCCGTAGCCGTCGGTGCGCCGGTTCGTTAGCGGGGAGAGGAAGGAGAAGAGGAGGTATCCGTGGGCGGCGTGGATCTCGACGCCATCCATCCCGGCCTCCTTCGCGGTCAGGGCGGACTGCGCGAAGTGCTCGACGATCTCGGCGATCTCCTCCTCGGCGAGCGCGTGCCCGTGGACGTCGAAGACGGGGGACGGCACCGAGGACGGCGCGACGATCTTCGACGTCATGTCGAAGCGCTGGGCGTGCATGCCCTGGAGGCCCATGTGGTGCAGCTGCGTGAAGAGCGTGCCGCCCTCGTCATGGACGGCGCCGGCGAGCGTGCGGAAGTCCTCGAGCGCGCCGTCCTGCCATGCGCGAAACCACGCGAGGTCGGTCGTGGGGTGAACGGGCATGGCACCGGTGACGATCAGCCCGGCGCCGCCGCGGGCGCGCGCGGCGAGGTAGCCCGGGTACCGGTCGATCCCATGGGCCGGTGAATGGGCCGAGAACATGATCCGGTTGGGCACCTCGATCGTGCCGAGCGCGAGGGGACGCCAGAGGGTGTCGAGGTCTGTGGTGGAGCTCATCGCCCACAGGTACCACGACAACGGGCCGCCACGCAATGGGACGGCCCGTGCCAAGCACGCGATGTGCTGGGGAACTACTCGACGCTGATGAGCGTGCGGCCGAGCTGCGTGCCGCCCTTCGTCGCGCCGATCGTCGCGACGTCGTCGAGGGCGACCGTCGTGGCGACCGGCGAGCGCAGCGCGCCGCTGGCGAGGCCGGCGAGGGTCTCCTCCTCGGCGGCGCGCAGACCGTCCTGGCCCGCGCTCGCCATGTTGCCGCCGAGCAGACGGCGACCGTAGTTCACGATGTCTGGCAGGAAGACCGGCATCTCGAAGCCGGACGAGTAGCCGACCGTCACCTGTGCGGCGCCGGGCTTGATGCCCTTGAGCGCGCCGGCGCCGACCGGGCCGCCGATCGGGTCGACGCAGCCGTCGAAGCCGCCCTGCGAGAGGCCCTTCGAGGCCTCCTCGATCGACGTCTGCGAGAGGTCGATGACGCCCTCGGCCCCAAGGTCGGTGCAGAAGGCTGCCGCGTCCTGCGAGCGCACGACGGCGAACGGCACGAGGCCCTTGGTGCGCGCGAGCTGGATCGCGGCCGAGCCGACAGCGCCGTTGGCGCCGGTGATCAGCACGCTGCTCCCCGACGCGAGGCCGAGCATGTTGAGCGCGATGACGGCGGTCGGGAACGAGATGCCGATGCCCGCAGCGGTCGCGTCGTCGACGTTGTCCGGGAGCTTCAGCAGCACCGACTCGGGGACGGCTGCATGGTCGGCCCACACGCCGTCTCGCACCATGCCCATCTGGTTGTTGACGATTGCGACGCGGTCACCGGTCTTGAAGGTCGCGCCGTCGCTCTCGACGCGGCCTGCGCCGTTGCACCCGAGGACGAGCGGGGCCGGAGCCTGGAAGGGGCCCATCGCGCCGGCGGCGAGGAGGCCGTCGAGGGGATGGAAGCCCGCGGTCGTGATGCGGACGAGCACCTCGCCCTCACCGGGCTGCGGCACGTCGCGCTCGATGATCTTGATGGACTCGAGACCGCCGAACTCGGTCACCTGCGCTGCACGGCTCATCTGTTCTCCTCCGATATGTGGCACCCACGGGTCTCTCCTCCCGTGGCGTCCGGCCTTTCGGCTCGGTCGCGAAGCCTACATCGTGCGCGCGTAGGCGCGATCGAGGAGCTGGATCGTGTGGAGAACCGGAAGGTCGTGGCCGAGCTCGCTGAGGTGCGTGCTGATCTGCGTCATACAGCCGATGTTGCCGCTCGCGACCACGTGCGCGCCGGTCGCGCTGAGGTTCACCGCCTTGCGACGGCCGAGTGCGGCGGCGATCTCGGGCTGTTCGACGTTGTACGTGCCGGCTGACCCGCAGCAGAGCTCAGCCTCCGGCACCTCGATGAGCGTGACGCCGACGATCGCGTCGAGGAGCTGGCGCGGCGCGCTGTGCACGCCCTGAGCGTGGGCGAGGTGACACGCGTCCTGGTAGGCGACGGTGACGGGTGCGCGGGTGGCAGGCGCCTCGCGCAGCCCGAGCTCGGCGAGGAACGCGCAGACGTCGACGACGCCTCCCGCGAACTGCGCAGCGTCGTCATGGTCCGGCTCGCCGAGCAGCAGCGTGCCGTACTCCTGCATCCCGGAGCCGCAGCCCGCAGCGGTCGTGATCACGGCATCGACGTCGCGCGGGAATGCGGCCATCGTGGCCCGGGCGTGCGCGCGAGCCTGGGCGGCCGCGCCGGTATGTGAGGCGAGCGCGCCGCAGCAGCCCTGGTCCGCCGGGATCACGACCTCGACGCCGTTGCGTGCGAGGACCCGGATCGCCGCGGCGGTGATGTCGGGATCGAGCACCTGCTGCGCGCACCCGGCGAGCAGCGCGACGCGTGCGCGGCGCTCGCCCTCGGCGGGCACGATGTGGGGGAGCGGCTGCGCGGCGGGCAGCTCACGCGGAAGCAGCCGCAGCATCGTGGCGAGCGACGTGGGGAGGACCCGGGCGACCGGCCGGGCGAGGCGCGCGGCGCGCGCGGCGAGGCGCAGGCGCCGCGGGTACGGGAGCGTCTGCAGCACGAGGCGCCGCTGGACGCGCTCGAGGACGCCACGCTTGCGGCGCGGCTCGGCGTACGCGCGGAACGGTGTCAGGAGCTCGCCGTACTGCACACCCGACGGGCACGCGGAGACGCACGCCAGGCAGCCGAGGCAGCGGTCCACGTGGGGGAGCGCCGCCTCCAGCTCGATCGTCCCCTCAAGCGCCTCCTTCATGAGGATGATCCGCCCGCGCGGGGAGTCCATCTCCTCGCCGAGCTCGACATAGGTCGGGCAGCTCGGCAGGCAGAACCCGCAATGGACGCACGCGCCGATCGCGCGCGCCATCGGCTCGGCCTGCGGCCCGATCTGCGCCATCGGGAGTGCGTGCCTCATGCGAGGTCCGCCCCGGCGAAGCGCCCGTCGGGATCGAGCGCGCCGCGCACGCGCGCGGCGAACGCGCCGCCGCGCCGGGCGCCGAGCAGCGGGCCGCCCGTGCCGGTCAGCGCGACCGCGGTCAGCCCCAGGCCGGCGAGCGCGTCGCCGAGCTCGCGCGGGGGGAGCTCGGCGGGCCATGCGACCCACACGGCGTTCGCGCCGAGCGTCCAGCGCGCCGCGGCGCGGTGCGCAGCGAGGAACGCGTCGAGCATCGGGATGGCGGGGGCGGTGACGGGGATCCGCGCGACGAGCGCACCGGGCGCAGCCCAGCGCAGCTCGCCGGTGTCGCGCCACAGGGCCGTCTCCTCGTCGGGTGCGAGGCGCTCGTGCGGGGCCTCGACATACGAGGCGAGGCGCACCGCACGAGCGTCGAGCGCCGCCGGGTCGCCGCCGATGCGGGCGAGAATCCGCCGCGAGCCGTCCGGAGTGGGCTCGACGTCGAGCGCGTCGAGTGCCACGGGGCCGCGCGCGAGGCGGGCGACGGTGGCGAGCGCTGCGTCGCGGCCGAGCGGCTCGAAGCTCAGCGTCGTCGTCGCGCGCGGGTGCGGGAAGACCTTGAACGACAGCTCGGTGAGCACGCCGAGTCGCCCGGCCGAGCCGACCATGAGCTTCGGCAGATCGAAGCCCGCGGCGTTCTTCACGACCTGTCCGCCGCCCGCGATCAGCGAGCCGGTCCCGTCCACGAGGCGCACCCCGATGATGAAGTCGCGCACGCCGCCATGGCGGAAGGCACCCGATCCGGAGACGCCCGCGGCGACCGCTCCCCCGAGCGTCGCGCCCGCATCGGCGAGCGGCGGATCGAACGGGAGGTACTGGCCGTGCTCGGCGAGCGCGGCTGCCGCCTCGCGCACCGGCGTCCCCGCGCGCGCGGTGAAGGTCAGCTCCGCCGGGTCGTAGCTCGTGATCCCGCGCAGCGCGGACACGTCGAGCGGCGTCGCAGCGGTGTCCTGCGCGGTGGACAGGGCGGGCTTTGTCGCGCCCGCGACCGGCAGCAGCGGCCCGTCGGTCGAGAGGACGGCTTCGCGGACGTCCGCGGCACTCGCGGCGACGAGCGTCATGCGGCCTCGGGGGCGAGCATCTTCCCGGGGTTCGCGAGCCCCGCGGGGTCGACGCCGTCGCGCAGGCGGCGCATCGCCGCGAGGTCGTCGGGCGCGTACATCAGTGGGAGGTACTCGCGCTTCTCGATCCCGACGCCGTGCTCGCCGGTGATCGACCCGCCGAGCGCGATGCAGAGCCTCAGGATGTCGCCGCCGAGCCGCTCGGCCCGCTCGAGCTCGCCGGGGACGGCGGAGTCGAAGAGGATCAGGGGGTGCAGGTTGCCGTCGCCCGCATGGAAGACGTTGGCGACGCGGATGCCGGACTCCTCGCTCATGCGGCCGATCTCGACGAGCGCCTCGCCGAGGCGTGTGCGCGGCACGACGCCGTCCTGGACGATGTAGTCGGGCGCGAGCCAGCCGACCGCGGAGAACGCCGCCTTGCGGCCCTTCCAGATCAGCGCCCGCTCGTCCAGGTCCTCGGTGGCGAGAAACTCGCGCGCGCCGGAGGCCGTGAGCAGCGCGTCGAGCCGCGCGGCGTCGGCGTCCACGACGTCGCGCTCGCCCTCGAGCTCGACGATCAGCAGGGCCGTGGCGCCCGGCGGGTAGCCCGGCTTGACTGAGGCCTCGGCCGCCTCGATCGCGAGCGCGTCCATGATCTCCAGCGCGACGGGGAGCAGGCCGGCGCGGACGATCTGCGCGACCGCGTCGCCGGCCGCCTCGAGGCTGTCGTAGACCGCAAGCGAGGTGCGCACGGCCTCGGGGACGGGCATGAGGCGCAGCGTCGCCTCGACGACGATCCCGAAGAGCCCCTCGGACCCGCAGAAGAGGCCGGTCCAGTCCGGGCCTGGCGTCTCGGCCGACGGGCCGCCGAGCTCCGCGAGCTCACCGTCCGGCAGGACGACGCGCACGCCGAGGACGTGGTTGCTCGTCATGCCGTGAAGTAGGCAGTGCGCTCCGCCAGAGTTGAAGGCGATGTTGCCGCCGATCGTGCAGATCGACTGGCTCGACGGGTCGGGCGCGTAGTACAGGCCGTGCGGTGTGGCGGCGCGGGTGACGTCGAGATTGATCACGCCCGGCTCGACGACGGCGGTGCGGGTGTCCGCATCGACGCGCAGCACGCGGTTCATCCGGTTGAGCGCGATCAGCACGCCACCCTCGACCGGCAGCGACCCGCCGGAGAGGGAGGTGCCGCTGCCGCGCGCGACGAACGGCACACCGGCGGCATGGCAGACGCGCACCGCGGCCTGGACCTCGCCGACGGTCTCGGCGACGACGACGGCGATGGCGCGCTGTTGGAACGCGGTCTGGGCGTCGGAGCTGAACGCGGCGAGCGCCGCCGGGCCCGTCAGCAGGCGGTCACCGAGACCGATCCCGCCGAGCGCCGCGACCACGTCATTCATGCCTTGATGTATACCGGGCGGCGATCGCGTGTCCCGGACCCCGCGCGCCGGGCGCCGAGCTCGCCCGTACCCCGACCGATGAGCTTCAAAGGCAACAAGCGCTCGCTGCCGAGCAAGCCATGCGCGCGCTGCGTGTCTTTCGGGCTCGCTGCGCGTCGTGGTCCGCACGACGTTCACCCCGACCGGCGGCAAGGCACGCAGCGGCGTGCGGATCGTCCGGTTCTCGCGGCTCCTGCCGGTCTTCACCGGCTGAAAAGGCCTCCGGCGTGAGACGGCCTCGCTGAAACCTCACTCGACAAGGCGCGGCAGCGGAGGGGGAGAGATTCGAACTCTCGGTAGAGGGGTTACCCCTACAACGGTTTTCGAGACCGCCCCGTTCAACCACTCCGGCACCCCTCCAGGGCGTCGCACGACTCAGAACGACGGCCTACTGAACGGTAGCGGGTGCGCGTCCGCCGTGTTCGCTGCCCGCCTGGTTCCGATTGCGCCACGTCGCAGGTCTGCGGGAAACCCCGTTGTCGCGCGGGCATACACCTGGGATCGTTTCGGCGAGTCATCAGCCCTGCGGTACCCGGTACGGTCCCCGGCAGTCCCTTTCAACGAGGAGTATTCGTCCATGGCCACCACCCCCTCAGCCGGCGAGAAGACGTTCTTCCTGAACGACATCCCGCCGTTCACCTCCCTCGGCGGCATGCCGCTCAGCCCCGAGCGCGAAGAGGTCATCATGCGCGCCCGCGACATGGTCCCGGCCCTGCGCGAGCGTCGTCTGGAGACCAAGGCCCTGCGCCGCCTGCCCGACGCCACGGCCGAGGAGCTGCGCGCCAACGGGCTGCTGAACCTGCGCCTGCCGCGCGAGCACGGCGGGATCGAGATCGACAACCAGACGTACGCGGCGGTCATCGCCGAGCTCGCGCGCGGCTGCGGCTCGACCGCGTGGACCGTCGGCATCATCAATGACGTCTGGTTCCTCGGCGGCACCGTCCTGCCGCCGGAGGGTCGCGAGGAGTTCTTCGCCAGCGGCCTCCCGGGCACCGCGCCGTTCTACCCGCGCAAGGTCGCCAAGGGCCGCAAGGTCGAGGGCGGCGTGCGCATCGAGGCCGGCGGCGAGTGGCCGTGGGCGTCGGGCTCGCAGCTCGCGGGCTGGGTCATGCCCCGCGTGGATCTCTTCAACGAGAACGACGAGTTCGTCGACACGCTCGCGCCCCTCATCCCGATGGAGGACTGCGAGATCCTCGACGAGTGGCACATGCTCGCCATGGGCGGCTCGGCGAGCAACGTGATCCGCATCAAGGACGAGGTCTTCGTGCCCGACCATCGCGTCGGCTACATGAGCCGCGTCCTCACGAACTCCCACATCACCGATGTGCCGGACTTCATGCGTCAGCCGTGGCTCACGGGCGTCATCTACGGCCTCGCGCCGATCTCGGTCGGCCTCGGCCGCGCCGCGCTGGAGATCTACCTCGAGCGTGCCGCCGGCCGCCCGATCGCCAGCACGACGTACCTCGACAAGTCGGCTGCGGTGCGTACGCACCTCATCGCCGCAGAGGCCGCACAGAAGATCGACGCGGCGGACCTGCTGCTGCATCGCGGCTGCGCCCGCCTGGACATGTGGGCTGCGACGGGCGAGGACGTGTCGGTCGCCGACCGTACGAAGACGCGCGCCGACCTCGGCTACGCGGGCAAGCTCGCCCAGGAGGCCGTGAACATGCTGATGATGGACGCGGGCGCCTCGGCGCTCGACGACGCATCGCCGCTCTCGACGATCGCCGCCGACAGCCTGGCGATGCCGATGCACGCGGCGTTCAACGTCACGACGACGCTCGAGAACTACGGCGCCGTGCTCAACGGGCACATGCCGCCGGCGATGGCGCTGGGCGATCACGTCTTCGTCTGATCGGCCCTTCGGCCACTGACGCAGGACCGTCTTTCCGAGGGCGGGGCTTTGGCCCCGCCCTCGGCCCGTATCGTGGCGGCCATGACGCGCATCCCCTACGCCGACCCAGCGACGCTCTCAGACGCCGGGCGCGCCGCGCTCGATTCCCTGCCGCCGCTCAACGTCTTTCGGCTGATGGCCCATGCCGATCCGGGCTTTGCGAACTTCCTCACCTTCACCGGCGGGCTCTGGAGCGACGCCGAACTCTCGCCGCGCCGGCGCGAGCTCGTGATCCTCGAGGTCGCGCTGCTCGCGCACTCGCCCTACGAGTGGGACCAGCACGTCCCGGTCGCGCGGCTCTGCGACATCACCGACGCGGAGATCGCCGCGCTCGAGGCGCGGGACCATGCGGCGTTCGACCCCGGCGAGCGTGCGCTGCTCGAAATGACCGGGGTGATCGTGCGCCGCGAGCGCTCGAGCGACGCGCTGCTCGCCGCGACGCGCGCCGCGCTCAGCGACCGCGAGCTCATCGAACTCCACCTGCTGGTCGCCATTTACGCCGGCCTCGCCGCCGCGATGACGAACCTCGACCTCGACCTCGACGACCGCCACGGCGCGGACGAGCTCACCGTCGACGAGCGCGGCCCGCGCCTCGGGCGCTGAGCGCTCAGCCGCCGCGGCGCGCCGCGAAGAACCCGCGCAGCAGGTCCGCGCACTCCTGCTCCGCAACCCCGCCCAGGACCTCGGGGCGGTGGTTGAGCCGCGGGTCGGCGAGCACGTCGAGGACGCTGCCTGCGGCACCCGCCTTCGGGTCGGGCGCGCCGAAGACGACGCGGGGGATGCGCGAGAGGACGATGGCCCCGGCGCACATCGCGCACGGCTCGAGGGTCACGTAGAGCGTGCTGTCGAGGACGCGCCAGGAGCCCAGGTGCGCCGACGCCTCGCGCAGCGCCAGGACCTCGGCGTGCGCCGTGGGGTCGGAGAGCCGCTCGCGCTCATTGTGTCCGCGGCCGATCACGCGCCCGTCGTGCACCACGACCGCCCCGATCGGGACATCGTCATGCACGAGCGCTGCCCGCGCCTCAAGGAGGGCCTCGTCCATCCAGCGCGCATCGGAATCGGGGGGCGTCACCGTCATTGTGCGTCATCATCGCGCGCTGACGGAACTTCGGCGCTGTGACGGTGTTTGTAGATCTGTAGCGCCTGGTACCTCCGATCCGTGATCCGCCTCCTCCGCATCCTTCTGCCCCTTTCCGCCGTCGCGCTCGCCGCGGCGTCGGCCGCGCCTGCGTTCGCCCTGGACGCGGTGCCCGGAGAGGTCGTCGTCCAGTACCGGCCGGGGACGGGCGCTCAGGCGGCGGCACATGGGGCTGATGGGCACCAGGTGCTCAAGGTCCAGGACGTGAGCGGCACCATCCGCCGGCTGCGCGAGCGCCCGGATGTGCGGTACGCCGTCCCGAACGTCCGCGCGCGGATGGCGGCCACCGCCGGGCCGGCGTTCATCCCGAACGACCCGGGCAACACGGAGACGCCCGGTGGCTGGCAGAGCCTGCAGTGGAACTTCGCGGGCGAGTTCGGCGTGCGCGCACCCGAGGCGTGGGCGAACGCGATCGCGGCGGGCGCTCCCGGTGGCCGCGGCGTGACCGTCGCCGTCCTCGACACCGGTGTCGCCTACCGCAACAAGCCGCCGCTGCGTCGGTCGCCGGACTTCAGCGCCTCGCAGTTCGTGCGCGGGTACGACTTCGTCGATCGTGACCGCTACCCGCTCGACCGCAACGGCCACGGCACGCACGTCGCGGCGACCATCGCCGAGGCGACGAACAACGGCGTCGGCGTGACGGGGCTCGCCTACGGCGCGCGCATCATGCCGGTCCGCGTGCTCGATCGCGCGGGCGAGGGTAACGCCGCGGACATCGCGGAGGGGGTTCGGTACGCCGCCCGCCGCGGGGCGAAGATCATCAACCTCAGCCTGGAGTTCGACGCGCAGGTCACCGCTGCGGACATTCCCGAGCTGCTCCAGGCGATCTCCTTCGCACGTGGGCGCGGGGCGATCGTCATCGCGGCCGCCGGCAACGAGGGCGCCGCGCGGATCGCCTATCCCGCACGGGCCTGGGGGGTCGTCTCGGTCGGTGCGACGACGGAGCACGGCTGCCTCGCCGAGTTCTCCAACCGTGGCCGCGGCCTTGACATCGTGGCCCCCGGTGGCGGGGCGGATGCCGCCATCGCGGACGACCCGAACTGCGGTGTCAGCGAGAGCATGGGGCGCAACATCGTGCAGGTGACGCTCTTCGGGCGCACGGCTCGGCGCTTCGGGATGCCGACGACGTACGAGGGCACCTCGATGGCCGTCCCGCATGTGTCGGCGACCGCGGCGCTCGTGCTCGCGGTCGGCGTCCTCGGCCCGAACCCGTCACCCGTGACGCTTGAGCGCCGGCTCAAGGACACCGCGCGCGACCTCGGCCCGGTGGGGCGCGATACGTCCTATGGCGCGGGGCTCGTCGATGCTGCCGCCGCGACCGCGCCGGCGGGCGGCGGGACCGGCGGCTAGCTCGTCCGGATGATCAGCACGCTACACGGAGCGTGGTGACTGACCTTGTTCGGGACCGACCCGAGCAGGAAGCGCTTGGCGCCGGTGAGGCCCTTGTTGCCGATCACGATGAGATCGGCGCCGGTCTCCTCGGCGACGTCGAGGATCGCGTCGGCCGGGTCGCCCTGACGGGCGTGCAGCTCGACCTCGACGCCGAGCGCACGCGCCTCGGTGGCGGCCTCCTCAAGCGTCGCGTCGACGTCCTCGCGGGGGTTGATCGCCCATTGGACGTCGGTCGGCGCGAGCTGCGCCTCCGCGCGCAGGCGCGCCTCCGGCACCGGCTCGTAGGCGCTCACGATCTGCAGCCGCGCCCCAGCCTGGGCCGCGAGATGCGTGGCGTGACCGACGGCCTGAGCCGCCGTCGCCGATCCATCGGTCCCGACCACGATTCCCTCAAACACCGGCGGCGCTCCTCAGACGAGTTTCGTCACCGCGACCACCATGCCGATGAGCACGACGATCACGATCGCGATCTGTGTCCAGACCCAGAACGGAGACATGCCCAGAGGGTAGGGCCGGGAACCGCCGCGCGCGGCTCAGCCGAAGAAGACCGCTGCGGTGGCGAAGAGCTCCGGGTCGAGGAGCTTCGGCGCTGCCAGCGCCTCCTCGAGCGGGATCGTGAGGATCTCGGTGCCGCGAAGCGCGACCATAACGCCGCTCTCGCCGCGGGTGAGCGCGTCGACCGCCTCGACGCCGTAACGGGTCGCGAGCACGCGGTCGTACGCCGTCGGCGTGCCGCCGCGCTGGACGTGGCCGAGGACGACCATGCGCGTCTCAAAGCCGGTCCGCGCCTCGATCTCGTTCTCGAGCCACGCAGCGATCCCGCCGAGCCGCACGTGCCCGAACTCGTCGACACCGCCTTCGCGCGTCGTGATGCTCCCCTGCGCGGGCCGGGCACCCTCGCTCGCGACGACGATGGAGAAGGAGCGACCGCGGGCGTGGCGGGCGCGCAGGTGGTCACAGACCTCGTCGAGGTCGAAGGGGCGCTCGGGGACGAGGATCGCGTCGGCGCCACCGGCCATTCCCGCGTGGCAGGCGATCCAGCCGGCGTGCCGTCCCATGACCTCGACGACGAGCACGCGGTTGTGGGACTCGGCCGTCGTGTGGAGGCGGTCGATCGCGTCGGTCGCGATCTGGACGGCCGTGTCGAAGCCGAAGGTGTAGTCGGTCCCGTCGAGGTCATTGTCGATCGTCTTGGGGACGCCGACCACCGGCACGCCGTCCGCTGCGAGGCGCGCGGCGACGCCGAGCGTGTCCTCGCCGCCGATCGGGATCAGCGCGTCGACGCCGTTGCGCTCGAGCGCGGCCCGGATGACGGCGGTGCCGTCGGCGCCGTCCTTGTACGGGTTGGTTCGTGAGGTCCCGAGGATCGTGCCGCCGCGCGGGAGGATCCCGGAGGTGCTGTCGATCGTCAGGTCGACGGTGTTGTCGTCGGTGAAGCCGGCCCAGCCGTGGCGGAAGCCGACGAACTCATGGCCATGGGTGCGCACGCCCCGTCGCACGACCGCCCGCAGCACGCCGTTGAGGCCGGGGCAGTCGCCGCCGCCGGTGAGCAATCCGATGCGCATGGATCCATCGTCGCAGCCTGCGGGCGTGCGGATGTGACCGATCAGCTGTCGGGCTGGGCGGGCCCGGTCGCGGGCGACTCGCCCCGGTCGACGATCCCGAGGCGCTGCTCGAGGCGATAGCGCCACCACTCCTGCGCGGAGATCTGGATCGTCGCCGCGACCGGGATCGCGATGAGCGCGCCGATGATCCCGAAGATCGCAGCCCCGAAGAGGACGGCGACGAGCACGACGAACGGCTCGAGCTCGACCGCGCGCTTCTGGATCTGCGGCTGGATCACGTAGTTCTCGAACTGCTGGTAGGCGATCGCGAAGATCGCCCAGATGATCGTCGCGGTGGGGAAGTCGCTGAAGAGCGTGAGGATCCCGACGAGGATCGCCGCGATCAGGGCTCCGACCATCGGCAGGAGGTCGAAGACCGCGACGATCAGCGCCAGCGCGCCGGCGAAGGGCACGCCGAGGATCGACAGGACGATGAACGACGTGATGCCCGCCACGGCCGCCTGGAGCAGCGCCCCGCCGACGTAGTTGCCGACGGCGTTCGCGATGCGGTCGGCTGTGCGTTTGAGGTTCTCGGCCTGCGGGCCGCCGCGGAAGTCGATCGCCATGTCGATCCAGCGTCTGCCGCGGGACACCATGAAGATCGACAGGATGAAGATCGTCAGCCCCGCGAAGAGCGAGTTGACAAGTCCCGTGCCGAGGTCGCGCAGCGTCCCCGTCGACTCGCCGACGCGGTTGGGGAGGTCCGCGGCGAGCTTGTCGAGCCGATCGGTGACGCCGAAGTCTTCGTTGATCTTGCCGAGCTTGGGGTTCTTGTCGACCTGGTCCTGGAAGTCCTGGGAGTACTGCGGGAGCTTGTTCGCGAACTCGACGCCTTGACGCACGAGCGGCGGCACGATGAGCACGGCGAGCCCCGCGGGGACGAGCAGCACGGTGATGTAGACGATCGTGATCGCCAGGCCGCGGCGCATCCGGCGCGCCAGGATGTTGACGGGCCCGGAGAGCGCGATGGCGAGGAAGGTCGCGAGGAAGATCCAGGCGAGCGGCTGCCAGAGGATCCGGATCAGCGCGAGGATCCCGACGACGAGCAGCACGGTGAAGACGATCCGCAACACGGTGCGTGTCGACGGCCCGAGGTTCTCCTCCGAGCGCGGGAGGATGTGGTCTTCGATCGGCTGGCTCACCTCGTGGCGGATTCGACGCGCCCCGCGCCTTTCCCCCCCGCTGCGTCCTCGTCACACAGCGCTCGCGGCGCGCTCGTGCTCGTCGATCAGCCGGCCGAACAGCCCGAGCAGCTGGATGAGGTGCCGGGAGCCGAGGAATTCCGCGCCGACGCGGTCGTGCGCTGCGCGCCCGAGCGTCGCCGATCGGCGAGCATCGGTGAGGAGTGCCGTGATGGCGGCGCCGAAGGCGGGCAGGTCGGTCGGATCGTCGAGCAGGAGCCCGTGGACGCCGCTGACGATCTGGTCGCAGATCCCGCCGACCGCGGATGCGACCACCGGGCGCGACTTCCACATCGCCTCGGTGACGGTGAGCCCGAAGCCCTCGGCGAGGCTCTTCTGGACGACCACCGTCGCGTGACGCTGGAGCGCGTTGATCACGGCGGCGTTCTCGCCGCGGTCGCAGATCGGCACGCAGGCGAGGTGCACACGCGCGCGCACATCAGCGGGCAGCGCGGCGCGGACGGCGCGCGCCCGGTGGAGCACGCTGAGGGCTTCCGGGTCATCGTCGACGTCCTCGGGTGCCGGGCCGGCGAGCATCAGGTGGGCGTCGGGCACGTATGCCGCGACGTGCTCCGCGAAGCCCTCGATCACGCCAATGGGGTCCTTCAGCGGATCCCATCGTCCGACCTGCAGGACGAGCCGGTCGTTGAGCCCGGCCGGTGCGTCCTCGTCCATCTGTGCGCGGCACGTGAGGTGCTCAAGGCCGCCGGAGCGCGTGACGTAGGTCGGCGCGACGGTCACCTCACCGTGCAGCACCTGGGCGGTTACGAGGACCGAGGCGATCTGCCCGCCGGTCATCGGGTGGTTCTTCTCGGAGAAGACGTCGATCGACGGGCAGATGATGCTCACGTCCCGACCCTCGAGCTGCGGCGGCACGTAGGCGCGGCGGGTGAAGATGAAGGCGTCGACGTCGTCGAGGAACGGCGTGAGGAAGTCCCAGCCGGTTCGGACCGCGTCGTTCGGCTCGTCCACCCCGATGTGGGAGCGCCAGAGGAGCGCGACGCCGCAGTCCGCCAGGGCCGGCGCCATGCCCGCCGTCTGCGGATCGTGTAGCACGACGACGTCGCCGGGCGAGAGCTCGGCCGCCAGGCGCTGCGCGTTCTCCCGTGTGACGCGCTCGTACAGCGCATGGTCGGCGAGGCTCAGGCCGGCCCCATCGCCGGCGCTTCCGTGGAGCAGGTGATGGAGACGCTTGGTGAGCGTGAAGAACTCCTCGTCCGCCTCCATGACGCCCCACCGCGCATCGACGCCGGCGCCGCGCGCGTAGGCCGTAAGCGAGTGGAGCATCTCGGCGACGCCGCCGCCGGTCGCCGTCGAGTTGACGTTCCAGACGACGCGCGCGCCGAAGATCGAGCGCGCGCGGTGGTTGGCCGCGTCGAGCAGTCGCCAGCGGTCGTCATCCACCACCGAGCGAAACCGCTCGGGTGGCAGCGGACCGACGTGGACGTGTTCGAGCGGCCGCGCGCGGGGCATGACCTCCCGGTCATACCCCGATCGCGCGCGGGCTCACTGCCCGAAGGACATGACCTGGTGGATGCCGCTCGGCCGGTTGGTCCACTGCATCGTGTAACGCGAGACCGGGGAGAACCCGACGGTGGTCACGGCCTCCTGCCATGCCGCCGGGTCGGCGCCGAGGGCCGGGACCGCCTCCGCGGCGCCGGCGGCGATGGCCGCCCAGAGGTCGCCGGCGCATGTTGCGAGGACCCCGGCGCCGCAGTAGCGCACCGTGTAGGGCGCCGTCACGCTCTGCCCGAGGACGCTGCGCAGGTCCTTCCACATGTACTGGTGCCAGCCGCCGTAGCCGCCGCCCAGGGGCGCGTCGAAGATGCCGATCATGCCGCGCAGCTCGGAGCAGGCCTGCTCCCCGAGCGTCGTGCACATGGCCGCGTCCGCGAGCTTCGCCTTCGGGTAGCGCGCCAGCTCCGTCGTCAGGAGCAGGTTGCGCTGGAGCCCGCCCTCGCTGCCGAAGCGGCCGTCACCGGCGGGGAAGTCCTTCGCCGGCTTGTTGTTCCAGTTGACGATCAGGCCGCTCGCGGGGTTGATCGCGGACGGATGCGCCGCCGCCGAGAGGAAGCCGCGCCACTCGTACGTCCCGCGGCCGTCGACGGGCAGGGTCGGATTGACCCCGGCGGGCCGCATCGGCATCAGGCCCGTCGTGGTGAACGCCGACTCGGTGGCGCTCACGTAGAACGAGTTGAAGGTCTGCGGCGGCTTCTGCGCCGCCTTGACGAACTCGCGGGCGTTGTGGACGCGGCCGTAGGTGAGCTGCTGGTTGAACAGCAGGTCGACCGTCTCACGGCCGTAGGTCGAGCGACGGCGCGAGAGCGCGACCGTCTTGCCAGTGGTCGCATCGGTCGCGTAGCCGATCACCGGCCCGTGGACCGTGCGGTGGAAGGTGGCCGACGTCTTCGCGGCGCCGAACGAGATCGTCCCCGCAGCGACCTTCTCCATGCTGCGGCAGCGGCCCTTGAAGAGGTACTTCGTCTTCGACCCGCCGCAGAGCGTCTCGGCGTACGTGTCGATGATGTCGGCGCCGGCCGAGGTGAGCGTCCAGGCGAACGCCTTCCCGCGACCGATGAGCATGTAGCCGGGGTAGGGCGCCGTCGTCGCGCCGCGGACCGAGATGCCCGGGCTGCTCAGCTACATCTCGAGCGTCAGGCCGGGGTAGTTGTAGCCGATCTGCGGACCGCCGACGAAGACGGGCGTGCCGGTCGCCGAGCGCGACCCCGAGACGATCAGGATGTTGCTCGCGAGCTGGCGCGGACCCGTGGGATTCGGGTCCTGGAGCGCCCGCAGACCGGATGACCCGGGCAGCGTCACGGACGCGGAGCGGAAGCTGCCGGCGCGCAGCCGGACCATGCCCTTCGGGCTCGTGACGCTCACGGCGGTCTGCGCGGGGAAGGCCTTCGTCGTCGTGACGGAGGCCTCCGGGTCGTCCCGTGCCTGGAGGTCCTTGAAGGCGCCATCGCCGCGCGTCGCGCCGAGCGTGGTGCGCAGCTGGCTGAGGAAGAGCGCGTTCTGCGTCTCGTTCCCGCCGCCCTCACCGAGGAACTGCGCCTTGATCGCGTTGAGGGCGTAGATGTCGGTGCGCGTGAACTTCGCCACGCTCGGCGACGCCTCCTTCAGGCGCTTGTTGATGCCGGCGATGTACGTGTCGATGTCGCGCAGGAGCTGCTTGCCGCGTGCCCCCTGGGCCAGGATGTTCTTCGTCTGGAGCCTCGCGGCAGCGGCCACGATGCGCGCGTTCGGCGTATAGCTGTAGAGCCCGAGGACGAGCCGGATCGCGGAGACGCCGGGCATGTCGATCAGCGCGGCGCGGCCGTTGAAGCGCGCCTGCGTGAGCAGCAGCGCCTGGTCGGTCGCGACGACGTAGCCCGCGGCGAAGATCGCGCCGGCGTCGCTGCCGCTGAAGACGAACGGCACGCCGTAGGCGTCGCGCTTGATCCGCGCGCTGACCGTCTTCCCGCCGACGCGCCCGCTGACCGTCTGGCTGACGATGAACGACGGGTCGTTCTCCTGCAGGATCGCGGCGGACTTGAAGTAGCCGGTACCGTCGGTGCTCGGCACGAGCGCGGCGTCCGTGACGCTGCGAAAGAGCGGGGTCAGGCGGTCGTACATCTTCGCCTAGGTGTCCGCAGGGAGCATGCCCGGGACGCCGCCCCAGGAGACACCCGGCGCCCTGTTGCCGTGCGGGATGACGTTCAGGGTCGTCGCGGCGCCCGCGGTGGGGGCGGCCACGCCGAGCACGAGCGCGCTGAGCGCGAGGACACGTCGAAGCACGATCTTCCTCCTGATCACGGCCGCCGAGCGGCGGTCGAGCCGAACGTACTAGCGGGGCAGCGGCGGGGCGACCGCTGCGCGGGAGGGTGCCCTGATCGGCGAGGATGGGGCCCATGCACGCAGGCCTCTTCCTCTTTCCGACCGACGAATGCCCCGATCCCGCCGAGCTCGGGCGGATCGCGGAGGGCAACGGGTTCGAGTCGCTCTTCTTCCCGGAGCACACGCACATTCCGGCGAGCCGCGAGTCGCCGTGGCCGGGCGGCGCCGAGCTCCCGCGCGAGTACACGCGCTCGCACGACCTCTTCGTCGCCCTCACGGCGGCGGCGTGCGCGACGACGACGCTGCGCGTCGGCGCCGGTATCTGCCTCGTGCCGCAGCACGACCCGATCGTCACGGCCAAGACTGTCGCGACGCTCGACCACATCAGCGGTGGGCGTCTCATCTTCGGCGTCGGCGCCGGGTGGAATCGTGAGGAGGTCACCAACCACGGGGTCGAGCCGCGCGAGCGCTTCGCGGTGATGCGCGAGCGCGTCCAGGCGATGCAGGCGCTCTGGACCCAGGACGAGGCGTCCTTCCACGGAGATCACGTCGAGTTCGACCGCGTCTGGTCCTGGCCGAAGCCGCTCCAGCAGCCCTACCCCGAGCTGCTGCTCGGCGGGCACGGCCCGACGGTGATCGACCGCACGCTCGAGTACGCGGACGGCTGGATTCCGACCGCGACGAACGACGACGACGCGCTGCTCGAGCGCGTCGCGGAGCTGCGCGCGCGGGCCGCCGAGCAGGGGCGCCGCGCGAGCGTCACGATCCTCGCGGTCGGCACGCAGCCCGAGCGCCTGGAGCGTTACGCACAGGCGGAGATCGACCGGGTGCTCTTCTATCTCCCCACCGTCGATGACGCAGCGACCCGCGCCCGGGCCGAGAAGATCGCGGCCATCCGGCGCGACGTCCTCGGTTCCTGAGCGCAGCGTCTGGGCGTAGGCTCTGCACCATGGATACGGAGAGCGGCACCCCGGACGAGCGCAAGGCGGTGCGGCGCCGCCGCCAGGAGCTCACCCTGCGCCCGTATCAGGTGGAGCTGCTCAAGCTCCAGCGGCATCTCGAGCAGCAGGGCCGCCGCATGATCGTGCTCTTCGAGGGCCGCGACGCGGCCGGCAAGGGCGGGACGATCCGGCGCGTCACGCGCTACATGAACGAGAAGCACTACCGCGTCGTCGCGCTCGGCAAGCCGTCCGAGACGCAGCGCACGCAGTGGTACTTCCAGCGCTACGTCGAGCAGTTCCCGCACGGCGGCGAGATGGTCCTCTTCGACCGCTCCTGGTACAACCGCGCCGTCGTCGAGCCGATCTTCGGGTTCTGCACCGACGACGAGTACCAGGCGTTCATGCGCGGTGTGACCGGCTTTGAGAAGGACCTCGTGCGCCAGGGCACGATCCTCGTGAAGCTCTACTTCTCCGTCACCAAAGAGGAGCAGGCGCGCCGGTTCGACCGCCGCCGCTCCGACCCGCTGCGCGAGTGGAAGCTCAGCGAGATCGACGTCCAGGCGCAGGAGCACTGGGACGAGTTCACGGAGATGAAGTACCGGATGCTCAAGCGCACGAGCACGAACGACGCCCCGTGGACGATTGTGCGCTCCGAGGACAAGCATCTCGCGCGCCTCGAGGCGATGAAGGTCATCCTCAACGCGGTCGACTACGTGGGTCGCGACCCCGCGGTGAACTTCGTGCCGGACCCGGAGATCGTCGTCCCCGGCGGCCACGAGCTGGCGATCATGGAGGCCGAGCGCATCCGCGACGGCCGCTTCACCGGCTGACGCTCGGTCAGGACCCCGCGAGCGCGCCGCCGTAGACCTGCCAGGCGAGCGCGCTCTTCGCCACGAGGCTCAAGATCAGATAGACGCGCTCCGCGAACACGGGGTCGGCCCAGCGGCCGCGCCCGCGGTACTGGAGCCACATGTTGATCGCGAACGTGTTGAAGAGCACGAAGAGCGTGACGAAGATGGCGAAGACGAACCCAGGGACCCCGTCGCCCTCGGTCGTCGAGACGATCAGCTGGATCCCGATCGCGATCCACGGCACGGCCCCGGCGATGCAGCCGAAGATGAACGGCCGCCAGTCCACTGCCTCGCGCCCCACGTTCACGCGCTCCATGACGAGACCGAAGAGGATCATCGACGCGTTGACGCCGAAGAGGGCGACGAGCGCAACGAGCTCCGTCATCCCCGAGAGCATCGCGATCAGCACGACCATCAGCGAGGCGCTGATCGAGTACTCCCACCACCGAGCGGGGTTCATCCCACGCGCGACGTTCGCCTCGTACCACGGCCGCAGCGGCCGCACCGCGGTCCCGAGGTGATCGACCGCCGCGAGCAGCAGGAATGCAGCGATGGCGAGATCGATTCGCAGATCGAAGAGGTCCTTCGGTCCGCCGTAGCTGCCCTCGCCGGGCGGGCCGAGCATGTAGCTCGCCGTCACCGGGAGGGTCGCGGCGCCCGCGATGACGAGTAGGACGATCGCCTGGACGAGGTGCAGGCCGCCGACGCCGACATTCCAGCGCCACAGCCGGCGAGCGACAGCAGGGTCGAGTGCGGGCATGGCTGCGATCTTCGCGCACGGCCCGGCGCACCGCCCGGGCAGCGGTTGTACGCTCCCGCGAGCAATCCCACCTTCTGAGGAGTGTCCGTGTCCCGTCTGACCCGTCTCATCCCCGTTGCGGCGCTCGCGCTGCTCGTGGCAGCCCCCGCCGCGCACGCCGGTGGCAAGGCGCCGATCCGCCTCGCCGTCGAGGCGCCGATCTCCGGCCCGCAGTCCTCGAACGGCGTGGACATGCTCCGCGGCGTCCAGCTCGCCGTGCGCCAGGTCAACGCCAAGGGCGGCGTGCTCGGGCGCAAGGTCGTGCTCATCAAGGGTGACGACAAGGGCGACAGCGCGAACGCGGTCTCCGTGGCGGACGACGTCGTCGCCGAGGGCCCCGACGCCATCATCGGGCCGTACAACTCCTCGGTCGGCCTGCTCAACCTGCCGCTGTATCGCAAGGCCCGCGTGACCCCGCTGTGGATGACGTCGAACGACGACACCCAGGGCGCCGGCATCACGCTCCAGCCAATGAACAGCCAGGTCGCCCCCGTCGAGGCCTCGTACCTGCTCGGCAAGGGCTACGACAAGGTGACGATGCTCGTCGACACGAGCGCCAACGGCGCCTACACGAAGGGCATCGCCGAGCAACTGCGCTCGCTCCTTGAGGCCAAGGGTGTGACGGTCAACTGGGTGCAGATCGTCGAGATGGCCGACGCCGCCGACGGCTACTACGCGACGAAGGTCGCAGAGGCACTCGCGAACTCCGCGGACGTCATCTACTCGAGCACGTACTTCCCCGAGGGCGTCGAGATCGCCAAGGCGATCGTCGCCAGCGGTTCTGCAACGCCGTGCCACATGAGCCTCGGCAACATCGACGCCGGCTTCATCAGCGGCGCGGGCATCTCGACGAGCCAGCGCTGCACGTTCACCGGTGTGCCGGAGGCGACGCGCCTGCCGAGCGCGAGGCGCTTCGTCAAGGCCTACCGCAAGGCGTTCAAGACGGCGCCGGGCGTCTGGGGCGTCTTCACCTACGACTCCGCGAACGTCCTCTTCCGCGCGATCCGCAGGGCGCACAGCACGAACTACACGAAGGTCCTCAGGCAGCTGCGCCGGACGAAGAACGTCCCCGGCCAGACGGGCAAGATCACGATCAGCCCGAAGACCGGCTACCGCAAGACCCTCCCGTTCCTCGGCGTGCTGCAGGTCAGCTCGGCCGGGAACTTCGTCTTCGCGACGGCGCCCTAGGGCGCGGCTCCTGCATGGCGCACCGCCGCCGTCCCGCTGGGCCCTTTGGCCTTGCGGGCGGCGGCGCCGCCGTGCTCAGCCGCTCAGCGCGTCGCGCCAGGCGACGAGCTCGCGCAGCTCCGCGAGGTCGTAGCCGTCAGGCCCACCGCCGATGCCGAGGATCAGCTGGTGGACGCCGGCTGCATGGAGGCCATCGGCATGGTCGAGCAGACGGTCGGTCGTTGAGGCGACACCCCAGGTGTGCTCGATCTCAGCCGGGTCGCGCCCGACCCGCTCGCAGTGCTCAGCGAGCAGCGCCGCCTTCGCGCGGTAGGTGTCCGCGTCGCCGAAGCTGTGCCACATCTGCGCATGCTCGGCGACGAGCCGCAGCGTCACCTTCGGGCCGCTGCCGCCGATGAGGATCGGCATCGGACCGATCGGGCCCGGGTTGAGGCGGTCAAGGCGCGTGCGGATCCGCGGCAGGTCGCGCGCGAGCGCGCGCAGCCGGTCCGGGGCCGTGCCGAACGCATACCCGTACTCGTCGTAGTCGCGCTCGAACCAGCCCGCGCCGATCCCGAGGATCGTGCGGCCGCTGGAGACGTGGTCGATCGTCCGGTGCGCATCGGCGAGCAACTCCGGGTTGCGGTACGAGTTGCAGACGACGAGCGCGCCGATCTGCGCGCGGCTCGTCGCAGCGGCGAGCGCCGTGAGTGTCGTCAGGCACTCGAAGTGCTCGCCGTCCGGCGGCCCGTACAGCGGGAAGAAGTGGTCCCAGGTGAAGATCGTGTCGACGCCGAGCTCCTCGGCTTCGACCCAGGCGTCGCGCATCTGCGCGAACGTCGTGTGCTGGGGCTGGATCTGGACTCCGACGCGCATGGCCATGTGCTGAAGCCTACGCCGCGTACATTCCCCGCATGGCGCAGCGCGTAGCACTGATCACCGGAGGGTCCCGCGGGATCGGACTTGAGATCGCGAGGGTCCTCGCTGACGAGGGGTACGCGCTGACGCTCACGGCGCGGCGCGCCGAGGCGCTCGAGGAGGCCGCGGCGGCGCTGCGCGCCGGCGGGGCTCAGGTCCACACGGTCACCGGCGACCTCGTCGAGGAGGCCGCGATCGTCGAGATCGTGAGCAGCCACCGCGAGCGCTATGGCCGCCTCGATGTGCTCGTGAACAACGCGGGCCTCGGTGCCGGAGCGCCCGCGACCGAGCACCGCACGAAGCTGCTCGACCTCCAGCTCGCGGTGAACCTGCGCGCGCCGATCCTCCTCTATCGCGAGTGCCTCCCGCTCCTGCTCGAAGCCGGCGCCGAGCATCGCGGTGCGCGTGTGATCAACATGTCGTCGATCGCCGGTCGGGCCGGTCAGCCGTGGATCTCCGTGTACTCGGCGGCGAAGGCCGGGCTTGTCGCGTACACCGAGGCGATGAACAAGGAGTTCAGTACGCAGGGCGTCATCTCGCATGCGCTCTGCCCCTTCTGGGTCGACACCGACATGACGGAGTTCCTGCGCGACACGGTCGCCCAGGAGGACATGCTGCGGCCCGAGGACATGGCCGCGACCGTGCGCTGGCTGCTGCATCTTTCGCAGGGGACCGTCGTCCCCGAGATCGTCTTCATGCGCGCCGGGGACGAGCTCGGACCGCGGTAGGGTTTCCCGCCATGAGCCTCACCACCGCCACGAGCGCCAAGGGCGCCGAGAACAGCTTCGAGTTCCTGCGCATCGAGCAGGACGGCCCGATCGCGACGGTCTCGATGACGCGTGCGCCGGTGAACGCCGTCAACCAGAAGATGTACGGCGAGATCCGTGACTGCTTCACCTGGGCGGACGAGCTCATGCCCGGCGCGCGCGTGGTCATCTTCCGCGGGGAGGGCAAGCACTTCTGCGCGGGCAACGACCTCGACGAGTTCGGCACGATGACGCTGCAGAACTCACCGGCGCGCATGAAGCTCGTGCGTGAGGCGTTCTCCTCGGTCTACGACTGCCCGATCCCGACGATCGCCGCGGTCCAGGGCGTCGCGGCCGGCACCGGCGTCTCACTCTGCTCGCTCTGCGACGTGATCATCTGCGGCGAGAGCGCGCGGCTCGTCACGCCCGAGGTGAGCATCGGCGTGATGGGCGCCGCCCGCCACCTCGCGCGCGTCGTGCCGGAGCACATCATGCGCCGCATGTACTACACGGCCGAGCCGGTGCCGGCCGCCGACCTCGTCCAGTTCGGCGGGATCGACTCGGTCGTCCCTGACGCGGAGCTCCTCGACACCGCCCGCGCGCTCGCCGCGCGGATGGCCGTGCACAGCGGGGCCGCGCTGCGCCAGGCGAAGGAGGTCCTCAACCAGGTGGAGTTCCTCGACGTCAAGACCGGCTACGAGATCGAGCAGCGGGCGACCGCGCGCCTCTCCGGGCACCCGGACTCACTCGAGGGCCGCGCCGCTGTACTCGAGAAGCGCGCGCCGAAGTTCGCCGACGCGTAGCGCCTCCCCGCGCCCGCGGCTCCGCCGCTGCATCTCCTTTATGGTCAACGTCAACATTCCGTTGGCTCACATGAAGGAGAGAGAGATGAGCTCGAAGTCCTATGACATCGTCGTGGTGGGTGCCGGTGCTTCCGGCCTCGCAGCCGCGATCACCGCAGGGCGCGCCGGCGCGTCCGTCGTCGTCCTGGAGGCCGCAGCTGCCCCGGGCGGCACGACGCTCAAGTCATCCGGTGGCTACTGGGTGCCGCGCAACAAGGTGATGCTCGAGCGTGGGCTCATCGACGACCGCGACCGCGCCCTCGCGCACATGGCGAAGCTCAGCTACCCGCAGCACTACGACCGCGGTGCCGAGCGCCACGGCGTCGGCCAGGCCGAGTGGGATCTCATGACGTTCTTCTACGACAACGCCGCCGAGGTGCTCGAGCTCTTCCACGAGAACGGCGACCTGCACAGCCAGTTCATGGAGTGCTTCCAGGGCGGCGATCAGGGGCTGCCGCCGTGGTTCGTCACCGAGGAGGACGGCGAGGTCTACGGCCGCCTGCTCGCGCCCGTCCCGACGGATGTTGCGGCCGCCGGGGCCTCCGACCACATCGTCGCCTTCACCTCGCGTGAGGGTGTCGACACCGACCTCGAGTCCGACGTCGCCGAGGCCGGCCCGAACCTCGACTCCGCCGCGATGCAGGGCCAGGGCCAGATCAGCGGCGACGGCGGCGACCTCGTGCGCATGCTGCTCGCATCCGCGCGACGCCATGGCGCTGAGCTCCTCACCGAGCACCGCGTCGTCGACATCACGACCGATGCCGCTGGCGAGATCTCCGGCGTCATCGTGGACACGCCCGACGGCCAGATCACGATCGATGCCAAGCGCAGCGTGATCTTCGCCAGCGGCGGCTTCGAGCACAACGCCGATCTGCGCGAGCGCTTTCTGCGCGGGCCGATCGTCGGCACGTGCGGCGTGGCGACGAACCGCGGCGACTTCATCGCCATCGGCGAGAAGCTCGGCGCCGACCTCCACAACACGGAGGAGGCCTGGTGGACCGAGCTCCCGCTCGAGCCGTGCCTGGAGAGCTTTGAGCAGGGGACGCTCATGGGCTTCGCCTACGGCGACTCGATGCTCATGGTCAACGCCGAGGGCAATCGCGTCACGAACGAGAAGCTCTTCTACAACGAGCGCGGCAAGGCGCACTTCGTGCGCGATGCGGACGGCAGCCTGCCGAACTACCTCCTCTTCATGATCTGGGATGAGGACGTCGCGCAGGACGACATCCTCTGGCCGTCGCGCTGGCCCGTTCCGGAGCCCGGCGTCGACGCGCCCGAGGTCATCAAGGGCGACACGCTCGAGGAGCTCGGGGACGCGATCCGCGCACGGCTCGACAAGCTCGCCCCGCACACCGGTGGGTTCCAGCTGAAGGACGGCTTCACCGACCAGCTCCCGAAGACCGTTGAGCGCTTCAGCGGGTTCGCCCGTGCCGGCAAGGACGAGGACTTCGGCCGCGGCGCGACGGTCACCGACGTCTACTGGACGCCGCCGACGCGTGAGAACCCGATGCCGAACGTCACGATGCACCCGCTGCGCGAGGAGGGTCCGTACTACGCGGTCATCCTCGGCGCATCGTGCCTGGGCACGAAGGGCGGTCCGCGGATCAACACGGACAGCCAGGTCGTGCGCAAGGACGGCAGGCCCATCCCGCGCCTCTACGGCGCGGGCAACTGCATCGGCTCCCCGGCCGGCGCGGCCTACTGGGGCGGCGGCAGCACGCTCGGCCCGGCGATCGTCAACGGCCACTTTGCGGGTATGCACGCCGCGAAGGAGCCGGCGCGCGAGCCCGTAACCGCCTGATCACTCCTGAGGAGAACGCATGTCTGAGACACACGGGGTGGCCGCCGAGGTCATCGAGAAGGACTTCCTGATCGTCGGTACCGGCGGCGGCGGTCTGCTGGCCGCGATGAAGGCGAAGGAGGCGGGCCTCGATGCGCTCGTCGTCGAGAAGACCGAGTACATCGGCGGCTCGACCGCGATGTCCGGCGGCGTCGTCTGGGCGCCGGCGAACGAGTACCTGCTCGCCGAGGGCTACCACGACACGCTCGAGCGTGGCCTCGCCTACCTGGACGCCGTCGTCGGCGATGCCGGCCCGGCGACCACGCGCGAGCGCAAGGTCGCGTACCTCGAGGGCAACCTGCGGATGCTTGACTTCCTCAAGTCGCAGGGCGTCCGGCTGCGCTACTCGGCGTCGCCTGACGACTACCCGGACGCACCGTTCGGCATGGTCCAGGGCCGCGCGCTCGAGGCGACGATCATCCACAAGGACGAGATCGGCGCGTGGGAGCCGTACCTGCGCCCGTCGCCGCTCGCGATGCCGATCGCCCTGCAGACGGACGACTCGGCGACCGCTGTGCTGGCCTTCCGCAACCCGAAGAACTTCGCCCGCATGGTGAAGCTCATCGGCCGCGACGTGAAGGCCAAGGCGCGCAAGCGCAAGCTCCTCACACTCGGCCAGGCCCTCGTCGGCCAGATCCTCATCGTCATGCAGCAGCGCGGCATCGATGTGTGGCGCGAGACGCCGATGCGCGACCTGCTCATCGAGGATGGGCGCGTCGTCGGTGCCGTCGTCGAGCGCGACGGGCGCCGGATCGAGGTCCGCACGCGCCACGGCGTCCTCCTGGCAGCGGGCGGGTTCGCTCGCAACAAGGAGCTGCGCGAGGAGTACCAGCCCGATCCGATCGACGGCGGCTGGACCGTCGCGAACCCCGGCGACGAGGGCGACGCGCTGCGCGCCGGCCTCGGCATCGGGGCCGCGACGTCGAACCTCGACGAGGCGATCTGGCTCCCCGCCCCGCTGCTCGACGGCACCCCCATGCTCGGGATCTGGGAGCGCTCGCTCCCGCACTCGATTATCGTCGACGGCGACGGCCAGCGGTACATGAACGAGTCGGGCCCCTACATGGAGGCCGGGCAGCACATGCTCCGCCGCAACCTGGAAACCGGCAAGGCGCTGCCGAGCTGGCTCATCTTCGACAGCCGCCACCGCAAGCGCTACCCGTTCGTCACCGCGCCGCCGGCGCAGACGCCGAAGGCGTGGCTGGAGAGCGGCTTCCTCAAGAAGGCCGACACGCTTGAGGAGCTCGCCGCGATGTGCGGGATCGACGCCACGGGCCTGCGTGCCACGGTCGAGCGGTTCAACGGCTTCGCCCGCAACGGCAAGGACGAGGACTTCCATCGCGGGGAGACGCGGTACGACCGCTACTTCGGCGATCCGAACAACAAGGGCAGCAACAACCTCGGCACGATCGAGAAGGGCCCGTTCTACGCCGTCGGGCAGATCGTCACGGACGTGAGCACCGTCGGCGGCCTCGTCACCGATACCCGGGCCCGCGTCCTGCGCGAGGACGGCTCGATCATCGAAGGGCTCTATGCGAGCGGCTGTTCGGCCGCGTCGGTGCACGGGCGCATCTACCCGGCGCCGGGTGCCTCGATCTCGCACTCGATGACGTTCGGCTACATCGCCGCCGAGGACGTCATCGAGCGCCGCGGCGCCGCCGCCTGAGCGCTCAGCGGATGATCAGGCGCTCGGAGGCGTAGAGCGCGAACGACCCGCCGGCATCGACGGTCGGCGGGTGCACGAGGCGGGCCCAGGCGTCCGGGTCGGCCGCGGCACCGGCGGCAAGCGCCTCGGTGCTCTCCCACCACAGTTCGCGCACACCGTCGAACGGCGGCAGCGAGGACTCCTCGACCTCCGGGTTCGGGTGGTCGAACGGGGAGGCGACGCGCGGGCAGACGACGTGGCGCGTGGCACCGACGGCCCTGCCGAGCTCGGCGTCGTCCGGGGTGATCCACGCGGCGAAGAAGTCCTCTTGCGTGAGTGCTGGGTCACGCCGCGTGAAGAGGAGCGCCTTGACGCCCGTGCAGGGCGAGAGCTCCGGCCCGTCGATGTGCTGCTCGCGCGTGATCACGTGGTAGCGCTCGCGGTGCGTATCCATGAAGTTGCGCTCGTCCTCCATCAGCGCGGTCAGCGCGGGGAGCTCGAACATCGCCGTGATCTCCTCCGGGCCGTCGTACCAGGTCTCCGAGGAGCCGTCGGCCCAGCACGCGCCGAGCGGGGCGCCGAGCGCCGCGGGCGCGTCCTCGCGGCGGTGGCTCTGGATGTAGTGCTTGATCTGCGGCAGGCCCTTGGCGATCTCCGCGTGGCGCGTGTGCCAGTGCGTGGAGAAGTGCTCGAGGGTCGTCCCGTCGATGCGGGTGAACGGGTCGAAGAGCTTGATCTGGGCCATGCCGCGACGCTATCCCCGAGGGCCCCGCGGATGCAATAGCGTTCGCCGCATGGACGTGAAGCCGAAGCAGATCTACATCACGAAGCGCGGTGCGGCGTACTCCTGTGAGGAGTGGACCGAGCGCTGGCGCCAGCACGGGCGCTTCGCCCGCAATCTCGAGCTGTTCGCCCAGATCGAGCACTACCGCCAGTGCCGCGTGCTGCCGCGCTCGGTCATCGAGCCGACCGGCTTCGCCGAGGTCGCCCAGCAGGACGAGTACGACGGCGTGGGCATGGTGTGGTTCCGCGGCGAGGACGCCTTGCCTGCCGCGCTCGAGGATCCGCGCATCCAGGAGCTGATGGACGACGAGCTCGACGTGTTCGAAGGGCCGATCGCCGACCGCACGCTCTTCTGCCGCGAGCTCGTCGGGCGCGACACCGGCGCGACGACCGTGAAGATCGTGGCGGCCATCCGTCACAAGGAAGGCACCACGCGGGCCGACTTCCGGCACCACTGGGAGCACGTCCACAAGGACATCTTCCTCGGCATCCCCGAGGCCGACCGTCTCGTCACGAAGTACGTCCAGAACCACGCGCTCGACGGGTACGAGAACGAGATGGACGCCCAGTGGGACGGGATAGTGGAGATCGGTTTCGCCCGCATCGAGGACATCGCGACGGTCTTCGGATCGCCGGAGTACATGAGCCGCGTGCGACCGGACGAGGAGTCGTTCCTCGACATGGAGCACATGCTCGTCGTCCTCACCGACGACGTGCTCCTCTACCACGACGGGCTCGGCAAGAAGCACCACGCGACGCCGCTCGGCTAGCGCGGCGCCGCGAGGGCGGGGGACCGTCCTAGAGCTTGTCCGGGGGCGGTGGCAGCACGCTGTGCTTTGCGGTGCGCGTGTTGCCGCCATCGACGACGATCGTCTGGCCGCTGATGTGGCCGGCGAGCTCGTCCGCGAGCATCGCGGCGGTATGGGCGATGTCCATCGGCACGCCGATCCGGCCGGTCGGCTGGTGCGGGATGAAGGGCGCGCGCGCCTCCGCGGTGCCGGTCATCGGGGCGGTGAGAGGTGTCTCGACGAGGCCCGGCTCGATGAGGTTCACGGTGATCCCCGCAGGCCCGTACTCGGGGACGAGGGCCGCCATCAGGCCCTTCAGGGCGCCCTTGCTCATGCAGTAGAGCGAGGCCATCGCGACGCCGTGTGAGGCGCCCGACGTGCCCATGAGGACGAAGCGCCCGGCGTCGCTCTTCGTCATCGCAGGCAGTGCCGCCTGGGCGAGCAGGTAGGTGCCGCGCACGTTGATCCGCATCGCGGTGTCGAACTCGTCGAGTGTCACGGCGGGCAGCGGACCGAAGAAGAAGGTCCCGGCGTTGGCGACGACGATGTCGATCACGCCGTACTGCGCCTCGGCCGCCGCCACGAGCGCCTTCGCGCCTTCAGGGTCGGAGAGGTCGTGCGCGACGAAGATCGCCTCGCCACCGTGCGCGCGGATGCGGTCCACGACCGCCTGGCCGCGCTCAGCGTCCCGGCCCGCGACGACGACCTTGGCGCCGAGTGCGGCGAAGTGCTCCGCGGTGGCCTCGCCGATACCGGAGGTCGCCCCCGTCACGATCGCCGTGCGTCCCGTCATCCCCATATCGCAGCTCCTTGCGTGTGGCCCGCGCCCGCCGGGCGGCGGGACGCGGACACGCTACCGGGCGGGTGGCTACTGGTGCCCGAGCACCGGATGCGGCTTGTACGGCTCCTCAAGGCGGGCCATCTCCTCCTCGGAGAGGTCGGTCTGTTCGGCGGCGATCGCGTCCTCGAGGTGAGAGAGCTTCGTCGCGCCGACGATCGGCGCCGTGACGGCGGGGCGGTGGAGCAGCCACGCGAGCCCGACCTGCGCCTGCGGCAGTCCACGCGCGCCCGCGACCTCGGCGAGCCGGTCGATCACGTCGAAGTCCTCCGCGGCGCCGTAGAGGACGTCCTGGAAGGCGTCGGTCTCCGAGCGGGTCGTGCGGCGCTCGCCCTCGCGGGTGCGCGTCCCGGCGAGCCAGCCGCGCGCCAGCGGGCTCCACGGGATCACGCCGATGCCCTGGTCGATGCACATCGGGAGCATCTCGCGCTCCTCCTCGCGGTAGAGGAGGTTGTAGTGGTTCTGCATCGAGATGAACCGCGCCCAGCCGCGCTCCTTCGCGACCTGCTGCGCCTTCATGAACTGCCAGGCAAACATGCTGCTCGCGCCGATGTAGCGGGCCTTGCCGGCGCGGACGATGTCGTTCAGCGCCTCCATTGTCTCCTCGATCGGCGTGCCGTAGCTCCAGCGATGGATCTGGTAGAGGTCGACGTAGTCCATGCCGAGGCGCGTGAGCGACGCGTCGATCGCCGACATGATGTGTTTGCGCGACAGGCCCCCGCCATTCGGGCCGGGCGTCATCGGCATGTAGACCTTCGTCGCGACGACCATCTCGTCGCGGCTGAGGAACTTCGGCAGCAGACGTCCCGTGGCGACCTCGCTCGTTCCCTGCGAGTAGGCGTTCGCGGTGTCGAAGAACGTGATGCCCGCTTCGACGGCGCGCTTGATGATCGGCTCGGCGGCCTCCTCGTCCAGCACCCACGGACGGTCGGAGTCGTTGCCGTAACTCATCATCCCGAGACACAGGCGCGAGACGCGCAGCCCGGTGTTGCCCAGCCTGACCTGCTTCACGGCATGTCCTCCGTCATGGGGTGCGCGGGAGGCTATCGCGGCGGGCGCAGCCCCCGTGTGCGCCGCCGGTAGGGTCCCCGGCCCACCAGCGACCAAAGGAAGCCATGAGCGTTCTCATCACCGTCGAGATCCCCGTCGACGCCGCAAAGATCGACGGGGCCCAGCAGCTGTTCCAGGAGATCCTGCCCGACACCCGCGCCTTCGAGGGCTGCGAGAGCGTCAGTGTGCACGCGAACCGCGAGCGCGGCGTCCTGCTCCTGCTCGAGCGCTGGACCTCGCCGGAGGCCCACAAGGCCTACATGCAGTGGCGCATGGCGCGCCCCGAGGACGCAGCCCGTCTCGGCGAGCTCATGGCCGGCGCCACGCCGAAGCTCACCGTCTTCGAGGACCTCGCCTAGCGGCGAGTCGTCACGCCTGCTCGGGCTCAGGCTCGGGCGGGCGGAAGGACGTGAACGCGACGAGGATCGCGGCGAGTGCGACGAGCACGACCGAGATCAGGAACGATCGCGCGTAGCCTGCCGCGAGGTCCCCGCCCTGGTTCGCGCTCACCGACGCCGCGATCGTCGCGAGCACCGCGATCCCGACCGCAGCGCCGATCTGCTGCGCGGTCGGAACGAGGCCGCCGACGAGGCCCCGCTCGCGCGGCGTGGCCCCGGCGGTGACGGCGGCGGTGAGGGTCGGCACGATGAGTCCGGCGCCGCCGCCCGTCAGGAAGAGCGCGGGCAGGACACCGCTCGCATAGGCGGAGTCCGCGGAGAGCTGGGCGAGCCAGAGCTGACCGGCGCCGAGGATGAAGAGGCCGAGCAGCAGCACGGGCTTCATCCCGAAGCGGGCGATCAGGCGCCGCGAGAGGAAGAGCGAGCAGAAGACCATCGCGACCGGTCCGGGGATGAACTTCAGCGAGGTCTCCGTCCCGCTGAAGTCGAGGATCTTGCGCAGGGCGAGCGACACGGTGTAGATGTACGAGCCGGTCACGGCGCCGACGACGAGCATCGCGAGCACCGAGGTGCGGCGGATCGGCGCGACGAGGAACGGGAAGGGGACCACCGGCTCGCGGGCGCGCAGCTCGATCGCGATGAAGGCGGCGAGCAGCACCGCGAAGATCGCGAGCGACCCCACGGTGACGGGGTGGCCGAAGCCGCGCTCCTCGCCGCTGCTCATCGCGAAGATGAGCGCCGCGAGGCTGATCGTGATGCTCGCCGTGCCCGGGATGTCGAGGCTGCGCACCTGCTCCGGACGCATCTCCGGCAGGACCGCCCGCGCGAGCGGCACGAGCGCCGCGATGATCGGGATGTTGACGATGAAGATCGAGCGCCAGCCGAACCAGTCGGACATGAGTCCGCCGAGGACGACGCCCGACATCGCGCCGCCGGCGGTCGCGGCGGCCCAGATTCCGATGGCGCGCACCTGCGCGGCGCCCTGGGAGTAGACGCCGGTGAGCATCGCGAGCACCATCGGCGCGACGAGTGCGGCGCCGACGCCCTGGACGAGGCGCCCGCCGACGAGCATCGCCGGCGACTGCGCGACGGCGCACACGGCTGATGCGGCGCCGAAGACGAGCAGCCCGAAGAGCAGTAGGCGTCGCCTCCCGGTGCGGTCGCCGAGGCGCCCACCGAGCAGCAGCAGCGAGCCGAACGTCAGCGCGTAGCCCGTCACGACCCACTGCAGGCCGACATCCGAGAAGCCGACGTCCGTCTGGATCGGCTTCAGCGCGACGTTCACGATCGCGTAGTCGAGCTGGAGCATGAACTGCGCGATGCAGAGGACCGCGAGCGGGGTCACGAGCCGCCGGATGCCGTGGAGGGTCGGGGCGGCGGTGTCGGTCACGGCCTCCAAGCTAGTGCGGCGCGGACTCGGGCGGGCGGAACGACGTGACCGCGACGAGGAGTGCCAGGGCCGCGAGGACGAACACCGACACGAGGAAGCCGCGGCCGTACCCGGTGGCGAGGTCGCCGCCGTGGCTCGCGCTGACCGACGCCGCGATCGTCGCGAGCACGGCGACGCCGATCGCGCCGCCGACCTGCTGGGAGGTCGGAACGAGGCCGCCGACGAGACCGCGCTCGCGCGGGGTCGCTCCGGCCGCGACCCCGGCGGCGACCGCGGGGACGACGAGCCCCGAGGAGCACCCGGTGAGGATGAGCGCGGGGAGCACGGCGGTCCAGTACGACGAGTCGCTCGCAATCGCACTGAGCCAGAGCTGGCCGACGCCGAGCATGACGATCCCCGCGAGCAGGACGGTCTTCAGGCCGAACCGCGCAATCAGGTGGCGCGTGATGAAGAGCGAGAAGATGAACGTGCCGACCGGACCGGGAATGAAGGCGATCGACGTCGTCGAGCCGCTCATCTCGAGCACGCCGCGCAGGAAGAGCGCGACGAAGTACACGTAGGCGACCGTCACGCCGCTGACGAGCAGCAACACGAGCGCCGAGGTGCGGCGCACCGGCGCGGCGAGGAAGGCGAGCGGCACCGCTGGGTCGCTCGCGCGGCGCTCGACGGCGAAGAACGCCGCCGCGAAGAGCACCGCCGCCGCGAGTGCGGCGATCGTGATCGCCGACCCGAAGCCGCGCTCCTCACCGCTGCTCATCCCGAAGATGAGCGCCGCGAGCGCGAGCGTGATGCATGCGGTTCCGGGGATGTCGAGGCCGCGCGCGTGCTCCGGGCGCGACTCGGGCAGCACGCGGCGCGCGAGTGGGAGGAGCAGCAGGATGATCGGCACGTTGACGAGGAACGCGGCGCGCCACCCGAAGGCGTCGGTCAGCAGCCCGCCGAGGACGATTCCGGACATCGCGCCGCCGGCCATCGACGCGGTCCAGATGCCGAGCGCGCGGGCCTGCGCGGCGCCGTCGGTATAGACGCCGGTGAGGATCGCGAGCACCATCGGCGCCACCAGCGCCGCGCCGACGCCCTGCACGATGCGCGCCGCGACGAGCGGCGCGGGCGACCCGGCGAGCGCACACACGGCCGACGCGACGCCGAAGATGCCGAGGCCGATGAGGAAGAGCCGTCGCCGGCCGATGTGGTCGCCGAGGCGGCCGCCGAAGATGAGCAGCGAACCGAAGGTCAGCCCGTAGCCCGTCACGACCCATTGCAGGCCGCCGGCCGAGAAGCCGAGGTCCGACTGGATCGGCTCGAGTGCGACGTTCACGATGGTGAAGTCGAGCTGGATCATGAACTGCGCGATGCAGAGGATCACGAGCGGCGTCATCAGCCGGTTGAGGCCTGCGGGAGCTTGGGCGGCGAGGTTGGTCACGGGCGCGGGAATCTACGCGCTGCGTCAGATCCAGGGCCCGCCCAGCGACCTCATGGTGTGAGTGTTCCTCGTTTGTGTCTCAATCACATCGCCGACTACGACTGGCTGATCGCGCTCGAGTTCGGCCGCGTCGATGACGGCCAGCCGTCAGAGCACTGGCGCGGCGTCAGCGAGACACTCGGCCTCATTCCGCGACGCTCTCGGCTGGGAGCTGCGCAAGCTCGTCGCACTGTCTCGCACCCGCTGGGCGCTCGCCTGCTGCGTCATCGTTCCGGTGATCGCCGTCGTCGCGGTCAAGGGCCAGCAGCGGCCGCCGAAGGACAGCCTCTTCGGCCGGCACATCCACGACAGCGGCTACGCGGTCCCGCTCCTCATCCTCGGCTTTGCCGCGCAGTGGGCGTTCCCGCTGCTCACGGCGCTGGTCGCCGGCGACATCTTCGCCAGCGAGGACCACCTCGGGACCTGGAAGACGGTGCTCACCCGCTCGGTCAGCCGCGCGCAGCTCTTCTGGGCGAAGACGCTGACCGCGGTGCTCTTCGCCGTCACCGTGACCGCCCTCATCGCCGCGGTGACGATCGGCGCGAGCGTCCTCTTCGTCGGCCGCCAGGACCTTCGCGGCCTCTCAGGGCAGATCATCCCATCCGGGACCGCACTGCGGCTCGTGATCGCGAGCTGGGGAACGGCGCTGGCCCCGATGCTCGGGTTCATGACGATCACCGACACGAAGGGGAACGACGTCCCCAACCCGGTCTTCGAGTTCGACGTGTGCTTCGACCCGCACAGCTCGAACACGCCGACCGGCGTCGTGATCCCGCCGCCCGCTGCTCCCCCGGCGGCGAAGTAGCGCACCGCCGCAGAAACGACGAAAGTCCCTTGGGCAAGGGGCTTTCGGGAGTGCGCCCGAGAGGATTCGAACCTCTGACCTTCGGTTCCGTAGACCGACGCTCTATCCAGCTGAGCTACGGGCGCAGCGAGGCGCAGTCTAGCCGGGCCGGACCATCGTCGCCGCGCGACCCTCGGCCTTCAGGCGAGGGTCATCTCGAGGAACGCGCGCGCGGCCGGTGAGTGGTGGCGGTCGCTGCGCTGCGCGAGCGACACCTGATGGACGAGCTGGTTCTCGTTCAGCGGCACGATCGCGACGAGCGGCCCGGGGCGCTCGGCGTCGGAGCGGGGGAGGATGGCGATCCCCAGGCCCTCGGCGACGAGCGAGCGGATGCGCGTCACATCGTTCGTCTCGAAGAGCAGCCGCGGCGTGAAGCCGGCCTGCGTGGCGACCTGGTTGAGGCGCCGGCGGATCGTCGCTCCCATGCGGAAGCCGACGAAGCGCTCGTCGCGCAGCGCCGCGACCTTGAGCTCGCGCCTCTGCGCCAGCGGATGGTCGGGCGGCAGGATCGCGACGAGGGGCTCCTCGGCGACGACCTGCATCTCGACCCCGGGCGGCGGGTCGATCCCGGCGAGGGTGAAGAACGCCCCGGCGGTCGTGACGAAGGCGAGGTCGACCTCGTCGGCGCTGAGTGCGTCGAGCAGCTCGAGGCTCAGGCCCTCGCGCACGGTCAGCTCGACACCGGGATACCGGTGGTGGAAGCGCGCGAGCAGCCCGGAGAGGTCGACGGAACCGATCGTCTGGGTCGCGCCGATCGTGAGGCGCCCCGACTGGATGCCGACGAGGTCGGCGAGCTCGGCGCGCGCCGTCTCGATCTCCGCGATCGCGCGGCGGGCGTGCTCGACGAGCACCGTCCCGGCCTGCGTCATCGAGGCGCGGCGGGTCGTGCGATCGACAAGCGCGATGCCCAGCTCGGCCTCCAGGCGCTGGATCTGCTGGGAGAGCGACGGCTGCGATACATGGGAGCGCGCGGCGGCCCCGGTGAACGTCCCGTCCTCAGCGAGGGCGACGAGGTATCCGAGCTGCCGAAGGTCCATAGTCGTTGACTATAGATGGCAGAGGAACTATGTACTTGCGTGATTCTGAACGGTGCGTCATCTTTCTAACCCTCCTCCCTGTGACGCCCCGCAGTCCCGGCACCAGACCCCGCCGGGACTCCGGGGCGTCACTCTTTTCCGGGGTCGGATCCTCATAGGGAACGCCTATGAATCTCAGCGCACTTATGTATTGGACCAATGGTGCGTTCTGCGCAACCATGATCTTCTCTCCTCCCGTGGCGCCCCGCTGAATTGGCCTCATATCCGCCGATTTGCCGGGGCGCCACCTCGTTGTGGGGCGGTTCGCCCCTAGCCGAGGTGCTCGCGGGCCGGCGGCGACTCGAGGTCGAGCTGCGGCCCGCGCGGCACGATCCGGCCCGGATTGAGCCGCTCGTGCGTCATGTAGTAGTGGCGCTTGATGTGGTCGAAGTCGACCGTCTCGCGCACCCCAGGGTGCTGGTAGATGTCGCGCACGTACCCCGAGAGGTGCGGGTAATCCGCGATCCGTCGCAGGTTGCACTTGAAGTGGCCCACATAGACGGGGTCGAAGCGGATGAGCGTCACGAAGAGCCGGATGTCGGCCTCGGTCAGCTGCGCCCCAGCGAGGTAGCGGCGCTCGGCGAGCAGGCCGTCGAGCCAGTCGAGCGTGCCGAAGAGCTCGGAGAACGCCTCGTCGTAGGCCTCTTGGCTCGCGGCGAAGCCGCAGCGGTAGACGCCGTTGTTCACCGCGCCATAGACGCGCGCGTTGATCGTGTCGATCTCCTCGCGCAGGCCCTCGGGGTAGAGGCCGAGCTGCGGGTTTCGCGCGAACGCGTCGAACTCGCTCCCGAGCATCCGCAGGATCTCCGAGCTCTCGTTGTTCACCGCACGGTTCGCCTGCGTATCCCAGAGCAGCGGGACGGTCACCCGCATGTCGAACCCAGGGTCGGTCAGCCGGTAGGCCTCGGACAAGAAGGCGAAGCCGTTGACCGGGTCCGGGTCCTGTGCGGTGAACGCCCAACCGCGCTCGTCGCGTACGGGGTCGACGATCGTCATCGAGATGACGTCCTCAAGGCCCTTCAGGCGCAGTGCGATGATCGTGCGCGAGGCCCACGGACAGGCGAGCGACACGTAGAGGTGGTAGCGGCCGGCCTCGGCCAGGAAGCCGCTCGACCCGTCCGCCGTGACCCGGTCGCGGAAGACGTTGACCTGCCGCACAAACGCGCCGCGGGCGTCCGTCTCGTCGGGGAGCTGCGCGCCGGTGGTCATGCGAGCACCTCGTCGATCCAGCGCTGGACCGCTGTTGCCTGGGAGGGCTCGACGCGGTGCGGGCCGTCATGGAGCGCGAAGTCGACCGCAAACCCTGCGTCCTGCAGCAGGTCACGTGCGCGTTCGCCGAACTCCGGTGCGATGACCTGGTCGGCGCGGCCGTGCGTCACGAGGACGGGGGTCGTCGCGGCGCGGCCGGCAAGGTCGGGCGCAAAGCCTTCGGCGTGCGGGAAGAAGCTGCCCATCGTGAAGATCCCTGCGGGCGCAGGCGCCTCAGGATCGAGGCCGCTGGCATAACTCATCACGCCGCCCATCGAGAAGCCCCCGAGGACGGTGCGCTCCGGTCCGACGCCCGTGCGCCGGCGCGTCTCCTCGTGGAACTCCCGCAGGACGCCGAGCTGGGTGTTGAAGCTCTCGGGGTTCGGGTGCTCGATCGTCCCGATCACGTACCAGTGGCGCCCGGGGAGGCCGCTGATGAGCAGCGGCCCACCGGGACTCACGACGTGCAGGCGGCGGTCCGGGTCGAGGACGTCGGCGAGGCCGATGAGGTCGTTTTCGTCGGACCCGCGGCCGTGGTGGAGGATGAGCAGCCCAGCCGGCTCACCGTCGGCCGGGCGCTCGCGGTAGGGGATGGTGGTCATGCGGGGACGCCTCCGGTGCGGGCGGTCGTGATCGGGGTCAGCTGGCGCTCGAGCTGCGCGCGCAGGTGTTCGTGCTGGGGCGGCAGGCGCAGCGCCTCGCCCAGGTGCAGCGGGTCCTCGTCGACGGCGAAGCCGGGTGAGGTGGTGGCGATCTCAAAGAGGATGCCCTGCGGCTGGCGGAAGTAGAGCGCATTGAAGTACGTGCGATCGATGACCGGGGTCACGTACCGCCCCGCCTGCGTGACGCGCTCGCGCCAGGCCTCGTGGTCCTCGTCGCGGGAGTGCCAGGCGATGTGGTGGACGGTGCCCTCCCCCTCGAGCCCGCGCTCCTGCGTCGTGTCGTACCCGTAGGTGAACCGCGCGTCGTCGCCCTCGACCGCGTACTCGCCGGGAGCGAGCTCGGTGAAGCCGAGCGCCTGCGTCAGCAGCTCGCGGTCGGCGCCCAGGTCCCGCGACGCGTACGCGCGCACGCCCTCCACGCCGGTGATCGCATGCTCTGCGGGAATCTGCGGGTGGACCGCCTGGAGGCGCGGATTGCGCGGGTCGGCGAGGACGAGCTCGTACCCCAGCCCGTCGTCGTCGGTGAAGGCGAGGCCCGCATCGGTCCTCGTGGTGGCGTGACCCGCCGCGGCGAGCCGCTGCTCCCAGAAGCCGAGCGACTCCTGCGAGGGGACGCCGAGCTGAATCGTGTGGATCATCCCCGCGCCCGCACGGCCGCGCGGCGCGCCGGCGAACTCAAACCACGTGAGGACCGCGCCGGGCGAGGCTGCCTCGTCGGCGTAGTACAGGTGGTAGGCCTGCGGCGCGTCGAAGTTCACGGTCTTCTTCACGAGCCGCAGGCCGAGGAGATCCGCGTGGAAGGCGACGTTCCGCTGCGCGTCGCCGGTGATCATCGTGATGTGGTGCATGCCCTGGAGTCGCATGGTGCTGCCTCCTCAAGTCGTTGCTGATGCAACCAGTCTAGCGGAGTGATTGCGCGCTCAACTATATGTCCTTGGGGTCCTGCGCCATGGCGGCAGCCCGCCATGGGCGGACGGGCTGCAGCATGAGCGGAGAGGGCGGGATTCGAACCCGCGAACGGGGTTGACCCCCGTTACTCGCTTAGCAGGCGAGTGCCTTCAGCCACTCGGCCACCTCTCCGAGAGGCGTGGCCAGTGTATCGGCGGGCCGCCCCCGGCGATGGCACCATGCAGGGCATGACGATGACCCCCGACGTGACGGTCAAGGTGGTGGCGGCCTTCAACCGCAACCCGGCGCTGAGCCGCGAGGAATTCTCGAGCTACTACGAGGAACACCACGCCGCGCTCTTCCGCACCAAGACACCGCCGGCGATCCTCGCGGGCATCCCGCACTACGTCCAGAACGTCGCGATCGAGCTCGGCGGGGCCGGCGCACAGCCCCCGTACGACTGCGTCACAGAGCTCGGCTTCACGGACGAGGCCGCACTTCGTGCCTGGAACGACTGGTACTTCGGACCGGAGGGCAAGGTCCTGCGCGATGACGAGGAGCACTTCATGGACAAGGCCTCGCGCGTCATCATCGTCACCGCGCCGCGGCACCCCTGAAGCGCCGCGCGTGTCACGATTCCCCCTGGAGGGGTGGCAGAGTGGTCGAATGCACCGGTCTTGAAAACCGGAGACGGGGCAACTCGTCCGCGGGTTCGAATCCCGCCCCCTCCGTGCCTGGTCGGTAGGACCGCCGTGGCGCCCACCACGCGCCCGGTTCGCACCCGGCACCTCGGGGTACAGCCTCGCGAATGGAGGACTTCTCACTTGAGATCGAGGATCGCGGCCCGTCCGGGGCCTTGATCGTCGCCCGGGGGGAGCTCTCGATCATGAGCGCGCCGGGGCTCGCCGTGGAGATCGGGGCGCTCGTCAGCCGCGGTGTGCGGCGTGTCGTCCTTGACCTCGGCGAGGTCGTCTTCGCCGACTCGACCGGGCTCGGCTTCCTCCTCAATGGGCTGCGTCGCCTGAGCCGTGTGGGCGGGCAGCTCGTGCTCGTCGTGCCGCCAGGGCATGTCCACCGGGTGTTCGAGATGACCCGCCTCGACGGGGTCTTCCACCTCATGGACACCCGCGCGCAGGCGCTCGGTGAGCTCGGCCTCGCGGCCGTCGGCGCAGAGGGCTAGGCCGCAGGCGGCAGCACGGCCGGTGCGCCGAACGCGGTGAGCGCCTCGGGCAGGACGACGGAGCCGTCCTCCTGCTGACCGTTCTCGAGCAGCGCGATGATCGTGCGCCCGACGGCGACCGCGGTGCCGTTGAGCGTGTGCAGCGTCTCGGGCTTGCCGCCCTCGGGCCGCCAGCGGATGTCCAGGCGCCGCGCCTGGTAATCCGTCGTGTTGGACGTCGACGTGAGCTCGCGGTGGCGCTCCTGCGACGGAAGCCACGCCTCGCAGTCGAACTTGCGCGCCGCGGACGAGCCGAGGTCGTCGACGGCGATGTCGACGACGCGGTACGGGAGCCCGAGGGTCGTGAGGATCTCCTCCTCGATCGACAGCAGCCGGGCGTGCTCGGCCTCCGACTGCGACGGCGGGACGAAGCTGAACATCTCAACCTTGTCGAACTGGTGCACGCGGAAGATGCCGCGCGTGTCCTTGCCCGCGGCTCCGGCCTCCCGGCGGAAGCAGGGGGAGAAGCCCGCGTAGCGCAGCGGCAGGTCCGCGGCGTCGAGGATCTCCCCGGCGTGCATCGAGGCGAGCGCGACCTCACTCGTGCCGACGAGGTAGAGGTCGTCCTCAGGCAGGTGGTAGATCTGCTGCTCGGTGTCGGGGAGGAAGCCGGTGCCGTAGAGCGCGTCCTCGCGCACGAGCACCGGCGGAATCACCGGCTCGAAGCCGTGGCCGCCGAGGACCTCGAGCGTCCAGCGCACGAGCGCGAACTCGAGCAGGACGAGGTCACCGCGCAGGTACGCGAAGCGCGAGCCGGAGAGGCGCGCACCGCGCTCCATGTCGACGCGCTGGCCGGCGAGCTCGAGGTGGTCGCGCGTGGGGTAGGAGCGCGCGGCCGGGGCGCCGACTTCGCGCACCACCGTGTCGGCGGGCGGGGCGTCCGGGTGCGGGAGGTTCGGCAGGCGCGTGAGCGCATCGTGGAGCTCGGCCTCGACGCCGGTGAGCTCCTCGCCGAGCGCCTTCGCCTGACCCGCGACCTCGCGCATGCGGGCGATCTCGGCGTCGCCGCCGCCTTCGCGCTTGGCACGCGCGATCGCGTCGTTCGCCTCGTTCTGCGCGGCGCGCAGCGCCTCGAGCTGCGGTATGAGCTCGCGCCGGCGCGCGTCGAGCGCGACGACGGCGTCGACGTCGACGACATCGCCACGGCGTGCGAGTGCGGCGCGGACTGCTTCAGGGTCGGCGCGAAGGAGCTTCAGATCGAGCATCGAGCGCCGCCTGGGGCGACGGTCAGCCGGCGGGCGGCGGCGTGCACTTCACCGTCGCACCACCTGGGGAGGCCGACATCGGCGCGTCATTGCCCGAGTACTCGGCGATGAAGCGGGCCACATCCTGCGCCTGCTTGCCGACGACGATGTTGGCGGGCATGATCGCGCCGGAGTAGCCGCCGTTACGCAGCGCGTAGAGCGCGTTGTCGTAACAGACCTTGCGCGCGTTGAAGTTCGGACCGTCGACCTTCTCGCGATCCGAGACCTTCGTGGCAGAGCCCTGGGCGCCCGCGACACTCATCGTGTGGCAGCCGGAGCAGCGCTCGGCGAACAGCTTCGCGCCGTTCTTGACCGACGCGGATGCACCGGGCACGTTGATCTGCTGCGACCCGCACGCGGAAAGCGTTCCGGCGAGGGCGACGAGCAGGAGGACGGGCAGCAGGAGACGACGCAGACTCATGACAGGAGCGGATGCTACCCGACCGACTCGGCGGGAGGCTGCCCGCCATCGCACGACCGTTTGCAGCGGATGGCTTGAGCCCGGCGTCGGCCGGTTGCCGCCGTGTGGTCCGCGACCGTAGGGGTCCGTGGCCGCGGAGCGCCGACGCCGGGCTGCCGCAACCGGGGTTCGGCGGCGCGGGCGCCGCTCCTTCCGGCCTGCGTCAGCCCGTCACGAGCACGCGCAGCGCCAGAAAGGCGATGACGCCGCCGGCGAGCGTGGTGATCCAGGTCTCACGCGCGAGGATGGCGAAGACGACGAGCTGCTGCTCGTCCTCGGGCAGCCGGCCGACGGCCTGCGCATCCTCGAGCTCGCGCTGATCGAGGATCGTCTGCGCGGAGGCGATGCGCAGTTGCTCGGCGATGACCGACACCGCGATCGGCAGCAGCATGTAGAGCCAGAAGAGGCCGTCCTCTGGGTCGAACCCGCTGAGCAGGGCGACGAGCGCGACGGCGGCGAGCAGCGTCGTCGAGAGCTGCGTGACCCGCCAGAGCGCCCAGTACCAGCGCGCGCCGGCCGCGTGCCACCAGACCCACGCGCCGCCCGCGGCGGTCCCCACTGCGAGTGCTGCGACGACGATCGCCGCGATGTCTGCCACCTGAGCCACAAGATCCCTTTGTCACAAGCGCTGGCCGCGCCGAGTACCCGGAGTCCTAGCTGATAGAACCTCAGGTGTGCTGAGCACCTACGCACCCGCGATCGTCTTCGTCGTCCTGGGGACGATCATCGGCATCGCCTTCACCGTGCTCAACGGCGTGCTCGGCACCTCGCGCCCGAGCCCGGCCAAGCTCGACCCGTACGAGTCCGGCATGGCGTCGGAGATCAAGCAGGGATTCCGCTTCGGGATCAGCTTCTACCTCGTCGCGATGCTCTTTCTGCTGTTCGACATCGAGGTGCTCTTCCTCTACCCGATCGCCGTGCAGCTGCGCGCCTTCGGGACGTTCGCGCTCGTCGAGACCATTGTCTTCATCGGACTGCTCACGGTCGCGCTCATCTACGTCTGGCGCCGGGGGGCCCTGACATGGAAGTGATCCGTCACGGCGCCGGTGGCGGCGACCCTCGCATCCAGAAGCTCGCGGCACGCGATCTGCTGCGCCACGACCTCGAAGGCGGCGACCTCGAGAAGCACGTCGAGGAGCGCGTCCTCACCACGACGCTCGACCGCGCGGTCGACTGGGCCCGCGGCAACTCGCTCTTCCCCCTGACCTTCGGCCTCGCCTGCTGCGCGATCGAGATGATGTCCGTCGTCGGCGCGCGCCTTGACATCGCGCGCTTCGGCTTCGAGGCGTTCCGCGCATCCCCGCGCCAGGCGGACCTCCTGATCCTCTCCGGCCGCGTCTCGATCAAGATGGCGCCGGTCGTCCGGCGCATCTACGACCAGATGCTCGAGCCGAAATACACGATCGCGATGGGTGCCTGCTCGAGCTCGATGGGCGTCTTCAACAACTACGCGATCGTCCCGGCCGACAAGTTCCTCCCGGTCGACGTCCACGTCCCCGGCTGCCCGCCGCGCCCCGAGGCGCTGATGCACGGGGTGCTGAAGCTCCGCTCGATGGTCCAGGAGGACCCGACGATGGGCTGGCGCGAGCGCTACGGCGCGCAGGACACGATCGAGGTCGTCGACGACGCACCTGAGGGCCCCGCCGGTGCCTGACGCCACCGGCCTTGAGCTGCTCGCACGCGAGCTGGGCGGCGACGTCCTCGGGACCGAGCACGCCCACGGCAAGGGCGCGATCGACGTCGCCCCCGGTTCGATCCGCAACGTCCTCCAGACGCTGCGCGGCACGGGCTTCAGCGCACTCGTCAGCGTCCATGGTCTCGACTACTTCCCGCAGGAGCCGCGGCTCGGCGTGCAGTACGAGCTCCTGAACATGTCGCAGCCCGACCGCGTCACCGTGCGTCTGCGCGTCCCGATCGGCGAGCCGGTCGTCCCGTCCGTCACGCCGGACTGGCCCACGGCCGACCACCAGGAGCGCGAGATCTACGACATGTTCGGCGTGGTCTTTGAGGGCCATCCCGACCTGCGCCGCATCCTCATGCCCGAGGACTACGAGGGACACCCGCAGCGGCGCGACTTCCCCATCGGCGGCGAGCCGATCCTCTTCACGCACAACGAGCGCACGACGCCGCGGTGGTTCCAGTGACCGGCACGACGGGCGGACTCTCCGAGTACCGGCGGATGGAGGAGTCGGTCACGCTGGCCGAGACCCGCGTCACCGAGGGCGAGCGCGAGCTCCTCACGCTGAACATCGGGCCGCACCATCCGGCGACGCACGGCGTGCTGCGCCTGCTCGTGACGCTCGACGGCGAGATCCTGCGCGACGTCAAGCCGATCATCGGCTACGTCCACACCGGCATCGAGAAGACCGCCGAGCAGAAGAGCTACTGGAAGGCCATCCCCGTCGTTGAGCGGATGGACTACCTCTCCTACTACTTCAACGCGATGGCCTACTGCGGCGCCGTCGAGACGCTCCTTGAGGTGGACGTTCCGAAGCGCGCGCAGTACCTGCGCGTCATCCACATGGAGCTCAACCGGATCATGAGCCACCTCGTGTGGCTCGGCACGAGCGCGCTCGACCTCGGCGCGATCTCGGTCTGGTGGTACTGCTTCCGCGAGCGCGAGCAGCTCCTCGACCTCTTCGAGATGTCCTCCGGTCAGCGCATGCACACGCGCTTCTTCCAGATCGGCGGCGTCGCCGAGGACATCCCCACCGGCTGGGTCGACATGGTGCGCAAGTTCACGGCGATCATGCCGGAGCGCGCCGAGACCTACGGCCACCTGCTGAGCAGGAACGAGATCTTCGTCCAGCGCCTGCGCGACGTCTGCCCGCTGCCCGAGGACGAGCTCCTCGCCCTCGGCGTGACCGGGCCGCTGCTGCGGGCCACCGGCAACCCGTGGGATCTGCGCAAGGCGATGCCGTACAGCTCATACGAGGACTTCGACTTCAAGATCCCGGTCGGCACCAAGGGCGACAACTACGACCGCTACGCCGTGCGGCTCGCGGAGATCGCGCAGTCGTGCCGGATCATCGACCAGGCGCTCGACGGCCTGCCCGAGGGTCCGTGGATCACCGGCGACCGCAAGGTGGCGCTCCCGCCGCGCGACGAGCTCGCGACCTCGATGGAGGCGCTGATCCACCACTTCAAGCTCGTCACCGAGGGCATGCGCGTCCCGGCCGGCGAGGTGTACTTCCCGATCGAGGCGCCGCGCGGCGAGCTCGCGTGCTTCGTGCGCTCCGACGGCTCGAGCAAGCCGGCCCGCGTCCACATGCGCGACCCCAGCTTCGTGAACCTCCAGGCGACGGCCCCGATGGTCGAGGGCCACCTGCTCGCGGACATGATCGCGACGCTCGCCATGCTCGACCCGGTCCTCGGAGGTGTCGACCGATGAGCGACGTCCAGCGCTTCGAGCACGGCTCGCGCGTCCCCGGTTGGGACGACGCCGCCGACCTCACCAAGGACCCTGCGGTCATCCCCGACCCGCAGACGACGCCGGTGCCCGCCGAGCTGCGCACGCAGATCGAGGCGGAGATGGCGCGCTACCCCGCCGGGCGCGAACGCGCCGCCACGATCCCCGCGCTCTGGGCCGTCCAGCGGCACTACGGCTGGTGCACGCCTGAGGGCATCGTGCAGGCGGCCTGCGTGCTCGAGATGACGCCCGCCGAGCTCATCGCCGTCGCGACCTTCTACGACATGTTCGAGACGCGGCCCGTCGGCCGCAACACCGTCTACGTCTGCACGAACATCTCGTGCTCGCTCTGCGGCGCGGACGAGCTCCTCGCCGCACTGCGCGACGAGATCGGGGAGGACCCAGACGTCAACCTGCGCGGCTTCGAGTGCCTCGGCGCCTGCGACATCGCGCCGATGGCCTCCGTCAACGGCGCCTACATCGGGCCGATCTCGCTCGACGAGGTGCCGGAGCTCGCACGGCAGATCCGCGAGGGCGCCGAGCCGCTCCCGGCCAAGCGCCTCGTCCTGCGCCCGAGCGCCGATCCCAAGGTCTCCGCAAGCACGCCGGAGGACGCATGACCGACATCCTGCTGTTCCGCGACATCGACGAGCCGGGCCTCGCGACGATCGACGTCTACGAGCGCCGCGGCGGCTATCAGGCGCTGCGCACCGCGCTGAAGACCGACCCCGCCGAGCTCATCGAGACGCTCAAGGGCTCCGGCCTGCGCGGCCGCGGCGGCGCCGGCTTCCCGATGGGTCTCAAGGCCTCGTTCATCCCGCAGGGCGACATGCAGAAGTACGTCGTCGTCAACGCGGACGAGTCCGAGCCGGGGACCTTCAAGGACCGCGAGCTGATGCAGAAGAACCCGCATCAGCTGATCGAGGGCGTGATCATCGCCGCCTACGCCGTCGGCGCGACCAAGAGCTTCATCTACATCCGCGGCGAGTACGAGGAGCAGGCCGACATCCTCGACGCAGCGGTCCAGGAGGCCTACGCCAAGGGCTACCTCGGGGAGAACGTCGCCGGGTCCGGCGTCGAACTCTCGCTCCACGTCCAGCGCGGCGCGGGCGCCTACATCTGCGGCGAGGAGACCGGCCTGCTCGACTCGCTCGAGGGGCGCCGCGGCAACCCGCGCCTGAAGCCGCCGTTCCCGGCCAACGCAGGCCTCTTCCAGGGCCCGACGCTCATCAACAACGTCGAGACGCTCTCCGCGCTCCCGCACATCGTCGAGCTCGGCGCCGAGACGTACTCCGCCATCGGCGTCGCCAACTCGAGCGGCACGAAGCTCATCTCGATCAGCGGCAACGTCCAGCGCCCCGGCAACTACGAGATCGAGCTCGGGATGTCCTCGCGCGACATCATCTACGGCCTGGCCGGCGGCCCGCCGGAGGGCCGCGAGGTCAAGTTCTGGTTCCCGGGCGGATCGTCGTCGCCGGTGCTCACCGCCGACGACCTCGACGTCGGCTACGACTTCGATTCGATCGCCAAGGCCGGCTCGATGCTCGGCTCCGGCGCGATCATCGTCGTCGACGACTCCCAGTCGGTCGTCGATGTCTGCCTGAAGCTCGCGCACTTCTACGCGCACGAGTCCTGCGGCAAGTGCACGCCCTGCCGCGAGGGCACGAACTGGACCGAGAAGATGCTCGGCCGCGTCAAGGACGGCACCGCCACCCCGATGGATCTCGACATCATGGCCTCGGTCCAGCAGCGGATCATCGGCAACTGCCTCTGCGTCCTCGGCGACGCGATGGCGATGCCGGTCAGCTCGATGATCGCCAAGTTCCGCGGCGAGTTCGAGGCGCACATCGAGGCCGCACGCGCCGCCGCGGACCGCGCCGCGGTGGGAGTCGCAGGCTGATGCCCCGTCCCGTCGCGCAGATGGTGACGTTCACCCTCAATGGGCAAGAGGTCACCGCGCCCGAGAACGCGATCCTCGCCGACGCCGCGCTCGAGCATGGCAACGTCGAGATCCCCGTCTTCTGTTACGAGCCGAAGATCGGCGGACCGGTCGGCGCCTGCCGCATGTGTCTCGTCGAGATCGAGGGCATCCCGAAGCTCCAGGCCGGCTGCTCGGTCCCGGTGAAGGACGGCATGGTCGTCCACACCGACACACCGCGCGTGCGCGAGGCCCAGGAGGCGGTTCTCGAGTTCATCCTCGTCAACCACCCGCTCGACTGCCCGGTCTGCGACAAGGGCGGCGAGTGCCCGCTGCAGGACAAGTCCTTCGGCTGGGGCGACGGCATCAGCCGCTTCGTCGAGCCCAAGCGGCACTTCGAGAAGCCGCTCGCGCTCTCGCCGCTGATCGCGATCGACCGCGAGCGCTGCATCCTCTGTTACCGCTGCGTGCGCTTCAGCCAGGAGGTCAGCGAGGACCATCAGCTCGTCCTCCAGGAGCGCGGCGCGCACGCCTTCGTCGCGACCTTCGACGGCCACCCGTACGTCGCGCCGTTCAGCGGCAACATCATCGAGCTCTGCCCCGTTGGCGCCCTCACCTCGCAGCCGTACCGCTTCCGCGCGCGGCCGTGGGACATCGAGCAGTCCGGGTCGATCTGCACCCTCTGCCCGGCGCAGTGCAACGTGAGCTTCACGGTGCGCGACGACCGTGTCCTGCGCGTCCTCCAGCGCGACCACGAGGGCGTCGACGACGGCTGGCTCTGCGACAAGGGCCGCTTCGCCTACCAGGCGATTCACGTCGACGAACGCATCACGCAGCCGCTGCTGCGCGACGGCGGCGAGCTGCGCCCCGTCACCTGGGAGCTCGCCCTTGAGACGGCCGCCGCAGCCCTCGGTCGCGGCCGCGGACGCACCGCCGCGCTCGCGGGCGGCGCCGCGACGAACGAGGAGGGCTGGCTGCTGCAGGGGCTCCTGCGCGACAGCCTCGACTCGGCCGACATCGACTCGCGCGCCGGCGGCACCCTGCCGCTCGACCTGCACCAGGCGCTGGGTGCGCCCGCGCTGCAGGCATCGGTCCCCGACCTCGAGTTCGCGCACGCCGTGCTCGTCCTCGGCACCGAGCCGGTCGACGACGCCCCGGTCCTCGACCTGCGCCTGCGCAAGGGCGTGCGCCGTCACGGCCTCCAGCTCTTCACCGCGACGAGCCGCCCGTCGGCGCTCGACGAGCGCGCCGTGCTCGCCGTGCGCTACGCACCGGGCGCCGAGGCGGCCTTCGTCGCCGCGCTCGACGCCGCGCTCACCGGCGCGGACGTCGCGGGCCCGGCTGCCGCAGCGGGCGCCGACGCGGACGCCGTGCGCGCACTCGCCGACGGCCTGCGCGCCGCAGGGGAGGACATCGTCGTCCTCTGGGGTGAGCGCGTCTGCTCCGGCGCCGCGGGTGCCGACGCCGCGCGCGGCCTGCTCAACGTCGCCGCGCGCCTCGGCCTTGAGGGCCGCGACGGCGCCGGCCTGCTCGGCGTCCCGGACGGGGCCAACGGCCGCGGCCTGCGCGAGGTCGGGGTCCTGCCGAACGCCGCGCCCGGTCTCGCCGCGCCGGACACCGACGGCCGCGACGCCGCCGGCATCGCCGCCGCGCTCGCCGCCGGTGAGCTCACCGGCGTGTACCTCCTGCGCACCGACCCGCTCGTCGACCTCGCGGACACGCCGCTCTGGGAGCGCGCGCTCGAGAAGGCGACGACCGTGATCGCCCACGCGTCCTTCCTGACCCCCGGCATCGCCGAGCACGCGACCGTCGTCTTCCCCGCCGAGTCGCACGCGGAGAAGGAGGGCACCGTCGTCCACCCCGACGGTCGCCTCCAGCGCCTGCGTCCGGCGATCGGTCGCCAGGGCGAGACCCGCCCCGAGTGGCAGGTGCTCGCCGAGCTGCGCCGCGCGCTGGGCAACGACGAGCGGCTCCTCACGTGCTCGATGGTGACCGCGCGGATGCTCGAATCCATCCCCTTCTACGCGGGCCTGACGCTCGACACAATCGGCGCCGACGGCACGCGCTGGACGGAGCGCCCGCAGGGCGCAGCCGCGCCCGCCGGCGCCGCCGCGCCCTTCGACCTGCCTGCGCCCGCGCCGGCCGCCTCGCCGAACGGGCGCCTGCGGCTCGGGACGTTCCGCTCGATCTGGGCGTCGCCCGAGGTCGGCGCCTCACCGGCGCTGAAGTTCCTGCACCCGCGCCAGCGCGTCGAACTCGCCCCCGGCGACGCCGAGCGCCTCGGTGTGCGTCACGGCTCCCCCGTGACGGTCGCGTGCGACGGCCGCAGCGTCACCGGCATCGCTCACGTGCGCGCCAGCGCCCCTGAGGGCAGCGTCTTCCTCGAGACGGCCATCGCGGCCGACAGCGCCGCGGAGCTCGACGGCCCGCTCGTCGAGGTGCGTCCCGCATGACCGGCGCCCTCTCGCACATGCTCACGCCCGCCGTGGTCGGCTACGCCGAGCCGTGGTGGATGGCGATCCTCAAGTCGCTCGTGATCTTCGCGATCGGCCTGCAGCTCGTCCCGCTCGTCCTGATGGCCGAGCGCAAGATCCTCGGCCGGTTCCAGAACCGCTACGGCCCGAACCGCGTCGGCCCGTTCGGCGCGATGACGCCGCTCGCCGACATCGTGAAGCTCCTCACGAAGGAGAGCTTCCGCCCGCGCACGGCGATCGGGTGGCTCTTCACGCTCGCGCCGATCCTCTCGATCATCGCCGCGGTCGCCGCCCTGGCGATCGTGCCGTTCGGCAACGTCCAGGACATCTTCGGCACGCCGGTCGGCTTCTACGGCATCGACGTCAGCATCGGCCCGCTCTACGTCTTCGCCTTCGGCGCGGTCGCCTTCTACGGGATCATGCTCGGCGGCTGGTCGTCCGGCTCGAAGTACTCGTTCCTCGGCTCGATGCGCGCCGCCGCGCAGCTCATCTCGTACGAGGTCGCGCAGGGCATGGCGCTCGTCGGCGTCGTCATCACCGCCCAGTCGATGTCGCTCACCGAGATCGTCGAGGGGCAGGGTGGCATGTGGTACGTCATCCCGCAGTTCGTCGGCTTCCTGATCTTCATGATCGCGAGCTTCGCCGAGACGAACCGGCCCCCGTTCGACCTCGTCGAGGCCGACGGCGAGCTCGTCGGCGGCTACATGACCGAGTACGGCGGCGGACGCTTCGCGCTCTACTACTTCGCCGAGTACCTCAACGTGCTCGTCGTCTCCGGCCTCGCCGTGACGCTCTTCCTCGGTGGCTGGATGCTGCCCTTCGGGATCCATCCGCCCGGCTGGGTCGACCCGTTCATCGTGATCGGGAAGATGGGTCTCTTCGTCGTCTTCTTCATCTGGGTCCGCGCGACGCTCCCGCGTCTGCGCTACGACCAGCTCATGTCCTTCGGCTGGAAGGTTCTCCTGCCGCTCGCCACCCTCAACGCCCTCATCACGGCCATCGTCGTGGTGGCTTGGTACTAGACCTATGACCTGGACTCCCGGACCTGATCAGATCGAGGTCGTCGGCGGCCCGTCGAAGGCCGGCGGCGCCGGTGGCCTCTACCGCGCCTTCGGCGAGACGCTGCGCGGCCTGAAGACAACCTTCATGCAGGCGACCGAGGGCGTGACGACCGTCCAGTACCCGGAGGAGAAGATCCCGGTCTACCCGCGCTTCCGCGGGCGCCACCGGCTCCACACCTTCGAGGACACGGGCCTGGAGAAGTGCGTCGGCTGCTCGCTCTGCGCCGCCGCCTGCCCGTCCGACTGCATCCGCGTCGTGGCGGCCGAGAACACGCCGGAGAACCGCGTGTCCGCGGGCGAGCGGTACGCCGCCGTCTACGAGATCAATCTCTCGCGCTGCATCTTCTGCGGCTACTGCGAGATCGCGTGCCCGTTCGACGCGATCACGATGGGCCACGACTACGAGATGTCCGACTACAACCGCAGCGACCTCATCTTCACCAAGGAGATGCTGCTCGCCGAACCGCTGGAGCGCACGCCGCTGCGCGCCGAGGGGGAGTGAGCGTCCGAACCCTCGTTCGGACTAGCCTCCGCAACCGTCTCTGATGGCGTTCTTCTTCTTCCTCTTCGCGCTCGTGGCCCTCGCCGGCGCCGTCGGCGTCGTCGTGCTGCGCAATCCCTTCTACTGCGTGCTCTCGCTCGTGGTGCATCTGATCGCGCTCGCGCTGCTCTTCCTGCTGCTCGAGGCGCAGTTCGTCGCGGCGGCGCAGATCGTCGTCTACGCGGGCGCCGTGATGGTCCTCTACGTCTTCGTCGTCGCGTATGTCGGCGGCGGTGACCGGCCGGAGCTCCTCTGGCGCGCCGGGGCGCGTCAGCGCGCGCTCGCCATCGCCTTCGGCGCGATGGTCTTCATCGAGCTCGCGATCGCCCTGCTCGGCACCGGCCTCAAGGCGCTCGACACGCACGGCGCGAAGCTCCCCGCCGACTACGGCTCGCCCGAGCAGATCGGCGAGCTGCTGCTCAACAACTTCCTGCTGCCCTTCGAGCTCGCCTCGATCCTCCTCCTGATCGCCGCGATCGGGGCCGTCGCCCTCGTCGGCCGCCGCGGCGGCCTGCCCGGGGACGAGGAGGCGCTCGCGGAGATCACGCCGGACCGCACGCTCGTCAACCCGGTCCGCCCGGCCGCCAGCGGCACGATGGCGGAGGGCGTCGGCGGCTACGGCATCACGACGCCGATGCCCGACCCGGTCACCGATCCCGCCGCACGCACGCTGCGCGAGGATCGCTCGTGAACATCAACTGGTTCCTCATCGTCTCCGCGCTGATGTTCGCCCTCGGCGCGATCGGCGTCCTCGTGCGGCGCAACCCGCTCGTGGTGCTGCTCTGCCTCGAGCTGATGCTCAATGCGGGCAACCTCGCCCTGCTCGGCTTCTCGCGCATGTGGGGCGACGGCGACGGTCAGATCTTCGCGATCGTCGTGATGGTCGTCGCGGCCTGCGAGGTCGCGATCGGCCTCGGGATCGTCGTCGCGCTCTACCGCCGCCGCCTGCCGATCGATGTCGACGAACTCCGGGAGCTGGCCGGCTGATGTCCACACAGACCGCCGCCTGGCTCGTCCTCGCGATGCCGCTCGCCGGCACGCTCATCATCGCCCTCGGGGGCCGCATCCTCACGCCGCGGATGGCGGGATGGATCGGCACGAGCGCGATCGCCGCGGCGTTCGCCTTCGCGGTCGTCACGCTCGTCAAGCTCCAGGGGCTCGGCGAGGAGGAGCGGCACGTCGCCTCATCGCTCTGGGACCTCGCGAACGCCGGCGGCCTGCGCGTCTCGCTCGGGATCTACGTCGATCCGCTCAGCGTCCTCATGATCCTCGTCGTCACGGGGGTCTCCGCGCTCATCCACCTGTACTCGGTGGGCTACATGAGTTCGGACGAGGGCTACACGCGCTTCTTCGCGTACCTCAACTTCTTCGTCTTCTCGATGCTGCTGCTGGTCCTCGCCGGCAACCTCATCCTGCTGATCGTCGGCTGGGCCTTCGTCGGCGCCGCGAGCTACATGCTCATCTCGTACTGGTACCGGCGCACCACCGCGACCGCCGCGGGCATCAAGGCCTTCGTCATCAACGTCATCGGTGACATCGGCCTCGTGCTCGGCACGTTCTTCATCGTGCGCCAGATGGGCGTCGTCGACTTCGGACCGCTCTTCGAGGGCGCACACTCGGAGTTCGCGAAGAACGACCCCTCGCTCGTCGCCGGGATGATCCTGATCCTCGTCGGCGCGTTCGCGAAGTCCGCCCAGGTGCCGCTGCACACCTGGCTCCCAGACGCGATGGAAGGCCCGACGCCGGTCTCCTCGCTGATCCACGCCGCGACGATGGTTACCGCGGGCGTCTACCTCATCGCGCGCCTGCATCCGCTCTTCGAGTGGGCGCCCACGGCCGCGACGGTCGGCGCCATCGTCGGCGCGCTGACGCTGCTGATCGCCGGGACGATCGGCCTGACGGTCACCGACCTCAAGCGCGTCATCGCCTACTCGACGATGTCCCAGATCGGCCTGATGATCATGGGCGTCTGCGCCGCGGCGTACGTCGGCGGGCTCTTCCACCTCATGACGCACGCCTTCTTCAAGGCGCTGCTCTTCATGGCCGCGGGCTCGGTGATCTCCGCGATGGCGGGCCAGCAGTCGCTCGACCGCATGCGCGGCCTGCGCAAGGCGATGCCGTTCACCTTCGGGTGCTTCATCGCCGGCGGCCTCGCGCTCTCCGCCTTCCCGCTGATGTCGGGCTTCTTCTCGAAGGACGCGCTGCTCTTCGAGGTCGGCCAGCGCGGTGGCGGCTGGATCGTCTTCTACGTCATCGGCTACATCGGCTCGGTCATGACGGTGCTCTACACGTGGCGCATGCTCTACCGCGCCTTCTGGGGCGATCCGTGCCCCGAGGCCGTCGAGCTCGAGGGCGGGCACCTGCACCACGCCCACGAGCACACGAACCCCGCGAACGGCGAGGTCGAGGACACCGAGGTCGGCTTCCCCGGCGCCGAGCATCACATCGCCGAGCGGACCTGGCAGATGAAGGTCGCCATGTCGGCGCTCGCCGTGCTCTCCGTGCTCGCCGGGCTGATCTACCTGCCGTTCGGCATCACCGACACGTTCGAGAAGTTCCTCGAGCCGACCTTCGCCGACTCGATCGTCACGCACCCGGCGAATGACGGCCTTGAGGTCTTCGGCGTCATCCTGACGTCGGTCCTGGCGATCGGCCTGATCGCCGTCGCCTACCGCATCTGGGCGGTCGGCGAGGGACGCGCCACGGCGTGGCAGCAGCGGCTCCCCTTGCTGCACCGGCTCTTCGTCAACAAGTGGTACTTCGACGAGCTCCTCGACCTCCTCTTCGTGCGGCCGATCGCGTGGTTCGGGCGCTTCTCGCGTGACTCCTTCGAGCGGGTCGTCATCGACGGTGCGCTCGTCGGCGGCACCTCGGGCATCGTGCGCGCAGGCTCCTCAGCGGTGCGGGCGCTCCAGACCGGCCTGCTGCGCGGCTACGCCGGCCTGGTGATGGTCGGTCTCGCCGCGGTCCTCCTCTACTTCCTGATCCGGGCGGCATGACGATCCACCTCAGCATCGTCCTCTGGCTCCCGCTCGCCTTCGGTGTCCTGGCGCTGCTCGTCCCGCGCAGCCTCGCGCGCTGGGTCTCGCTGCTCGGCACGCTGCTGACGCTCGGGTACGCCATCGCACTCGTCGCGGACTACGACACCGCTGCGGGCGGCCTGCAGTACGTCACCGACCGCACCTGGATCGCCGAGCTCGGCATCCACTACAAGCTCGCCGTCACCGGGCTCAACGTCGTCCTCCTGCTGACGACCGCGATCCTCTTCACGGCCGCGGCCCTGTGGGCCGCGCTGCGCGACGAGCCGTCCGAGCGCGCCGGCCTCTACGCGCTCCTCATGGGCCTTGCGCAGAGCGGCGTCCTCGGCGCATTCCTCGCGCAGGACCTCGCGCTCTTCGTCGTCTTCTTCGACCTGATGCTCGTGCCGTTCTACTTCCTCACGCTGATCTGGGGGATGGACCCGGACAAGCGCGGCGCGGCGGTCCTCAAGCTCTTCATCTACACGCTCGTCGGCTCGCTGCTGATGCTCGTCGGCGCGATCGCGACCGGTGTGCTCGCCGCGGACGGCGGCAGCGTGAGCTTCGTCCTGAGCGACCTCCAGCAGCACCTGCTGTCGAACGGGTCGCAGCAGTGGATCTTCCTCGTCTTCGCGCTCGCCTTCCTGATCAAGATGCCCGCGTTCCCGTTCCACGGCTGGATGCCGGACGGGTACTCGCAGATGCCGATCGCACCGCTCGCGGTGTTCACGGCGATCCTCAGCAAGGTCGCCGCCTACGGCTTCCTCCAGGTGGCGATCCCGCTCTTCCCGAAGGCCGCGGTCCAGTACCAGGAGCTGATCCTCATCTTCGCGCTCGCCTCCGTGCTCTACGGCTCGGTGATGGCGTTCACGGCGACGCGCCTGCGGCTCATCCTCGGCTACTCGTCGGTGGCGCAGCTCGGCTTCATCGTCCTGGGCATCTTCGCCCTGAACGAGCGCGGCGCCGACGGCGCGCTGCTCCAGTCGGTCAACCACGCGCTCGTCGCCGCACCGATGATCTTCGTCGTCGCCCTGCTCGCCGCTCGCGCCGGTGGCAGCGAGGATCTGCGCGACATGGGCGGGATCGCCAAGCGCGCCCCGGCGTTCGCAGCGCTCTTCCTCATCCTCTCGTTCGCGCTCCTCGCGATGCCGGGATCCGCGAACTTCATCGGCGAGCTCTTCATCCTCATCGGCCTCTTCCAGGCGAAGGTCGCGATGGCGTTCATCGCCGCCGTCGGGGTGGCCCTCGCCGCGGTGTACGCGCTGCGGCTCTACATCCGTTCGATGCACAATCGCGTCGGGCCGCAGGTCGACTCGCGCGAGATCTCGCTGCGCGAGGCGCTCGTGCTCGTGCCGATGGTGCTCGTGGTGATCGCGCTCTCCCTCTACCCGCAGTTCGCGCTCGGCCGCGTTGAGCAGGCGGTCAAGCAGTCGCTCTCCGCCGCCACCGCCACGGCCGGGAAGGAGACCCCATGACCTCCGTCCTCGCCTCGGTCAAGGGCCCCGAGATCGACTGGGCCGCCTTCTCGCCGCTGCTCGGGCTGTTCGGCGGTGCTCTGATCGTCCTCATGGTCGGGCTCTCGAGCCCGCGCGTGATCCGCGCGCACGGCGTCCCCGCACTCACCATCGCGGCCTTCGGCGCGACGATCGGCCTGCTGATCTGGGAGTGGAACGAGCAGGTCTCGCTGATCCAGGACGCCCTGATCCTCGATCGCCTGACGATCCTCATCACGCTGCTCGTCTGCGTCGCGGGCATCGCCTCGACGCTGCTCGCCTGGCGGGAGCAGGCCGCGCGCGAGATCGCCCACGGCGAGTTCTTTTCGCTGCTGCTGATCGCGGCCGGCGGCATGGTCGTCCTCGCCGCCTCACGCAACCTCGTGACGACCTTCGTCGGCCTCGAGCTGCTCTCGCTCCCGCTCTACATCCTCTGCGCCTCGCGGCTGCGCAGTGAGCGCTCGCTCGAGTCGGGCCTGAAGTACCTCATCGTCGGCTCGGTCGGGTCGGCGACGCTCCTCTACGGCTTCGCGATGCTCTACGGCGCGACGGGGGAGACCGACTACGCCGGGATCCTCACGCAAGTCGTGAAGGAGGGGCTGATGGGCGACGCCCTCTTCCTCGCCGCGATCGGCATGACGATCGTCGGACTCGCGTTCAAAGCCTCGCTCGCGCCGTTCCATCAGTGGACGCCGGACGTCTACGAGGGCGCCCCGACGCCGGTGACGGCCTTTATGTCGGTGGCAACCAAGGCTGCCGCGCTCGGGGTCATCGTGCGCCTCTTCTTCACCGCGCTCCTGCCGGGTGTGGACGACTGGCGCCCCGCGTGGATCGCGATCGCCGTCATCTCGATCCTCGTCGGCAACGTCGGTGCGCTCGGGCAGCGCTCGCTCAAGCGCATGCTCGCGTTCTCCTCGATCGCGCAGGCCGGGTATCTCCTCGTCGGCGTCGTCGTCGTGACCGAGCTCGGCGCCGAGGCGGTCGTGCTCTACCTCGTCGTCTATCTCCTCGCGAACCTCGCCGCGTTCGCCGTCATCACGGTGCGCGAGCGCGAGACCGGCTCCGACGCGATCGGCTCGCTGCGCGGGCTCGGTGCGCGCAGCCCGATCCTCGCCGGCGCGATGACCCTCGCGATGCTCAGCCTGGCGGGGATCCCCGCGACCGCCGGCTTCATCGGCAAGTTCCGACTGATCGAGGCCGCGGCCGATGGCGGCTACACATGGCTCGGCATCGTCATCGTCGTCGGGTCGATGATCTCGCTGGCGTACTACCTCCCGGTCGTCGCGGCCATGTGGCGTCCCGACACCGAGCCGGGCGTCGATCCGGCCACCGGGCGTGCGGTGCTCGCCGGCGGGGCGCAGGAGGCCGAGGCGGAGCGCGGAGGCTGGGAGGCCACGCTCGTCGCCGCCGTCATGGGCGCCGCGATCCTCGTCTTCGGCATCGTGCCGCAGCCGCTCTTCGAGCTCGTCGGCGACGTGCTCAAGGGGTTCGGCACGGGCTGAGCCCGGGCCGGGTGCGCGGATGCGCGTCTCCGCGAAGGCCGATTAAGCGGTGCGCGCCGCGATCGAGCTCGCCGCCGCCGGCGAGGGTCCCACCCGGGGCGAGACGATCGCCCAGGCGCAGGGCATCTCGGTCAAGTTCCTCGAGAACATCCTCTCCGAGATGCGCCACGACGGCCTCGTCGCTTCGCGGCGCGGTGTGTACGGCGGCTACTGGCTCGCGCGCCCGGCGGACACGATCACCGTCGCCGACGTCATCCGTGCCGTCGAAGGGCCGCTGGCGAGCGTGCGCGGCGAGGCCCCGGAGAAGCTCGACTACCCCGGCGCAGCCCAGCCGCTCGGACGGCTGTGGATCGCTCTGCGCGGCAGCCTGCGGTCCGTGCTCGAGCACGTGACCCGCGCCGACCTCGCCGCCGGGCAGCTTCCCGAGGCGATCGAGAGCCTCGCCGCCGACCCGGAGTCCTGGACCACGCGCTGAGCGACCGCGCGCCCTCCGGGCCGCCCGCTACGGTTCGCCGCCGTGGATTACCCCGTCGAGACGTTCACCGAGGCCGAAGTGGCGCGCCTGGCGCCGCACTTCACGAACCTCGATCAGCCGATCTTCGCGCTCGTCAACCTGCCGGAAACGGTCAAGGGTGCGCTCTTCGCGCGGTACTCGCGCTACGAGGGGACGCTGCGGCGGCTCTTCCTCGACGAGTTCGCCGACTCGCTCCCCGTTGTGGCGGGCCCGTGGGACGCCGACGAGGGCGACCGCGCGTCGTCGCTCTACGAGCGGATCTTCGTCGGCTACGGGGATGACTCCGTGGCGCAGCTCGGTGGCGCGCACATCGCCGTCGAGTGGGCCTCCAACGTCCTCACGAAGGTGCTCCAGCGCCCGCGCCTCGCCGCGTACCTCGAGCAGTCGACCCGCTACATCGCATTCGACGCTCCGATGCCGGGCGGGGGGTATCGCTATTACCGCGACCCCGAGCTCGGCCCGCGCTACGAGCAGACGATGGACGAGCTGTTCTCGATCTACTCGGGCGCGATCCCCGTGGTGCGCTCGTGGGTCGAGATGACCTACCCGCCAGCCGACGGCCAGCCGCCTGAGGTGCATCGCCGCGCCTGTCAGGCGAAGGCGCTCGACCTCCTGCGCGGGCTGCTGCCGGCCGGGTCGCTCTCCCACATGGGGATCTTCGCGACGGGCCAGACCTACGAGCAGCTCGTCCTGCACCTCCTCGCGCACCCGCTGCCCGAGGCGCGCCACACGGGCGCGGCGATCCTGGAGACCCTCAAGGCGAGCATCCCGAGCTTTGTCTCGCGGATCGAGCGCCCCGAGCGCGGCGGCGAATGGATCAGCTTCCTCGAGCAGCGCGAGGCGACGGCGCGCGGCGTAGCGGCCCGCCTCGGTCTCGACCGCGAGCCGGGCGACGACGGGCAGGGCGGCCCCTCCGTGCGCCTGCTTCACGTCGACGGCGACGAGGAGAGCCTGCTCGCGTCACTCCTCTTCGAGGTGTCGGGGGTCCCCGAGGACGTCACGCGGGCGCGCCTTGGCAGCTACGGCGCCGCCGAGCGCGCGGCGCTCATCGCCGAGCTTGTCGGTGACCGCGCCAACCGCCGTCACCGCCCCGGCCGCGGCTTTGAGGCGCTGCGCTACCGCTTTGAGATCGTCAGCGACTACGGCGCCTTCCGCGACCTCCAGCGGCATCGCATGCTGACCGTCCAGTGGCAGCGCCTGAGCCCGCACCTCGGCGCGGGCGTCCCGGACGAGCTCGAGGAGGCCGGTGTTGCCAGCGAGTACCGCCGTGCGCTCGACCTCTCTGCCACCGAGTGGGAGCGGCTCGCGGGGGAGGGGCGCGAGCAGGAGGCGCTGTATGCCCTCTGCCTCGGCTACCGCATCCGCTTCGTCCTCGATTGCAACGCCCGCGAGGCGATGCAGCTCATCGAGCTGCGCTCAGGGCGCGAGGGCCATCCGAGTTATCGTGCCGTCGCCCACGAGATGCACCGGCTCATCGGCGAGGTCCATCCCAGCGTCGGCGCCGCGATGTCCCACGTGGACACCGACGCCGAGCCGCGCCTCGAGCGCATCCTCAGCGAGATGCGCACGCAGTCGAAGCTCGACGCGCTCGCCGGCTGACGCGGGCGCTCAGTCCTCGTCGCCACGCCCGCGCATCGCCTGCGTGAGCTGCCCCATGACGTCAGGGTCGCGCAGCGTCGTGACGTCGCCGATCTCGCGGCCCTCGGCGATGTCCTTGAGCAGGCGGCGCATGATCTTCCCCGAGCGCGTCTTGGGCAGCTCGCCCGCCCAGATGATCCGCTTCGGCCGCGCGAGCTTGCCGATGCGGTGCGCGACGTGGTCGCGCAGGTCGAGGGCCATCGCGTCGTCGCCCGTCACTTCGTCGCGCAGCGTCACGAACGCGCAGATCGCCTGGCCGGTGTCCTCGTCGCTCTGCCCGACCACGGCGGCCTCCGCGACCTTCGGGTGGCTGACGAGCGCGGACTCGACCTCGGCGGTCGAGAGGCGGTGTCCCGAGACGTTGATCACGTCGTCGACGCGGCCGATGACCCAGAAGTAGCCGTCGTGATCCTGGCGGCTCGCGTCTCCGACGAGGTAGGTCGGGGCGCCGAAGCGCTCCCAGTAGCCGCTGACGTAGCGGTCGGGCTCGCGGTAGAGCGTGCGCAGCATCCCCGGCCACGGCCGGTCGAGGGTCAGCAGGCCCTGCGTGTCACGCTGGACCTCGCGTCCCTCCTCATCGACGACGCTCGCACGCATGCCCGGGAGGGGCGTCCCCGCCGAGCCCGGCTTCATCCGCTGAGCGCCCGGGAGCGTCGTGATCACCATCTGGCCCGTCTCCGTCTGCCACCACGTATCGACGATCGGGCAGCGCCCGCCGCCCACGACGAGCCAGTACCACGCCCACGCCTTCGGGTTGATCGGCTCGCCGACGGAGCCGAGCAGCCGGAGCTTCGAGAGGTCGTGCTCCTGGACAAGCTCGGCACCCCACTTCATGCAGGCGCGGATGGCGGTCGGCGCCGTGTAAAAGATCGTCACGCCGTAGCGCTCGCAGAGCTCCCACCAGATGCCCTGGTTCGGGTAGTCGGGCGCGCCCTCGTACATCACGGACGTCGCGCCGTTGGCGAGGGGGCCGTAGACGATGTAGCTGTGGCCGGTGATCCAGCCGACGTCGGCCGGGCAGAAGTACACATCCGTCTCGGGCTTCAGGTCGAAGACGTGCTTGAACGACCACGCGATCCCGGTGAGGTAGCCGCCGGTCGTGTGCTGGATGCCCTTGGGCTTCGCCGTCGAGCCGGAGGAGTAGAGGATGAAGAGCGGATGCTCGCTGTCGAATGGCTCGGCGGGACACTCGGGCGCGGCGGCCGCGAGGGCCTCGTCCCACCAGAGGTCGCGCCCATCGCGCATCTCGCAGGCGACACCGGTGTGGCGCACGACGAGGATCGTCTCCAGGTGCGTGAGTCCGTCCATCACGCGGTCGACCTCCGACTTGACCGGTGCCGTGCGGCCCTTGCGCCGGGCGCCGTCGACGGTGATCAGCGCACTGGCGTTGCTGAACGCCATGCGCTCGTGCACCGACTCGGCGCTGAAGCCGCCGAAGACGACGTTGTGCGGTGCGCCGATGCGGGCGCAGGCGAGCATCGCGACGACGACCTCGGGAATCATCGGGAGGTAGATCCCGACGACGTCGCCCGCGCCGACACCACGCGCCTTGAGCGCATTCGCACAGCGCTCGACGTCCGCGAGCAGCTGCGCGTAGGTGATCGTGCGGATCTCGCCCTCCTCGCCGTGCCAGTGGAGTGCGACGCGCTCGCCGAGACCGGCTGCGACGTGACGGTCCAGGCAGTTGTGGGAGAGATTGAGCTTCCCGCCCTCGAACCAGCGGTAGAAGGGCGCGTCGTCGTCGACGAGGCCACGCGTCCACGGCTGCGCCCAGTCGAGCGCCCGGGCCTGCTCCTCCCACCAGCCGACCGGGTCGCGCTCGGCCGCCTCGTGGACGGAGAGATCGGTGATCAGCGCATCCCGGACGAAGTCCGCCGGCGGTTCGAACCACTCCTGCTGGAGGAGCGCTTCGAGGTCTGCTTCGAGCTGCGATGCGTCGGCCATCCCGGATGAGTATCACGGCACGGGACGTGCCGTCACCGCGCCTGGGTCAGCGGCGCTTGCGCTTCTTGCGGCGCTGGCCCTGCGTGAGCTCGCCGTCAGCGGGCGGGGCGGGGCTCGGTGCGGCGGGGGGAACGGGGCCTCCAGCGGCCTGCTTGGCCGCGGCCTTCTGGGCCTGGATCTCGGCTGCGCTGGGCCACGGCTCGGACGAGCCGGTGCGCCACGCCGGGACCGGCGAAGGCCAGCGCCCGGCGATGAGGAAGCCGACGGCGCCGATCCAGAAGGAGCGGATGATCCCCTGCTGGTCGAGCGGCAGCACGAAGGTCGCGCCGGCGACCATGCCGATGATGCCGACGAAGCGCGTCAGCAGGCCGGTCCGCATGCCGTTGAGGCTGATCATCACGACGGCGAAGCCGAGGATGAACGAGCCGAGGAGCTGGATGATCGTGCCGACGACCATGGGCCCACTCTGCAGCGCCTCGAGCGCGTCGCGGTTCGTCGCGTCGGCGGCCAGATTCGCACCTTCGACGACGCGCATGATGCCCACGAGCGCGGTGCCGATCGCGTAGGTCACCGCGCCGGTCGCGAGTGCGATCAGCACGAGCTGCGACAGGCTCGAGCTTCGGGCGCGGATCGCGCGGAACAGGTAGGCGAGCGCGAAGTACAGCAGCACGGCGCCGATCGCCGAGAGGAACGGGCCGACGAGGAAGCCGGCCGGGTGATCGCCGATGTACGCAAGCTGCAGCACGGCGCGCCCCGCAGGAATCGGTCGGCCGGCGGCGAGGTCGCCGAGACCGTCGATGATCGTGACGGTGCGGTCCTCGAACTTCGGGAGCCCGCTGAAGGCGATGCTCGTGACGATCGCCCCGATGAGGGTCAGAATTCCGGCGGCCCAGGCCGCGATCGCGGCCCGGCTGCGGTGTTCCTCCTCCCAGGCGAGGGTCTCGGCGGGGGAGAGGGTCGGGGTGTCGGTCGCCATGCGGACCCGAAGTCTAGGGCGGCACGGGTCGGTCGGCGGCCGCCGCGGTCCTGCGTTCGCTTGCAGAGTGTGCGATCCTTCCGGCTTATGGTGCGTGCCACTGCCAGGATGGCCAGGCGCTCAGCCGCGGTGCTCGCGCTCTGCTGCGGGCTTGCGTCGCTGCTGCTGCTCTCCGCCGTGTCCTCCGCGCCGGCGGCAGTCTGGAACCCCACCGGGCCGCTCACCCAGTTCTCGGCGAGCTCCACGCTCAACTGCTCCGTCTTCCACAGCGCGGCGGGCGAAAACTCGTCGGCGTTCGCCTATCAGCATCGCGACGGGCCCTACGCATGCGGGACGTTCCTCTACGACGGGACGAAGCTCTACGGCCCCGCGCTCGGGGAGGGGTTCCCGACGCGTTCGACCTTCCAGTCCCTCGGGGCCCAGGTGACGGCCGGGTCCGGCACATTGAACGATCCGTACACGATCACGACGCGGGTGCGTACGGATTCGACCGAGGGGCTGCGCATCGACCAGGTCGATTCCTACGTCGAGGGCCAGGAGAGCGTGCGCACCGACATCACGGTCCGCAACCTCGGCAGCGGCGTCGCGAGCGCGACGCTCTGGCACGCCGGTGACTGCTTTCAGGCGCGTGACGGCGGTGGCTCCACGGGTGCCGGCGGCGCCGTCGCCTGCACCGGTCCCGCGGGGGGCTCGCCGCTGGAGACCGTCGAGTTCTTTCCGGTCTCGACGGGCAGCGCATACATCGAGGCGCTCTACAGCGGCGTCTGGTCGGCGATCGGTGCGCGTCAGCCGCTCCCGAACACCTGCGGCTGCATCGTTTAGGACAACGGCATCGGCCTGAGCTGGCAGATGACGCTCGCCGCGCAGGAGACCACGACACGCTCCTTCTACACGACATATGCGACCGCCGGGAAGAAGCCGCTCATCCTCAAGACGACGCCCGCCGCGACGAGCTCGACCGCCGATGGGCTCAACGGCTACACGGTGACCGTGACGAATCCCAACGCGGCCGACGTCGTGCTGAAGTCGATCACCGACGTGCTGCCCAGCGGCTTCTCCTACAAGCCGGGCTCGACGATCGGGGCGATCAGGACGAACCCCGATGTCTCCGGGCAGACGCTGGTCTGGGACGACCGCGTGTCCGTCCCCGCGGGTGGCGCGATCTCCTTTTCCTTCGATATCACCGTGGCGCAGGCCACGGGCTCGTACTCGACCGCCGCGAGCGCGACGACCCTCGCCGGGTATCCCGTTACGCCGACGGGTCCGACGGCCGCGATTCAGGTCGTCGAGGCTCCCGCCGGCAAGCCGGTCCTGGGCAAGGAAGTCGTCGGCGGCACCGAGAGCGGCGTCGTGACGATCCGCACGCCCGACGGCCGCGAGTTCACGCTCGGCGCCGGCGGTCAGATCCCCGTCGGGTCGATCGTCGACACGCGGCAGGGGACGCTGCGCATGGTCGCCGCCAACGACCGGTCGGGCGGCAAGGCCAACGCGCTCTTCAAGGGCGGCGTCTTCACGGTCACGCAGAAGACCAAGCCCGTGCGCACCGTGCTGCGCCTGAGCCAGAACATCGGCCTCAAGGGCTGCCCCAAGATCAAGCGCACCGCCAAGACCTCGGACACCACCGCCACGGCGAGCCGCCGCAAGCGGCGGTTCCTGTGGGGGAGCGGCAAGGGCCACTTCCAGACCACGGGCAACTCCGGAGCCGCCGTCGTGCGCGGCACCAAGTGGTACGCCGAGGACACCTGCGCCGGCACGCTCGTGAAGGTCGTCCGCGGGATCGTGGACGTCAGTGACTTCGGTCGCCACCGCACGGTCCGCGTGCGCGCGGGCCACAAGTACCTCGCGCGCCGCACGAAGTAGCGCTCAGCGCAGCAGGTCGAGCGCGGCGACGCGATCGCCGTGGTCGTGGCGCAGCACGTTCGCCGGGAGCGCGGCGACCGCGTCAGCGGCGTGGCGCGCGGCGCTCGTCGAGTCCGCCCCCGTCAGGAGCACGAGCGGCTCGCGGACCGCGCGCAGCTGGCCGCGCGTCAGTGGCAGCGTTGCGAGCCCCGCATAGTCGGCGTAGAAGGCGTGATGGTCGCGCGCCGCGAGCTCCGCATCGCGGCCGGGCCGTGCACGCAGCCAGGTCTCAACCCCGCCCGCCGGGCCGTGCGCCTCGATCGCCTCCTCGATCTCGCCACGCTCCTGCGCGAGGTCGCGCGTTGTCTCGGGGGCGAAGGCGTAGAGCGGCGGGTCCACCAGGACAGCGCCTGAGAGCAGGCCTGAATGCCGCAGGAGCAGGTCGAGGACGATGAGCGCCCCGAAGCCTTCGCCGAGGGCTACGGCGCCGGCGGCGTCGAGCGCCCTGATCAGCGCCGCGGCGTCCTCGGCCTGCTCGGCGACGGTCGTCCCGGTGTACGGGTCGGGTGCCCCGCTGCCGCGGTAGCCGCGCCGGGCGTACGTGATCACCTGTGCTGGCCGGGCGAGCCCGGCGGCGAGCGCTGCCAGCCGCTCCGGGCCGTCCGCCATGTCGTGGATGAGGACGACGGCGGGACCCTCGCCGTGGACCTGGGCCTCGACGTCCACCCCTGCCCCGGCCACGGTCAGTTCCATGAGTACGATTCAAGCATGGAAGGCATGGGTGGATTCGGGGATCTCTTCGGCGATCCCGACGAGCTCCAGCGTCGGATGGCGGAGTTCGCCGAGCAGATGCAGAGTCAGCAGTCGCTGGCCTGGGCGGACAATGCGATCAAGCTCGCCGTCGACATGACGGTGGCTGCGATCAACCGCGTGAACGTTCAAGGCACGACGAACGAGCAGGCCGAGCAGATCCGCGCGGTCATGGCCGTCGTCTTCCCGGAGGCCGTCACGCTCGTCCGGGAGGCCCGCCAGGGCCTGCGCTGAAGCCGTTCCGGTTCGCCTTGTCGGCTGCACGGTGGCTCTTGCCCGCCTGGATCACGTCGCGGAACGAGCGGAAGCCGAAGACGAAGAACAGCGCTGCGAATCCGACGCCGAGTGAGATCGCGGCGATCGCGATCTGCTGGCCGACCGAATAGGCGGCCACCGTCGCTCCGGTCGCCGTTCCTGCGAAGACCTTCACGAGCAGCGCCTGCTGGACGCCCGCGCCGCCTGGGGTGAACGGCACGAGCGCCGCGACCGCGTTCACGCCCAAGACGAGCAGCACGTTGCGCACGGACCCGCCGATCCCGAAGGCCTCCAGCAGAAACCAGAAGGCGGTGAAGCGCAGCAGCCAACCGGCGAACTGCACGAGCCAGACCTCGCGCACGTAGCGCCGCCGGTCGTGCAGGATCGTGAACCCCTGGCGCACGTTCTGCCAGAAGGCGACGACACGCCGCGAGAGGAAGGCGAAGAGCGCGAGCAGCAGCACTGCGAGCCCTGTGATCACGAAGAGCAGCCGCTGCGGGTCCGAGGCGAAGAAGGAGAGGTCGAAGGCGTCGAGCTGTGAGAAGTCCGGTGGTTTCGGAAAGACCCCCTGGGTGAAGGCGAAGAGCAGCACCGGGATCGCCATCGTGAGGTCGAAGATCGACTCCACGGCAAAGGTCGCGGCGATCGCCGGATAGCGGGACTCGCGGACCGACGTCCTGACGAGGAACAGCTTGATGATGTCGCCGCCCCGTGCGGGGACAACGTTGTTGAAGCCGTACGCCGCGATGTACGCGCCCCAGATGTGCTTGTAGGCGATCGACTCCTCGGGGTAGGCCGCCCTGACGGTGTTGTGCAGCGCCTTCGCGCGCAGCGACAGGTAGGCCACAAACGTGGCCATCCCGGCGAGCAGCGGGAGCAGCCCCACGCTCGCGAGGCTGCCGAAGAAGTTCCCGACAGCGTCGAAGAAGTTTCCGGCGCCGTCGAGGATCGAGGCGAACAGCACGCGGCAAGCGTACGCCCGCGGACGGGCGGCGGGGCATATGCTCCCGCCTGCGATGAGCGGATCGATCGGGACGCCCGGAACGGCCGAGGCGCTGAGGCTCGTCCTGCTCGGCTCCGGAGAGCTCGGCCGCGAGGTGGCGCTGGAGGCCAAGCGCCTTGGCTGCGAGGTGCTGGCGGTCGATCGCTACGCGGGCGCGCCCGCGATGCAGGTCGCCGATCGTGCCGCGGTGATCGACATGACCGATCCCGACGCGCTGCGCGCGCTCCTGCTCGAGGAGCGAGCGCGCCCGTGTGCGCGGCTGCTCGTCGTCCCTGAGCTTGAGGCGATCGCCACGCCCATCCTGATCGAGCTCGAGGCCGACGGCCTGCATGTCGTGCCGACTGCGCGCGCCGCCCGCCTGACGATGGACCGCGAGGGAATCCGCCGGCTCGCCGCCGAGGAGCTCGGCCTGCCGACATCGCCGTACCGCTTCTGCGATGACGAGATCACGCTGACCGATCCCGCCTGAACGGCCGGTTCAGAGACCCAGGCGGGCCCAGAGCGCCGGGTCCTCGAGCGACCGGTGGACGGCGTCGGCGACACCGTCGAGCGTGACCCCGGGGACCGAGGGCACGCCGATCACGAACATCCCAGCCGCCCGTGCCGATGCGGCACCGGTTGCGCTGTCCTCCAGGGCGATGCACGCGGCCGCTTCGATCCCCAGCGCCGCTGCTGCTCGCAGGTACGGATCGGGCGCCGGCTTCGGCTGCGCGACCTCATCGCCGGCTACCGTCGCGTCGAAGGCCTGCGAGAGCCCCGCTCCCCGCAGCGCCCCGTCGACCAGCCGCCGCGGGGTGTTCGAGCAGAGCGCGAGCGGGATCTCCGCCGAGCGCATGGCCTGCAGCAACTCCACAGCGCCCGGCATGGGGGCGCAGCCGCGCGCCAGCTCCTCAGCCACGAGCTCGCGCAGCTCTGCGACGAGGGCGCCTCCGGCGTCCTCGGGCGCGTCGAGCATGCGCACGAGCGCCTCCTCCACGGCCTTGCCGCCGGTGCCGACGAGCTGCAGCTTGTGATCGTGCGTGAAGGTCCGTCCATGGCGCTCGAAGAGGATCACCTCGGCGCGCGTCCAGTGGTCCTCGGTGTTGAGGGTCAGTCCGTCGTTGTCGAAGATCACCGCGGCGGGAG
>CAFBMX010000007.1_pt1 | contig 136331 bp, 132 predicted proteins | sample 7269091 | NCBI WGS metagenome assembly CAFBMX01 (sample SAMEA6814077, study PRJEB35770) | freshwater metagenome | biome: Freshwater; feature: Freshwater reservoir; material: water | place: Czech Republic | collected 2017-05-23 | depth 30m m | reverse complement strand
TTGACGACGGTGCGCAGCCAGCTCGGCGCGTGCTCCGGGTCGAGCCGATGCGCATGGCGCAGGAAGATCTCGAGGCCACGCTGGTAGGCGTCGTGGGCATCATCCGCGCAGAGACTGTGGCGACGCGCGAGGCGCAGGAGGCCGTCGGCATGGCACTGGATGACATCGACGACAAAGGCCTCGCGCTGCGCCACGGTCAGCGGGCGCCCGGCGGCGTCAGGTGGAGGGAAGGCGTCGGGATCGGTCGGTGTCGTCGTCATACGCGCGGTGTGGGGTTGGTTCCACACCGCCTAGCGCGACGATCGCGCAGCAACTCCCCCGCTGTCGAAGCGGAATTGCCGCTCAGAGCGACAATTCAGCGCCCAGCCTGGCCGGACGTCCGACCCGCCGAGGACCTATGCGCGTCAGTTGTCCTGGACGTCCGTGTAGAACGCCTGCGCGACGGCGCCGAGATAGGGGCCGAAGACCCAATCCTGGAGGGTCGAGTAGCCGAAGCTCGTGACGCTCGCGATGTTGCCGTCGGCGCCGATCCAGGCGCCGCCGCTGCTGCCGCCCGGCCACTTGCAACGCACGCCGATGGGCTTCGGGTCGCTCGCGCCTCCCGGATCGTCGCCCGCGTAGCGCGTCGCGCACTTGTAAAGGTCCTGGCCGGAGTACTTGCCGGCGGCCGGGTAACCGTAGAGCGTGTAAGTCTGATCGCGCGCGCCGGAGAAGCTCACCGAGCGGCCGCCGACCGTGCCGGTCAGCGTGACGCCGCCCACGGTGCCGACCTTCGCAGCACCGTTGTCGAAGGAGAAGTCCTCGGAGTCGTGCCACGCCGTCGTCGTGTAGAGGTTGGTCGCGGCAAACGCGCCGTACGGCTCGCTGAGCCCGGACTTCGCGGGAACGAAGAGGAAGTTCGTGGCGTAGCCGCTCGCCTTGTCCCACACGCAGTGACCGGCGGTCAGGACGGTGCTCTGATTCGTGCTCGCGACGGCGGTGCCCGAGCAGACGTAGTTCGAGGCGCCGAAGGTCATGTAGACCTTGCCGTTCGTGCGGCCCGGATACGTCGTGCGCTCCGTGGCGCCGACCTTCGTGATCGTGTACGACGTGCTCGTCGTCCCGCCGCCGCCGGTGCCCGGCTTGGCGAGTTCCCGAGGCTTCGCCGCGGCCTTGCGCGCAGCGGTCCAATAGGCGAGGACCTGCCCACGCGACTGGCCGGTCGCCTTACCGACGGCGCCGGGGAGCGTCGGAGCCGCAGCTGCAGGGCCGGCGAGCGCGGCGAGCAGGAGGGCGAGCGCCACAGTGCGTGCTGGCGGTCGTTCCCGGGCGCTCAGCGCGGCTCGAGGCCCGCCACGAAGACGGACGTGAGCAGCTCGACGGCGCCCTCGAGGTCGGGACGCTCCTCATCACCGAGACGGATCGTGACCTCCACGGCAGCACCGACCATCGCAGCGGCCATCAGCCCCGTGTCATGTGGCCGCACGAGGCCGGCGGCCATCGCCGCGTCGAGGTCGGTCTTCAGATCCTCGACGCCCGCCCCGATCGAGCCCGAATCGAACATCGCGCGCATCGTGCCGGCGTTGCGGCTCATGAGCGCAAGGGTCGCTCGATCGCCGTCGAGATACTCGACGTAGGCCCGCAGGCCCCCGGCGACGAACTCCTCGACCGTTGTCGCGTCGCGTCGTGCGGCGTGGACGCGGACGCGGATCTCCTCGGTCGCCTCGGCGAGGATCTCGTGGAGGACCGCTTCCTTGTCCGGGAAGTAGTTGTAGAACGTCCCACTCGCGAGCGACGTGCGGCGGATGATGTCGCGCACGCTCGCGTTGTCGAACCCCGTCTCGACGAAGACGTCGCGCCCAGCCGTGAGAATCGCCTCGCGATTGGCCGCCTTGGTGCGCTCGCGGCGCCCGATCGCGCTCACGCGGCGGCCCCCTCGAGCGCCAGCGCCGGCACGGGCAGCGGATGACCCTGCGCCTTGGCGCGCTGCGCCCCCCTGCGACGCTCGCGACGGACCTCGAAGAGGTAGTCGTCGAAGTCGACCTGGATGGTGTGCCGCTTCGATGCGACATACCGGCGCTGCATCGCCGCGAAGTCGGCGTCGATGAACGCGCGCAGCTCCTGCGGCTCGGGCAGCGCGTAGCCGCCGGTGAGGTGCTCGGCGATCCAGCGTCCCTGCTCTTCGGCGAGCGGCATGATCGCCCCGAGCGGCTGGAGGAGGCCGACGAAGAAGACGTTCGGGATCTCCGGATGAAAGACGCGCCGGTAGAGGTCGATCCTGTTGTCGGGCGCGCTGATGAACGCCTCGTCGAAAAACGGGAACGTGATGCGATAGCCCGTGCAGTAGACGACGACATCGGCGTGGACGCGGGTCCCGTCCTCGAACTCGACCTCATCGCCATCGAGCCGACTGATGTTCGGGTGGACAGCGACTGCGCCGTGTGTGATGCGGTCGAGGATGCGACCAGAGATCGTCGGGTGCGCCTGCCCGAACTCGTGATCCGGCGCGGGCAGCCCGAACTGCGTCATGTCACCCACATAGAGACGCATGAGCTTCGCGACGAGCCGCCGTCGCAGCTCGAACGGGATCCGTGGGTTGACCCAGCTGCCGAGCTGATCGGTCGGCCGTCCAAAGAGGTACTTCGGGATCACGTGGGCGCCGCGGCGGGCGCCGAGATGCACGTTGCGCGCGACGTAGGACGCCTCGACCGCGATGTCCATCGCGCTGTTGCCCATCCCGAGGACGACGACGTCGCGGTCCTGCAGATCGTCGGGATTGCGGTACTCGTGGGCGTGCATCTGCACGCCCTGGAAGGTGTCGCTCCCGGGGAAGGCGGGCTCGGGCCAGCGTGGGTCCCAGTGGTGGCCACTCGCGACGACGAGCGCGTCGTAGCGCGCCGTCGTCCCATCCGAGGCGGTGAGGGTCCAGACGCCGTCGGCGGCGCGCTCAGCGTGCTCGACGCGCGTGGAGAACCGGATCAGCGGGCGCAGGCCGAACGTGTCGACGTGCTGCTCGAAATATGCGGCGATCTGGTCGTGACGCGGATAGTCGGGGTAGTCCTCCGGCATCGGGAGGTCGTCGTACGCCATCCGCAGCCGCGACGTGTTGATGTGCAGGTCGCGGTAACACGCCGACATCCCGTTGACGTTCTCGTAGACCCAGTTGCCGCCGATGCGGTCCGACGCCTCGTAGCACCTGACGTCGAGATCACGGTCGCGCAGCGCCTTGAGCGCCGCGATTCCGGAGGATCCGGCGCCGATCACGGCGACCCGCGGAAGCGCTGCAGAGCCCATGACGGGGAGGCTACCGAAGACTGACGCAGGCGTCAGGTTCGGGCGTCAGACGGGCAGCGCGGCGAGATGCCGCTCGACCATGCGGGCGCACTGACGGCCCTCGTTGATCGCCCAGACGATCAGCGACTGGCCACGGCGCGCGTCGCCCGCGGCGAACACGCCGGGCTGCGAGGTGGTGTACGTCGAAGCCTTCACGTTGCCGCGCGCGTCGAGCTCACAGCCGAGCTGCTCGACGACGCCCTCCTGCTCCGGATGGACGAACCCCATCGCGAGCAGCACGAGGTCCGCCTTGAGCTCGCGCTCAGTGCCGGGGACCGGCCCGAACGGCGGCGCGGACTGCGCCTGCGCGAGGTGCTGCGTCGTGACACGGCCGTTCTCGCCGCTGAAGTGGGTCGTGACGACGGAGAAGTCCTGCTCGCCCTTGCCGACGCCCTTCGCCTCCTCCATCGCGTAGGACAGGCGGAACTTCTGCGGCCAGAGCGGCCACGGCGTGCGGTCGTCCGGGCGGCGCTCAGGCGGCTCGGGGAGCAGCTCGAGCTGTGTGACGGACAGCGCGCCTTCGCGGATCGAGTGGCCGACGCAGTCGGCGCCGGTGTCGCCGCCGCCGACCACGACGACGTGCTTGCCCGCTGCGGTGATCACCGGCATGTCCGGAGCCTGCACGGTGGGCTCGGGGCCGAGCTCACCCGCCGCCCAGCGGTTGCGCACGTAGAGGTAGTCCATCGCCGGGTGGATGCCATCGAGCTCGCGGCCGGGAACCTCAAGGTCGCGCGGCGTGCGCGAGCCGATCGCAAGGACGACCGCGTCGAACTCGGCGCGCAGCTCCTCACCGGTCACGTCGACGCCGACGTCGACGCCGCAGCGCAGCTCGACACCCTCGGCGACGAGCTGCTGGACGCGGCGCTCGACGATGTGCTTCTCGATCTTGAAGTCCGGGACACCGAAGCGCACGAGCCCGCCGGCGGCCTCGTCACGCTCGAAGAGCACGACGCGGTGCCCAGCGCGGCGCAGCTGCTGTGCGGCGGCCATGCCTGCGGGGCCCGAGCCGACGACCGCGACGCTGCGGCCCGTCTCGGCCCGCGGCGGCTGCGGCACGACCCAGCCCTCGTCCCAGGCGCGCTCGATGATGGCGTGCTCGATCTGCTTGATCGTGACCGACTCGCCCTCGCGGATCTCCAGGACGCAGGCGGCCTCGCACGGTGCTGGGCAGAGCCGACCGGTGAGCTCGGGGAAGTTGTTGGTCTCGTGGAGCTGCGCGATCGCGCGCTTCCACTCGCCGCGGTAGACGAGGTCGTTCCAGTCGGGGATGAGGTTCCCGAGCGGGCATCCGCTGTGACAGAACGGCACGCCGCACTCCATGCAGCGCGCGCCCTGGGCGGCGAGCTCCTCGTCGGAGCGGTTGACGATGAACTCGCTGTACGGCTCGACCTCAAGGCGCTCGACGGGATCCTTGTAGGGAATGCCGGCCCGCTGGATCTTCAGGAAACCGCCGATCTCGCCCATCAGCGATCACCCTCCTCAGAGACGAAGCCCTGTCCACCGGTCGAGACGACGTTGCGATCGGGCCCGTGGCCGGGATCGTCGGTCGTCTCGGCCTCCTGCGCTGCGAGCTCGGCGCGCACGCGCTTGTAGTCGGCCGGGAAGATCTTGGTGAATCGCGGCAGCAGCGCGGACCACTCGTCAAGGACGCGCTGACCGACGGTCGACCCGGTGCGCTCGACGTGCTCAGCGATCAGGGCCCGCAGCTCGATCGCGTCGGCCTCGTCGAGCGGCTCGAGCTGGTCGCGCAGCGCGGGGTTGACGCGCTGCGGGAAGCTGCCGTCCTCGTCGAGGACGAAGGCCAGACCGCCGCTCATGCCCGCCGCGAAGTTGCGTCCGATCGAGCCGAGGACGACGACGCGCCCGCCGGTCATGTACTCGCAGCCGTGGTCGCCGACGCCTTCGACGACGGCGCTGGCACCGGAGTTGCGCACCGCGAAGCGCTCGCCGGCGCGCCCGCGGAAGAAGGCGCGGCCGCTCGTGGCGCCGTAGAGCACGGTGTTGCCGACGATGACGTTGTCCTCGGCGCGGAAGGTGACGCCGTCCGGCGGCGTGACGGCGAGGATGCCGCCCGACAGCCCCTTGCCGGTGTAGTCATTGGCGTCGCCGCGCAGCGTGAAGGACACGCCGGGCGCGAGCCAGCCGCCGAAGCTCTGACCGGCCGAACCGCGCAGCTGGACGTCGATCGACCCTTCCGGCAGGCCGTCGATCCCGCGGCGCTGGGCGATGCTGCTGGAGAGCAGGCCGCCGACGCAGCGGTTGACGTTGCGCACGGACGTCTGGACCGTGACCGGGGCGCCGCCCTCGATCGTGGCATCGGCCTGCGCGATGAGGTTCCAGTCGAGCGCGTCCTCGAGGACCCCCGGGGGCGACTCGACGCGGTGGAGTGGCGTGCCCTCGGGCAGGTCGGGGCGATGCAGCAGGTGCGTGAGGTCCACCCCACGCGCCTTCCAGTGGTCGATCGCCTCGTCGGCCTCGAGCAGCTCGGTGCGACCGATCATCTCGTCGAGCGTGCGCACGCCCAGCGAGGCCATGATCTCGCGCAGCTCCTCCGCGACGAAGAAGAAGAAGTTGACGACGTGCTCCGGGCGGCCGCTGAAGCGCTTGCGCAGCTCGGGGTCCTGCGTCGCGATGCCGACCGGGCAGGTGTTGAGATGGCAGGCGCGCATCATGATGCAGCCCGTCGCGATCAGCGGCGCGGTCGAGAAGCCGTACTCGTCGGCCCCGAGGATCGCGGCGATCGCCACGTCGCGGCCGGTCTTCAGCTGGCCGTCGGTCTGGACGATGATCCGCCGGCGCAGGTCGTTGAGCAGCAGCGTCTGCTGCGTCTCGGCGAGGCCGATCTCCCACGGCACGCCGGCCGAGTGGATCGACGAGAGCGGCGAGGCGCCCGTGCCGCCGTCGTGGCCGGCGATGAGGACATGGTCCGCGTTCGCCTTGGCGACGCCCGCGGCGACGGTGCCGACGCCGACCTCGGAGACGAGCTTCACTGAGACCTGCGCGGTCGGGTTCGCGCAGCGCAGGTCGTAGATGAGCTGCTTGAGGTCCTCGATCGAGTAGATGTCGTGGTGCGGCGGCGGGGAGATGAGGCCGACACCCGGCGTCGTGTGCCGCACCCAACCGATGTAGCGATCGACCTTGTGGCCGGGCAGCTGACCGCCCTCGCCGGGCTTCGCGCCCTGCGCCATCTTGATCTGGATCTGATCGGCGTTGACGAGGTAGTGGATCGTGACGCCGAAGCGGCCGGAGGCGACCTGCTTGATCGACGACCGCCGCAGATCCCCGTTGGGGTCGGGCGTGAAGCGCCGCGGGTCCTCCCCACCCTCGCCGGTGTTCGAGCGGCCGCCGATGCGGTTCATCGCGATGGCGAGCGTCTCGTGCGACTCGGTGGAGATCGAGCCGAGCGACATCGCGCCGGTCGCGAAGCGCTTGACGATCTCCGCGGCGGGCTCGACCTCGTCGAGCGGCACCGGAGCGCGATCCGACCGCAGCCGCAGCAGGCCGCGGAGCGTCGCGCGCTGGGTCGCATCGTCGTTGACCTGGGCCGCGAACTGGCGGTACTTCTCCCACGCGTCACCCCAGACGCCCGGGCCGGCGCCGTCGCTGGCGACCTCGCTCGGGCCACCCGGCGCACGGACCGCATGCTGCATCAGCGCGATCGTGTCGGGGTTCCACATGTGGTGCTCGCCTTCGCGCCGCCAGGCGTAGACCCCTCCGACCGGCAGGAGCTCCGTGGGCGGCGTGGGCGTGCGCGCCCAGGCGCGGGCGTGACGGTCGAGCGCCTCGGTGGCGAGCACGTCGAGGCCGATGCCGCCGATGCGCGAGGCGGTCCCGCTGAAGTGGCGGTCGACGAGCTCACGCTCGAGGCCGACGGCCTCGAAGATCTGCGCGCCGCAGTACGACTGGATCGTCGAGATCCCCATCTTCGAGATGGTCTTGAGGAGCCCCTTGCCGAGCGCCTTGACGACGTTGTTCTGCGCGGTCGCGGCGTCGGTCACGCCGACGACGCGGCCGCCGGCGACGAGCTCATCGACCGTGTCGAGCAGGAGATACGGGTTGACGGCGGCGGCGCCGTATCCGATGAGCGTTGCGATGTGATGGACCTCGCGCGGCTCACCCGACTCCAGAACGAGGCCGGCGCGCAGGCGGGTCCCCAGGCGGACGAGGTGATGATGGACCGCGGAGACGGCGAGCAGCGCGGGGATCGCGACGCGCTCGGGCCCGAGACGGCGGTCGGAGAGGATGATGATGTTGCGCCCGTCGGCGATCGCCTCGGCCGCGTCGTCGCAGATCTGCGTGAGGCGCTCCGTCAGCCCGGCTGCGCCGGCTGCGACCGGCCACGTGATGTCGACGGTGTGGGCGGAGAAGATGTCGCTCGAGACGTGGCGCAGCGTCTCGAGCTCCTGGTTGCGCAGGATCGGCTGGTCGAGAATCAGCTGGTGCGCGTGCTGCGGGGTCTCGGCGAGGAGGTTGAGCTCCGAGCCGATGCCGGTGCCGATCGACATGACGATGGACTCGCGGATCGGGTCGATCGGCGGATTCGTCACCTGCGCGAAGAGCTGCTTGAAGTAGCTGAAGAGCGGCGGGCGGCGGTCGGAGAGGACCGCGAGGGCGTTGTCGTTGCCCATCGAGCCGATGGGCTCCTCGCCCGTGGCCGCCATCGGCGCGACGAGGACGCGCAGGTCCTCCTGGGAGTAGCCGAACGCGAGACGGCGCTGGTGACCGGGCAGAACGCCGGTGAGCGTCACGTGGGCGGGCTCGAGATCGTCGAAGTGGACGCTGTTCTCGGTGAACCACTCGCCGTACGGCTGCCGCGAGGAGACCTCGCTCTTGACCTCTTCGTCGCTGACGATCCGGCCCTGCGCGAGATCGACGAGGAAGATCTTGCCCGGCTGCAGGCGACCGAGGCGCACGATGTGCTCCGGCGAGATCTGGAGCATCCCGGTCTCCGACCCGAGGATGACGTAGCCGTCCGTGGTCTGGACCCAGCGACCCGGGCGCAGCCCGTTGCGGTCGAGCGTCGCGCCGACGACGCGGCCGTTCGTGAACGCCACGGCGGCGGGACCGTCCCACGGCTCCATGAGGCACGAATGGAAGGCGTAGAAGCCCTTGAGTTCCTCAGACAGATCGTCGCGGTCCTGGTAGGCCTCGGGGACCATCATCATCGCCGCGTGCGGCAGCGAGCGGCCGGCGAGCATGAGCAGCTCGAGGACGTTGTCGAACGTCGCGGAGTCCGAGCCGCCGGGCCGCACGATCGGCAGGACCTTCGGGAGATCGTCGCCGAACAGGTCGCTCGCGAGCTGGCTCTCTCGCGCGCGCATCCAGTTGACGTTGCCGCGCAGCGTGTTGATCTCGCCGTTGTGCGCGATCACGCGGAACGGATGGGCGAGCTCCCAGCTCGGGAAGGTGTTCGTCGAGAACCGCGAATGGACGAGCGCCAGCGCCGAGATGAAGCGCTCGTCGCGCAGGTCGGGGAAGAACCCAGCGACCTGGCGCGAGATCAGCATGCCCTTGTAGACGATCGTCCGTGAGGAGAAGCTCGACGCGTAGAAGTCGGCGCCCGCTTCGAGCTCGACGATGCGGCGGATGACGTAGAGCTTGCGCTCGAACGCGTCCTGGTCCGCGGCCGCGGGCCCGTCTGCGCGGATCAGGACCTGCCGCACGAATGGGCGCGACTCGTTGGCGCTGACGCCGACGTGCTCGAGGTCGACCGGGACGTCCCTCCAACCGAGCAGTCGCTGGCCTTCATCACGCACGGCGCGCTCGACGAGGGCCTCGACGCGGGCCCGCGGAGCGACGTCCTGCGGCAGGAAGCACATGCCGACGCCGTACTGACCGGGCTCGGGAAGGTCGACGTCACAGACCGCGCGGAAGAACGCATCGGGGACCTGCGTCAGGATGCCGGCGCCGTCGCCGGTCGTCACATCTGCGCCCTCGGCTCCGCGATGCTCGAGGTTGTCGAGCGCCTCGAGCGCGCGCACGACGACATCGTGCGCCGGCACGTTGTCGAGCTTCGCGACCATGGCGAAGCCACAGGCGTCGTGCTCGTAGCGAGGGTCGTACAGGCCTTCGGCCTGAGGCAGATGAGAAATCGTCATGATCGAAGTCCCCGTCGGGCGGCGCGGGTGGGGCACCCCGGTGAGGCGGAACCGGGCATTCTATCCACCGCGCCCGGCCGCCGATCTGCGGTGAAGAGCGACCGCCCCGGGGGCCGTCCGGATCCGCGACGATGGTGGTCGTCATGCCGCCGTTCCTCGACGCCGTGCGCTCGCGCTGGCGCACGTCCATCGCGCCAACTCCGATCTGGCGCGCCGCCGCGCGCTTCACCGCCGACGGTGGAACCGACCGTGCGGCCAGCCTGAGCTACTACGGGACGCTGTCGCTCTTTCCCGCCGCGTTCGTCGCCATCACGCTGCTCGGCCTGCTCGGGCAGGACCGGGTCGTCGCCGACATAGTCCATTTCGCACAGCAGCGCGGCGCCGATACGGCGACCGCGCAGGTGGTCGAGACGATCGTCCGCGGCGCCACGCAGACGTCGTCCGGGGCGCTGTCCGTGGCACTCGTCGTCTCTCTCATCCTCGGTCTCAACGCCGCGTCGGGGCTCTGGAGTGCCGCCGGGCGGGCGATGAACGCGGTCCACGGATTGCCGGACGAGCGCAGCCTGCTGCGCCGACGCCTGACGACCTACATCCTCACGATCGTCACGGTGGTGCTCGTGCTCGTGACGATCGTCATGGTCTTCCTGGGGGGAGACTGGGCCGGCGAACTCTTCCGCTGGGTCGGCCTCGGCACGACATTCCAGGATGCCTGGGCGATTGCGCGCTGGCCGCTTGCGCTGCTGAGCGCCCTCGCCGCGCTGACGCTGACCCGCCGCCACGCCCCGGCGCCGGGGGCCAGGCAGGAGGAGCGCGTGACGCTCGGCTCACTCGTCACGGTCGGCCTGTGGCTCGCGTTGACGTTCGGCTTCGCCGTGTACGTCTCCGGCTTCTCCCACTACGGCGCGCTCTATGGCGTGTTCTCGGCGATCATTCTCCTGCTGATCTGGCTCTACCTGCTGTCGCTGGCGTTCCTCTTCGGCGTCGAGCTCGACCTCCAGCGTGGACGCCGTGCGGCAGCCGGTGGGCCGACCAGCCCTCCGCCGGACGCCTAGCGCCGGACGGGAGCCGGTCTGGACGTCATGTCCTGACCCCACGAGCAGAGCCCCAGGCGCCCCGGGCACTCCCCGCAGAGCGCAGCGTGCGGCTCGGCAGCGACCGGGAACTCGCCGGCGAGGAGCGGCCGGGCCGACGCGGCGAGGCGCTCCTCGAGCGCCGGGATGTCCGCCGCGGCGTAGGTCGCCGACGCAGCACCGCCGTGTTCGAGGTAGAGGTGGACGACCTCGACGGTCTGCGCACCGCCGCGCAGTGCCGCGAGGGCGTACAGCGCCCGCTGATCGGCGTAGTCGCGGGCGACGAGCCCCTCAAGGTCCGAGTCCGCCGCGACGTGGTCGGTCTTGTAGTCGATGACGAGGGCGCCCCCGCCCGGCTCATCGACGATGAGGTCGATGAATCCGCCGAGGAGTGGCGCCTGCGGACCGGCGGCGGCGAGCTCGACGGCGAACCGCGCCTCGCGGCGCAGGCGGGTTCCAGCTGCGGCGCGCGTGCGCAGCGAACCCCCGAGAAAGGTCGCTGCCAGCTTCAGCTGCTCATCGACGTCGATGCCGTCGAGCGCGACACCGGCCGCCTGTGCGGCGCTGATGACGTCCTGCGGCGTCGGTGCGGGAGCCCTCGGCGTGAGGTCGGCCCGTTCGAGCACGCCATGGGCAATGGTGCCGCGCCGGCGCGCGAGCGTGCCTGCGCCGCCCTTCGGCGGCTCGATCCGCGGCAGCCCGAGCGTCCGGCGCAGATACCACCCGTAGGCGCAGCGCCGGTAATCACTCAGGGAGGAGTAGCTCAGCGTGGCGGGCGGCGCAGGAGGCGCGACCAGGGCGGCGTGCGGCACATCCGGCGCCGGGTCGGCCGGCGTGGGCGGCGGGATGGGCGGAGCGGGCGCGATGCGCAGCGCGCCCGACAGCGGCTCGCTGACCGTGACGGTGACGGGCACGTCGCCGACCGTGTGACGCCCGCTGCGCGGTGTGCCGTCGCCGAAGATCCCGGGGCCCATCCAGGCGAGCGCGGGCTTGCGCAGACCGGCATCTCCCCACCCCTTCTCTCCATCGAAGGTCCCGCTGATGATGAGGAGCTCCTCGGCACGCGTGACCGCGACGTGCGCGATCCGGCGCTCCTCCTCGACCTCGCGCGTCTCGTGCTCGGCGGCGAGCTCGTCGTACGCGAATCCCACATCCGCGTCCTCCCCATCGGCGCGGCGCAGCTTGAGGCCCACCTTGCCATCGCGCACGAGGACGGGCCCAGCGCCGCCCTGGCCCTGACGTCCGACGTCGGCGAACACCACGACGGGGAACTCGAGGCCCTTCGCGCCGTGCACGGTCATGACGCGGACGACGTCATCGTCGCCGGCGTCGAGCGGCGCATCCGGCGTGCGTCGCGCCGTCCCGCGCTCGACGGCGACGTGATCGATGAACGCGCGCAGGTCACCACCGGTACGACCACCGAAATCGTCGGCGATCCGAGCGAGCTTGCGCACATTCGCCATGCGCCGCGCGCCGTCCGGCCCGCGCAGGATGTGCACGTCGAAACCGGTGTCCGCGACGAGCCGCTCGATGAGCTCGGCGGGGGCAGACCAGACGGCGCCGTCGCGCTCTCGCTGGACGAGGGCGTGCAGCGATGTCAGGTGGACCCGCGCCGTCTCGCTGACCCGGCTGAGGAGTCCGTCGTGATCGCCGATCGCCACGCAGGCGACGGCGTCCCAGAGCGCGATCCTCCGGGCACGACGTTCGAGTGCCAGAAGCGCCAGATCGTCGCTCGAGAGACGCGCGACCGGGCCCGCGAGCACGCCGAGCACGGCGGACTCATCGCGAGGGTTCGCCACGACGCTGACGAGGTTCAACACGTCATGCACCTCGCGGCGGTCCCACCAGCCGGTGCCGGCGACCGCGATTGCTGGGACGCCGGCGAGTTCGATCGCTCGCTCGAACGTCGCCATGTGCGTCGTGGCACGCAGGAGCACGACGATCTCGCCGGGCGCCCGGCCGGCGGCGACGAGCTCGGCGATCCGCTGCGCGACGAGTCGCGCCTCGAGCCGTACCGCGGTGATCCCGCGCGGCGGCATGTCTGCTGCGACGCCGAGCATCAAGGGGTCGTCGGCCGGAACCTTCGACCACGCCTTGGCATCCGACAGCAGCACTTCGACGGCGCCATGCCCGGCGCTCTCGCGGCCCGGCGTCAGCGCGGTGTAGCGGTCATGCGCGGCACCGAACGCCGCATTGATGAGTTCGAGAATCTCCGGCCGCGAGCGGAAGTTCGTCGTGAGCTCCCGCGCGCGCCCCTCGGCGCCGAACCGCTCCCATTCGCGCTCGAAGCCGCCGACGTCGGCGTGGCGGAAGCCATAGATCGATTGGAGGCGGTCGCCCACAAAGAAGACCTGCGGCTGACCGAGCGCCGCGAACAGCTCGACCTGGAGGCGGTTCGTGTCCTGGAACTCATCGACCATCACACGCTCGAGTCGCTCGGCGTACCCCTGTGCGACCGCGGGATGGTTCAGGAAGAGGTCGCGCGTCCCGACGGCGAGGTCCGGATAGTCGAGGCCGTGGCACGCCTGCTTCTGGCCCGCGAACGCGGTGGCGAAGGCCGCAAGGAGCGCGTCGAGACCGACGAGCGCCGGCTGCAGCAGGCGGTCCGCGTCGCCGGCCGGCTCGGGGAGCGGCAGGCGCGGCTCGCGTTCGCCGGCGCTGCGCAGCTCATCGTGCAGGCCGCGGACGAGGCCGAAGAGGTCCTCGTACCCGAGCCGATCGAGAAGGTCGAGCACGCCCGGCTCGCCCATGAGCCCACCGAGCGCCTCCTCCCATGCCGCTTGCGCGAGGAGCTCGAGCTCGGCGGGGGCCAGAATGTCGGCCCGCGGATCGAGGCCTGCCAGCACCGCATGCGAGCGCAGGACGCGGCTGCAGAAGCCGTCGATCGTCGAGATCCACGCGCCCTCGAGCCGGCGCGCCTGCGCGTCGCATCCGAGTTCGAGCAGACGCTCGCGGATGCGGTGGCGCAGCTCGCCGGCGGCGCGCCGCGTGAAGGTGATCGTGAGGATCGAGCGCGGGTCGATGCCGTCCTCGACGACGTGGCGCACGAAGCGCTCGACGAGGACGGTCGTCTTGCCCGACCCCGCGTTCGCCGCGACCATCAGCGGGCCATCCCGGTCGAGCACCACGGCGGCCTGCTCTGGGCGCAGGCGCGTGCCGCCGCGGCCGAGCACCGCGCCGTCGGCGGCTTCGAGCAGCGAACGATCGAGCGGGCTCACGGGTCGCACCGACAGATCGCGGGATTCGCGCAGCCACGACCGTTTGCGCAGGTCGCCGGCCGCGAGACCACCTGTCCCCCGCGCATTTCGCCGACCGCCGCGGCGACGAGCTGTGCGACGCCGTCGAGGAGCGCGGTTGCACCGTCGGCATCGACCCGGTCGTTGCGCACGATGTCGGTCCTGTCCGGGTCCGCTCCCTGCTCGACGAAGCCGCGCGGGCGCTGGTCCTTGGCCGCGCCGATCGGCTGGTAGAGCGCCCCGGCGACCCGCACGCCCTCGACGAGCTGTGGGACCGCGAGGGCATAGATCCCCGCTTGCAGCACCCCGTCGCTCACCCAGCGCGCCTGGGCGTGGGTCGGGTCGCGCGTGCGTCCCTTGTAGTCCACGATGATCACGGTGTCGTCGGTGGGTGAGCGGTCGATGCGGTCGATGCGCCCGGTCACGCGCACACCCGGCGCGAGCTCGACGGCGGGCGCGCCGTCGCGTGTCCCGAAGGAGAGCTCGAAGAGATCGGGCCGGTAGCTGGTCTCGGACTGCGCCGCCGCGCGCAGGTACCGCACGATGTCGGCCTCCACCCGGCGCAGGAGCGTCGCGTTGTACTGCTCGAGCGTGACGAGGCGCGCCGTCGGCGCCTCCCGTGCCACCTCGCGCCGCGCGAGGGCGCACGCCGCATCGACGTTGGCTGGGCCGAGCGGGCCATCGAGCGCCTCGAAGACGCGCTGGAGGATGCTGTGCTGGAGACCGCCGCGCACGAGGTACATCGACTCAGGCTCGAGCTCCTCGGGCCGCAGCAGCCAGTCGACGAACCACTCGGACGGGCAGCTGTGCCACTGCTCGATCAGGCGAGCACCCCATGCGTCGCGCGCGGCGATGTGCTCGAGGACCGCCTCGTCGGTGAGCGGACCGAGCTGCGGCTCGAGCGAGCGCCCGGGCTGTGCGAGCGCAGCTGCCAGGCGCTGCTGGACCGCGCCACCGCCCTCGCCATCGCCGCTCCGGGCGAAGCCGATCTGCCCGAGCGGGCGCCACGTCGCCCGCTCAGCGAGCTCCGGCGCGAAGCACTCGAGGATGTCGTCGACGAACAGTGAACGCACGCTCGGCTCACCGTCATCATCGCCGCGGTGGGAGGAGAGCACGAGCCGCTCGGTCGGGCGCGAGATCGCCGAGTAGAGCAGCCAGCGCTCGGCGTCGAGTCGATCCTCGCCGAGCCGCAATCGCAACCCTCCGGCGGCATTGACGGCGAGCCGCTCGGCGTCGCCGAGGAACGGATCGGGGCTCCCCGGCGAGGGGAAGATCCCCTCTTGCAGCCGACCGAGCAGGAGGACGCGCATCCGCCGGGCACGCAGGCGCAGCGGGCGCGCGACGGTGACGAGGCCTGGACCAGGTGCGCGTCCGACGCGCACCTCCTGTGCGTCGAGCAGATCGACGAGCTCGGCCGGCGTCGGCGCGAGCGTCGGATCGGCGCGCGCCAGCGCCGCGAGCTCAGCGAGCGTGCCACGCGCCACTTCGAGTGCGCGGGCGTCGGCCTCACCGGCAGGCGAGAGCAGTGCCGCCTGCTCCCTCCACGGCGTCACGAGCAGCAGCTGTGCGTGGTACGCGAGCCGGTCGTAGAGGCGCGCGGGGCGATCCGCGAGAGCCGCCAGCTCGTCGAGCTGCTCGTACGCATAGTGCGCGAGATCCTTCCACGCCGCGTGCGCCTGGGCAGCCGAAGCGAGCCCCTCCCGCCGCACGCGCGCCTCGAGCTCGTCGGCGAGTTGCGGCTTGTCGAGCCGCCCGGGCAGGCGCAGCCAGACGAGGAAGTCGGCGGCCGTCCCGGTCGGCAGCGCGGCGCGCAGCATCGCGATGAGCGCGCGGCCGAGTGCCGTATGGCCGAGCGGTACCCGGCGCTCGAGGGCGATCGACACACCCGCCTGCGTGAAGACGCGTTCGAGCAGCGGACCGACGGACTCTGCATCCCGCAGGGCCACCGCGATGTCTTCGGGCGCGATGCCGCCCGCGATCATCAGGCGAACCTCCTCCGCGAGCAGCTCGAGCTCGGCGCGCTCGCCGCCGCCATCGAGCAGCCCGACCGCGTCGCCGGGATCGGGGCGCTCGCCCGGCGGCTCGAAGAGCGCACGCTCAAGGTGATGGAGCGCCGAGCGCGACGCGGCGGCGTAATGCTCGGCGAGCGCCGGCAGGCGCTCATGGCGGTCCGCCACCGCCGCGAGATCCCCGAAAGCCCGTGCCCGGGAGCGATAGAGATCGTCGCGACCTTCCTCAAAGGGGAGCGACACCGTCACGGGAGCGATCCGCCCGAGCGCCTTGACGGTGTCGAGCTCGATCGGCGTGAGGTCGTCGAATCCATAGAAGAGGACCGGTCGCTCGCCCCAGCGGCGCGGCTCTTCGAGCAACACGGAGACGGCGCGGTGCGTGAGCTCGGACGGGTCGCCGCCGAAGGCCGTGAGGCGGTCGCGATACGCGCCGTAGAGCTGCGCGAGCTCGAGCGCGTACGCCTCGCGCTCCGGGCTGGCAGCCGCCCATGCGCGCATGGCGGTGTGCCAGAGCCCCGGCCCGATCCGATGCTCGCCGAGCTCGTCGCAGAGCGCCGTGAAAGCCGACGCGAACCCCGCCGTGGACGCCGCATCGGCGAGCGACTCGAGCCGCGTCGCGGCCGCCACGCCCGCAGCGATGCGCTCCCGCGTGACGCGGCCGGCCCCGTCTGCGGACGTCCCGGCCCGTGCCGCGAGCTCGCGTCGCAGCTCGGCGAAGGTCACGACGGTGAGTCCGAAGACGCGGCCGTCGGCTGCGAGTTCGCGCCGGTAGGCGACGGCGTCCGGGGCGGTCGGGACGACGAGCATCGGGTCGACCCCGGCGTCCGCAAAGGCGCGGACGCGATCGAGGACCGCGCCGGCCTTCTGTGCATTCGCGGGCCCGGTGAGAAGTTCGAGTGACACGGCCCGCTTAGGGTCGCGCACGCTGCGGCAGATCTGACAGGAGGGCTGTGCGGGCTAAGCGGCCGCGGCGCCGTCAGACGGCGCGTCGACCGCCGTTGCGGCCGCGACCGCCTGCTCGGCCTCGTCCGTCTCAGGGGCCTTGGCCCCCTCCTTCGCCCACGGCTCGTCGAACTCGACGCGCCAGCGGCCTTCGTCGTTCTGGACGAGCGCGAGCCGGGCGCGGAACGGGCGGCCCGTGCGGCCGCGGAAGCCGGTGACGGCACGCTCGGTGCGTCCGGTCTGGATGAGTTCGCGTGCGATGGCGGGGGCCATCTGCTTGCCTGCCTTGGCCTTCCAGATCACGAACCCGCAGCCCGGATCCTCACGCGACCAGCACGAGTATCCCTTGCGGTTCTCGACGATGTCCTGGCCGCAGACGGGGCAGGGGCCGAGGTTCGCGCGGGGGATCCGCACGTCCTTCAGCGTCGTGTCGAGCATGTCGATCGTCTCGCGAGCAAACGCCGCGATGTCGCTCATGAAGGCGTCACGTGACTCCTCGCCGGCCTCGATGCGCCCGAGCCGCTGCTCCCATTCGCCCGTGAGATTCGGCTGCGTGAGGGGGTGGTCGCCGAGCAGCCGGATGACGTTCATCCCCTTCTCGGTCGGGACGAGCGCCCTGCCGTCGCGCTCGACGTAGCCGACGTCGATCAGGCGCTCGATGATCGAGGCGCGCGTCGCCGGCGTGCCGATGCCCGACTCGGTCATCGCCTCGCGCAGCTCCTCGTCGTCGACGAGCTTGCTCGCGCCCTCCATGGCTCCGAGCAGCGAGGCGTCGGAGTAGCGCCGCGGCGGCTGAGTCTCCTTCTCGGACAGCGCGACGGCCGCGACGAGCGCCTGCTCGCCCTGCTCGAGACGCGGAAGGTTCTGGTCCTTGCCTTCGTCCTTCTCGTCGTCGTCGCCCTCGCCCTCGGGGAGCTCGCCGTAGACGCCGCGCCAGCCCGGGACGATCAGGATCTTGCCGCTCGTGCGGAAGATGTACTCGCCGACCGTCGTCTCGACCGTCGTGTTCTCGAACTCGGCATCCGGGTGGAAGATGGCGAGGAACCGGCGGACGACGAGGTCGTAGATGCGGCGATCGTCGTCGCCCATCTTCTCGACCTTGTGCGCGGCGTTCGTCGGGATGATGGCGTGGTGGTCGCCGACCTTCTCGTCGTTCACGACGCGCCCGAGCGGCAGCAGATCTAGGCTCTGGACGTACGCGGCGGCCGCCGCGTACTCGGGATGCACGCCGACCGCTGCGGCCGTGGGCTTGATCTGGTCGATCTGATCGGTCGGGAGGAAGCGCGAGTCGGTTCGCGGATACGTGAGTGCCTTGTGCTCGTCGTAGCAGCGCTGCGCGGCGGCGAGCGTGCGCTTGGCCGAGAAGCCGAAGCGCGTGTTCGCCTCGCGCTGGAGCGCCGTGAGGTTGTAGAGCAGCTGCGACTGATCGGTCTTGTGCTTCTTCTCGAGCTTCGTGATCTCGCCCGTCTGACCGCTGACAGCAGCAACGATCGCCTCCGCGTCCTGCGCTGCGGTGAGCTTCGTCTTCAGGCGGGCCGCCATGTCCTTGTTGAACCGTCCCTTGTAGGCGCGCTCACCATCGGCGACGAACGAGGCGTCCACGAGCCAGTACTTCTCCGGAACGAACGCGCGGATCTCCTCCTCGCGGCGCGTGAGGATCGCGAGCGTCGGCGTCTGGACGCGGCCGAGCGAGACGGCACCGTCGAACGACGAGCGCAGGCGGATGGTGGCGGCGCGCGTCGCATTCATGCCGACGATCCAGTCGGACTCCGAGCGCGAGCGTGCCGCGGCCTCCAGGAGCTGCTTCTCCTCCGCGGGGAAGATCGAGTCGAGCGCTTGGCGCATCGCCGTCTCGGTCATCGAGCTGAGCCAGAGGCGGTCGACCGGCTTGGTGCACCCGGCCTTCTCGTAGAGGTACGCGAAGATCAGCTCACCCTCGCGGCCGGCGTCGCAGGCGTTGACCACGCGGTCGACCTCATCGCTGCGCAGGAGCTTCTTGACGACGTCCATCTGCTTCTTGGACCGCTCGTCGCGCACGACGAGCTTGAACTTCGGCGGGACGATCGGCAAGTCGGCCATCCGCCACTTGGCGAACTTCTCGTCGTACTCGTCCGGATCGGCGAGCCCGACGAGGTGCCCGACGGCCCATGTGATGATGTGCTCCGGACCCTCGAGCCAGCGTGCCGTCTTGTCGGCGCGGCCGGTGTGCTTGCTGAACGGGCCCGGCAAGACCTTGGCGAGGTCCTGACCGACGGAGGGCTTCTCAGCAATGAGGAGGGTCTTTCCCATCGCGCGGCACCATAGCGCCCAGCCGATTCCCCGCCGCACCGGCCCACCGGTCGTGCGCGGTCCTGCAACACCCTCGTAACCGGCATGGCAGCGGCGCGGGCGCGGTCTAGTCTCCAGGCCACCGTGGCTGCGCCGACCCCCAATGCTCGCGCCTCACATGGCCGTCCGTCGGCCGCGGTTGCGCGCCGGCGTCGCATCGCCGCAGCAGGCTCGCTCGTCGCGGCCTTCTTCGTGATCATGATCATCGTCGTGGCCTCCGGCGGCGGCCCCGACTCCCGGCGTGCTGTGGTCGACGCGTACGCCGCAGGGTGGGCCAAGGGCGACTGGGCGCAGATGCATGCGCAGCTCTCGCCGGCCGCGAAGTCGCGGGTTCCCCTCCTCGAATTCGCCCGGGCGCATCGCGGGGCACTCGCCATCGCATCGGCAGGGGCGCGAGGCGTGCAGCTCACGGGCGAACCGCAGGCCCAGGGAGACACGTGGCTGCTGCCGGTCGCCATTCGCACGCGGCTCTTCGGCACCGTTCGCGGGAGCGTGGTGCTGCCGATCGAGGACACGCCCAACGGCCCGCGCATCGCCTGGCAGCCCCACCTCGTCTTCCCCGGTCTGCGCCCCGGCGAGGAACTCGAGCGCCGCACGCGCCTCCTCGCTCGGGGAACGCTGCTCGCGCGTGACGCGACGGTGCTCGCTCAGGGCGCGGATCGCAGCTCGCCGGTTCCCGACGTCGCAGGCCAGGTCGTCGGGCGCCTCGGCCCGATCCCGCCCGAGGACCAGGTTCGGGCGACCTCGCTCGGCGTCCCGGCCGACGCGAGTGTGGGCGTCAGCGGGCTCGAACGCCTTTTCGACGCGCAGCTGACCGGCATCCCGGCAGGCACGCTGATCGCCGGTGGCAGGACGATCGTCCGCTCGGTCGGTCGGCCCGGGGCGACCGTGAAGACGACGATCTCGCCGCCGGTCGAGCGTGCTGCGATCGCGGCGCTCGCAGGCCGCTATGGCGGCGCCGTGGCACTCGACCCGCGTACCGGGGCGGTGCTCGCGTACGCCGGTGCCGCGTTCTCGCTCGTCCAGCCGCCCGGATCGACCTTCAAGATCATCACGGCCGCGGCCGCGCTCCAGGCGCGCACGGCGACGCCAACGTCCTCCTACGCGTTCGCCACGGCCGCGGACGTCCGCGGGACCCCGATCGCGAACGCGGCCGGGGAGCTCTGCGGCGGGACGCTCGTGCAGGCGTTCGCCGCCTCCTGCAACTCCGTCTTCGCACCGCTCGGGATCGAGCTCGGCGCGCGGCGCATGGTGGCGGCTGCTGAGGCGTTCGGCTTCAACCGGCCCCCGGCGCTCCCGATCGCTGCGACGAGCCGGTTCCCCGCCGCTGCGCTCACCGACGACCTCGCCGTCGGATCGGCCTCGATCGGCCAGGGACAGGTCGAGGCGACGACGCTCCAGATGGCGGAGACCGCAGGAATCATTGCGCGGCGCGGCGTGCGCGCCCCGCTCACCTTGAGCTACGACCGCGAGCAGCGCGCCCGCGGACGCAGGGGCCGGCGCGTCATCCCTGAGCGCGTCGCACGCCAGATCGAGCGCATGATGCTCGCCGTCGTGCGCTCCGGCACGGGCTATGCGGCGGCACTTCCGCGCGTGTCCGTCGCCGGGAAGACCGGCACCGCCGAGCTGCGCTCACGCAAGGCCGGCGACACGACGGTGAACCCGGAGGACACCGATGCGTGGTTCGTCGCCTTCGCCCCGGCCGGCGGCCGCACGAAGCCGCGCATCGTCGTCGGCGTCCTGCTGGGCAACGCGGGCGCCAGCAAGGACACCGCCGCCCCCGCTGCACGCCTGATCCTTCAAGCGGGCCTGCGGCGCGACTGACGCCCGATCAGACGTCGAGGCGGACCGTCGACGTCGCGCCGGGAATCTGGGAGTTCGAGAACTCGAGCTCGAGCGGACGGAAGTCCAGCGCCTGGCGCGGAAGCTTGAAGAGGAGGAGCGCACCGGTCGTCGGTGACTCGGCGCCGGCGCTGCCCGGCTGCGGGTAGTCGTCGTTCGCGCGCACCGTCGTCGGCTGGTAGGCGAAGGCGTTGTCCTCGCTGACCGTCACCGGCTCGTACTCGGCGCCCTTGGTGTCAACGATCTTGAACTGATCGGCAGCCGGATGGTCGGCGTCGGTGCCGTTGAAGATCCGGACCCAGACACCGAACCAGATGTCGTCGGTCCCGAGCGTCTTCTCGGCCTCGGCCACGCCCGCGAGCAGTGCGCGGTCGCCGACCTCGTACTGGTTGAGCTGGCGCGAGACCTGGACCTGGTACTGCATCGGGCCGAGGGTCACGTAGATCGCCTCAGACTCTCCCTGCGTCACCGTCTTGGGGGTGTTGGCACCGCAGGCGGCGAGCGTGACGGCCGCGACGGCAAGGGCGAGGAGCAGAGGAAGACGCTTCATGACGGTGGTGGAGTCTATGCGATGGGTCCGAAGGAGCGCCGTCAGGCGGACAGGCGCGACGCGGGCTTGCGCGGACCGCCGGCGATCGTGGCGCGCTCGCCCCGTCCGCGGTCCTCTTCGAGGATGAGCTGGAGGCGCCGCAGCGCGCGCTTCCAATGGCGCCTGAGCGCCGAGCGCTGGCCGAGGGACTCGAGGAATCGATCGCTCGGGTACACCGGCTGGGTCTCGATCGTGACGAGCACGCGGGTGCGGCCCGCGCCGGCCTCGCGCAGTTCGATGAGCGTGAGCGTGCGGATGCGGTTGAACTTGCCGGTGCGGCCCTGGAGCACGATCGTGAGCGGCGGATCGAGTTCGACGATCGTCCAGTCACCCCATGGGAAGCGGGCGAACGGGAGCTTCCCCTTGAAGCGCCCACCGGCGCCGACGCCTGTCGTCTCCTCGCGCGTCATGCGCCAATCGCGCAGGAAGTGGTCGGTGAACTCCGGGTGGTTCGCGGCGTCGCTGAGGTAGGTGAAGACGTCCTCGCGCGGCCGGGCGACCGTTCTCTCGACGGTGAAGGGCTGCATGCGCGGGCGGAGTCTATCCGTGCGGCCGTCGACTGGCCGGTGCGGCTCAGGCGGCCTTCGACAAGATCCGCACGCTCGCGCCGAACTCGGCATGGCGCACGCGATGGCTCGAGTCGGGGGACTGGCGCCGGCGATGGCGGCAGAGATCGCACACGACCTTCGTGCCGAACTGATGCACGGTCTCGCCGATCAGCGGCCGACGTCCGCAGCCGCCGCAGGTGCAGTGATCCTGCGCCTCGGCGCGGGGGAGCCGCCGCCACTCGAGTTCCGGGGTGGACAGCGTCGTGTCACGGAGCATCGTTCGTGGTTCGCCGCGCATCGGCTCCGTCCTTCCCGCTCCCCCGCGATGCAAAGCGGCGACCGACCCACCCGATTTCTGTTTGTGACATTTGGTACGTAGGAGTACCCTTCGACACCAGAGACGCCCGCACTCGGGTTTGCGGGCCACGAGCGACGGGGAGGCCGATCCCATGGACGACGATCTCTCAGGCACGATGGCGGAGACCGGATCGTTCCGCTGCGATGACTGCGGGTATCTCATGACGCTGGTGCGGCAGGATGCGCTGCCTGACGCGTGCCCCGGGTGCGGCGGGCTGCACTTCAGCCGCGCGTCGATGTTCGCGTCCGCGCTGACGATGGTGCGGATCCCCCCGCCACCGCCCGACCCAGCCCGCTCAGCGCTCCTGCGCAGTGTCGCCGACGACCTGGCGCACCCGGGGTCCTACCTCGTGTTCGAGCGCGAGGACGACGGCGTCACCCCCGCCGTGCACCTCGTCAGCCGTGAGTGGACCCGCATCGGCCGCAGCCTCGCGGCCGACGTGCGCTTCGACGATCCGACCGTCTCGCGGCGGCACGCCCTGATCGTCCGGCAACCCGACGGGCTGCGCGTCCTCGACGACCGCAGCCTCAACGGCGTGTTCGTCAACGGGCGCCGCATCGAATGGCGGCAGCTGCGCGACGGCGACGAGATCGCCGTCGGGTGTCACCGCCTGCACTACGTGGAGACGGTGGCGACCCGGCGTAGACTTCCCGTCGATGGCGCAGACGATCGCGGTGCTCTCGCAGAAGGGCGGTACGGGCAAGACGACGACCGTGCGCCATCTCACGGCGGCCTTTCGTGACGCCGGGCTGCAGGTCCTCGCCGTCGACCTCGATCCACAGGGCAATCTCTCCGACTACTTCGACGTCGATCCAGAGGCCGACCCGACGATCGGCGACGTGCTCAGCGGCCGCGCGAGCGCTGCGGCGGCGACCCACGACGGCGTCATCCCCGCGAATCTCTCCCTCGCCGAGGCGGAGCTCACGCTCGCCGGACGGATGGGCCGCGAGCTCACGCTGCGCCGCGCGCTGGCCGACGTCGCGGACGCCTACGACCTGATCATCATCGACTGTCCGCCGGCCCTCGGCCTGCTGACCGTCAACGCGCTCGTCGCCGCCGACCACGCGCTGCTGAGCAGCGAGGCGCAGTACTTCGCGCTCCAGGGCGTCGAGCAGGCGCTCGAGGTGATCGAGCTCGCGCGCGACAGCCTCAACCCCGGGCTCCAGTGGCTCGGCGTGCTCTTCAACATCGCGGACATGCGCACCGTCCATTCCCGTGAGGCGTTCGAGTCGCTGCGCGAACACGTGGGCGACCGACTCTTCGACACGACGGTACGCCAGTCGATCGCCTACGCCGAATCGGCCGAACGTGCCGTCCCGATCTACGAGCACCGCCCCGACCTCGGAGCGGACTACCTGCGCGTCGCCGAGGAGATCCTCCGGCGCCTCGAGCTCGATGATGCGCGCCTCCACGTGGCCGCGCGACTCGACGCCCTCTCCTAGCCGACGACGCGCGCGCCGACGGCCTCGATCGCGACGCGGCGCAGGTCGGCCCAGCCGGCGACCGCGGGGACCAGCGCGTCGAAGACCTCGGCGGCACGGGCGCTGCGCACCCAGATGAGCACCGCCGGACCGGCGCCGGAGATCGTCGCGCCAAGGGCCCCCGCGGCCCGTGCCTGGGCTGCGAGCGCGAGCGACTGCGGGTAGAGATGCGCCCGCCGGTCCTGGTGCAGACGGTCGGCGAGGCCGCGCGCCACGAGGTCGAGGTCGCCGGTCGCAAGGCCGAGCGTCAGCGTCGCCGCATGGGCGATGTTGAAGACCGCCTCCTCGATCGGCACCGCTGCCGGCAGCGCCTCGCGTGCCTGCCGCGTGCGCACCGCCGCATACGGCGTGGCGAGGAGCAGCTCAAGACCCTCCGGCGGCGCGATGCCCGCCGTGCCGCCGTCGACGCAGATCACGATGCCGCCGAGCAGGGCCGCGGCGACGTTGTCGGGGTGCCCCTCAAGGTCGGTGGCCGCCGCGAGGAGATCGGTGGTCCCCCCGCCGAGCAGATGGTCGGCGGCGACGAGGCCCGCGACATACGCCGCGGCGCTGGTGCCGAGCCCGCCGCACAGCGGGATCTCGGAGCGGATGCGGAAGGTGAAGTCGTCAGGGGCGAGCAGGCGCTCAAAGCCGCGCACGGCGAGGTTGCGGCGGTCGCGCGAGATCTGCAGGTCGGTCTCGACCGCGAAGACCCCGGGCGTCTCGACGACCTCGAGCTCCATGTGGATCCCGAGCGCGGCCGCGAGCACGTCGAACCCCGGACCGAGGTTGGCCGAGGAGGCGGGGACGCGGACGACGACGTGCCGGGCCATCAGGCTCCGTCGTAGATCGCCCGTTCGACCGACGCGAGGTCGGCCTCACAGGGAACGACCGACCCGGCCTGCTCGAGCGCCGTCTGCGGATCCTTGAGGCCGTGGCCCGTGAGGACGCAGACGATGCGCTCTGCGCCTTCGGGCGCCCCGTAGGTGAGCAGTCCGGCGACGGACGCGGCGCTCGCCGGCTCGCAGAAGACGCCTTCGCTTGATGCGAGCAGGCGATAGGCGTCGAGAATCTGCGCGTCCGTGACCGCCTCGACACCGCCGCGCGAATCGCGCATCGCGGTCATCGCCTCCTCCCAGCGTGCCGGGTTGCCGATCCGGATGGCGCTCGCGACGGTCTCGGGCCGTTCGACCGGCGCGCCGTGCACGAGCGGCGCGGCGCCGGCGGCCTGGAAGCCCCGCATCTGCGGGAGCGCGGCGCCGGGCTCCCACTCCTGGAAGCCCTTCCAGTACGCCGTGATGTTGCCCGCGTTGCCGACCGGGATGCAGAGCGCATCGATCGGCCCGATCTCCTCGAGAATCTCGAAGGCCGCGGTCTTCTGACCCTCGAGCCGGAAGGGGTTGACCGAGTTGACGAGCGCGATCGGGTGCTTCGCAGCGAGCTCGCGCACGAGCTCGAGCGCCTGGTCGAAGTTGCCGCGCAGCGCGATCACGCGTGCACCGTGCATCAGCGCCTGCGCCAGCTTGCCGGTGGCGATCTTGCCCTCCGGGACGATCACGGCGCCGCGCAGTCCCGCGCGCGCGGCGTATGCGGCGGCGCTCGCCGCCGTGTTGCCGGTCGACGCGCAGATGACGGCGCTCGCGCCCTCGCGCACGGCGGCGGAAACCGCGCAGGTCATACCACGGTCCTTGAACGACCCGGTCGGGTTGGCCCCTTCGATCTTGAGCCACACCTGCGCGCCAACCAGCTCGGAGATCCGGCAGGCGTAGACGAGCGGCGTCGATCCCTCCTGGAGGCTGATGACGGGGTCGTCGGGGCCGAAGGGCAGGCGGTCGCGGTAGCGCTCGATGAGTCCGGGCATCAGATCAGGAGAAGTGTTCGTCGATGACGCGGATCGCGCGTACGGCGCGAACGACGTCGAGGGCACGGATGAGGTCGAGCGCAGCAGCGAAATCCTGCTCCGACACGGTATGGGTCACGATCACGAGGCGCGCAGTCTCGCCCAGGCCGTCCTGGATCACCGACTTGACGGAGATCCCCTGCAGGCCGAGGCGCTCGGCGACCTGGGCGAGCACCCCGGGCCGGTCGGCGACCTCGAGGTGGACGTAGAAGGCGCTGGCGACCCCGGAGCCGATCACGGCGGGCGCGTGCGGCTCGGGCGGCCCGGGTGCGCCGATCATGGCGCTGACGACGTCGCCGAGGACGGCGCTCGCAGTCTGCGGACCGCCGGCGCCGGGCCCGGAGAGCGTGATCTCCGTGATCGCCGCCGACTCGATCGTGACGGCGTTGAACGGGCCGTCGACCGACGCGAGCGGGTGACCGACCGGGAGGAAGGCGGGATGCACACGGACGGAGAGTCCGTCGCCGACGCGCTCGGCGGTGCCGACGAGCTTCAGTGCGAGGTCGAATTGGCGCGCGTAGGCCATGTCGTCGGCCGTGACGTGCTCGATCCCCTCGAACACGACGTCGTCGAGATGGACCCAATGGCCGAAGGCGAGGCGCGCGAGGATCGCCATCTTCGCTGCGGCGTCGGCGCCGCTGACGTCCTCGGTCGGGTCCGCCTCGGCATACCCGAGCTCCTGGGCCTCGCGGAGCGCATCGGCGTAGGTGGCGCCGGTGGCGGCCATCTGGCTGAGGATGAAGTTCGTCGTGCCGTTGACGATCCCGTGCACGCGGTCGACCTGTGCGCCCGCGAGCGATTCGCCGAGCACACGGACGACCGGCACGATGCCCGCGACCGCAGCCTCGTAGCGCAGCGCGACACCGCCCTCGCGAGCGGCCTGCGCGAGCTCCGGACCATGGCGACTGACGAGCTGCTTATTGGCCGTGACGACCGGCGTGCCGGAGCGCAGCGCTCGCAGGACGAGGTCGCGCGCGGTCTCCACCCCGCCCATGAGCTCCACGACGATGTCGGACCCCGCGAGGATCGCGTCGGCGTCGCCCAGGCTGCGCGTCAGGATCCCGCCGATCTGCGGGCGCCGGCCGGTGATCCGCGTGATGTCGTCGGCGCGCGCGGCGACGAGATCGGCGAAGGCCGATCCGACGGTGCCGTGGCCGAGCAGGCCGATGGTGCAGGTGTCAGCCGACATCACGAAGGAGCAGATCGGCGTGGGTCTCCCGGCGGACCACGACCCGGGCGTTGCCGCCGGACACGAAGATCACGGGCGGGCGCAGCGCCCCGTTGTAGGTGTTCGCCATCGCATGACCGTAGGCCCCAGTGCCCGGCGTGACGAGAATGTCCCCGGGCTGCGGGTCGGCGAGCTCGGCGTCGCGGACGAGGATGTCGCCCGACTCGCAGTGCTTGCCGACGACATGGCACCTCGTCCCCGCACCCGTGCGCCCGCTGATCCGCGCCTCGTAGCGGGCGTTGTAGAGCATCGGCCGCAGGTTGTCCGACATGCCGCCGTCGACGGCGACGTACGTGTCGACGTTGCGCTTGACCGACTGCACCTCGTAGAGCGTGACCGTCGAATTCGCGACGAGCGCGCGCCCCGGCTCGTCGACCATCCGCACGTCCGCACCGAGCAGGTCGCGCACCGCAGCGACCTTCGCGGCGACGTAGGCCTCGATCGACGGCGGCTCATCGTGGGCGCCGTACGCGACCCCGAGCCCCCCGCCGAAGTTGATCTCGGGCAGGCCCGCGGCGAGCGGCGCCACCGCCTCGAGCGCCGTGCGGAACGGCGCCGTGTCGAGGATCTGTGAGCCGATGTGCAGATGGATGCCGCGCAGGTCGATGGCGGGCGATGCGGCCGCGCGCTCGAGCGCCGCGGGGGCGTGGGCCAGGTCGAAGCCGAACTTCGTGTTGGGGCCGCCGGTCGAGATCGCCGGGTGCGTATCGGGACTCACGCCCGGGGCGACGCGCAGGAAGGCGGCCTGCGGCGCGGCTCCCGGACGGCTCCCCGCCAGCTCCTCGAGCAGGTCGAGATCGCGCAGGTTGTCGACGATCACGTATCCGACGCCCGCGGCGAGCGCCTGCGCCATCTCGGCATGCGTCTTCGCGTTGCCGTGGAGATAGATGCGCGCCGGGTCCACACCGGCGGCCAGCGCCTGGGTGAGCTCGCCCGGCCCGGCGACGTCGCAGCCGATCCCCTCCTCCCAGAGGAGGCGATAGACGGCGGTGCAGGGGAATGCCTTCGAGGCGAAGATCACATCGAACGCGTCGGTGTGCGCGCCGAAGGCGCTGACGAACGCATGGGCACGGGCGCGAATGTCGTCCTCGACGACGACGTAGGCGGGCGTGCCGAATTCGCGCGCCAGCTCCGTGGTGTCGCAGCCGCCGACCTCGATGCGGCCCCGGTCGTCGACACGGCTCCCGCGCGGGTAGACATGCGAGAGCTGTTGCGCCTGCCCCATGCGGGGCGCATCATCGCACGACGTGGCGACCGCGGCGCTCAGGCGACGGCGGGCGTCGCGGCCGCTGCGGACGTCGTGCCCGGCAGCAGGACGGAGCCGTGCCTGCGGCGCACGATCGCCAGCCAGAGCAGGCCGCCCAGGATCATCACGACCGACTGGAGCTGTGGCAGCGTCAGTCCGAGCGCCTCGTCGGGGTTGCGGCGCAGGAACTCGATGAGCAGCCGCTCGAGGCCCGCGAGCACGAGCCACAGGGCGAGCAGCGCCCCGGGGCGCACGCGATCGCGCAGCGTCCAGAGGACCCAGGCGATGAGGCCCATCGCGATGGATTCGTAGATCGGCGTCGGGTGCACCGTCTCCCCCGGGGCCGTCGGTGAGGTGCCGTCGGCGTATCCCATCGCCCACGGACCGTTCCACGCCTTGCCGTAGTCGCCATCCCCGGAGAGCTGGCAGCCCATCCGGCCGATCGCGTTGCCGAGCGCGAGCGGCACGGCGGCCATGTCGAAGGTCGAGGCGTTCGCCCACCCCTGGCGCCGCGCCCAGATGAGGACGAAGAGCGCTCCGCCTATGACCCCGCCGTACCAGACGAGTCCCGACCCGCCGAAGAGGTCGCCGACGTTGTTGACCTCATCGGGGTTCTCGATGACCCACGCCAGCCGCGCACCGATCAGTCCCCCGAGGAACGCCGAGAAGATCATGCCGTAGGTCCAGTCGGCCGGCTTGCCGATCTCGACCATCCGGCGCCGGATCACCGCGGCCGAGGCGAGGAAGCCCAGCGCGAACATCAGGCCGAAGGTCTTGACCGAGATGCCGAGGATGACGATCTCGGGCTGCATGCCCCAGAGCTTCGCAGGTCGCAGGGCGTACGGGCGCTACAGGTAGTTCATGGGGTTCGTCACAGCCCCGTTCACGCGCACTTCGAAGTGCAGGTGGTCGCCGAAGCACCACCCGGTGCAGCCGCTGTAGCCGATGACCTGCCCCTTGGACACCTGCTGGCCGACGCTCACACCGATCCGCGACTGGTGGGCGTAACAGGTCGAGAGCGACGCGGTGTGCTGCACGCACGTGTAGTTGCCGTACCCGCCGGTCGGGCCGGCGAGTGCGACGCGCCCGCCGAGCGCCGCGCGGATCGGGGTGCCGGCGCCGACGCCGATGTCGATCCCCGGATGGCAGCGCTCCCACGAGCGGGTCTCACAGAACGGCGAGGTGATCGGCCCGTTGACCGGCCAGATCATGTCGCCGCGGCCACCACGGATCGGACCCGGATCCGGCGATCCGTTGAGCGTGCTCTCGATCCGCGCCTGCTGAGCGCGCATCTTCGAAAGGTCGCCCTCGAGCTCGTGGCGATCGGCCTTGACGCTGCGCAGCGCAGCCGTCTTCGCGGCATGTGAGCGGTCGTAGCTCGTGCGGACGTCGACGAGCTCCTGCGTGACGGCAGCGGCCCGGTCGCGGCGGGAGGCGACGCGCGCCGTGACCACTCGCTGGCTGGTCTCGAGCTCGGCGAGCCGCGCGGCGTTGCGCGTCGCATCCGCCTGCGCACCCTGGACGAGCGTGAGGATGCGACGGTCCTGCTCGTTGATGCGGCGCAGGAACTCGCTGCGCTCGAGCAGCTGCGCGAAGCCGTCGGAGGAGAGGATCACGGTGACGAGATCCGGAGCGTCGGCGACGTAGCGCTCGCGCAGCCGTGCGGCGAGCTGCGTGCGGCCCTCGGCGAGTCGCGCGGCCAGGCGCACCTTGCGCTCCTGCTCGCTGCGCAGCTCGGAGCGCAGGCCGTCAAGGTGGCCCTGTTCGGTGTCGAGATCGGCCTGCGCGGCGTCCAGCCGACGCTGGAGCGGCGCGATGCGGCGCTCGAGGGCGCGGATCTTCGTCGTCCACGCTGCGATGTCCGTGGTGAGCAGCTGCTCGGTCCCCTGCCGCTGCTGGATCTTCGCCTCGGTCTCCTGGATCTTCTGACCGAGGTCCGCCGATGTTGCGCCGCGCGAGCCCATGGGCAGGATCGCCCAGAGGAGCAGGACCGCCGTGAAGACGGCCGCGGGAACGATGAGACGAGCGGACAGGCGCATCTGCATGGGGTCATCGACGGTACGCCGCCGCGGCGTCAGCGCTGCAAGGTCTCCTGCGACACGGGCCGCCGGGGAAGTAGGCTCGGGGTCGATCCGATCGGAACACGAGCGAAGGAGCAGACGATGGCCGGACTCGGCGGACGCATGTCCACCGTCATCAAGGCGAAGGTCTCGAAGATCCTGGATAAGGCCGAGGATCCCGCGGAGACGCTCGACTACAGCTACCAGAAGCAGCTCGAGTCGCTGCAGAACGTCAAGCAGGGCATCGCCGACGTCGTCACGGCGAAGAAGCGCCTCCAGATGCAGTCGACGAAGCTCGAAGAGCAGGTCGTCAAGCTCGACACGCAGGCGCGACAGGCCCTCGCGCAGGGTCAGGAGGACCTCGCCCGCGTCGCACTCGAGCGCAAGAACGGGCTCCAGACCGAGCTGCAGACGCTCGATCAGCAGATCGCCCAGCTCGAGGACCAGCAGGCGAAGCTCACCGAGTCTGAGAAGAAGCTGCGCGCCAAGATCGAAGCCTTCCGGACGAAGAAGGAAGTCATCAAGGCGCAGTACTCCGCCGCCGAGGCGCAGGTGCGCATCTCCGAGGCCGCGACCGGCGTCGGAGAGGAGATGGCCGATGTCGGGCTCGCGATGCAGCGAGCGGTCGACAAGACCGAGCAGATGAAGGCGCGCGCGGATGCCGTGTCCGAGCTCGAGGCGGCCGGGACCTTCGAGGACCTCACCGCGCTCGGCCAGGGCGAGGACGACATCGACCGCCAGCTGCGTGAGCTGTCGAGCGCGGGCGCGGTCGACGCCGAGCTCGAGAAGATGAAGGCGGAGCTCGGTGCGGGCGGTGGCCCGGCCGGCGAGCTCCGATCCGGCGAGGAGGGCAAGGCATGATCGTCCGCATCTCCGGCGAGGCGCAGTACCGCCTCGCCGACGACGTCCGTGAGCGTGTGAACGAACTCGAGGCCGGGGTCATCGCGGCTTCGGAGGCCGGCGACGAGCCCGGATTCCTCACCGCCCTCGACGTGATGCTCGCCATGGTCCGCGCCGAGGGCGAGCCGCTCGCCGACGACGAGCTGCACGGCTCGGACGTCATCCTGCCGCCCGCGGACACGACGTTCGCAGAATCACGCCACGCCTTCACCGGCGAAGGCCTGATCCCCGACTGAACGCGGTCTGTGCGCCCGTCGGCTCGGCTCAGAGGTTGCCGAGGTGGCGGGCGCGATACCCGCTGGTGCTGCGCAGCGTCGGGCGCCAGCGGGGGCCCTTGCCGCCCTCCGGGTCGCCGGCGGCGCTCGTGTCGAGCCGCAGGCCAGCGATCACGACGAATGCATGGCCCGGATTCGTATACACGGTGATCCAGGCACCCCGGCCGCGCAGGCCCCAGCGCATGTAGTCGGAGGAGTCCATCGGCGTGTCGATGAGGTCGCCGCCGTGCAGCGCATACGACACGGTGCCCGAGCAGTCGTAGCCCCGGTCCTCAAAGCGCCGATGCCCGCCGCCGTAGATGTAGGGCTTCCCCACGATCCGGTTGGCGGCCCAGATCGCGCGCTGCACCTCGATTGGCGCATTCTCAGGCGCCGCTGCGAGCCCGGTCGGCAGCAGCACGGCGACGTCACCGGGAACGGTCGGCGTCGTGGCGAGGTTCTCCTCGCCGAACGCCTGACCACCGACGACGCCCTGCCCCTGAGCGATCACGGACCGCTTGACGGGCGGCGCGACCGGCTTCACGACCTTCGGGCGCGCGACTTTCTGCTTCGCGACCTTCTTCTTCGCGCCGGCATTGCGCTTGGCGGTCGGCGTCTTCGGCTGGACCGCACCGGCGCCGGTCTCGGGCGAGGCGGCCCCGTTGACGGAGGCGGCCCATGCCCCGGCCGGAGCCACCGCGGCGATGCCGAGGGCGAGGGTGCAGAGGGTCGTTGCGCGACGGAGCACAGATGGGTCGTTTCGACGCCTCCGGGGTTAGCTGACGGGCTGGCGCTCAACGAGTCGCGCCTCCCATGGACATCACCATGGAACTCGCCCCAACTCTTGGGTCCCCCGGTCTCCGCATGGACGGAGATTCGGCATTGTTGACGCGACCCTAACGGAGCCCCCCGGACGGAACCAAGGTCCCACGCTCCCGCCGACCGCATCGAATCCGCGGAGATTGCGGCCTCTCCGCGCCGCTACGCTCGCCCGATGCTGGCAGCCGCACGTGCGCTCGCCCTCCTGCTCTGCTGCGCCCTCGCGCTCGGAGCCTGCGGTGACGGCGGCGGGTCCGCTGGGAGCGTGACCGTCACCGCCGGGGGCGCGGCGCCCGCGAGGCCCTCGTTCCCGGACATCGCGACGAAGAACACCGTCCGCGTCCCGTCCTCCTCCCCCACGAGCACCGCTGCGGCCGTCGCGGTCGCAGCCTACCCGGGCGGCGGGCCCGGCCAGCGCGCCGGAACCGTGGTGCTCGCCGACGCGCGGGACTGGCAGGGGGCGCTCGCCGGCGCCGTGCTGATGGCACCCCCGCTCGGCGCGCCGCTGCTGCTCACCGATCAGGGATCTCTGCCGAGCGAGACGGCCGCCGCCCTCAAGCTGCTCGCGCCGCCGGGGTCGGCGATCGCCAACGGCGCCCAGGGGATCCGCCTCGGGGCCGCCGCCGGCCCGCCTGGGCTGCGCATCACGTCGCTCCCCGGCGCGGATCCCTTCACCCTCGCCGCGGCGATCGACGACTACCGCGCGCGGATCGCGGGCCGCCGCAGCGCCGCGGTGATGGTCGTCTCGAGCGAGCAGGCCGCATTTGCGATGCCCGCCGCGGCGCTCGCCGCGAAGTCGGGTGACCCGGTGCTCTTCGCCACGCGCAGGAGCGTGCCGGCGGCCACGCGCGCAGCCATCCGCCTCCACGGCCGTCCGCGGATCTACCTCCTCGGACCGGCCTCCGTTCTGTCCGGTGCGGTCGAGCGCGAGCTGCGCACGCTGGGAACCGTGACCCGCATCACCGGTCGTGATGCGCAGGGGACGGCGGTCGCATTCGCCCGCTTTCGGGACCGGGCGTTCGGCTGGGGCGTCTCCGATCCCGGCCACGGCATGCAGATCGCCTCGCCGCGCCGGCCGGGCGACGCCGGCGCCTCCGCGGCCCTAGCGGCACGCGGGTCGTACGGGCCGCTCCTGCTCGCGGCGGACGACGGCAGCCTGCCTCCGCGCCTGGACGCCTATCTGCGTGACATCCAGCCGGGGTATTCGAGCGACCCGGTGCGCGGCGTTTACAATCGTGCCTGGATCATCGGCGACGATGATGCCGTCAGCCTCCGGGCGCAGACCGCGATCGACGGTCTGCTCGAAATCCAGCGCGTCACGACCCGAGCGAGCACACGATGAGCCACGCAGAATCACCCGCCGAGCAGGTCACCGTCGATAACGTGCGCGCGCTGATGGCCGCCTCGACCCCCCACTTCGCGCTGCAGCTGCGCGGCCGTCTGCGTCACCTCATCGCGCCGCTCCCAGCCGAGCATCCGGCGCGCATCGCGGGCGAGGCCGAGATCGCGCGCCTCGAGACGCTCGGCTTCGCCGGCGAGCAGCGCGGGCATCGCGCGGAGCCCGGGCTCGCACCCCTGCGCTCCGTCGACGACCCGGCCTTCCGGTAGATCCGTCGGGCGCGGCCGCGATGGTGGCCGCATGACCGACGAGCCGCAGGCCGACCGCCCCGAGGGCATCGCCGGCAGCACGCTCAAGGGCCCGTACGCGGTCGGCGCCTATGCGCGCGGGCTCAAGGAGTTCCTGCAGGGGCGTGAGCGCGTGCAGGTGTACGGCGAGGTCTGGAACTTCAAGATCGCCCGGGCGCGCGCGTACTTCGAGCTGCGCGACGCCGAGGGTGCGCTCCCCTGCGCCATCTGGCTCACGAAGCTCGACGCGCTCGCCCTGCCGCCTGACACCCTCGTCGACGGCGCGCAGGTCGTCGTCGGGGGCGGCCTCGACTACTACCCCGGGAGCCGCACGGCATCCCCGGGTTTCTCCTTCGACGTCACGGCATTGCGCGTGGCGGGCGAGGGCGATCTCCTCGCCCAGCTCGCCGAGCTGCGCCGCCGGCTGGCCGCAGAAGGTCTCTTCGAGCCGCAGCAGCTGCTCCCCCGCCCGCTGCTCCCGCGCACGATCGGCATCGTCACCGGTGAGAGCGGCAAGGCGCGCGACGACGTGCTCGCCGGGCTGCGCCGCCGTGGCTGGGCCGGCCGCGTGGTTTGGGCCTTCGCTCCCGTGCAGGACCGCCGCGCAGCACCGGCGATCACCGCGGCGCTCCAGGATCTCGCGGCGATGCCCGAGGTTGAGACGATCATCGTCGCGCGCGGCGGCGGGTCGCTCGCCGACCTCTTCGCCTTCTGTGATGAGACCCTCTGCCGCACCGTCGCGCTGCTGCGCGTACCTGTCATCGCCAGCGTCGGCCATCACACCGACCGCACGCTGATCGACGATGTCGCCGCGGTGAGCTGCTCGACGCCGACCCACGCGGCCGAGGCGGCCGTCGGCCTCGACATCGCCGCCGCGCACACGGCACTGACGCGCTCCGGAGCCACCCTCGCCCGCCACGCGCGGATCGCCGTGGTCGATCGGGCACGGCACCTCATCGCCCTCGGACGGGTGCCGCAGGAGTACGTCGCGCGTGAGCGGCGCACGTTGCACCAGAAGCTGCGCGAGCTCCGCGCCGCCTCGGGACGCCAGACGGCGGGTGAGCGCGCGAGCACCGGTGTGCGCGCCGAGGTCCTGCGGCGCAAGGCGGTCGCCGCTGCAGGCGCCGATGCTGCGGCACGCCGGCGGACGCTGGAGGGCACCGCCCTCGCGCTCGCCGCGCATGACCCGCATCGGGTGCTCGAGCGGGGGTATGCCATGGTCACGGACGGCGCAGGCGCCGTCATCAGCACGGCGGAGCAGGCACGCACCAGCGGCCGCCTGCAGGTGGACTTCGCCGATGGATCCGTCGATGTGGAGGTCGTGGAGGACCGATGAGCGAGACTGAACGCACGTACGAGAGCGCGACCGCGCGCCTCGAGGAGATCATCCGGCGGCTCGACTCAGGCGAGGCCGGTCTGCGCGAGACGCTCGACCTCGTCAAGGAGGGTCGAGGTCTCGTCGAGTACTGCGCGGGCGAGCTCGACGCGGTCAGCCGCGGGCTCGAGGAGCTCCAGCTCGACGAGCTCGTCGCCCGCCTCGAGCAGGGCGCCCAACCGGGGGCCGACCCGGCACCGTCGACATGAGACTCTGGGAGACCCTCGCGGCGCTCCCACTGATCGTCGAGGGCTACCACCTCGAGCCCGCCGAAGCGCACGTGTCATCCGGGTTCCTGCGGCGCACGACGACGATCGTGCTCGTCGGGCGCGGCCATGAGGGCCGCGGCGAGGACGTCGACTACGACGGCGACGACCAGATCGCCCTCCAGCACGCGGGCCCCGTGCAGCCCCTCGTCGGGGCGTGGACGCTCGGGGACTTCTGCGCGCGGGTCGAGGAGCTCGATCTCTGGCCCGAGCCGCCGCGCGCTCCGGCCGCGGTCCCCTACCGCATCTGGGCGTATGAGTCGGCGGCCCTCGATCTCGCGCTGCACCAGGCGGGCATCAATCTGCAGGAGACGATCGCCCGCGAGCCGCGGCCCGTGAGCTTCGTCTGCTCGCGGCGGCTGGAGGACTGGGGTCCCGATGCCCCGCCCCCGGATGTACGCCGCGTCACCGCGCTGCTGGAGCGCTATCCGGGACTGCGGTTGAAGCTCGACCCGACCCCCGCGTGGGACGACGAGGTGATCGCCACGCTCGCCGCGACCGGAGCGGTGGACACCGTCGACCTCAAGGGGTTCTACGAGGATTCGCGCGCGGCCGGACCACCTGATCCGGAGTTCTACACGCGGATCGCCGAGGCGTTTCCCGACGCGTGGCTGGAGGATCCATGGCTCACCCCGCAGACCGACGCGACTCTCCGTGCGCATCGCCCGCGCATCACCTGGGACGCCAACATGCACAGCGTCGCCGACCTCGATGCGCTGCCGTTCGCGCCGCGCATGGTCAACGTGAAGCCCAGCCGCTTCGGTCCGCTGCGCGAGCTGTTCCACATGTACGAGACCTGTGAGGCGCGCGGCATCGCGATGTATGGCGGCGGGCAGTTCGAGCTCGGCGTCGGGCGCGGACACATCCAGCTCCTGGCGTCGCTCTTCCACCCGGACGGCCCCAACGATGTCGCTCCCATCGGCTACAACGATCCCGAGCCGTCGGACGGCCTGCCGTCGAGCCCGCTCCCCGTCGGCGCGCACCCGACCGGCATGCGCTGGGGCTGACCGCCCCCGGAATTCTTAGAAAGGTCCAAGGGACCGTTTAGGGAGCGTTCAGCATGCGGGCGGATGATGCTTCTGCGAACGCACCTCGCACTTCCTCCCAGAAGCACCGGATCGGCCCGCCGCGAGCGGGCTGATCTGCGTCTGGGGTCAGGCCGGCTCGGCAGGCGATCCGCCGCCGGCGGGCCGCGGCCGGATGCGCACCGCCTCGATGCGGTTCTCACGCACCGACTCGACGCGGATCGAGTAGCCGTCGACCTTGACGGTGTCGCCGCGCTTCGGCAGGCGACCCAGCGCCGCGAAGACGAGCCCGCCGACCGAGTTGTAGGCGTCGGTGTCGAGCGGGATGTCGATCCCGTGGTCGATCAGGTCGGTCGCCGCCACGTGACCGCGCACGAACCAGTCGCCGTCCGCGAGGCGCCGCACCGCGCCGCCGGCCGGGTCGGTCTCGTCGTCGATCTCGCCGACGACCTCCTCGACGATGTCCTCGACGGTCACGATGCCCGCGGTGCGGCCGTACTCGTCGACGACGACGGCGAGTGAGGAGCGCTCGCGCTGGAGGTCGGCCAGCAGGTCGTCGAGCGGCTTCGTCTCCGGGATGATCAGCGCCGGCTTGACGAGCCCTTCGATCGACGCCCCCGGGCCGTCGGCCATATAGCGGCGTGCGAGCGAGTTCGCATGCACGGTGCCGCGGATCCGGTCGGCGTTGTCGTCCTCGATGACGAGGAGCCGGGTGTGGCCGCTCGTCACGCACGCACGGAGCGCCGTCTCGACGTCGTCGGCGACGTCCACCGTGATCACCGCGGGCATCGGCGTCATCACGCGGCGCGCCTGCTGCTCGTGGAGGTGGAAGACGCCGGCGAGCATTCCCGCCTCGCCCTCATCGAGCTCCCCGCCGACCTTGGCCTGGGTGATCAGGAGCTTCAGGTCCTCCGCGCTGCCACCGTCGTGCACGTCGCTCGGGTCGATGCGCGCCAGCCGCAGGAGGCTGTTCGCGGCCCCGTCGAGACTGCGGATGAAGGGGCGCATCGCGAGCTCGAAGAGCCCGAGCGGGCGCGCCACGCGACGGGCCACCGACTCTGCGCGGACGATCGCGAAGATCTTCGGCACCTGCTCGCCGGCGATGACATGCACGGTCGTGACGATGATGTAGGCGAGTGCGATCGAGATCGCCGCGGCCGCCCCGTGTGAGAGCGGCCCGCCGAGCAGTGGCTCGAAGATCGTCGCGATCGCCGGCTCCCCGAGAAAGCCGATCCCGAGCGACGCGAGCGTGATGCCGAACTGGCAGGCCGAGAGATAGCGGCTGAGGTCCGCCTGCTGGGCGTACGCCCGCGCAGCGCCGCGCAGTCCCGCGTCGGCGGCCTCCTGCAGACGCGGCCGACTCGCGCGCACCAGCGAGAACTCGGCCGCGACGAAGAACCCGTTGACGAGCACGAGGATGAGGACGGCGATGAGGAGGAAGGCGGTCATGCGGGGCGGGCGGGGCGGGCGGGGCTCACGCGAGCGCGTCCAGCCGCTCAGCCAGCCCGAGGTCCAGCTCGGTGATGCCGCCCGCACTGTGCGTCGACAACGTCAGGCGCACGTGGTTCCACTCGTGGACGAGGATGTCGGGGTGATGGTCGAGCTCCTCGGCGATCTGCGCGACGCGGTTCACCAGGGCGATCGCCGCGAGGAAATCCGGGACCTGGATGTCACGCACGATCGCATCACCGGCCACCGTCCAGGGGCTGCCGGCAAGGCGCTCGGCGACGGCGGATGGGTCGAGCGGCATGCCACGATTCTACGCCCGCACCCGTAGGATCCGCGGGTGCGCATCGTCAGCCTCGTCCCGCATGCCACCGAGCTCCTCTTCGCGCTGGGCATGGGCGAGAGCGTCGTCGGGGTGAGCCACGCCTGCGACTTCCCGCCCGAGGCGCGCGACCTGCCGCAGCTCACGCGGTCGCTGCTCGCCGACGACACGGGCGCGGCGGCCGTCGACCTCGCCGTGCGCGAGCGCAGCGAGCGGGGCGAGCCGCTGTACGCCCTGGATGGCGAGCTGCTGCTCGACCTGGAGCCCGATCTCATCGTCACGCAGGCGCTGTGCGAGGTCTGCGCGGTGCGCCCCGACGATGTCGTCGCGATCGCGGGGGAGCTCGCGGAGCCCGCCCAGATCGTCGCGCTCGCGCCCAGCACACTCGGTGAGACCATGGGTGACATCCGCACGCTCGCCCAGGCCACGGGCGCCCGCGCGGAGGCCCTCGACCTCATCGCCCGCCAGCGCGAGCGCATCGATCGTGTCGAAAGCGCGCTGCGGGACGTGGAGCGCGTCGGCACCGTGGCGCTCGAGTGGCTCGACCCGGTCTTCACCGCCGGTCACTGGACGCCGCAGCTCATCGAGATGGCCGGCGGCCTCGACCTCTGCGGCTTCGCCGGAGAGCCATCGGAGCGCTCGACCTGGGAGGCCGTCGCAGCGGCGGCCCCCGAGGTCGTCCTCGTCATGCCGTGCGGCTATGGAGCAGCGCATGCCCTCGAGGAGGCCGAGCGGCATGCCGGCGAGCTGCGCGCGCTCGGTGCCCGTGCCGTCGTCGCGCTCGACGCGAACGCGACGTTCTCGCGTCCGGGACCCCGGCTCATCGACGGTCTCGAAACGCTCGCGCATGTCTTGCATCCGGACCTCACGCCGGACGCGCCGAGCACCGTCCTGCACGTCGAGCTCTAGCGCGCCGCGCTCAGAGGCCGAGCCCGCCGGCGCCGCTGCGCACGACGAGTTCCGAGCCGACGACCGCCACTGCGGCGACGACGACGCAGGCGAGCCAGCCGATCCACGGCGCGCGGCGCTCTTGCGACACGGCGATCCCGAGGCCCGCCAGCGCGCCGCCCACGAGTCCACCGATATGGCCGCCGACCGACACGTTCGGGATCACGAACCCGAGGACGAGGTTGAAGACGATGAGCATCCCGATATCCGTGTGGAGCGGATTCATCCCCCGTCGCCAGAGCATCACCGCGGCGGCCCCCATGACCCCGAAGATCGCACCGGACGCGCCGACCGTGACGGCGTTCGGGTCGAAGACCAGCGCGCCGAAGGCACCGGCGAGCAGCGCTGCGACATAGAGCGCCGCGAAGCGCCCGGAGCCAAGCTGCGGCTCGAGCTCGCGGCCGAGCAGGAACAGCAGGAACATGTTGAAGCCGATGTGCAGCAGCCCGGCATGAAGAAAGCCGTAAGTCGCGAGCCGCCACCAGTCACCGATCTCGACCGCCGGGCCCCAGAGCGCGTAGTTGCGCACCAGTGAGCCCCCGGCGCCCGTGACACCGATCCCGCCCTCAGCGAGGTAGGCGACGACGCAGGCCGCGATCATCGCGAAGGTCACGACCGGGGTCGCGCCGGCGGCGACCGACGCGGCCGTGCGGACCTTTGTCTTCTGCGCGCCGCACTCAGGGCAGCGCATGCCGACCGGCGTCGGCTGCATGCAGTCGGGGCAGATCGGACGCCCGCAGCTGGAGCACTGCACGCGCGTCTCGCGGCCCGGGTGCCGGTAACACGTCTGCGCCTCGCTCATCGCGTCAGCGCCTGGTGCGCCGGGAGATCTCATCGGCGATCGTGCGTGCGGCGTCGGCGGCGAACCGCACAGGGTCCGCGTCGCCGTCGTGCCTGCGGCCGCGCCGGCGGCGCAGCTGCACGAGCGCCAGGGCGGCGGCCGCGGTCGTGCCGACGGCCACGGCCGTCGCGGGCTTCAGCCAGGTGCGCGGGTCGTGAAGGGCGACGAGCTCCCAGGAGTCGAGGTCCTCGGCAGCGGCGGCGGTGAGCGCCTCGAGCGTCTGCTCGAGCTGGACGGCGAGGTGCTCGGGCGGCTCGATCGGCGCGAGCGCGAGTCGCAGCAGCCCCTCGACGTCTCCGGCTCCGTGATTGACGCTCATGCTCGGGCCTCCACGGTCACGCCGCCTCGGGCTGGGGCTCGCGGATGATCTGCTCGAGCTGGCGCAGCGCACGATGGATGAGGACCTTCGTGGCGCCATCCGTGCGCCCGAGCGCACGCGCGATCTCCTTGTTGTCCATCCCGAGGGCGAAGCGCATGATCAACGCCTCGCGCCGGTCGTCTGGCAGCTCCTGGACCCCGGCGAGGATCTCGCGCAGCTCCTCGCGGCCCGCGACGAGGCCCTCGGTCGTGTGCAGCGACTCGGGCTCGGCGACCGCATCGAGCGGCGTCTGCGGCTTGCGCGAGCGGTCGCGGTAGAGATTCGCCGCGAGGTTGTGGGCGATGCGGATGAGCCACGGGCGCAGCGGCCGTCCGTCGGACTCCGCGAGCGCCCGCTCGTAGTGCCTGTAGGCCTGGAGAAACGTCTGCTCCGTGAGGTCCTCGGCGTCGTGGTGATTGCCCACCCGGTAGTAGGCGTACGAATAGACGTCGCGCAGGTGATCGCGATAGAGCTCCGTGAAGCGCCGGTCGAGCTCGGGTTTGTCCACGCATCGCAGCGTACCCCTGCGCCTAGACCACTCGCGCCCCGACGATGCGCCGCGGTCGCGTCACATGTTCCGCGAATGCAGCGGCCGTGCCGTCACCTGCGACGACGCGCGCGAGCTCGTCCACGGCGGGCGACGCGATCCGTTCCCGGCGCATCGCCGCTGCGAGCAGCGGCAGCGTGTCGAGCGCCTCGGCGACCTGGCCGAGCGCCGGGCGGACATCGCCTGCGGGGACGCCGCGTGCGAGCATCTCGCCGGCCCGGCGATTGCGTCCCCCCGCGGCGACGACCGAGGCGACGAGGTCGCCGGCCCCTGCGAGCCCCGACCAGCTGCGCGGGTCGGCTCCGAGTGCAGACGCATAGGCGGCGACCTCGGAGAAGACCTTTCCTGCGGCGGAGCCCGAGGCGTTGGGGCCCGACACGGCCGCGGTCGCGGCGGCGAGGACGGCGGCGTTCTTCGCGACGCCCGCAAGGTCGACGCCCAGCACGTCGCGCGAGGTCTCGACGTCGAACCGCGCGTCGGCGAAGGCGCGGCGCAGCTGCGCGAGGATCTGCACGTCGGCCGACGCGAGCACGATCGATGCGCCGTGGGTCAGCGCGTCGGCAGCGTGGGCGGGGCCGCCGAGGCAGCTCACGGGGCGCCCGCTCGCGCGTGCTGCGCAGAAGGCGGTCGGCAGCTCGCCGCCCGGGGCGACGAGGCCCTTGGACATGACGAGGAGGCTTGAACGCTCGGTGAGCCGGTCCCCGATCTCGGCCATCACGCCCGGCAGCGCGCTCGCCGGGACCGCGAGGCAGACGAGGTCGACCCCCGACGGGTCGATCTCATGCGCGCGCTGCACCTCAACGCCCGGCGGGAGCTCGACGCCCGGCAGATACTGGCGGTTCTCCCGCGCTTCTGCGAGCACACGCGCCTGGTCGGCCGTGCGGCATCCGAGCTCGACGGCGATGCCGGAGCGCGCAAGCGCGACCGCGAGGCTCGTGCCCCACGACCCGGCGCCGATGACCGCGATGCGCCGCAGCGGGGCGATCCCGCCGTAGGCCTCCCACTGCAGCTCGACACATGGCCAGACGCGATCGGTGACCGTCTTGGCGAGCCCGGGTGACGGGGTGTCGGTCTGCGGGAACGTCAGCGGGCTGCCGAAGCGCACGCGGACCTTGTGCGGGCGGATCTTCCAGCCGGTGCGGATGTCGTCGGTGCCGTGGACGGCGATCGGGACGATCGGAACGCCGCACTCGAGCGCGAGCCGGCCCATCCCCCGCCGCGGGTGGCCGAGCGGACCAGGGCGCACGCGCGTGCCCTCGGGAAAGATCATCACGCAGTCGCCGCGCGCCAGGATGGCCTTGGCGGTGTCCATCGATGCCGCGTCGCCGCTGCCGCGATCGATGGGGAATGCGCCGACGGCGTTGAGGAACCAGGCCTGCAGCCGGCTCTTGCGGAAGAGCTCGCGCTTGGCCACGAAGTACACCGGCCGGCGCTGCGACGCAGCGATCACGAAGGGGTCGAGGAAGGACCGGTGATTCGGCGCAAAGATCACGCCACCGGTCTTCGGGAGGTGCTCGCGACCGTCCGCGTGCAGCCGGAAGTAGACCTTGAAGAAGGGGATCAGCGCGGCACGGGCAAGGCGGTAGACGACGGGGTTGACGCCACGTTCGCCGGCGCGGCGCAGAAGTTCGGCCTTGTCCATGTCTGCCGATACCGCCGGCCCCGCCTGCGGTTACACGTTGCGGGGTAGTCTGCGGGCATGCCCATCGCACTCGATCGCACCCTCCGCGGCGCCCTCGCCGGAGCGGCCGCAGCCGGCGTCTGGGCCGCGCAGCAACCGCTCGACATGAAGCGGTTCGGCGTGGCGTACGACGACACGGAACTCCTCGGGAAGGCGGTCACCCGCGGACGCTCCTGGCCCCTCGTCGGCACCGCGATGCACCTGGCCAACGGGGCCCTGTTCGGCGCCGTCTACGCCAACGTCGCGCCGCGGATTCCCGGCCCCGCATGGCTGCGCGGTCCGGCCGCGGGCATGGCGGAGCACCTGCTGACGTGGCCGAGCACCGCCGCCGTCGCGAAGCTGCATCCTGCGGGCGACGAGTTCCCCCAGCTGTGGGGCAGCCGCGCGGCCTTCGCGCAGGCCACCTGGCGCCATCTGCTCTTCGGCGCGGTGCTCGGCGGACTCGAGCGCGCGCTCAATGGCCCGGCGCCGGTGGCCGCGCCCGTCGTGCACGACGACGTCGAGGCGGCTGGCATCGCGGTCGCCGTCTCGCTCAACGGCCACGGTGACCCCTCGCAGATCTCGGACGCCGAGCACGCGTAGGACGGACCGCCGGGCCGCAACTTCAGGGCCGCTGGAGGGTTGAACTGGGTCGACGCCGTCCATCACAGGAGAGGCCCATGAACAAGCCCAGTCCCACGCAGCAGAAGGCCGACGACCGGCGCAGCGAGAAGCTCGCCGAGATCGAGGCGCAGATCCGTGACGGTCGCCTCAAGGTCCGCCGCGCAAGTCGCCGCGAGCTCGCGGCGCTGCGCGAGGCGAGCGACCGCAAGGCGCACCAGGCGCCGCGGTCAGCATCCGCCGTCGCACCGCCCGACGATCGCTGAGCCTTCCGGGAAGGTCCGCGCGGGACGCGCGGCACACCCCTGCGCGCTAGCGTGCGCGTGCCCGCGCCGGAGTAGCTCAGCTGGTAGAGCAACCGCCTTGTAAGCGGTAGGTCAGGGGTTCGAGTCCCCTCTCCGGCTTACCGCGGCACGGCGCGCAGGCGCGCGACCGGGCGGGCAGCCCGGCCACGCGCACTCCGTCGGGCGTCAGCCCGTGAACTTCGGCGTCGTCGCCTTCTTGCGCAGCGTGAAGTTCACCGTCAGCGCGTCGTTGACGGCGATGTTCGCCGTCTTCGACGCCGGGCTCGCGGTGGTGCCCTTGGGCGCCGTGATCTTCACCTTGTAGCCGTTGGTGGCGGCGATGCCCGGGAAGACGTAGAGGCCGCCGGCCGCGGTCTTCGTGGTGGCGAGGGCCTTAGAGGACCCGGGCCCGTAGAGCTTCACCGTGACGCCCTTGACGCCGCGCCCGGCCTTCGTGACCTTGCCGGCGACGTTGTTGAGGAGCGCCGCCGCCCAGAGGCGGAAGGAGCTCCTGCCCGTCTCGCCGTCAGCGCGTCGGAAGACGATCTTCAGCTCGCGGATCTTGGTGCTGGGCCGCAGCCATGCCGTTGCACCGTCAGAGGTGGCCATCGTGCCCTTGGCGGTGCCGCTCTTGCTGCCGGCGGTCCACGTCGGGACGTCGAACGTCGTGACGCTGCCGCTCGCCGACGCGCTGGGGATGCGGTACGTCACGACAGCGCAGTTGGTCGGAATATCCGCGGTGACGTTGCAGAAGTTGAAGCCCACCGGATCGGCGCTGCCCTGGAGCTGCGCGCCGGTCAGCGTGGTCGACCCGTTCTTCCCGGTGAAGACGGCCTCATCGACATCGAGGTCGCCGACGGCGATCCCGAGCACGCCTGCGGGGACGGGCGACGCGAAGGTGATCGTGGTCGTGACGGACTCGTCGGCCGCAGAGGCCTCGATGTACTGGAAGGGCTGCGCCGGACCGCTCGCGCCGAAGATCGCGCCGAACGGCGTCTCCGTCCCGAACCAGTCGCCACCGGTGCTGGCGTTGAGCAGCTCGCTCGTGGCATCCGCGTTCGCAACGGGCTTCGTGATCGTGAAGGTCGCATCGGGCATCCCGGTGATGCCGAACGTGATCGTGCCGGTGTGGGTCTGCGCCGCCGAGTCGGCGGGCGTAATCGTCCAGGAGGGATAGATGCCGGTCGGCTTCGCGACGGCGGTGGAGGTGAGGGAGCCGGCCGCCACGAGGGCGACGGCGAGGGCTAGTGCTGCGCGGATTCGGTACATGACGCGCGGCATAATCGTCGGAGCGGGTGTTACACCGCCGCCCTGCTCAGAGGAAGCGGCGGCGATAGGCCGAGACCCAGTCACGCGCCTCCTTGAGCTGCGCCTGACGGAGTGTGAGCCGGCCGGCGCAGACCTCGTCGTGCAGGCGGTTCTCGAGGCGGTCCTTCTGCTTGGCGCCGAAATACCGGGAGGCGGCCTGCGGCCAGAGATTGGCCATCGAGTTCGTGCCCCCCAGCTCGAGGCTGACAAGGTGATCGAGCTGGCCGTTGGTGCCGTCGAACCCGGTCGACATCCCATACATGGCGTACACCCGGCGCTTGACGGCCGCCGGGACGTTGCGCACCTGCCGGGCGTACCCGGACGTGCAGATGCGCCGCTTCGTGGCGCCATCGAACCGCGTCCCGGGCGTGCAGTCACCGTCCGGCAGCGGCCCGCGAACGCGGCAGTTGTAGCGCCGACGCCACGGCGCGAGCCGGATCGTCTTCCCGAGCCCGAGGATCTGCGGCTTCGTCGGCGCCGTGGGACCTGTCGGCGACGTCCCGGCTGCGTCCTTGGAACACGGACACGGCAGGCTCTCGCAGTAGACCCCGTCTCCGTCGCCATCGTGCGTGTTCGCCGCGCGCTGGGCGGCGGTCTGGTTCGGGTAGTCGGAGCAGGTCGCGGCGGCCGCGGGCGACCCACCGCATGCCGCAAGGAGCAGCAGCGCGAGTCCCACGGTCAGCGGGGCGATTCTGGAGAGCATCATCGGACTACGAAGATATGTCGCAATTCGGACGCTGATGCGCCGGCACCCCACCCAGTGAGGTCACATTCTGCGTGTCTGGGGGTACAGTCAAGAGGCGATGATCCGCGGGTTCGAGGCCACCGTCGCACGCGTCAAACCCCGAATGCGCGGGGTGATCCACGAGTACGCCTTCTTCGCGGCGCTCATCCTCGGTGGGCTGCTCGTCTGGCGGGCCGGCAGCGGCCGCGAACTCACAGCGGCAGCGATCTACGCCGCGGGAATCTGCGGGCTCTTCGGCGTCAGCGCCTTGTACCACCGGGTCACGTGGCGACCGCGCGCCCGCGCGTGGATGCGGCGCCTCGATCACTCGATGATCTTCGTCTTCATCGCCGCGTCGACGACGCCCTTCGCGCTGCTCGTGGTCGATGGGCGCCTCGCGACGACCGTGCTGTGCATCGTCTGGGGCGGCGCGGCTGCGGGCGTTGTCCTCTCGCTGCTCTGGGTCGGCGCGCCGCGCTGGCTCAACGTGATCGTCTACGTGCTGATCGGCGGCGCGGGATTCGTCATGGTCCCCGACATCTTCGAGGCGCTCGGCTGGCTCCCGGTGCTCGGCATCGCTGCGGGCGGCGCGCTTTACGCGTCAGGCGCGGTCATCTATGCGGTACGGCGACCGGACCCCGCCCCCGAGGTCTTCGGGTACCACGAGCTCTTCCACTCGCTCGTCACCGGCGCGGCCGCGGCGCACTACGCCGTGATCGCCTTCGCGGTCCTGCCCTTCGTCACCTAGCGGCGGACGGTGAGGGTGAAGGTCATCCCGTCGCTCTCGTGGAACGTGCAGATGAACTTGTAGACCCCCGGCTTCGCGAGCTTGCGCAGCGTGCGGTTGGTGAACTCAAAGCCGGCGGCCGACGGGTCCGACGTGAAGCCCTTGACGCCCTTCGGCCCCTTGACGAGGCGCACGTCGTGGACATCCGCCACGGTGTCACCCCACACGAAGGTGACGGCCGAATTGCGATTGACCGTGAGCTTGCCGGCCGGCGACCTGGCGGCCTTGTAGTAGTTGTCGAAGACGCCGACCCGGACCTTCTGCGGCTTACGCGACGCCGCGCCGGCGCCCGCAGCCGCGCCGCCCACAAGGGCGGCGCAGGCCACGAGTGCCGCGACGGCGCGGGTGCGACCGAGCCGCACGTCTATCGGGCCCCGATCGCGGTGGTCCAATGCTCCATCGGCAAGAGCCCGTCGACCGGCTGCTGCGTGCCCTTGATCCAGGCCGCCTCGGCGAGCGCCGGGTTCTTATCGACGCCGATCATCGCGATGGCCCACCCGAAGGCCTCGTCCTGGGCCGCCTTGTTGTAGGTGTTGGTCCCGGTGAATGGGCACGAGGCGAATGTCCCGCGGTCGACGGGGAGCGTCGTGGACGCCCCGGTTCCGTCCACACAGTTATCGATGCCCGAGCCGTCGTAGAAGATGTCGCGGCCGTTCGGGTTCTTCCCGGAGTTCCCGTAGCGGTTGGCGCGAATCTGATTGCCGATGAGGTCCACGGCGTCCTTCTGGTTGAGCAGGATCTGCGGCAGCATGCCCACGCCGAGGAGGTAGTTGCCGTACACGCGGTTGTTCTCCACGATCGTGCGGCGGCCGCCGAAGAGCAGGATGCCCACGCCGATCGGATACGGAACGCCGGTCGCCGCGCCGCGCACCTGGAACGGCGCCCCCGCGTAGTAGTTCCAGTTGTTGAAGTAGACGTCGTTATCGGAGATGACGTTGTCCTCCGGCGGCGCGTACTTCTCGGAGTCGAGCGCGTTCGGGACGATGCCGAGGCCGTTGTTGAACCAGCGGCTCTTCGTGATCGTCACGTAGCGGCTGTTCGTGCCGGAGTATCCGAGGACGTTGCCGTACGAGGTGACGTTGCGGATCAGCGTGCGCTTCGGCTTGACCTGCGGCGGCGTCTGCCCGACGTAGAAGCCGGAGTCGCTGTTCCACGCGGCGGTCGCGTTCGTGATCGAGCCGCCGACCGAGTTGAAGGCGTAGACGCCGTAGACGCCGCAGCGCTTGGCGACGACGTTCGTGATCGTGTACCCGTTGACGTTCACCGCGAAGATGCCGTTGGACCCGTAGTCCTGCGCGGTGATGCCGTTGATCAAGACCCCGTCGGCGCCGTTGACGACGATGCCGTTGCTCGGCACGGTGAGCGGCTTCGACCGCAGCCCGCTGAGCACGACGCGCCTGGGCTTGCGCGGATCGCCGATGATCTTCAGGAAGCGCTTCTTCGCGCCCTTGACCACGACGCGCTCGCGATAGATCCCGGCGCGCACCCGGATCGTGTCACCCGCACGCGAGGCGTTGACCGCGCGCTGAATGGTCGTGTATTTGCAGCCCTTGGTGCAGACCGTGAGCGTCCTGAACGGACCCTTGGGCTTCGAGGAAGGAACGAGCGGGTTCTTCGGCGCCGGGTAGTCCACGGCCTGTGCGACGCCGCCGAGCGCGAGACTGCTGACGGCGGCGATCACCGCCGCCAAGGCGACGGTGCGGATGCGTGCGGTCATGCGAATGCTTCTCTGATGGGTGGCCCGGCGGATCATGGTGCGACGAGATACCACCCCGCCATTCCCGCGTCCATATGCGAGAAGACGTGGCAGTGGTAGAGCCAGCGTCCCGGATTGTCCTCCGTGAAGCGGGCCGTGATGGTTTCATTCGGGCCCACCGATGGTGTGTCGGTGATCGGCCCGATTCCCTCCTGCAGCCAGCGATGGCCGTGGATGTGGAAGTCGTGGAAGTTGTTGTCCATCCCGATCGCATGGATCGCGACGTCCTGTCCGACGCGTGCGCGGATCGTCGGTGTGTTGCCCGCGTAAGCGCGTCCATTGATGCACTGGAAGGCCCGCTCGAGCCCTGTCGTCGGCGGCAGCAGCTGATGCAGGAACAGCACCTGCTGGACGTCCGGCCGCCGGGCACCCTTCGCGTGGACGATGATCGCCCCGAAGAGCCCGCGCATCGTGTTCATCGTGTGGTTGGGGCCGTGGTCGTGGTACGGCCAGACGCCGACTGAGTCCGGGCGCGCCTCGAAGGCGTAGGTGAACTCCTCACCGCGGGCGATGAAGCCGCCAGCCCGCGTGAAGTCCCCCATGTAGGCGCCGTCGTACTCCGGCGTGTAGCGCACGCCATGCGGGTGGAGCGTGATCGCCTGCTCGAAGCGGGCGGAGAGCCCGTTGCGTACGTGCACCTTGAGCACATCACCAACCTCGCATTCGAGTGTCGGTCCGGGAATCGCCGCCGGGCCGGCCGGGCCGGCGAACCCGGCGGTCATCGGCTGGTAGACGAAGGCGCGGAAGACGCTCCGGCCCCGGATCGGCATTCCGTGCCACTGGTCGCGTCGCGGGCGCGACGGGACGATGTCCCAGAGCGCATCGGTGACCTCGAGCCAGTACTCGCGGACCTTCCCGCCCGGCGCAGGCGTGGGCGTCGTGAACGTCAGTCGATCGACCGGGTCCGTCCCGGGGGCGGCTCCGGCCCCGACCAGCGACGCCGGCCGCGGGACCCGCGCGGCTGCCGCATCGGCTTTCGCGACATCCCCGCGCTCGGAGATCGAGACGCGCTCGCCGCCGATCGTGCAGAGGAACGCACCGGCTCCGACAGCGAGGAAGCTGCGACGTCCGACGAGCCCGGCGGCTTCCGAGGCCTGGTCCTCATCGTTCATGAGCGCCGACCCTACCCGGCCGTGCACCCGTGCCGCAGCACCTGCGCGACGCAGCGCCCCGCCGATGTTCGGGGCGCGGCGACGCTAGTTCAGGATGTTGCGAGAGTTCAGATGCACGCCGACCTTGCGCTTGACGCGCTGGAGGGCGTTGTCGACGGTCTTCGTGTCGCAGCCGAGCAGCTCGCCGATGCCCTCGTAGGAGCGTCCGTCGAGGTACAGCGAGAGGACACGCGACTCGAGCTCGGAGAGGCTCGTCGACAGGCAGCCCACGAGCGAGCGCAGTTCCTCCGAGGAGATGACCTGGTTCGCCGGGTCGTAAATCGGGGAACCGGGGATCACCTCTTCGAGCGTCGGCTCGCCATCGAGGGCCCCTGCCGGCGTCGATGCGAACGAGAGGTACTGGTTCAACGGCGTGTGCTTGTTGCGCGTTGCCGTCTTGACCGCCGTGATGATCTGCCGCGTGATGCAGAGCTCGGCGAAGTTGCGGAAGCTCGACTCGCGATCGGTGCGGTAGTCGCGGATCGCCTTGTAAAGGCCGACGAGGCCCTCCTGGATGAGGTCCTCGCTGTCCCCCCCGGCGAGGAAGTACGACGAGGCCTTCAGGCGCACGAAGCCGTAGTACCGACGCACGAGACGGTCGTACGCCGTCGGATCCCCCTGCTTGGCGAGGGCGATGAGGTAGCCATCCTCAACCTGAAGTTGACCCTGAGACGATGCGGAAAGACGAGCCACGAGTACAGACCTCCTCCCCATTTACAGGGGAAAGTTTGGTCGAACTCAGTGGCGCACTCCTCCCGAGGCGCCAACTGCGAACGCAGAAAGATAGATTTCTCGACCTGAGGTCGACCCTCAGGACTCGCGGTTTATCGCACAGTTATGGAGCCCTGTCAAGACCGGCGCTGCAAGATTCCATACAGAAGTGCAGCTGCCGCGGCGCTGACGTTCAGCGAATCGAGCTTGCCGTGCAGCGGCAGGCGCACGAGCTGATCGCACGAGTCCGCGACCCGCGGTCGCAGGCCGCTCCCCTCCGCGCCCATCACGAGCACGACCCCGCCGCGCCAGTCGGGCTCGAGGTAGTCGACCGAGGCGTCGCCGGCGGCGGCGCCGTAGCACCAGGCGCCGGCGGTCTTGGCCTCCCCGAGGAAATCCGCGAGGTTGCGCACCCGCGCGATCGGCAGCCACTCGACGGCGCCCGCCGAGGCCTTGCACACGGCGGGCGTGACCTCTGCGGCGCGGCGCTCGGGAATCACGACGCCGGTGGCGCCGACGCCTTCAGCCGTGCGACAGATCGCCCCGAGGTTCTGCGGATCCTGGATCTCATCGAGGGCGACGATCAGCGGGTTCGGACGGGCGAGGAGCTCGGCGTGGCCCACGTAGTGGTAGGCGTCGGCCCGGGCACAGACGCCCTGGTGGCCGTCCGACTCGCAGATGCGCGCGATCTCCTCACCGGTGGCGACGGTCACCCGGGGCGCCCCGGGGCCGCTGAGCCACGGCTCACGGGCCGCGCCGCTCGTGGCCCACAGTTCGTGGACGCGCCGGCGTCCGGCGCGCAGCAGCTCGTGGACCGCATTGCGCCCGTAGACGATCATGCGCGCACGAGGGACGGGCCGTCGGCGGAATCGCGCACCTGCCAGCCGAGCGCTGTGAGCTCGTCGCGCAGGCGGTCGGCCTCGGGCCAGTCGCGCGCCGCGCGCGCGACCTCGCGGGCCTCCATCAGCGCCACTGCGGCCTCGGGGGCGTCATCCTGCGCATCGAGCAGCGTCTCGAGGCCGAGGAGCCAGAGCATCAGGCGCAGGTCGGCGTCGCCGACCTCCTCGCGCCTGTTCGCCTCAGCCACCCACTCGTAGAGCGCCGCGAGCGCCCGCGGTGTGTGGAAGTCATCGGCGAGCGCGTCGAGGAAGTGCTCACGCAGCGGCGCGAGGTCCTCTGGGGATGCGCCCGGCACGAGCCGCCTCCCCGCCTCGCGGATGCGCCGGGCGCTCGCCTCGGCCGCGGCGAGGGTCTCGTCGGAGAACCGCAGCGGCTGGTGGTAGTGCCCCGTGGAGAAGAAGAGAACGACCGTGTCGCGCCCCCAGCGGTCGAGCACGTCGGCGAGCAGCGCGATGTTGCCGACGCTCTTGGCCATCTTCTCCTCGCCCATCTGGAGCATCCCGTTGTGCATCCAGATGTTCGCGAGCTCGCTCCCACGCGCCATGCGTGTCTGGGCGGCCTCGTTCTCATGGTGCGGGAAGACGAGGTCGTTCCCGCCGCCGTGGATGTCCAGCCCCACGCCGAGGAGCTCCTCGGCCATGGCCGAGCACTCGATGTGCCAGCCGGGTCGGCCACGGCCCCAGGGCGCCTCCCAGGCGGTGTCCTCGCCCTCCTTCCACGCCTTCCAGAGGGCGAAGTCGAGCGGGTCCTCCTTGCGTGCAGCACCCTCAACGCCCTCGCCCTGGTCCATCTCATCGACCGCGCGGTGCGCGAGGCAGCCGTAATCGCTGTCGCTGCGCACGCGGAAGTACACGTCGCCGTCGACCGCGTATGCGCTGCCGTTCTCGATCAGCGCGGCGATCATCCCGATGATCGGCCCGATCGTCGCGCTTGCAAGGGGCTCATGGTCGGGGCGCCCGAGGCCGAGGCCATCCGTGTCGGCGATGTACGCAGCGGCCATCTCCTGCGCCAGCTGCTCGCTCGGGATGCCGAGCGGCCGCGCGGCGTCGTAGATCTTGTCGTTGACGTCCGTGATGTTCGCCACGAAGGTCACGGCGTACCCCTCGTGCTCGAGGAACCGCTTGAGCAGCGAGTAGACGACGAAGGGGCGCGCGTTCCCGATGTGGATGCGGTTGTAGACCGTCGGACCGCAGGCGTAGATCGCGACCCGGCCCGGATCGCGCGGCTCGAGCGGGACGATGCCGCCGCGGCGGGTGTCGTGCAGGCGGATGGCGCGCATCGCCCGGAGGGTACGCGAGTGCGGCGGCGCGGCGGCGGCTAGGCGGCGCTGATCGTCGCGATCGCGAGCGCGCCGATGCCCTCGCCGCGCCCGACGAAGCCCATGCGCTCGCCGGTCGTCGCCTTGACGTTGACCTGCGTGTGCGCGATGCCGCAGGCGGCGGCGAGCCGATCGCGCATCTCGTGCTTGCGCGCGCCGAGCTTCGGGATCTCCAGCAGGACCGTCGCGTCGATGTTCCCCACCGCGAACCCGGCGGCGCGTACGAGCGTGACACTCGCCTCGAGCAGCGCAATCGAATCGGCGCCGCGCCAGCGCTCGTCCGTGTCGGGGAAATGCGTCCCGATGTCATCAAGGCCTGCAGCGCCGAGCAGCGCGTCGATCACGGCGTGCGTGAGCACGTCGGCGTCGGAGTGCCCGGCCAGTCCGAGGCCCTCTGGATGCTCGATCTCCACGCCGCCCAGGATCAGCGGGCGGCCCGCCTCGAGCCGATGCGTGTCCCAGCCGATCCCGGTGCGCACGCCGCTCATGAGGGACCGATCGGCTCCAGGCGCCGCTCGCGCCCCTCGAAGACGGCGAGCTCGGTGACGCCGCACTCGGCGAGCACCGCGAGCGCCTGGTCGTAGCCGTACCCGAGGATGTCGGGCGTGTGCGCGTCGCTCGACAGGCTCACCGGGCAGCCCGCGTCGAGGCACATCTCCAGGAAGGCGGTCGAGGGATAGAGCTCGCCGACGGGCTTGCGCAGCCCTGCGGTCGAGAGCTCGATGGCCACGCCCGACTCGGCGATCCCGTCCATCGCGAGCTCGTAGAAGCGGCGCAGGTCACCCTCCGGCATCGGGCGGGTGCTGCCCCAATGCTTGACGAGGTCGGGATGGGCGAGCACGTCGAAGAGCCCAGTGCGCGCTGCCTCGCCGAGCCAGGTGAAGTACGTCGTCCAGACCTTCTCGACCCCCACCCCCATGCCCCAGATGTCGTAGTCCGGGTGGTCGAGGGCGCCCTGCCCGACGAAGTGGATGGAGCCGATGACGTAGTCCCAGTCGCGACGCTCGAGGAAGCTCTCGAGCCGGTCCTCGCGGCCGGGGATGTAGTCGGCTTCGATCCCCAGGCGCAGGTCCGTCTGACCGCGCACGAAGCTGCAGTAGGCGTCGACGTCGTCGAACGCCCATGCCTGCCAGAGCGGGGCGTCCCAGATCTCAAGCGCCTCGGTGAAGCGGTAGATGTGCTCGCTGACTCCCAGCTCGGCGATGCCGCGGCCTGCGGCCGCCTCGCGGTAGCGCTCCGCGTTCTCGGCGGTGAAGAACTCGGCGGCGTCGCTGCCGGGGCCGTCGGGGCGCAGATGGACGTGGTAGTCGGTCAGCACGGGCGTTGATTCAAGCACTCAGGCCCGTCGCTGCAGGATCAGGGCGGCGAGTTCGAGATCCCGCGGGGTCGTGATCTTCAGGTTCTCGCCTGAGGCCTCGACGATCCGCACGCGGCCGCCGTCGCGCTCGACGAGCATGGCGTCGTCGGTCGCCGCCGCCAGCTCAGCGTCGCTGTGGGCGAGCGCGCGCTCGAGCGCCGCGCGCCGGAACACCTGCGGCGTCTGGACGGCCCAGAGGGTGGAACGGTCGAGCGTCGCTTCGACCGCCAGTCCAGCTCCCGCCCGCTTGATGGTGTCGGTGACCGGGGCGGCGGCGACGGCGGCGTCCCAACCTCCATCCTCGTCGAGCGCCGCGATGCAGCGCGCGGCGAGTGCCGGCGTCAGCAGCGGGCGCGCCGCGTCGTGGACGAGCACGACGTCCGCCTCACCTGCCGCGGCGAGCGCCGCGCGGACGGAGTGCGAGCGCTCGGCGCCACCGGCGACGGCCAGACAGCCGTCCGGAGCGGCGTCCAGATGCGACGCAGGCAGGGCGACGACGATCCGGTCGATCGCCGGGACGGCGCGCAGCGCCGCGACGCTCCAGTCCATCAGGGAACGGCCGCCCAGCGTGACGAGCGCCTTCGGGCCGTCGGACCCGAGCCGCTCACCACGTCCGGCGGCCACGACGAGCGCGACCGCCATGGACGCAGCTGCGCTCAGACCTCGACCTTGGCGCCCGCCGACTCGGCGAGCAGGTTGTCGAGATGCTCCTCGGCCTCGGTCTCATCCATCTCCAGCGCGTACATCAGCTCGGAGGCGAGGACCTTCTTGGCCCGGACGAACATCTGCTTCTCACCGGTCGAGAGCCCCTTCTGGTGCTCACGGATGGCGAGGTTGCGGACCACTTCGGCCAGCTCGTAGATGTCGCCGGTCTTGATCTTGTCGCGGTTGTGCTTGAAGCGCCGGTTCCAGTTCTTCGGCATCTCCGAGATGTCGTCCTGGAGCACCGCCAGCACCTTCTCGACGGTCTCCTCGTCGATGACGCGGCGCAGACCGACCTGCGTCGCCGTATCCGACGGCACCATCACGGTCATGTTGTTGTGCAGGATCTTGATCGTGAGATAGATCCGCTCCTGCCCGAGCATGACCTTCGATTCCTTCGTGAGCACCTTGCCGGCCCCGTGGTGTGGGTACACCACGCTGTCACCGCACTCGAACTCGATGTGCTCGATGACCCGGACTTCGAGGTCCTCCAGGTTGAGGTCGTCCTTCTCCTCGGAAATGGTCTCCTCCTTCGTCATCGGCTGCGCCTGAGGGCGTCGGCCGCTCCTTCTGCACGTGTGTTGATCACGTCTGCAGGTACCGATCCACGAGGTTGATCTCCTGGAGTCGGCGCAGGCCCTCGCGAATGTCCTTCGCGCGGAGCTCACCCACCCCCTCGATCCCCTCGAGTTCGCCATCGCCGGCGGCCAGGAGCTGGTCGAGCCCCCCGATCGCCTGGACGATGCTCGCCACCGCGATCTTCGGCAGTCGCGGAATGCGGCCGAGGACGCGGTAGCCCCGCGGCGAGACGGGGTAGTCGAGCGTGTTGAGCTTGCGGTCGTAGCCGAGCATCTCGGCGAGCCGACCAAAGTCGAGCAGGTCCTGGTGCGGCAGTCGGCCGAGCAGGTCGAGCGCCTGGGCGAACGCCTCCTCACCGTCGACGACGAGGTAGTCGCGCACGAGCGCGGCCTTGTCTGCGGCGGTCCCGACCATCGTCTCCTCGAGCTGCATCTCGATCAGGCGACCCTCGGTGCCGAGCTCGACGATGTAGCGCTCGATCTCGACCGCCATGCGGGTGACGAGCTCAGACCGCTGAAGCACCGTGAGGACGTCGTGGAGCGTGGCGCCGCCCTCGAACTCGAGCGCCGTGAGCCGTGTCGAGACCTGGTCGAGTCGCGCGCGGTACTTGTCGAGCGTCGCGAGCGCCTGGTTCGCCTTGGCGAGGACGGTCGGAATGTCCTCGAGGATGTACTTCGCGCCGTCGACGTAGAGCGAGACGACGTCGCGACGGGCGGAGACCGCGATCACGAGCGCATCGGTCTGCTTGCTGACGCGCTCGGCCGTGCGGTGCCGGGTTCCGGTCTCGAGCGACAGGATCGTCGGGTCCGGCATCAGCTGGACGTTGCACATCGACAGCTTCGTCGCGTTCGCGCTCAGGCAGATCGCGCCGTCCATTTTTGCGACTTGATACAGAAATGCCGGCGAATAATCGATATCTAGCTTGATGCCGCCGGAGTAGAGGAAGCTCAGCTCGTCCGTGTCGCCGATGATGATCAGCGCTCCGGTGCGGGCGCGCAGGATGCTGTCGATGCCCTCGCGCAGTGCCGTCCCCGGCGCGACCATCTCCAGAGACTTGACGAGGCGAGGTTCCTGACGACCTTCAAGGTCGTGTGATTCATCCCCGCTACGTTGCGCCATCACGGAGGACTTTACCAGAGCTTGAGGGTTTGCGGGACGGCCGTCCGCTTCCTGAAACCGGTGTGTCAGGCTGCGCGTCGGGCGCCCGAGGCCCGTCCGAGCGCTGCCGTGAGCGCCGCGCGCAGCGTCGGCGCGACATCCGGCGAGATCACGATGCCCAGGCCGAACTTCGCGGCCTCGTCGGTGCGGCGATCGTGGTGGGCCACGGTGCGCAGCTCCCCCGTCAGGCCGATCTCCCCGAAGGCGCACGCCGGCACCCGCGCATCCTCCCCGCCGAGCGGCACGCCGCGCGCCGCGCTCGCCACCGCCAGGGCGATCGCGAGGTCGGCGCCGGGCTCGTCGACCCGCACGCCGCCGACGACGTTGACGAAGACGTCGGCGGTGCCCGTGCCCACGCCCGCGTGCCGTGCGAGGACGGCGAGGACGAGCGCGAGGCGGTTGCGATCGATCCCGGCGCAGACGCGCCGGGGCGGGACGAGCTCGCTCGGCGATACGAGCGCCTGCACCTCGACGAGGAGCGGGCGCGACCCCTCCATAGCCGCGAGGACGACGCTGCCGGGCGCGCGCGTGGCCTCAGCGACGAAGCGGGCGCTCGCGTCGAGGACCTCGACGAGTCCCCCGTCGCGCATCTCGAAGACACCGACGTCATTGGTCGAGCCGAAGCGGTTCTTGAGCGCGCGCAGCGTGCGGTACGTGCGCTCCTTCTCGCCCTCGAACTGCAGGACGCAGTCGACGAGGTGCTCGAGGACCCGCGGGCCCGCCAAGGCGCCGTCCTTCGTCACGTGGCCGACGAGGATCACGGCGGTGTCGTTGCGCTTGGCGACCTCCATGATCCGCCCGGCGACCTCGCGCACCTGACCGACGGTGCCGGCGGCTCCCGTGAGGTCGCCCGCTGCGAGCGTCTGGACGGAGTCGACGACGCAGACCTCGGGCCGCTCCGCCTCCATGGTCGCGAGGACGGTGGCGAGGTCGGTCTCGGCGAGCATCGGGATGTCGAGGGCGCCCGGAGCCGAGCCCGCCTCGAGCCGCTCGGCGCGCAGCCGGATCTGGGCGGCCGACTCCTCACCCGAGATGTAGAGCGTGCGCCTCCCGGCGCCCTGGAGCAGTCCGAGCGCCATCGTCGTGAGCGTGGACTTTCCGATGCCCGGCGACCCGCCGAGCAGGACGAGCGACCCGGGCACGATCCCCCCGCCCAGCAGGCGATCGAGCTCGCCGATCCCGGTCGGGATCCGCGGCGCCTGATCGGCCGCGAGGTCGCGCAGACGCACCGGTGTGCCGGCGGCGCCGGCGGCGCGCAGGCCGCGCCCACGTCCAGCGGGTTCAGGCGCCCGCTCTTCGACGAGCGTGTTCCACGCCCTGCAGCCGGGGCACTGACCGTGCCACTTGGCCTCCTGGTGACCGCACTGCGAGCAGATGTGGACGGTCGCTGGGCGGGCCATGGCTCGCCGAGCCTAGGGGGCGCCCCGGTCGGGTCCGCCCCCTGGCACGGCGGTGAAGCTCAGCCCTCGTGGTCGGCCGCGGTGTCGTCCGGGGACGACTGCTCGTCCTCGGGCGCATCCTCGGGCGCCCCGACGACCGCCGGAACCTTCTCCGGCTGAATGATCGAGAGGACGACGTCCTTCTCCTCACCCTCCGGCGTCATGCCGACGAGCACCGTGCCCCCGGGCGTGAGCTCCGAGCGCAGGACGAAGTCGGCGAGTGGGTCCTCGATGTAACGCTGGATCGCGCGGCGCAGCGGCCGTGCACCCATCCCCGGATCCCACCCCTTCTCGACGAGGAAGTCCTTGGCCTCCTCGGTGAGATCGAGCTGGAGCTCGCGGTCGGCGAGCGACGCGCGGATGCGCTGCAGCAGGAGCTCGACGATGATCCTGATCTCGTCCTTCTGGAGCTTGTGGAAGACGAGGACGTCGTCGATGCGGTTGAGGAACTCAGGCCGGAAGACCTTCTTGAGCTCGCCCATGATCCGGGCCTTCATGTCGTCATAGGTGATGCCCGTCTCGTCGTCGCTGATGGCGAAGCCGAGCGGCGTGTTACGGGCGATCTCCTGCGCTCCGATGTTCGACGTCATGATCACGATCGCGTGACGGAAGTCGACGGTGCGGCCCTGCGAATCGGTGAGCCGACCGTCCTCCAGGATCTGGAGGAGGATGTTGAAGACGTCCGGGTGGGCCTTCTCGATCTCGTCGAGGAGCAGCACGCAGTACGGGCGACGGCGGACCGCCTCGGTGAGCTGGCCGCCCTCGTCGTACCCGATGTAGCCGGGAGGCGACCCGACGAGCCGCGAGACGGCGTGCTTCTCCATGTACTCGGACATGTCGATGCGCACCATCGAGTCTTCGTCTCCGAAGAGGAACTCGGCGAGCGTGCGAGCGAGCTCGGTCTTGCCGACGCCGGACGGGCCGAGGAAGACGAACGAGCCGGTCGGGCGCTTGGGATCCTTGAGGCCGGCGCGTGAGCGACGGATGGCCTTCGAGATGACCTCGACTGCGGCGTGCTGCCCGATGACGCGCTTGTGGAGCTCCTCCTCCATGCGCATGAGCTTCGCCGTCTCCGCCTCGGTGAGCTTGAACACGGGGATGCCGGTCCACATGGAGACGATCTCGGCGATCTCCTCCTCGCCGATCGACGGACGGGGGCCCTCGCCCTCGCCGGCGCGCCACTGCTCCTCGAGCTCGCGCTTCTCCTGCGTGAGCTTGCGCTCGTCGTCGCGCAGAGCGGCGGCCTTCTCGAACTCCTGGTTCTCGATCGCAGCCTCCTTCTCGCGCCGCGTCGACTCGATCTTCTCCTCGAGCTCGCGGTACACGGGCGGGGAGGTCATCGACTTGATGCGCATCCGCGAGGCGGCCTCATCGATGAGGTCGATCGCCTTGTCGGGGAGCTGACGGTCGGAGATGTAGCGATCGGCGAGCTCCGCCGCAGCGCGCAGCGCCTCGTCGGTGATCTCGATCTTGTGGTGCTGCTCGTAGCGGTCACGCAGCCCCTCGAGGATCTGCACGGCCTCGTCGACCGACGGCTGCTCGACGCGGATCTGCTGGAAGCGGCGCTCGAGCGCGCTGTCGCGCTCGAGGTACTTGCGGTACTCGTCGAGCGTCGTCGCGCCGATCGTCTGCAGCTCGCCGCGGGCGAGCGCCGGCTTGAGGATCGAGGCGGCGTCGATCGCGCCCTCGGCCGCACCGGCGCCGACGAGATTGTGGATCTCGTCGATGAACAGAATGATGTCCCCGCGCTGGGTGATCTCCTTCATCACCTTCTTCAGGCGCTCCTCGAACTCGCCGCGGTACTTCGAGCCGGCGACGAGCGCCGCGAGGTCGAGCGTGTAGATCTGCTTGCCCTTGAGCAGCTCGGGCACGTCGGCGTTCGTGATGCGCTGCGCGAGGCCCTCGACGACGGCGGTCTTGCCGACGCCCGGCTCGCCGATGAGGACGGGGTTGTTCTTCGTGCGGCGCGAGAGGATCTGCATGATCCGCTCGATCTCGGTCTCGCGTCCGACGACGGGGTCGAGCTTGCCCTCGGCGGCGAGCTTCGTGAGGTTGCGGCCGAACTGGTCGAGCAGCTTCGAGGACTTCTTGCCCTCGCCGGCGGCCTGGGCCTGCGGGCCGCCCTGGGCCTGGGCCCCGCTGCTGCCCTGCCGGCGCGTGCCGGGGCCGGACAGCATGCGGATGACCTCGTTGCGGATCTTCTCGGAGTCCGCGTCGAAGTCGAGCAGGATGCGGGCGGCGACACCCTCGTTCTCGCGCACGAGGCCGAGCAGGATGTGCTCGGTGCCGATGTAGTTGTGGCCGAGGCTCAGCGCCTCACGCAGGGCGAGCTCGAGGACCTTCTTCGCGCGCGGCGTGAAGGGAATCTGGCCGGAGGTGACCTCCTCGCCGGAGCCGACGATGCGCACGACCTGCGCACGGACGCGCTCGACGGTGATGTCGAGGCTCTCGAGGACCCGCGCGGCGAGCCCCTCCTCCTCACGCAGCAGCCCGAGCAGGATGTGCTCGGTGCCGATGTAGTTGTGCTTCAGCGTCCGGGCCTCTTCCTGGGCGAGGACGACCACCTGGCGGGCTCGTTCGGTGAATCGCTCGAACATTTGGAATCTGTCCTTCCTAAGAAGCTCTTCTGCTGGTCGGTCGGTACTGGGGCCCGGAATCTGACAACGGCGCTGCGGGTCGCCGAACTCCCGTACGTCAACCCTAGATACCGGCCGAGACGGCTGGATGGATCAACGGACGGTGTGATCGGCGGCTCTTCGAGTCTACCAACGGGCAGCGGACGGCCCGCCGGTCAACATGGGGCGAATTGGCCGCTTCGTCCCGCATTCTGCGGGGGTTTTGTGCTCAGTCGCGCATAGCGGGGAACAGCACGACCTCGCGGATCGAGTGCTGTCCCGTGAGCACCATCACGAGGCGGTCGATGCCGAGCCCGACGCCACCGGTGGGCGGCATCCCCTGCTCGAGCGCCTCGACGAAGACCTCGTCGTACGGCTGGGCCTCCTCGTCGCCCTCGAGCGCGAGTCGCTGCTGATCGTCGAACCGGCGCCGCTGCTCGTCAGGATCGTTGAGCTCGGTGAAGCCGTTGGCGATCTCCATACCGGCGCAGAAGGCCTCGAACCGCTCGACGAGGCCCTCGTGCGTGCGGTGATCCTTGGCGAAGGGCGAGAGCTCCTTCGGGTAGTCCGTTATGAAGACCGGGTCGGTGACCTGCGGCTCGACGTACTTGGAGAGCAGGTCGTCGACGAGCTGGGGCCACGTGCGGCCGTCGGTCTCGAGCTCGACACCCGGGGCCGCGGCGATCGCGGCGGCGAGCGCGTCCCGGTCGCGGTGCGCCAGGACATCGAGGCCGCCGGCGTGCTCGGCGATCGCGTCGCGCAGCGTGACGCGGCGCCATGGCGCCGCGAGGTTCGGTCCCCCCTCGGGCACGCCGCAGACGCCGGCGATCTCCGCGACCGCCTCCTCGACGCGCGTCATGACGTCGGTGTAGTCGGCGTATGCCTCGTACCACTCGATCATCGTGAACTCGGGGTTGTGCTTGAAGGACACGCCCTCGTTGCGGAAGTCCTTGCCGAGCTCGTAGACGCGCTCGAGCCCGCCGACGATGCAGCGCTTGAGGTAGAGCTCCGGCGCGATGCGCAGGTAGAGGTCGCGGTCGAGCTGGTTGTGGTGCGTGACGAACGGCCGGGCGAGCGCGCCGCCGTAGAGCGGCTGCAGGACGGGCGTCTCGACTTCGATGAAGCCGCGGTCGTCGAGGTGGCGCCGCAGCGTCGCGATCGCCTTCGCGCGGGTCACGAAGACGTCGCGGGCGTCGGCGTTCGACATGAGGTCGAGTTCGCGCCGGCGCATGCGCGTCTCAACGTCGGTGAGGCCGTGGTGCTTGTCGGGCGGCGGCCGCAGCGACTTGGCGAGGACGGTGAAGGCGTCGACGCGCAGGGTCAGCTCGCCGCGCTTGGACCGCAGCACCGCTCCATCGACGCCGATCAGGTCGCCGAGGTCGAGCTCGAGCAGCGCGGCCATGCGCTCCTCGCCGAGCACGTCGGCACGCGCCTGAAGCTGGATGCGCCCAGAGCGGTCGACGAGGTCGAGGAAGGCCATCTTCCCTTGGCCCCTGCGGGCGGCGAGGCGACCGGCCACGCGATGCGGATCGTCGGACTCATCGCCCGGCTCGAGGTGCTCATAGCCGGCGAGGACCTCAGCCGACGCGCGCACGCCGGGGAAGGCGTGCGGGAAGGGATCGATGCCGCTCGCCCGCAGGCGCTCGAGCTTCGCCCGCCGGGTGGCGAGCAGGTCCGAAACCTGCTCCCCGTCGCTCATTCAGAGGCCGACGTCGATCTTCGTGATCTTGAGCTTGCGCGCAGGACCACGGGGCACGCGAACCGAGACGATGGCGCCGCGCTTGTTGCCCATCAGCGCATGGCCCACCGGGGACTCGTTCGAGAGCCGGTTCACCGCCGGGTTGGCCTCGGCCGACCCGACGATCGTGTACTTCGAGGACTTGCCCGTCTTCTCGTCCTTGACGTGGACGATCGAGCCGATCTGCACCACGTCAGTCGAGATGTGACTCGCGTCGATGACCTGGGCGGCGCGCAGGCGATCCTCGAGCTGCGCGATGCGGGTCTCGAGCATCGCCTGCTCGTTCTTCGCGTCGTCGTACTCGGAGTTCTCGGTGATGTCACCGAACTCGCGAGCCTCCTTGATGCGCTCGGCGACTTCCCGACGGCGATCGGTGGTGAGGGTCTCGAGCTCGTCCTGGAGCTTCTGCAGACCCTCCGGCGTGAGGATGACGTCCCTGGGCATGGTTGGTCGGAAGCCGGGAAGGTCCGGCGATCGGCCGCGCAGTATAGCCGCCGCTACGCCCCTGCTCCGACGGGATCGATCCGCGCTACCGCGACAGCGTGCAGCAGTTCGCGCGCCGCCGCGAGACCCTCAGCAGCCTGGAACGCCTGCTGCTCGGCCTTCGAGCAGCCGAACTGCGTGAGGTACCAGGGATAGAACTTGCGCAGGTAGCGCCCGGCGCGATCGACGCCGAGATGCTCGATCGCGCAGTCCATGATCCACTCGAGCTCGGCGACGATCTCCGCGCGCGTCGCCGGGCCCTCACGTCGCCCGAGCACACGCTCGAAGAGCCACGGATCGCCGAGCTGGCCGCGGGCCAGCATCACCGCGGCCGCGCCGGTCTGCTCGTACGCCGCCCAGACGCGCTGCTCGTCGCTCAGGCCGCCCGAGAGGACGACGGGCACGGGGAGCTCCTCCACGAGGCGGGCGGCGAGCTCATAGTCCGGCACGCCCTTGTGCTGCACCTGCGCGGAGCGCGGGTGGAAGCCGATCGCAGCGACGCCGCCGTCCTCGACGAGCCGGCGTGCGAGCTCCACGCCGCTGTCGTCCCCGGCGCGCAGGCCGGACCGCAGCTTCACCGTGACCGGGACACCGCCGCCCTCTGCTGCCGCGCGGGCGACCGCGACGGCGAGGTCCGGGTCGCGCAGCAGCGCAGCTCCGGCTCCCGTGCGAAACACCTTCGGGACCGGACATCCCATGTTCAGGTCGATGATGTCGGCGCCGCGCTCGGCCGCCGTGGCTGCCGCCGAGCGCATGATCTCCGGGTCCTGCCCGAAGAGCTGGATCGCGACCGGGCCCGCGGGCGCGATGGCCCGCTCGCGCGGATCGATGTGCAGCAGCTCCGTGAGGGTCTTCTCGTTGCGATGGTGGATGGCGAAGCTCGACACCATCTCGCTGTAGGCCATGCCGGCCCCGTGGCGGCGCGCCTGCAGGCGCACGAACCAATTGCCGATGCCGGCGAGCGGCGCGAGCAGCACACGATTGGGGATCACGACGCCGCCGATGTCGAACGGGTCGCTGAGCGGGGCCTGGGCCACGCGCTGAGGGTATCTACGCGTTGTGCTCGTGGAGGAGCTTCAGTCCCCGGAGTGTGAGGAAGTCGTCGATCTCATCGATCGTCTGCGTGTGCGGGACGATGTGCCGCGCGAGTCCGCCGGTCGCGATCGTCGGCGCATCGGCGCCGAGCTCGTCGCGGATGCGGGCGACCATCCCGTCGACCTGCGCCGCGAACCCGAAGATGATCCCCGAGCGGATCGCCTCGACGGTCCCCTTGCCGATCGCGGCGCGCGGCGCCACGAGGTCGATGCGCGGGAGCTTCGCGCCGCGCGATGTGAGCGCGTCGAGCGAGATCTCGACGCCCGGCGCGATCACCCCACCGAGGTAGTCCCCGTCCGGCGAGACCACGTCGTAGTTCACGGCCGTCCCGAAGTCGACCGAGATGCACGGGCCGCCGAGACGGTCGTGCGCGGCGACGGCATTGACGAGCCGGTCGGCGCCGAGCTCGCGCGGATTGTCGATGCGGATCGGCATGCCCGTCTTCAGCCCTGGGCCGACGGCGAGCATGCGATGGCCGAGGTAGCGCTCCGCCATCGAGACCCATTCGGGCTCGAGCTGCGGCACGGTGCTCGACACGATCGACGCGCTGAGATCCGCGAGCGACACGTCACGCAGCTCGAGCAGATTGCGCAGCGCAGCGCCGAGCTCGTCGGCGGTCGACTCGCGGTCCGACGCGAAGCGCCAATGCTCGACGAGCTCATCGCCCTCATACGTGCCGAAGTGGGTCTGGGTGTTGCCGACGTCGACGACAAGAAGCATCGCGTCAGCCTATGCGCCCGGGGGTAGAGTCGGCGTCATGAGCGTCCGGCTCTACCGCGTCAACGGCTCTCACCCCTGCGCGACGGTGGAGGCCGCGCTCGAGCTCAAGGGGATCTCCTACCGCATCGTCGAGCTCATACCGCCGCTGCACGCCCCGGTGATGCGGGTTCTCTTCGGCCGACGCACCGTGCCGGCGATGACGATCGACGGCGAGAAGATCTCGGGCTCCCGGGCAATCCTGCGGCGGCTCGACGAGCTGGTCCCTGAGCCCGCCCTCCTGCCTGCAGATGCCGACCAGCGCGCCGCGGTGCTCGAAGCGGAGGCGTGGGGCGACGAGGTGCTCCAGCCGCTCGTGCGCCGCGTCCTCTGGCCCACCTTCCGCGCGCACCCCGAGGCGATGGCGAGCTTCCAGGAGGGCGGCAAGCTGCCGCCGCTCCCCCTGCCCGTGCTGCGGCTCATCGCGCCGGGCGCCACGCGCCTTGAGATGCGGATGAACGGCGCGACCGACGCGACCTACCGCGCCGACCTGCGCGCGCTCCTCACGCTGCTCGACCGGATCGACGGCTGGATCGCCGCCGGCGTGCTCGGCGCCGCGTCGCCGAACGCAGCCGATCTGCAGATCGCGGCGAGTCTGCGCCTGCTCATGTGTCTCGGGGATCTACGGCCGCTGATCGAGCCGCGCCCGGCCGGCGCGCTCGCGCTGAAGGTCTTCCCGTCACGCGCAGGCGACGCACCCACCGGGCTGATCCCCGCAGATCTCCTCCCGGCCTAGCCGGGCAGCGTCAGCGGGTCGCCTTCGCGGCGGACCGCCTCGCCCGCCACCGGGAGTACCGCGAGGCAGTCGCTCAGGCGGGTGCCATCCGGCGTGGCGAGCTCGAAGTCGAGCTCGAGCAGCGGGATCAGGACGAAGCGCCGCGCGGTGACCTGCTCGTGCGGCAGGACGAGGCGCTTGCTCGCGTAGTCGAGGTCGCCGAGCAGCAGCAGGTCGATGTCGATCGGGCGCGGTCCGTGGCGCACGCCGCCCTCGAGGTCGCGGCCGAGGTCGCGCTCGATCGCCTTGCAGGCGTCGAGCAGGGCCTCAGGGCCGAGCTGCGTCTCGATGCGGATGCACGCGTTGAGAAACGCCGGCTGATCGAGCACCAGCCCGACCGGCTCGGTGTCGTACGTCGCCGAGCTCGCGAGCACTTCGACGCCGTGCGCGGGCAGGGCGTCGACGGCTGCCTGCAGATTGGCGCGGCGATCGCCGACGTTGGATCCGAGGCCCAGGTGGCCGATCATCGCACCTCCCCGGGGACGAGCAGCGCGAGCTGGCGCGCCTGGGCGAGCAGGACGCCGTCGCGGCTCCACAGCTCGCCGTCCTCCTCGACGTATCCCTCGGCGGCATGGTCGGTGGTGAAGATGCCGAGCACGGACTCTCCGATCGCGATGCGGCGTGCCGCAGGTGGGTTGCGAAAATGGACGGTGTAGTCGAGCGTGGGCGCGAACAGCGGCTCCGTCACGCGCGGGAAGATGGCGGGCAGCCAGGCGTCCGCGAGCATCGCGAGCGCTGGGGCATCGAACGGCTGGGGCTCGGTGAAGCGCACCCAACCGCCGATCCGCGACTGCGTCGACCCGCTGAAGGGCGCATCGCCGACGACCTGCTGCATGTCCACGCGGTGCGTGATCGGTGAGAACTCGACGGGCAGGCGCAGCGGCTCGATCCCCTCGGCGGTCGGGATCTGCGGCATCGCGGTGCCGAACCGCTCATCGACGGTTCCCGCTGTCCCGAAGACCGCAAGCGCCGTGCCCCACACGCGGTCGTCCTGCAGGCCGCGCGCCGTCAGCTGTGCCGTGCGGCGGCCGGACCGGACGACCTCGACCTCGATCCGCAGCGGGCCCGTATGCGGCGAGCGCAGGAACTGAACGGTGAGCGAGCGGGGTTCGTAGGCCTGATCGTCGAGCTGCCGTGCCATGGCGCGCAGCACGACCGCGGCGAGGTAGCCGCCGTTGGCGCCCAGCGGCGTCTCCCAGTCACGGTGACTCTCGGCGGCCCAGCCGCCGTCCCCGGCGTCCTGCACGGCGGTCGCCGTGTCGAACGCGGGGCTCATCAGTCCGGACGGCCGGTGCGCCAGACTTCGACGGAGACCGACTCGACCGGCAGTGCGATCGGCGGCTCGGGCTTCGACGCCTTGACCCAGACCTCCGTCGTCTCGAACTCGGCGAGCAGGCGGTCGGCGATCGTGGTGCAGAGCGCCTCGAGCGTGCGGTACGAACGCCGCTGCGCCATCAGGGCGACGACCTCGCACACGCGGCCGTAGTCGACCGTGTCCTCGACCCGGTCGGTGACCGTCGCGTCGCAGGCGCCGGCGTCGAAGCGCAGGTCGAGGATCAGACGCTGGCCGATCTCCCGCTCCGCCTCGGTGACGCCATGGTGCGTGTAGAGCGAGAGGCCGGTGACCTCGACCGTCACCGCGGTCCGCTCGATCTCGTCATCGACGTCGAAATCGTCGTCGTCGAGATCGTCGTCGTCGTCGAACGGCTCGTCGGGCTCGCGGTCGTCGTCAGCAGTCATCGCCCGGCAACGTACCAACGACGACGCGCAGGGCATCGATGGTGGGCGCGACATCGTGCACGCGGAACAGCGACGCGCCACGCTCGAAGGCGAGGACATTCGCCGCCACCGTCGCCGCAACGCGGTCGCCGACCTGCGCCCGCCCGGTGAGCTCGCTGAGGAAGGACTTGCGTGAGACGCCGATGAGCACAGGGAAGCCGAGGGCGACGATCTCGTCGAGCCGCCGGAGCAGCTCGACGTTGTGGGCGGTCGTCTTGCCGAAGCCGATCCCCGGATCGACGATGATGCGCGCCGGATCGACGCCCTCCCCGATCGCGAACGCGGCCCGCTCCTCAAGGAACGCGGCGACCTCGCCGACCACGTCGTCGTAGCGCGGATCGTCCTGCATCGTGCGCGGCTCGCCGCGCATGTGCATGAGGCAGCAGTCGCAGTCGGCGTCGGCCACGAGGCCCGCGAGCGCTGGATCGGCACGGAACGCGGAGACGTCATTGACGAGCGACGCGCCCGCTCCCAGGGCAGCCTGCGCGACCGCGAGCTTCGACGTGTCGACGCTCAGCTGGACCGGCGCAGACAGGGCGGCGAGACCCTCGATCACCGGGATCACCCGGCGCAGCTCCTCATCGGCGGCGACGGGCTGGGCGCCCGGCCGCGTGGACTCGCCACCGATGTCGAGGATCCCCGCGCCCTCACGCGCGAGGTCCGCACCGTGCGCGATCGCGGCGCCCGCATCGAGCCAGCACCCGCCGTCCGAGAACGAGTCGGGCGTGACGTTCACGATGCCCATCACGGTGAAACGACGTGTCACGGGGCGCACTGCTCCGTCGTGCCGGCCCGGCGGGCCGGTCAGGCCAGCTCGGGCTTCTCGGGCAGGTCGAGTCCGCGGGACTCGAGCCCGCCACCGGCGAGGCCCGGGCGCGGCAGGGGACGCGGACCATCGCGCAGGCCGTCGTCCGCAGACTGCGGCTCCTGCGGAAGCTCCGGCGGCGTTGCGGGCTCGTCGGGACCGAAGATCTCCTCCTCGGTCTTGCCGTCGAGCAGCGCGAGGAACTCGTCCTTCTCGATCGTCTCACGGCTGAGCAGCACCTGTGAGGTGGTCTCGAGGGCATCGCGGTACTCGTTGAGGATGTCCTTGGCGCGCTGGTGCGCCGACTCGACGATGCGGCGGATCTCATCGTCGATCTCGCGGGCGATCTCGTCGGAGTAGTCCGGCTCGCTGGAGAACTCGCGGCCGAGGAACGGCTGCCCGTGGTTGTGGCCGAAGACGCGCGGACCGAGACGCTCGCTCATCCCGAAGCGCATGACCATCTGCTTCGCCGTCGCCGTGACCTTCTCCAGGTCGTTCGAGGCGCCGGTGGTGATCTCGGCGAACACGATCTCCTCAGCGGCGCGGCCGCCGAGCGTCATCGCCATCTGGTCCTGCAGCTCGGCGCGCGTCGTGAGGAACTTGTCCTCCTGCGGCATCGAGATGGTGTAGCCGAGGGCCTGACCGCGGCCGACGATCGAGATCTTGTGGACCGGATCGGAGTGCTCGAGATAGTGCCCGACGATCGCGTGACCCATCTCGTGGTACGCGGTGATCAGGCGCTCCTTGTCCCCCATCACGCGGGTCTTCTTCTCGGGGCCGGCGATCACGCGCATGATCCCCTCCTCGAGCTCGATCTGCGTGATCTCGCGCTTCCCGCTGCGCGCTGCCAGGAGCGCCGCCTCGTTGACGAGGTTTGCGAGGTCGGCGCCGGTGAAGCCCGGGGTCTGCCCGGCGAGCGTGTCGACGTCGATCCCCTTGCCGAGCGGCTTGCCGCGGGTGTGGACCTCGAGGATCTTGGCGCGGCCCTTGCGGTCAGGCCGGTCGACGACGATCTGGCGATCGAAGCGGCCCGGCCGCAGCAGCGCCGGGTCGAGGATGTCGGGGCGGTTCGTCGCGGCGATGAGGATGACGTTGTCGGTCATCGTGAAGCCGTCCATCTCGACCAGCAGCTGGTTGAGCGTCTGCTCGCGCTCGTCGTGACCGCCACCCATTCCGGCGCCGCGATGGCGGCCGACGGCGTCGATCTCGTCGATGAAGATGATGCACGGCGAGTTCTGCTTCGCCTGCTCGAAGAGGTCGCGCACGCGGCTCGCGCCGACGCCGACGAACATCTCGACGAAGTCCGAGCCCGAAATTGAGAAGAACGGCACCCCGGCCTCGCCGGCGACGGCACGCGCGAGCAGCGTCTTGCCGGTGCCCGGAGGGCCGAAGAGCAGCACGCCCTTGGGGATCCGTGCGCCGAGCGCCTGGAACTTCTTGGGGTTCTCGAGGAACTCCTTGATCTCGTGCAGCTCCTCGACGGCCTCATCGGCGCCGGCGACGTCGCGGAAGGTGATCTTCGGCGAGTCGGCCGTCATCCGCTTGGCACGTGACTTGCCGAACGACATGACCTTCGAGCCGCCGCCCTGCACCTGGTTCATGAGGAAGATCCAGAACCCGATGAAGATGAGGAACGGCAGGATGTACGTCAGCAGCGACAGCCAGCCACTCGTCTTGCGACCCTTGATGTTGTAGCTGTCGAGCTTCTTCGCCTGTTCGGCCGCCGCGAGCTGCGCGTCGAGGCGATCGACGCCGCCGTCGGTGAAGCCCGTCTCGTACTTGGCACCCTGCTTGGGCGTGACGACGACCGTGTTGTTCTTCGTCTTGAGCTCGACCGTCTTGAGCTGGCCGCTGTCGAGCTGCTGGATGAACTCGCTGTAGGTCGGCGGCTTCTCCTTCGTGCTCGTGTTGATGAGCCGCTGGGCGAAGAACGCCAGCACGATCACGATGAGGATCGGGAACGCGGCGCTCTTGAAGAACTTGTTCATCAGGCGACGGCGCTACGACGGGGGTGATCGGGCATGCCGGTCAAGGATCTGAGCGTACCAGCAGCCGGGCTTCGAACCCGCAGGTTCGGCGCCCGAGGAGGCCCGTACCGCGCCAGGTTCAGGAGCCGGCGAACTCAGCGACGTACGGCAGATTTCGCCAGCGCTCGCGGTGATCGAGGCCGTACCCGATGACGAAGCGGTCGGGGATCTCGAACCCCGTGTAGCGAATCGCGACGTCCGCCTTGCGCCGCTCGGGCTTCGTCAGCAGCGCGCAGACCTCGAGCGAGCGCGGCTCACGGGCCCCGAGATTGCGCAGGAGATATTGGAGCGTGAGGCCGGAGTCGACGATGTCCTCGACGATCAGGACGTCACGGCCCTCGATCGGCGCGTCGAGGTCCTTGAGGATCCGCACGACACCCGACGAGTCCGTCGCCGAGCCGTACGACGCGACGGCCATGAAGTCGACCTCGCACGGGGCGCTGATCTCGCGCATGAGGTCGGAGAGAAAGAGCATCGCGCCCTTGAGCACGCCGACGAGCAGGAGGTCGCGGCCCTCGTAGTCGGCGCTGATCTGGCGGCCGAGGGCGATCACCCGCTCGCGCAGGTCGTCCTGTTCAACGAGAATGGCGCCGATCGGCGGTGCGGAGTTGTCGGTCACGGCGCGGTGGAGCGTAGTCGCCCGATCGGCGGCGTCCGCTCGAAGCGCAGGACGCCATCCTCCACGACTGCGCGCGCGCCCTCGCCCACGTCGAGCGCAGCGCGCCCCGTCCGGTGCCGGAACGCGAGGAGGTCGTCGAGGCGACTCGCCGCCCGCGGGCAGAGGCTTCCGCAGGCGTCCTCCGCGAGGCGCAGGACGACGAGTCGCGCGAGGGCGGGCGGCAGTGAGGCGAGCGTTTCGAGGGCGATCTGGCCCTCCCCGTCGAGCGCGGCGTCGACGACGCCGTCGAGCACCTGCGCCTCATCGCGCAGCATGCTCGCGGTGCGCAGGATGTTGGCCTCGGCTGCGGGGTGGAGGCCGCGCAGCGCGGGCACGATGTCCGCGCGCACGCGGCTGCGTGCGTACTTCGGCGCCTCGTTCGAGGCGTCATTGACCCAGGCCAGCCCGCGCGCGTCGCACCAGGCCGCGGTGTCCGTGCGCGTGAGCCCGGCGCGCAGCAGCGGCCTGATCAGCAGCCCACGCTCGTCGGCCATGCCGAGCAGCGCACGGCGGCCGGGCGAGACCGCCAGGCGGTAGAGGATCGTCTCGACCTGGTCGCTCACTGTGTGGCCGGCGGCGAGCCGCGCGCCCGCGGACGCGGCGACGCGCGTGCCGGCCTCATGCCGCGCATCACGCGCCCAGGCCTGAATATTGCCGACGGACGGCGGTGTCAGATGCTCGACGGTGAGCGCTACGCCGAGGGCGGCGCAGAGCGCTCGGCAATGCTCCGCATCGGCATCGGCGTCGGCGCGCAGGCCGTGGTGCACATGGAGCGCGCCGACCGCACCCGAGCCCGCGAGCCGGACGGCGGCGTCGAGGAGGCAGACCGAGTCGCGCCCCCCGGAGAGCAGGACGACGACCGACCCGCCCTCCGGCAGAAGCCCGGTCGCGCGGACCCGCTCGAGCATCGCCTCCGCTGCCTGGGGCATCGTCCGAGTCTACGTCGCGAGGCGCCCTATCCTCGCGGCCCGATGATGTCGCCGACCCGCATCGTGCACCCGACGGCCGTCCTCGCGCCGCGCGCGCTCCTTCCGGGCGACCCCGGCAGGGCGCTGCTGCTCGCGCAGTACCTGATGGCCGACCCGAAGATGTTCAACCACAATCGTGGGCTCTGGGGCTACACCGGCCGCGCCGCTGACGGTGAGCCGCTGACGATCATGAGTCACGGGCTCGGCGGTCCGAGCGCTGTGGCGGTGCTCGATGAACTCGCCGACCTCGGGCTGCGAACGGCCGTGCGCATCGGCACATGCAGCGCCCTTGAGCATGGGCCGGCGCCGGGCGACCTGCTCGCGGTGACGCACGCGATTCCGCGGGACGGGACGAGTGCCGCGCTGGGCGCCCACGCGCCGCTCGAACCCGACGCCGTAATCCTCGCGGCGCTGCGCGAGGAGGCCGACGCTGCGGGCATCGTTCTGAGCAGCGATCTCTTCCACGCGCCCGAGGAGCCGCACCCAGACATCGATGGCGCGGTCGCCGTCGATCTCTCGACCGCTGCGGTCTTCGCCGCGGCGCAGCAGCGCAGCGTGCGCATCGGCTGCGTGCTCCTCGTGCGCGAGCGCGGGCGAGACGGCAGTGACGCGCTCGATGCGCCGGCCGTGGAGGCCGGCGGCGAGCGGCTCGGGAATGCGGGCTTCGCCGCGCTCCTCGCGGCGGGCGTCTGACGTCAGGCCGCGGTCGGCGGCTCGGCCGATGGCGTGGCGGGGGCCGCGGGCTTCGCTGCCCGGGCGGCCGGCTTCTTCGCCGCAGGACGCTTTGCCGCGGGGCGCTTTGTGAGGCTCTTCTCGAGGTTCGCGAGCTGGGCGGCGAGGGCGTCGAGGCGCTCGCTCACCGCGCCGCCGGACGAGCGCTGGATCCGCTCCTCGAGACGATCGAGGCTCTCCTCGATGCCTTCGAGCCGCTGGCCGACCGACCGCAGTCGACGCGTGAGGCGCTCAAGGTCGGCCGCCGATGGGAGATTCAGCGCGCTCATCGCGACCTCCTGCGCCTGCGTCGCCCGCTCGCGGGCCGCAAAGGCGCGCGTGATCGTGCCGATGACGACAGGGTTCTCCAGCAGGTCCTGAGCGATGCGGCCGAGGGCTTCCTCACCGCTGCGGGTCAGGCGCTCGCGCAGTCCGTCGCACTGCTGTTGCTCGTCGGTCATGCCGGAATCCCCTCGTCGAGTCAGTGAGACGTCGTCGTTGAACGCTACCGCACCGTGGCCATCCCAAACCCTCAGTCTCAATGAGAGGATGAGATCGGCGGGCTGGTCCGTAACCGTTGGTACGGTCCGCGGACCCTGTCCGGATCGCCCCTTTTTCGCTTTGTCCAGGTCGAGGCCCCGTGGGTCCTCGGGCCCGGCGACGGGCGCTACGTCATCCGCGGACACGCCGGCGAGCCGCGTTGGATCCTCGTCATCGCGACGGTCACAGCCCCACCGCGACTGCCCGGACGCCTACGGCTGCGGCGCGCGCGGCGCGCGGCCCCAGAGCCGGGCGTCGCACCGGTCCCGGTGACGCGCGCCACGCTGATCGATGCGCGCTCGGTCGGGGGCGTCCCCGAGCGGCTCGTCGAGGATCGCGACCTTGAGGCCGATGTCACGCGGGCGCTCGGCGTGTTGAACGACGTCATTCGCGTCCACCGGATCGCCGCGGACGACCCGGCGCTCGTCCCCCTCACGCGCTCGCGGGTGACAGTCACACGCGTCGGGATCGGCGCGGGTGACCTCGTCGCCGATGGACGCTGGGATCACGCCGTGACCCTGCCCCCGGCCCCGACGGCGCGCGGACGCACCGCTCTCGAGCCCACCCAGCGGCTCGCCGCCGTCCTCGGCGGGCGCGACGTCGTCCTCGCATGCGAGGTGCTCGTGCTGCGCGCCCGCGAGGACGCCGACGCGGGACGCTGGCGGGAGGCGGCCTTTCAGCTGCGCGTCGGCCTTGAGGCCGCGCTGGCGGAGTTCGCGCCCTGGGCGGGGCAAGGCGACATCGACGCGCGCATCAGCGAACTGCGCAGCCTGCGCGAGGCGACCGGGGCGCTCGCGAACGGCGCGCTGGAACGCGGCCTGGACGACGCGCAGATCGGACAAGCGCGCAACGTCCTCGAACGCCTTGAGTCGGCGCTGCGCTCGCGCGCCGCGCTCGCCTGCGCCTGATCAGATTGTTCAGGACGCCGTCGTGGCGGAGCGCCGCAGCGAGATGTCGTTGCACGCCTCGCAGACCTCGGCGGGGATGACGCCGACCCGCATGAGGAGCGCAAAGACCTTGCACCCGACACACACGCCGAGGACGGACTCGAGCGTGGCGAAGAACGCAAGGACCCCGAGCACGACGTAGGCCGCAGTGGTGGCGTTGAAGCCGACGGCGAGCACCGCGGCGGCCACCGAGAAGAGCACACCGATCCCCTGCGCAAAGCGCTTCGGTGGGCCGGGAACGAGGCGTTCGTCGAACGGCAGTCGCGGCGTGAGCACCTTCGTCACCAGCAGCCCGAGGGGTGAGAGCTTCGGGCCGGAGAGCACGCGCGCGATGAAGCCGAGCGCGATCACGACGGTCATCCACGGGAGGTCGAACACGATCGTCGCGAGCGCGAGCACGACGACCCCGCCGGCCACGAGCCGGGCCGAGACCTCGTTGACAGGGTTCGGGAAGGAGAAGAGCCGATCGTCCATCGCGCTGCTCAGGGTACGACGAGCGCCGCGAGGAGCGCCTCGAGCTCCGTCACGACGTCGCCGTCGAGCTTCACAGCCGCCCGGTGGTCATACGGCGTCGGACCCTGAGTGACGATCGCGATCTCCCCGCCGGCGCGCAGCGTGATGCCGGGCAGCTGCGCGACCGGGTGGACCTCAAGCGAGCTGCCGATGCAGAGGAGGAGGTCGGCCCGCGCGGCGAGTTCGAAGGCACGGTCGATCGCCTCGGCGGGCAGCATCTCGCCGAAGAGCACGACGTCGGGCTTGAGCGGACGCCCGCAGTCGCAGCGCGGGATGCCCTCGGGGTCGACGTCGAGCCGCACCCGCGTCTGCGCCAGCGGATGACGCTCGCCGCACGAGAGGCACGAGGCATGTTCGATCGTGCCGTGGACCTCGATGAGGTCGCGCGTGCCTGCAGCGCGATGGAGCATGTCGATGTTCTGCGTGACGACCGCGTCGAGCAGCCCGCGTTCCTCAAGCTCGACGAGAACCGCGTGCGCGCCATTCGGGCGCGTGTCCCCGAGCGTCTGGAACCGGCTGCCGTAGAACTCCCAGAAGCGTGCCGGGTCGGTGCGCCACACCTCGATGTGCGCGACCTCCATCGGGTCGACATTCGCCCAGAGCCCCGTCGCAGGACTACGGAAGTCCGGAATGCCGGAGGGCACCGAGATTCCGGCACCCGTGAGCGCGACGACCGACCTCGCTGCGCGGACGAGGTCCGCAAGCCGCTCGATGGCCTGCGCGCGCTCCATCACCACTCGCCGTCCTTGAGCGCCGCGCGCAGTCGCAGCAGTGTGCGCTCAAGCGCCGCGGCCTGGGCGCGGCGGACGAACACCAGGTCGACGACTGCGGCGACCGGGCCGCGCTTGCGCAGGCGATAGTCGAGCTCGAGCGTGACGCGCACCCCCGGCCCGCCGCCCGGGCGCGCCTCAAAGCGCACGCACTGACGGCCGGTGAGCTGCGGGTCACTCACGGCGAGCTCCTGGCTCGCGCCGGGCGCATAGGCGACGACCTCCTCCTCAACGCGGCCGCGGCCGGTGCTCACCGATTCCCACACGGTGCGCGCGCCCGGCTCGGGATAGGGACCCTCGCGAACGACCACGCTGCGCAGCCCCTCGATGAAGGCGGGCCACCGCTCGCGGTCGTACCAGAGCTCCTCGACCTGCGGGATCCGAGCCGTGGGCAGCTCGACTCTGGCTGAAACCCGGCTCATTGCGCGCCTCAGCGATCGAGCAGGTCGTCGAGCGAGCGCTGCTCAGGGTTGACCTCGCGGTCGGCCTGCGCGCGCGGACGCCCGCGGCGCCCCCAATGCTCAAGGACGTCGCGCGCCTTGACCTGGCGGTAGCTGATGCCCTTCTCGATCGGTTCGACCTCAAGGCCACCGGGCGTCGTTCCGCGCACGACCCCATGGAACAGCCGCCCGCGCACGCTGACGCGGACGATGTCCCCTGGGTCGATGCCGTCGAGCCGCACGCCGGTCATGATGGCGCGGCTGCGGACGGCGTGCGTTGTCAGCTGCTGCGCGGGAGGAGCGTCTCGCGTGCGATGACGAGCCGCTGGATCTGCGCGGTGCCTTCGTAGAGCTGCATGATCTTGGCGTCGCGCATGAACTTCTCGACCTTGTACTCCTTGATGAAGCCGTAGCCCCCGAAGATCTGGACCGCGTCGGTGGCGACCTCCATCGCGGTGTCCGCGGCGAAGCGCTTCGCATGCGAGGACTCGATGGTGTTGCGGCGCCCCTGATCGAGGAGGACCGCGGAGTTCCAGGTCGCGAGGCGCGCGAGGTGGATCTTCGTCGCCATGTCCGCGATGAGGAACTGGATGCCCTGGTGCATCGCGATCGGCACGCCGAACTGGACGCGCTCCTTGGAGTAGTCGCAGGCCATCTCGAATGCCGCCCGTGCAATGCCGACGGCCATGGACGCGACGCCCGGCCGTGTGCGGTCGAGCGTCATCATCGCGAGCTTGAAGCCGTGGTTCTCCTCACCGAGGAGGTTGCGCGCGGGGACCTCCGTGTCGTTGAAGGTGATCGTCGCCGTGTTCGAGGCGCGCTGCCCCATCTTGTCTTCCTTCTTGTCCACCGTGACCGTGTCGTCCTTCGGCACGACGAAGGCGGAGATCCCGCGGTGACCGGCGTCCTTGTCGGTCTTCGCGTAGACCGTGAACCAATCGGCGTGCCCGCCATTGGTGATGAAGCACTTCGAACCGTTGAGGACGTACGTGTCGCCCTTGCGCACCGCCGTCGTGCGCATGCCGGAGACATCGGAGCCGGCGTCCGGCTCGGTGAGGCAGAAGGACGCGAGCTTCGGCGCCTCGGTGAGCCTGCCGAGGAACTCGCGCTTGATCTCCTCGGAGCCCGCGAGCATCACGGGGGCGGCGGCGAGCCCGTTGCACGAGATCGACGTCCCGATGCCCGAGCAGCCCCAGCCGAGCTCCTCCTCGATCAGCGCGCCTTCGAAGGTCGACGCGCCCGGACCGCCGTACTCCTCGGGGATGTGGCTGTTCATCAGCCCGAGCTCCCAGGCCTTCTCGATGATCTCCTGCGGCCAGGTGCCATCGACGTCGAACTCCCAGGCGACGGGCCGGATCTCCTTCTCCGCGAAGTCGTGGGCCATCTCGCGCAGCGCCTGCTGCTCGTCGGTGAGGCTGAAGTCGACCACAGGGTTCTCCTTGAAGGGGTGGTGAGCGGCGCGGGCACGGCGCCAGATCACCCGATTGACTCGTCAGTCAACAGGCTATCCGGCGCTGCTCCGGCAGCCGAATCCGCAGGTCAGGCGACGTAGAAGGCGACCGCGATGATCACGTACACCGCGATCATCTGGACGCCCTTGAACCAGGTCGATTCGCCATCGCTCGTGATCTGGTTGGCGATGAGCGCGGCGAGCACCAGCGCGCCGAGCTCGAAGCCGTTGAAGACGAGCGGCATCGGGCCCGGGCCGATGAGATAGCTCGCGAGGACGAGGACCGGCGCGACGAACAACGCGACCTGCGCGCTCGAGCCGATCGAGATGTTCACGGCGAGGTTCATCTTGCCCTTGCGCGCGACGAGGACGGCGACCCAATGTTCCGCCGCATTGCCGACGATGGCGACGACGATCGCGCCGATGAAGAACTCGCTGATCCCCGCCTTCTCGGCGGTCTCGCTGATCGATCCGACGAGGATCTCGGACATCACCGCGACGAGGGCACCGGCGATGGCGAGCATCGTCACCGAGCGCTTGACGCTCCACGCGTCCTCCGCCAGCTCCTCACCCTCCTCGAGGTTGAAGAGGTTGCTGTGCGTGCGCAGCGAGAAGAGCAGGCCGGCGAGGTAGGCACCGATCAGCACGATCGCCGTGATCAGCGAGAGGTGCTCGACCTCCGGCGTGAAGTTCGTGAGCTCCGCGGTCGGCGAGGGGAGGCCGTTCGCGTCGACCATCACGTAGACCGCCGGCATGATCACGGCCACCGTCGCGAGCAGCAGCATCGATGCCTGCGAGCTCGCGGCGCTGCGGTTGAACTGCTGAATCTCTCCGCGACGCCGGGCCCCGCCGGCGATCATCGATGCGCCGAGGACGAGCAGCACGTTGCCGATGATCGAGCCGACGATCGAGGCCTTGACGACCTCATGGAGGCCCGCCTCGAGCGCGAAGAGGGCGATGATGAGCTCCGGCGCGTTGCCGAATGTGACGTTCAGCAGACCACCGATCCCAGGGCCGGAGCGCGCTGCGAGCTCCTCGGTCGCGCGGCCCATCATCGCTGCCGTGGGGATCACGCCGAGCGCCGAGACGGTGAAGATCGCGACTGCGCCCGCGCCGACGAGATCGAGGACGACGGCGAGCGGGATGAACGGAACGAGCAGATACGGCCAGCCGTCGGACGTCAGCAGCGACGACGGGCGCATGGGGCTTTGGGCGGTCACGCGCCCGAGCATAGGCGCCGTCTGCGCGTCAGCGCAGCAGCGCGGAGCACGCCTGCACCTTCGTGACGTTCCCGGCGGCGTTCGTCACACAGCTGTCATAGAGGTCGCTCGAGCCGCTGGCAGCACCCTGGTCGCTCTGCGCTCCGGGAGCGCGAAGGCGTGCGAGCTGTGCGAGCGCCGCGGCGAGTTCGGAGAGCGGTCGCGGATTCGCGGGCGGGCCGATCGCCTGCTCCTTGCCGACGCCCTCGAGCGTCAGGTCGAGCCGCATGGTCCCGCCCCGCTGGGCGGCCGTGTCGACCCGCGCGACGACGAGCAGCCGGCGCAGGATGTGATCGCGCTCGCCGATCCAGAGATCGACCTGCGCGGACTTCAGCGCCTTCTGCGCAGCAGTGCGATCGAGCGCCGAGAGCGATCCGACGCCGGCTGCGGCCCCCACGCCGCCGGCGCGATCGAGGAGGCGGCCGAGGTCCTCAAGCATCACGGCGGTGTCGACGCCGGAGCGCAGGTGGACGACCTGGACACCGTCGAGCGTCTCGACTCCGACCTCCTCGGTGTCGCGCAGCCAGGCGCGCGGATCGACGCCGAGGGTCGCGAGGCTGACGCCCGAACCGCCGGGAGTCGACGGCGACCCGGCCTTGCCGAGCTGCGCGAACTGCGCAGGCGAGAGCGTGTAGGCGCGCTGGCCCAGCGTCACCCAGCCGCGCGTTCCGGTCGAGAGCACACCGAGCTTCACGGAGCCATCCGCGGTCGCGAGCCCGATCGTGAAGGCGAACTTCGGCGTGCCACCCGCCGCACGGCTCTGGAACGGCCCGTCGAGCGTGAGCCGCAGCGGCGATGGGATCCCCTCGATGCCCGCAGCGCGCACGCGCGCGTCGAGGCCGAGGCGCCCGCTCGTGACGGGCTTCTGCCCGGTTCCGAAGGCATCCTCGAGGAGCCGCTTCGGATCCTGCCCGGACGTTGACGCCCCGCAGCCCGCCAGGGCGAGCATCACCGCTGCGAGCGCCGCGACGAATATCGGAAGTCGGTGCAGGTGAGCCATTGCTCATGCAAGCGGTGGTGCGACCGGCAGGCGACGGTCACCGTAGCATCGGAGGGGTGCGCCGGATGCCACTTCTCCCGGCCCTGATCGTGCTCCTCTTCACCTTCCCCGGGGTGGCCCGCGCGGCAGTGCCAGCCGACGTGCTCGTCATGGACGAGAGCGGCCGTGTGCACCGGGTCCACACGCCGCTCGGCACGGGCACCGAGCTTCCGGCGCCGGCGCTGGCGCTGGCGCTGTCGAGTACCGCATCGGGAGGCGCCGATGTCCGCGCAGCGCGCGCCAAGGTCCGGCGCCTGCGTGTCACCGACGCCCTGCGGACGCTCGTCAAGGCAGGGAGCATCACCCCCGCGGACGCGGACGCCGCGCGCCGCGAATATCTCGCCGCGCGCCGGCTCGCGCGGCGCCTCAAGGGGGTGCGCCGCAAGGAGCTCCTCGCGGTTCTGCGCACGGCGGATGACCTCGCAACCGCCCGCACGCTCACGGCGCCGCGCCTGAAGCCCGTGATGGAGACGGTGCGGCGCAACGCGCAGTGGTGGGGCGCCAAGGGACCTGTCGCCTACGGTCAGCGGCTGGCGTTCGAGGGCAGCGCCCTCACCTGGCAGGCGTACCCCGGCCAGGGGATCCAGATCCAGTGGCTCGCGAGCTTCGCCCGCGCCAACCAGCTCTTCCTCGCGAAGGGCCGCGACGCCGACCTCGAAGCCCTGATCGTCGAGCTCGTCAGCTATGCGACGCCGCGTGCCGGCGGCATCGCCTGGGAGTCGCTCTTCCGCTTCGGCGGCGGACGCCCGCCATGGGTCAGCGGTCTCACGCAGGGGACGGCGATCCAGGCACTCGCGCGCAGCGGCGCTCGGCTGCACACGATGCGCTGGCTGCACGTCGCGCGGTCCGCGCTGGGGGTCTTCCGCACAGCGCCGCCGACGGGCGTGCGCGTCACCACGACGAGCCCGACGGGCGAGATCGGCGCCCACTACCTCATCTACTCATTCGCCCCCGGACAACGCGTCTACAACGCGTTCCTCCAGTCGCTCATCGGGCTCCATGACTACGCAGGGATCGCGAACGACCCGCTCGCGCTGGGACTCTGGCTCGACGGCGAGCGCGCAGCACGACGCGAGATCGTGCAGGCCGACACCGGTTCCTGGAGTCTCTACCAGCCAGGCATCCTCTCCTCCCTCGGCTACCACACCGTTCTGCGCGACTTCGCGCAGGGTCTCTGCCTGCGACTCAATCGCGACCGACAGCGCGCCGTGCTCGAGCTGCGCGACATCACGGGCGACCCGGGAGCGGTCCTCGGCGACCTCGGCCGCTGGCCGGATCCAGAGCCCTACTGCCTCACGGCGCAGCAGTTCACGCAGTACCTCTACGCGCGACGGCGCGCCGCGGGCCTGCCCGCCCCGTCGTTCTGAGCCCGCGCTTGGGCATATTCACCCCGAGTTGCACCATTTTTTTTCGGGTACGTTGGGATTCATGTCACGACGTACGGCGACGCTGTTCGCTTTCGCGGCAGTACTCGCGGTTCCGGCCGCAGCATCCGCCTCGGACCCCACGCGCACAGACGTCATCAACAAAACGCTCGGTGGCAAGACCTTCTCCGGCACGGTGAGCTACCCGTGGCCGACGCGCTGGAAGAACGCGAGCACGGCCTGGTGGCCATCCTCCTACCGCTACTCGGCAGAGGACCTCGGCGGCGGATGCACGGCGCGGGTCACGACACGCGAGGTTCTGCTCGCGATCAAGGACAGCGCGATGGGCGGGATCCCCAGTCCGGACTTCACCTTCACGGTTCCGAGCGGACCGCCCCGCGATGCCCACGCCATCGCCTTCGGTGTCAGCAGCGCTCGCGAGTACTGGCTCGCCTTCGAGGAGAACGTCATCATCGCGGAGGAGAACCTGCCAACGAACCCGCGTCAGCACACGGTCGCTACGGCGGTCACGCGACTCGCCAAGAACCGATATCTGCGTCACACGAGCGTCGCATTGTTTTTCGGTACGTGCACGCTTGCTCAGCGAACGGCCGGTCCCACGGTCGAAGCGCTGGTCGCATCGGTGCGCGACCAAACCGTCAAGATCACGATCCGAGCGCCGCGCAGACCAGTTCTTGCTCGATAGCGATGGGGTCTCACGCGGGCAGGGACCGTCGCTCGCCCGACGTACACTGCATCCATGGAGGATGCGCCGCCGACGACGTGGATCCTCACCGGTTCGCCGGAGAACTTCGCCGCCACCCGCGACCACGGATTTCGCGTGGTCGGCATGAAGGAGCGCCGACACCGCCAGGCCCTCGAGATGGTGCCCGGCAATCGGATCATCCTCTACCTCACGCGGATCGCGGCCTTCGGCGCCAGCGTCGTGCTGACGTCCGACATGTACGAGGACCGCACGCCGCTCTGGCCCGGCAAGCCGGGCAACCCCGACGCCTACCCCTGGCGGTTCGACTGTGTGCCGGAGCTCATCCTCGACGAGGAGCGGATGCTTCCCGCAATCGAGGTTCGTGACGACCTCGAGCACATTCGCAAGTGGCCGGCCGAGCACTGGCGCCTCGCGTTTCAAGGGCAGCTGCGGACGATCTCACCCGCCGATGCCGACCTCCTGCTGGGGCGCATGCGCCAGGCAGCGGGCGTCCCGGCATGAGCACCCGCCCCGAGTGGGACGCCCCCCCGCCGCGCGAGCCGCAGCGGCCACGGCGTCAGCATCCCTCGCCCCGCGCACGCGCACGCTCCGGCTGGGCGGAGCTCTTCGGCGAGCAGCGCCTCGCGGCTGCGGCGGCCCTCGGCCTGTTCATCACGATGTTCCTCCCCTGGTACACGCAGACCCCGGTCGAGATCGCCGGGCGGTCGCGCACCCTGATGGCCTTCCAGTCCTGGGGCTTCATCGAGGCGTCGATCCTGCTCGTCGCGATCGGGATCCTCGCCCTCATCTGGGCGCGCGCCGACCGCCGCGCCTTCCATCTGCCGTTCGGTGACGGCGTCGTGCTCATGGCTGCCGGCGGCTGGGTGATGTTCCTCGTCTTCTACCGCCAGGTGGACCACCCGGACGGCGGCCCGAACGTCGCCGTCGGCGTGAGCTGGGGCATCTTCCTCGCCTTCCTCTGCGGCGCCGTCATCACCTACGCCGGCTGGCACCTGAAGGCCACGCGGCGCCCCGAGCCCGTCGTCGACGGCGACGATCCGCGGACCGTCCGCATCGAGCGTCCCGTGCCGCCGTCATCCTCGAGCACCGCCGCCCCCGCCACACGGCGCGCGCGCCGCGCTGACGGGCAGTTCGAGGAGCAGATGAGCTTCGACGAGCAGGACCCGCCGCAGCCTTAGAGCCAGAGCACCATCGGGGCTGCCGCGGCGAGCCCGGCGATGAGGATGCCCGCGATGACGAGGTCCGCCGACGCCGTCAGGTGACCGGCGATGCCGACCGCGAAGCCGACGAGGAAGATCACGAGAAACGGCGTGATGTTCCCCTCGCGCTGCAGGTCGAAGACGTCGGCGGCGAGGAGCGTGAGGAGCGCGGGCACCCGGCCTTCCTATCATTCGCAGACCATGGCCGCCGAGCTCGCAAGCGCGCAGGACGTCGCACAGGGACTGCGCGACGTCGGCTACCTCGCCGACGACGCCACCGCGCTCGTCGCCTACCTCGCTGCGCAGCTGGGCAAGCCGATCCTCGTCGAGGGCCCCGCCGGCGTCGGCAAGACGCAGCTGGCCAAGTCGCTCGCGCAGGCGACCGGCCGCACGCTCGTGCGCCTGCAGTGTTACGAGGGACTCGATGAGGCGAAGGCCCTCTACGAGTGGAACTACCGCAAGCAGCTCCTGCGCATCCAGGCGGAAGCCGACGGCACCGGCTGGGACGACGTCCAGGACGACATCTTCGGCCCCGAGTTCCTGCTCGAGCGGCCGCTGCTGCGGGCGATCGCGAGCCCCGAGCCCGTCGTCCTGCTGATCGACGAGATCGACAAGACCGACCAGGAGTTCGAGGCGATGCTGCTCGAGCTCCTCTCCGACTTTCAGATCACGATCCCGGAGATGGGCCGCATCGAGGCGTCGTCGATGCCGCTCGTGCTGCTCACATCGAACAACTCGCGCGAGCTGACTGAGGCGCTCAAGCGCCGCTGCCTGTACCTCTGGCTCGACTACCCGGAGCTCGAGCACGAGCTCGCGATCGTGCGCCTGCAGGTTCCCGGCCTCGGCGAGCAGGTCGCGCGCCGTCTCGTCGAAGTCGTCGCGATGGTGCGCGAGCTCGACCTGAAGAAGCCGCCGTCGATCGCCGAGTCGATCGACTGGGCGCGCGCGCTCCTCCTGCTCGGCGTCCAGGACATCGACGAGCAGATCTTCCGCGAGACGATGTCCGTGATCGTCAAGCACCGCACCGACCTCGACCTCGTCGCAGAGCGCGTCGGCGTCAAGCTCAGCTCGGCCCAGGAGGCGCCCGGTGGCGCCCCCGCGGCCTGATCGCTCGGGGCGCCCCGCAGTCCCCGCCTCGCGGCGCGCGGCGCTCTTCGCGGCGGACCGCACAGGGCCGCCGGAGGGCCTCGTCGCGCACATCCTCGAGTTCGGGGAGGAGCTGCGCGGCGAGGGCGTCGCCGTCGGGACGAGCGAGCTCCTCGATGCGTTCGCGGCCCTCCCCCAGGTGCCGTGGGAGGAGCAGTCGATCTTCCGCGAGACGCTGGCGACGACGCTCGCCAAGTCGCCGGACGACCGCCGCACCTTCGACCTCGTCTTCGACCGGTTCTTCTTCCGCGCCAGCGAGCTCGCGGCCGTTGAGGAAGGCGTCGATGAGGGCGCCATGGCCGCGGGCCGCGAGGGGTCCCCCGACGAGGTCGACCTCGACGATCTGCGCCGGCAGATCGCCGCCATGATCGACGCGGGCGACGATGACGCGCTGCGCGACCTCGCGCGCCTGGCGATCTTCGCCTTCGGTCAGCAGGGCGAGGGCTCCGGCGTGGTCGGCGTCGACGTCCAGCGCATCCGGCGACGGCTCGAGCTGCGCACCGATCCCCAGCCGGAGTTCCCACCGGAGGATCCACGCCACGGCGGGCTGCCGCGGGCGGGCCTGCGCCGCTTCGAGCAGGTCCTGCGCCAGGAGCTCGAGCGCCGGCAGATCGCCCGCACCGGCGCGCTGCCGCCTGCGCGACCGCTGAGCGACCTCTCGCGCGCCCTCCCGAGCGGGCCGCTCGCGGACCTCGCGAACGTCCACCGGGTCGTCGCGCAGCTCAAGCGCCGGCTCAAGACCCAGGGGCTCGAGCAACGCGGGTCGCGGCGCCATGCCCACGTGGACGTGCGGCGCACGATGCGCGCCTCGCTGGAGACCGGCGGCGTCCCCGTGGTCCTGAAATACCGCCCGCTGCGCCCGCGCCGCCCCGAGCTCTTCGTCCTCTGCGACGTCTCGACGTCGGTCACGAGCGCCTCCGTCTTCTTCCTCAGCGTGCTCCATGCGCTCCACGACTCCTTCCGCCGGATGCGCTCGTTCGTGTTCATCGAGCGCATCAGCGAGGTGACCGAGATCCTCCAGCGCGAGCGCGACTTCAAGGCCGCGAGCGCCGCGATCGGCCGCGACGCCGGCGTCGCCGACATCACCGGCTACACCGACTATGGACGCGTGTGGCGCGAGTTCCTCGAGCAGGTCGAGGACGAGCTGCAGCCGCGCTCGACGGTCATCGTGCTCGGGGACGCCCGGACGAACGGACGCGACCCGGCGGTGGATGTGTTCGCGCAGATCGCCGCGCGCGCCGGCCGCACGTACTGGCTCAACCCCGAGCCGCGGCTGTACTGGAACTACGGCGACAGCGTAATCGGCGCGTACGCGCCGTACTGCGAGACCTTCGAGTGCTGGACGACCGCGCAGCTCGAGGAGTTCGTCAAGGCGCTCACCGCGCCGCACGCGATGAAGCGCTGAAGCGCGGTCAGATCGCGCGGTCGAGCTCGACCTCACGCAGCTCGCCGGTGACGACGTCGTAGACGAAGCCGCGCACCCCGTCGCTGTGGGGAATGAACGGACTCTCGATGATCCGGCGCGCCGACTCGCGCACGTCGAGATCAAGGTCGCTGAAGGCCTCCGTGTCCCACGGGACCGGGATGCCGGTCTCGGCCTCGAGCTCGCGACGGAAGTCCTCGTCGTTGAAGGCCTGCATCCCACAGTCGGTGTGATGGATCAGCAGGACCTCACGCGTGCCCATGATGCGCTGAGAGATCGCCAGTGAGCGGATCTCGTCGTCTGTGATCACGCCGCCCGCGTTGCGGATGATGTGCGCATCGCCCTCACGCAACCCGAGCATCGTGAAGAGGTTGATGCGCGAGTCCATGCAGGTGACGACCGCCAGGCGGCGCGCAGGGGGGCGCTGGAGGGTGCTGCGGTCGAACGTGCGGTGGTAGGACGCGGCGCTCGGGAGAAGATCGTCGATGGCACCCATTGAGGACCGAGCATACCTGTTACTTTCGTCGTGTGTTGTGGACCTCGATCCTCGATGTCGTGCGCGCTGACTCGCGCGTGCGCGGCCTGCGCCGCATCCCGCTCTTCGCGGGTTCGTCGCGGCGCGAGCTGCGTCGCGCGGCCGACCTCTGCCGCGAGACGACGGCCCCCGCTGGGCGCATCCTCGTCGCTGAAGGGGCGATCGCGAGCGACTTCTTCGTCATCACCGGCGGCACGGCTCAGGTCTCGCGCGGCGGCTCGCCGCTCTCGGTGCTCACCGCGGGCGACTTCTTCGGGGAGATCTCCCTCGTCGCCGCCGTGCCGCGCACCGCGACGGTCACGGCGATCACCGAGCTCGAGCTCCTCGTCATCGCGCAGCGCCACTTCCCCCGGCTCCTCACCGAGCAGCCGCATCTGGCGGAGCGCATCCAGAGCCAGCTCGTGCGCAGGCTCGCCGACGATGCGAGCCGCGGCGGCGGCGTCGCCGAGTAGCATCCACGAGGATCAGACCACCCGGGGAGCTGGCGGCAGGCCGGCTGAGATCGCACCCATCCGGTGCGGACCCGCAGAACCTGTGGGGTAATGCCCGCGAAGGGAGTGATGACGACGAGCCTCGAGGCACCTCCAGGTGCGCCGGAGCGTGGAGCGATCGGCGCAGTGCGGCTCGATGCCGCCTCCCTCACGTACCCGCCCCGTGGTCGTCGTGGACTCGCCGTCGAGGCCGTCGCCGACGTGACGTTCAGCGCTGCGCCCGGCGAGGTCGTCGCACTCGTCGGCCCCTCCGGATGCGGGAAGAGCACCCTGCTCGAACTCGTCTGCGGGCTGCGGCTGCCCACCGGCGGAGCGGTGGCGGCCGACCCGGCGGTGCTCATGCCGCAGCGCGACCTCCTGCTCCCCTGGCTCGACGCGCTCGGGAATGCCGCGCTCGCCCTGCGGCTTCACGGCGACGGGCGCGACAGCGCACGGGCCGCCGCGGCGCCGCTCTTCGAGCGCTTCGGCCTCGCGGGCTTCGAGACCGCGAGGCCGGCGGAACTTTCGGGCGGGATGCGCCAGCGCGTCGCCTTCCTGCGCACGCTCCTGAGCGGCAAGCCGGTCCTCTGCCTCGATGAGCCCTTCGCCGCGCTCGACGCGATCACCCGCGATGAGATGCGCCGGTGGCTCGCGGACACGCTCGCGCAGGAGCCCCGGACGGTCCTGCTGGTCACCCACGACGTCGAGGAGGCCGCCGTCCTCGCCGACCGGATCGTCGTCCTCACCCCGCGCCCCGCCCGCGTCGCGGCGGTCATCGAGGCCGCGCTCCCCCGCCCACGAGAGGCGACACAGGCCGATGTCGTCGCCCTCCGCCGCCGTGTCACCGATGCGCTCCGCGGATGATCTACGCGGTCCTCATCGTCATCGCGCTGGGTGGCGCATGGGAGCTCTACGCGCGCCTCGGCCATGTCGACGACTTCATCCTGCCGGCGCCGAGCGACGTCGCCACGGCGCTCTGGGATGACCGCGCCCTGCTCGCCGACAACCTCGGCGTGACGGCGCAGGAGGTCGGCCTCGGGATCCTCGCCGCCCTGATCACCGGACTGGCGCTCGCGATCCTCATCCACCTCTCGCCCACGCTGCGCCGCGCGATCTACCCGCTGCTCGTCGGCTCGCAGGCCGTCCCCATCGTCATTGTCGCGCCGCTGCTCGTCGTGTGGTTCGGGTTCGGCCTCGCGCCGAAGCTCGCGATCATCACGCTCGTGTGCTTCTTCCCGGTCGTCGTGACGACCCTCGACGCGCTGCGGCGCGTCGATCCTGACCAGCGCCGCCTACTGCGCACCCTCGACGCCTCCCGCATGCAGGAGCTGCGCTGGGTCGAGCTCCCCGCCGCCCTCCCAGGGGCGATCTCCGGAGCGCGGATCGCCGTCGCCATCGCCGTGATCGGCGCCGTGTTCGCGGAGTACGCCGGGTCGAGCGCGGGCCTCGGGAACGTGATTCTTCAGGCGATCCCGCAGCTCGAGACCGCCCGCGCCTACGCAGCCGTCGTGCTGCTCGCGCTCTTCGCCGTCCTCCTCTTCGCCCTGCTGGGCCTCGCCGAACGCCTGCTCGTCCCATGGACGCGCACCGACCCCGACCGGAGCACCCTATGACCCGCCGTCCGCTCGCCGCCCTCCTCCTCGCCGCCATCGCCGCGCTCGCCCTGAGCGCCTGCGCGTCGAAGGAGGATTCGACCGCCCCGCCGCAGCTGCGCAAAGTCTCGATCATCCTCGACTACCTCCCGAACGCCGACCACGTCGGGCTCTACACCGCGATGGCACGCGGGGACTTCCGCAAGGCCGGGCTCGACGTCGAGATCCAGACGCCCAGCGATCCCGCTTCCCCGCTCAAGCTCCTCGCCGCGGGCAAGGCGGACCTCGCGATCTCCTACCAGCCGGAGGTCCTGCTCGCGCGTGACAAGGGCGCCGAGCTTCTGAGCATCGCCGCACTCGCGCAGCGTCCGCTGACCTCGCTGATGAGCACCGGCGACCGTCCCGTGGACCCGCGCAAGCTCGCGGGGGCGCGGATCGGGACCGCCGGGATCCCCTATCAGGACGCCTACCTCGACACGATCCTCGACAAGGCCGGAGTTGATCCGGCATCGGTGACGAAGATCAACGTCGGCTTCAACCTTATCCCGGCGATGCTCTCGAAGAAGGTCGACGCGACCCTCGGCGCGTTCTGGAACATCGAGGGTGTCCAGCTGAAGCTCCAGAAGCGTCGCCCGCGCATCATGCCCGTCGACGAGGCGGGCGTCCCGACCTACGACGAACTCGTGCTCGTCACACGTGAGGCGACGGCACGCGAGGACGGCGCGATGCTGCGGCGATTCATCCAGGCGCTCTATCGCGGCACGCTCGCCGCCCGCGACACCCCCAGCGTGGGTGTCGACGCACTGCTCGCCGCAGTCCCGGACCTGAAGCGCACCTTCACCACCGCCAGCGTCGCGGCGACGCTGCCCGTCCTCGTCCCGGACGACCCGAAGGTCCCGTTCGGCTGGATGAGCTACGGGCGCTGGCAGACGTTTGCGGACTGGATGCGCCGCAACGACCTGCTCGCGCGGCCGACCGGCGTCCAGCAGGCGCTGAGCAACGAGTTCCTTCCCGGCGAGGGCGTCGGCGACGCCGGCTCGACGCCGCTCGCGACCTGATCGCCGCCCTGCAGGCCGCGGGTGCTCAGCGCCCGCGGTCGAGCAGGTGCACGTCGACCAGGAACGAGCGCGAGGCGGCGACGCGCTGCGCTGAGGCCTTGCCGCGGCGCTTGCGTCCGGCGGGGAGGGCGCGCGCGCGGCGCTGTGCGACGACGACGGCGGTCGCCGCGCCGATCGCGAAGGATCCCGCGACGACGGCGGCCTGCGTGCGGACGAGCCGGCCGGTGACGCGGCGCTCGGGGAGCGGACGCGCCGCTGCCACGACGATTCCGTCGACGACCTCGGAGTCCTGCTCGAGTGGTGCGCGCTCGGCCATCGTCGGAGGCTACCGCGCCGTCAGCCCTGTGTGGAGTGGTCGGTGCGGCGCGGCTTCCAGACCTTCGCGTCGCGCGGCCACGCAGGCTCGGCATCGGCCTCGAAGCGGCGCTCGAAGACGCGGTAGCGCTTGACCACCCGGCCGCCCATCGCCTCCATGCCGCGGTTCATCGCGGTGTTCGTCTCCAAGATCCACCCCATCTCGCCCCCGGAGATCCGATGCACGGCGGCCATGTCGAAGTGCGCGACGTAGAGCAGCGCGGCGACGCCGGCGTGCTGGAACTCGGGCAGGACGCCGAGAAACCCGACCCGCAGGCGGTCCATGATGCGGCGCCGGCGCAGGAACGCGAGCCACCCGAGCGGGAGCAGGCGCCCATTCATCCGCTGGAGCACCTGGTTGATGTCCGGGATCGTGATGGCGATCCCCACCGGCTTGCCGTCGCTCTCGCGCTCGGCGACCATAAACCAGGCGGGGTCAAAGACGAGCTGGAGCTCTTGCGCGTATGCGTCGAGGTCCCTCTTGGAATACGGGACGAAGCCCCAGTTGCGCTTCCACGCCTCGTTGTAGATCTCGCCGAAGACGTCGAGATCGCGGCGCAGGGAGCGGCGCGTCATGTGACGGATGCGGATGCCGTGATCGGTCTGCGCAGTCTGCGCGAGGTCTCCGATGACCGGCAGCATCTTCGAGCGGTCGCCGACGTAGAGCTCCCACATCAGGAGATCGACGGCCTTCTCGAGCCCGGCCTGCTCGGACCGCTCGAGGTAGTAGGGCGGCTGCCACGGCTGGCGGATCAGCGGCTCACGATCGCCGCCCTCGACGATCACGCCGCTCTCGTCGTTCATCGCAAAGTCCATCGGGCCGACCATCCGGTCGCGCCCCCGCGCCTTCAGCCAGTCCTCAGCCGTCGCGAGCAGCGCGTCGAGGATCTCCTGGTCGTTCTCGAACTCGAGGAACCCGAACATCCCCCAGCGGTTCCCGTGATGGGCGTTGAAGGCGTGATCGATCTGCGCACTGATGCGCCCGACGACGCGTCCGTCGCGCCGGGCGAGGAAGAGCTGCGCCTCCGCATGCTTGAAATACGCGTTGACGCGACGGCTCAGAAAGAGATGACGCTCGAGCTTGAGCGGAGGGATCCACTGCGGCTCGGTAGCATGCAGCCGGAACGGGAGGTTCACGAATGCGCGCCGGTCGCAGCGCGATTCGACAGGGCTGACCGCGACGCTCACGAGAGCCCACCCTATATGTCCGAGACTCGCACCGACGTCTTCGAGAAGGCCCGCACCCACGAGCGGCTGGAGCAGCTGCGCGCCGCCCGCGAGGCCGACCTCCTGCCGTACTTCCGCGTGCTCGAAGGCCCGGCCCGCCCGGTCGTCGAGATGGAGGGTGCCGAGCGGATCATGCTCGGCTCGAACAACTACCTCGGACTGACGGCCGACGAGCGCGTGATGCGCGGCGCCGCTGATGCGCTGGAGACCTACGGGACCGGCCTCACGGGCTCGCGCCTGCTGAACGGGACGATCCCGCTCCACCTCGAGCTCGAGCGCGAGCTCGCGCAGTGGCTCGGGACCGAGGACGCGCTCGTCTTCACCACGGGGCACCAGGCGAATCTCGGGGTGCTCGGCACCATCCTCGCCCCCGGCGACACCGTGATCGCGGACTCGGGCGATCACGCGTCGATCCTCGACGGCTGCCTGCTCTCACGCGCCAAGCTGCGTCCCTTCCGGCACAACCGGATGGAGAAGCTCGAGAAGGCGCTCGATCGCGCCCAGGGTGACGGCGGCGGCGTGCTCGTTGTCGTCGACGGCGTCTTCTCCATGGAGGGTGACGTCGCGCCGCTCCCCGCGATCGCGGACCTCTGCGCCAGCTACGGGGCGCGCCTCCTCGTCGACGAGGCGCACGGCTCGGGCGTGCTCGGCCACCGCGGCGCCGGGGCGGCTGAGCTCCTCGGCATCGAGGACCGCACGGATCTGCGCGTCGGCACCTTCAGCAAGTCGCTCGCGGCGTGCGGCGGCTTCGTCGGCGGACCGGCGGACGTCATCGACTTCCTGCGCGTCCAGTCGCGCGCCTACCTCTTCACCGCATCGGCGGTCCCCGCGGCCGTGGGCGCCACGCTCGCCGCGCTGCGGATCCTGCGCTCCGACGAGGGCCCGGGCCTCCTCTCGGCCGTCCTCGATAACGCCTGGGCGCTGCGCGATGGCCTTGAGGAGCTCGGCTACTGCGTCGTCCAGCCGCAGCAGCTCTCCGGGCCCGATGCGCAGCTCGATGCGCCGGGCGTGCGTGATGGCGCGATCGTCACGCCGATCATCCCGATCGTCGTCGGCGACGACTGGAAGGCCGTGCTCCTCTGGCGCGCACTCTGGGATGCCGGCGTCTTCGTCAACACCGCGCTGCACCCGGCCGTCCCGCCGGGCGGGGCGCTGCTGCGCACGAGTGTCATGGCGACGCACGACGCGACGACGATCGGCCGCGCACTCGAGATCTTCGCGGACGTCAAGCGCAGCTTCGAGGCCGAGCACGGCCCTCTGCCCGGACCGGGCGCGCACTGACCCCGGCCGCCGCGGCGCGCAGATGATTTGCGCGCTCTGAGCGGCGATTTGCGTTGACGCGGCGTTGACGATCCGGGCCTCTCTTTCGTAGCGTGGTCCCACAGCCGACGAGGTGCCCGAAGTCGGGACGATCGAGGTCAGCGCGGCCCCCCGAACGAGGGCACCGCGCACCGGATCGCTCCCACCGCATGAGGCCTTTGGGTCCCCCCACATCGACGGTTGTACGACCATCTCTTTAGCCCTTGAACGACCGCCCCTGCCCGGGCGGATGGAGAACTCATGACGCCCATCGCCCTGCCAGCAATCGCCCTGATGCCCTCCTCCATCGCTCCGCAGCACCTCCAGGCGCTCGAGCGCGCGAACGCCGTGCGGCTCGCGCGCGCCGCGCTCAAGCGCGCCGTCGCCGCCGGTGAGCTCGACGTCGCACAGGTGGTGCTCACCTGCCCGTGGGAGGCCGAGTCGATGACGGTCGCCGATCTGCTGGCGAGCCAGCGCCGGTGGGGCGTGACGCGCGTGCGTCGCTTCCTGCAGGCGATCCCGATGTCCGAGGCGAAGACCATCGGAACGCTTACGGATCGCCAGCGGGCAGCGGTCGCCGAACTGCTCGGCACCCGCCCCGCATTGGTCGCTGCCTAAGCCTCCACCTGAGGGTGAGCCTGCGCCCGACGCTCAGCCGGGCGGGGCGCAGAGCTCGAGGATGTGGCCGTCCGGGTCGCGCAGGTAGAGCGACGCGAGGCCGCCGCGTACGAGCACGTCCGTCGTCGCGACATCGCGCGACTGGAGGTAGGCGCGCCAGGCGTCGAGCTCCTGCGCCGACGCGACCGCGAGCGCGAGGTGGTGCGTGGCGCCCGTGCCTTCGGTCGCGCGCCCCATCTGCGGATACTCGAGGAACGAGATCACGGTCCCGGGTGTCCCCTGCGCGTCGGCGGAGAACCAGAAGTGCCGCGCTCCCGGATCGTCGTCGTTCGATCCCTGCCGCCACAGGGCGAGACCGAGCGTGTCGCGGTAGAAGGCCGTCGTGCGCTCCAGGTCCGCACTGATCATCGTGACGTGGTGGAGCCCCGAGATGCGCATGCGCGGCGCGGGGCCCCCGGGAGTCTGGTCGAGCGCGCTCATGGCATCATATGAAAGATCATGGCCCGGCGTCCGGGTCACGCACGCCAGCCCGCGCCGCCCGACCGCCGGCGAAAGACCGCCCGCAGACCCGCGAAGGCGACGGCAAACACCACGGCGGCCATGAGCAGGACGACCGCCTTGTCCGGGTGTGCCAACGCTGCGACGGGTGCGGCGACCACGGCCGCCGCGACACCCGCGAGCAGGAGGCTGTGCGAGCGGTGGCCGGCGAGGTGTTCACGCAGCGTCAGCTCGACCGTCGCAGCCGACACGAGGGCGAGGCCGAACGCGATCAGGAGACCGCGCGAGCCGCTGCCGAAGAGGCCGACGAGCAGCACGATGATCCCGACGAGCAGGCAGAGCTCCGTCAGCGGGACCGGGTGCCACGGCGGGCGCGGCGCATCTTCGCGGCGCGGCCGTGACACGTCAGCGGCTCCCGCCGGCCGCGAGTGTCGCGAGCCGTTGGTCCAGCGCCGCCTGCGAGAGCTCACCGACCGTGGTGGCGCCGACCCGCCCGCCCGCCCGCAGCTCGGTGATCTGCGGGCACACGACGACGCCGTAGAGGTTGCCGAGCACCGCGTCACGGTCGTGCGCGACGGGGATCGTCCAGTCATGGGCGAGCACGAGCTCGCGCAGGGTGCGGCGATCGCCACCGAGGGCGATCGCCGCGACCCGCACGCCCGGCTGGCCGACGGCGGCTGCCGCGAGCCGATCGACCTGCGCGACGCAGCGCGCCTTGGATGCCGTGAAGAAGACGAGGACCGCCGGCCGTCCATCGACGAGGTCGCACGAGTTGAGCACCGCAGCGCCGCGCACGTCGCAGGCAGCGACCGCCCCTGCGGGTCCCTGGCCCGCGCGGCGCGCGACGTTCACGTCGCCGACGAGCGAGGAGGTCGCCAGGGGCGCGGCGAACGGGGTCATCACGCTCCCCGGCGGCGGGCCGGTCGATGAGGCGCCGTCGGTCCGCAGCGTGTTGACCGTCACCAGCGCGAGGAGCGCGAGGCCCGCGACCGCGAGCAGGATCCGCGGGAGACGCCGCTGGGCGGCCGGCGCGGCGTGCGCAGGCTCACCGGGGCCCTGGGGCTCCCCTGTCCCGCCCGCGATCGGGCGCTCGTCGCCGAAGCTCAGCGGGCCGCGCGGGTCGTCGCTCATGCGCTGGGGACGCCCCGTGATGTCGCGGCGGCCTGGCGCCGCTTGACCGCGGGGAGGCGCTCGGCGAGGACGAGCACCGCGGGCAGGACGAGGAGCACGCCGACGAGCGCCACCGCGAGGTCGAGGACCGTGACGATCCCGAAGTCCCGCAGCATGCGAATGTCGGAGACGATCAGGACGGCGAAGCCGGCGATCGCCGTGACACCCGACGCGGCGACCGCCGCACCGGTGGAGCTGTAGGTGCGCTGCAGCGCATCATGGACTCCGTACCCCCCGGCCCGCTCAGCGCGGTAGCGCTCGCTGAGGAGGACGGAGAACTCGGTCGCAATCGCGATCACGAGGGCCGAGAGCATCACGGAGAGCGGATTGAGTGGGATGCGCGTGAGGAACACGGCGAGCGCCGCCCACCCGGTCGCGAGGACGATCGGCACGAGCGGCAGCAGGGCGCGACGCAGGCTGCGCAGCGCGGCGAGCAGGACGACCGCCACGAGCAGCAGGCCGCCGAGGAGGGTCGCCAGACGCCGCCACGGCGAGGCGATGCGGTCGTTCGCCTGCGCAGCGAGGACCGGGAGCCCCGCGAGGCGTGCCCGCACGCCGACGGGCGGGTCGAGCTCGCGCTCCATCCGCTGCAGCACGCCCAGCTGGCGCTCAAGCGGCATGAGCCGCAGCCCGAACGACAGCGCGGCGGCGCGGCGATCCGGCGTGATGACGTTCTGCGAGAAGTACGCCGGGACCGCGTCGAGGAGCCCCTCGATCCGCTCCTGCGAAGCGAGCGACGCCTTGGTCGTGAAGAGGTCCGGCAGCGAGAATGCGGGGCAGATGTCCGACCGGCCGCACCCGGCCTGCTCGGAGTAGCGCAGCGCGCGCAGAATCCGGCGCTGATAGTCGGTCATCCAGGTGACGACCTTCGGGTCGGTGATGTTCTGCCCCTCGATGAGCACGGTCACCTCGCCGCCGATGCCGCTCACGCGCTGCAGGTCCTGGAGGTCCCGCAGGGCGGGCAGCCCCTGCGGCACGAGGCGCTGGATGTCCGACTCGACGCGGGTGGCGGGCTCGAGCGCCCAGCCGCCGACGGCGAGCGTCGCCGCGACCGCGAGCGTCACGGCCGGCCGCGTGAGGGCGGCGCGCAGGGCGCGGGCGCAGGTGCGGCGACCGGCGCTCCGTAGGAACCGCCACGGCCGCGAGCCCGCGACGATCGCCTCCGCGCCGCGCCATGCGGCCGCGACGGGTGCGATGAGCGCTCGGGCGCGCCCACCTGCGGCACGACGGGCGGCGCGGCGCTCGGCGAGGGTCTGCAGCGCCACCCCGAGCGTCAGGGCGCAGGCGAGGGCGAAGGCGATCCCCGCGACGAGCAGGATCCCGAAGTTGCGGACCATCGGAACAGGCGAGGCGGCGAGGATGAGGAACCCGGCCGCGGTGGCCGCGGCGGCGAGGACGATCGTCGGCGCGCCGCGCCGCGCTGCTGTGGGCGCGGCAGCGGCGAGCGGGAGGCCGGTCTCCTGCAGGCGCGCCTGGAGCTGGATCGCGTAGTCGACGGCGAGCCCGATGAGGATGGGAATCACCGCGACCGCCGCCATCGTGAGCGCGATCCCGAGGAGCTCCATGAGCCCGAAGGTGAGCGCCAGCGCCGCGAGCGCGACGACCAGGGGCAGGAGTCGCAGCCGCGCGCGGAAGACGAGCAGCAGCGTGAGCGCCATGATGAGCAGCGCCGCGCCGAGCAGCACGATGATCGACCGCGAGATCGAGCGCGAGAGCTCTTGGATCACCACGGGTGCGCCGGTCACGGCGTAGTCACCCTTCGACAGCCCCCATCGCGGCATGGCAGCGGCCGCCCGGATGTCCGCGATCGCCCGGCGTCGCTGCTCCTCCGTCAGGCCGCTGCGCAGCCGCACCTGGATGAGTGCGCCGCTGCTGCTCGGGAAGATCGACGCGAAGCGGGTCTTCGGCGTGCCCGCCGGCCGCGCCGGATCGAAGACGAGGCGCTGGATGAAGGTCGGGTCGTCGAGCCGGGGCGCCGAGGTGATGCCGTAACGCAGCGCGATGGCGAGCAGATCGCGCACGAACTGCGCCTCGACGAGCTTGCGCGCCTGGGCTGCGAGCTGCTGCGCCTCCTGTGGCGTCTTCCCCTGCGCCCGCGCCAGCCGCTCCGCGGCGTTTCCCGCGGCGGCCGACTTGCGCTGCTGCGCTGCGACGGTGGCCGTCAACTGCTCGCCGATCTGCGTGACGGCGGTGTTGAGAAAGGTCCCGGGGCCGAACACGACCTTCGCCGGGCGCGTGCGCGCAAGGCGGCCGCATGGGCCGGCGCGCCCGCCCGGCGGCGTCGCGCCCGCCGGGACGTTGCCGGAGAGGCACCCCTCCAGCCCGAGCACGCGCGCAAGGTCCGCGGTGAGCACCACCTCGGAGACCGGCTCGCGGACGACGACGTAGACGGCGTCGTCACCGAAGCGGCGCTGAAGCTCCTGCGTGGCTGCGAACCCCGGCGTCGACGACCCGACGAGGGTCTCGATGTCGGCGCTCGGCTCGAGCCGCAGCGCGAGCACACCGCCCCCGAGCGCGAGGACGAGCACGCCGGCAGCCACCATCAGGGGCCGCCGGACCGCGAGGGCCATGATCGCGCTGAGCAGCCCCCCGATCACGGGAGACCCAGCGGGGAAGGCTGCGCAGCGGGCCCGACGTGCGGGAACTGCGTGGTCACGCCGCCCGCCGTGAAGAGCCCCTGCTGGGTGCACCCGGGTGCGGGCACCGACGTCTGCGATCCGCCGAAGACGTACTTCACGATGCGGTCCGTCAGCAGCTGACCGACGAGGCTTGGTGTGCTCGGGGAGAGCGTCGGCGTGATCCCGCCGGTGCACCCGCGGCTGTCGTACACCGGCATGTCCGCCGTCGCCAGCCGGTCAGCGATCCGCGGCAGGGCGTAGGCGTTCGTGCGATCCGCCGTCACCCGACGCGGGTACGGCGCCAGATTCACCGGTGAGAGCGGGTTCGTCAGGCGCAGGTACTTCAGCGTCGCACCGCGGACCTCGGACTCCGCGTTCGTGGAGGCCACCGTGTTCGCGAAGAAGGCGGTGAGCTCACTCGGGTAGGCGCCGATGAACTGCGCCAGTGGGTTGAGCTGCGTGAGCGCCGGAGTCAGGTCCTGGACGAAGGGCGTGGCGTCCGTGAGGAACGTGTCGACCGCCGGGAGGCCCTTGACCGACGCGTCCTGTGCGGAGCCGAGCCCGCGCATGAGGCCGCTGAGCTGCGGCGCGAGCCGGTCGAGCGCGGCCATGGTGGGCCCGAGCTCGCGCGCGACCGGCTGGAGCTGGCGCACCAGCGGGTCGGTCGTGTCCGCAAAGGTCACAAGGCGATCGAGCGTCGCCCGCGACTCGCGCTGGAAGGCCGGGAGCGCCTCGATCGTCGCGGAGAGCTGCTCGTCGCGCGACGCCGTGGTCGCGAAGACCGCATCGGCGTTCGTGATGAGCTGCGCGAGCTCCGTCCCGCGGGCGCTCAGCGCACTGCTCACGACGCCCGTATCCCGCACGAGTGTGCTCAGGCCGCCATCTTGCGAGCGCAGCACCCCGAGCAAGGCGGTCGCCTGCTCCTCGAGCGCCGGAAGCTGGGCGAGCGCGTCGTTGAAGTCGCGGCCGTGACCGGCGCCCGCGAGCGCCATCTGCTCCTGCCACACCTGGAAGGCACGCCGCGTCGGCGCGTCGAAGGTCCGCAGGATCTCGTCGAGCTCGACGGTCTTCGCGATGTTCCCCTGCGGGAGCGTCCCGCCATCCTCAAGGCTCGCGGAGCCGGGCGTCCCCGGGGTGAGCTCGACATATGTCTCTCCGAGCAGCGTCTTCTGCCTGAGCGTCACGCGCGAGTCGCTCGGAAGCGGCGCGAAGTCGGGCTCGATCTCGACCACGACGCTCGAGTCGCCGGTGCGCGGATCGGCCGTGATCGACTTGACCTTGCCCACGCGGATCCCCGAGATCCGCACGTCGGCCTCCTGCGCGAGCTGCCCGGACTCGCGGAAGGGGATCGTCACCCGGTAGCCGCCGGCGCGCAGCGGTGTCGAACCGCCGAAGGCGGTCCAGAGGAAGAGCAGCAGACCGAAGCACGACAGCGTGAACAGCGCCATCGCGAGTAGCCGGCCGGTGCTGGGCCCCTGCTTGTTCATGGGGCAGCTACCGCCCGCCGGTGGGGCAGGCCTCCCCCGACGTCGGGGGATTCAGCAGCGATGCGATCGTGCCGAGCACCGGGTTGGCCGTCCCGACCACTTCGAGCGTCTGCAGCGTCGTGCAGTTGCCGAAGACGATGCCGCGGCGGATCGGACCCATCGCATCCTGCGAGGCGAACATCGACGCGGTCGCATGGTTCGCCCAGGCGAGCCAGAAGAGGAAGCCCTCCTTCGGCGTGCCGTCCGGGTTCTTCCCCGACGGGTTGTAGGCGAGCCCGTTGAGGAGCTTGTTGACGACCGTCACGGCCTGGCCGAGCTGCGGCGTCGCGGTCGCGAGGTCGCGCGCAGCGGGCCTCAGCGCCGTGACCGTCGGCGCGGCCTTGGGCACGAACGGCCGCAGCTGGTTCTCGATCACCGGCGTCGTGTCGGCAGCGAGCGACTGCAGGCCCGTCTGCGCGTCCTTGAGGCCGTTCGCTGCCGGAAGCAGCGCCTCGAGCGTCGGCCCGAGGCTCGAGGTGAGCGTCTGGGAGCTCGCAAGCGCGGTGTTCGTGCTCGCCAGCGCGCTCGGGAGCAGGCGCAACGCGGCGCGCAGGTCCGCCTGCTGGGCCGCGAAGACGCTGAAGACCTCGCTCGAGGAGCCGACGAACTCGGCGAGCTGCGTGTTGCGATCGCCGAGCGCATCGGCGATCAGGCGGAAGTTATGGACCGCGCGCTTGATGTTGCGTTGGCGCACGATGAGCTGCTCGCCGATCTGGGCCATGTAGCGCGCCGTCGGGTCGAACCGCTTGAGCGTCGCGGAGAGGTTGCCGGCGTTGCCGTCGAGGCCCTCCCCCGCTGCGCCGAGCAGGAGCTGCAGGTAGCGCTGCGTGTCGACGTCGAGCCCCGCAAGGATCTCATCCGGGTTGACGTTCGGCAGCGTGCGCGAGATCGGAATCACGCCGCCGGATGCGATCCGTCCGGCGGCCGCGGTGCCGGGGTTCAGCTCGACGACCATGTCGTTGAGGCCCGTCTTCGGACGCGAGAGCGCCGTCGCGTCGCGGTAGATCGGCGTGTACTTCTTGCGGATCTTTAGCGTGATGCGCGCGCGGCCGCCGTCGAGGTGGACCGCGCCGATCTCGCCGACGTTGACGCCCGCGATCATGACTGTCTGCCCCTGGCCGGCGGTGAAGGCCTGCGCCGTCGAGAACTCCGCCTGGTAGTCGACGAAGTCACTGCCGATCACCGGCACCCACGACGGGGCGTAGAAGCGCTGGTTGGAGAGGATGTACGCCCCCACGAGGATGCCGATCACCGCGACGGCGGCGAGCGCGATGAGATCCCGGAGGTGCTTGCGGACGAGGCGCATCAGGGTGTCTGCGCGTCCGATGGGCCCGTGGCCGTCTTCGAGAACTCCGGCAGCGCCTGGGTGTAACACGCCTTGTTGAAGACGTAGGGCGGCCGCGCGGTGACGCCGTACCACTTGGGCTTCGTGCCCAGGGGCTTGCCGGCGGAGTTGCCGTACATCGTCAGGTTGTTCTGGAGGTTGCCGCCCTTGAGCGCGACCGGATAGGCGCCGCCACCGGTCTGGAAGCGCACGTAGTTCCCGTTGCCGTCGAAGTTCTGCGCCTCACCCGCGAGGCCGACCATCGCGTACCAGAACTCCTTGTAGTTCTCCTTGCCCGTCGTCAGCGGGCCGTCGGGCATCACGGCGTTCCCGGCCGGGAGGATCACGCGGTCGATGCAGCGCGCCAGGAGATCGCCCTGGCGCAGCAGCCCGACCCCGCTCGCCCCGGCAGAGGCGAGGTTCGCGGTCGCCGGCCGCAGATCTGCGACGAGGCCCCCGAGCTCATCCGGCGAGAGCAGCGCCTTCGTCGGCCCGATCCACGGCGTCAGCGCGGCGATCGTCGCCGGCGTCTCCTCCACGCCGGGGATCACCGCGAGCGAGAACTCGCGCACCGACGGCAGCGCAGCGTTGAGCGATCCGAGCGACGTGTACGCCGTCTTCACGGTCGGGCCGAGCTCGCCGACAGCGGTGCGCAGCGACGCCTGTTCGGCCGCCATCGCGGCCATCGTCGTGTTGAACCCCTGGACGAGCGTGACGAGCGACTCTTCGCTGCCGCTGAGCTTGCGCCCGACGCGCGCGAGGCCGCCGACGAGCGAGGAGAGGTCATCGGCCGCGAGGCCGCGCAGCGCCTCATTGACGACGGCCGTCGACTCGAGCGCCGGGCCGCCGTAGGTCAGTGCGGAGTTCAGCGCATCGGCGGCGGTGAGGCCACGGACGACCGGCTCCTGGCTCGCATCCTGCTCGGCGGTGGGCTTGGCCGTCAGCGCCGTGCCGAGCTCGACGAGCGTCGTCTGCAGGCTCTTACGGGTGTCCTGCTGGAGTGCCGTCAGGATCTGATCGATCTGGACCGGACCGGCGGTCTGCGTGACCGGAATCGTGTCGCCGTCTGACAGGCGCGGCGCCTCCGGAGTCCCGGGCTGGAGGTCCACGAAGAAGTTGCCCTCGAGGAAGATGCGCGGCCGAATCTTCAGGCGCGCGTCCTTGTGGATCGGCAGGCCGTCCTTTTTGATCTCCATCGTGATGACGGCGTTGTTCGTCCCTGCCTGGCCGTCGATCTTCTTGACCTTGCCGACGTTGACGCCCGCGATGCGCACGGGCGAGTCGAGACGGATCGAGTTGGAGGTCTTGAAGACGGCCTGGAACTCGAAGCCGCGCGAGAACGGCCAGTCCTTCGTGAACCCGAAGTAGCCGATCAGCGCGACGGCGAGCAGCATCAGCAGCCCGACCGTCACAGGGTTCGCCCCGCGGCGGTCCTTGCGCAGGATGCGCGGGCGCTCGGCCCTGGGTGTGCGCCGCAGCGTCATCACGGGGCCGAGTCGTCGTGGAGGGTGGTGGACCGCTGGCCCGGGACGTTCCCGATCACCGTCTTCCCGCCGATGAACTTCTCGTTGCCCGCCGCACACGTCTTGGGCTGGCCGGAGGCCGCCGTGTACGGATAGGGATTCGCGTGGAGGAAGTTCTTCGGGTCATAGCCCGGGCCGGTCGGCCCGTTCGCCGGGGCCGACGACGGGCCGCCCTCATTGTTCGGGGCGTTCAGGAGACTGCCGGGCGCGGTGATGACGGCGAACCGCTGCATCGTGCCGTTGGTGCCGCCCTCGCTGAGGAGGCTCGCGACGTTGCGGAACCACAGCGCGACGTAGTTGCAGACCGTCTGTGCCGGGGTGAGCTGCAGGACCGTCGGGTTGAGCAGCACCGTCGTCTGGGTGAGGTCGCGCACGCCGGCCTTCACGAGCGCGTCGGTGCTGAACGTCTCGAGCGTCTGGATCGTGTCCTCAAGGCGCGCATTGAACGCCGGCGAGTCGGCGAGGACCGGCGTCCCGACGCGCACGGTGGTCGCGAGGTCCGGAGCGGCGCTCGCGAGCGCGGCGACGCCCGGCTGGAGCTCGCGCATGAGGGTTGTGGCGTCGGCGAGGAACGGGCGCAGCTTCGGCAGGTCGCGGGTCGCGGCCGTGAGCGTCGCGGGGCCCTCGGAGATCGACTCCTGGAGGTAGGGGCGCGCGACCGACTCGAGCGCCGACATCGTCACGTCGAGATGGCGCACGAGGTCGCCCTGGACCCCGGCCACCGGCGCCACGACAGCGGCGCTCTGGGCGAGCCCGCGGATCATGCCGCGCAGGTCGGTCTTCGCCGATGCGAGGTTCGCCATCACCGGCGTGAGCTCGTCGAGCAGCGGGGCGAGGTCCTGAACGGCGAAGTTCAGATCCTGGCCGCGTCCGGCGAACGCGGTGCCGGCGGTCAGGAGGTTCTGCTGGATCGCGCGGCGCGTCGGGGTGCTGAACGTGTCGAGGAACTCGTCGAGCTCGACCGGCTGCGGCGTCGCATTGCGCAGCGGGATCGTCGCCCCCTCGGCGAGCTGGCTGTCACGCGTCCCGCGGGTCAGCTCGACGTACTTCAGGCCGAGCGCCGAGCGCGGGCGGATCAGGACCTGCGTGTCGGTCGGCAGGGGCTTCACGACCGTCTCGAGCTTCAGCCCGAGGACGGCGATGACCCGGCCCGACTTCAGCGTCTGCGCCTTGATGCTCGAGACCGTCCCTACGCGCGTGCCGCCGATGCGCACGTCGTTGCCGCGCACGAGGCCGGCGGCGTTGGGCACCTGGACGTTGACGGCGTACGTGGGGACGAACGGCAGGCCGGAGTTCGCGTTGTAGGCGAGGAAGACGGCGACGACGACGACGAGCGCTGTGATCGCCCCGATGAGGATCGGGTTCGCCGCGATCGAGGCTGTCCGGCGCGCGCCGCTCATGAGCCGAGGAGGTAGTCGAGGAGGGGCAGGGCGTCGCGCGTCTCGACCGGCGTCGCCGGCTTCGTCGCGCTGCGGCGGGTCACGGCGCGCGGGACGGTCGTCTGGGTGGCGCGGGACGACGGAATCGGGACGCTCGTCGGCTCGCCCTTCGGCACGGCCGGAGTGGTGACGGCGCCGAAGTCCTTCTGGAAGTTCGAGCTGCACCCGTCGCCGGAGCGCTGGACGGTCGCGTACGTCTGGCAGGTGTTGAGGATGAGCCGGGCGCGCAGGTAGTGGCCGTACTCGTCGTACGCGTTGACACCGCCCGAGCCGTAGAAGACGAAGTCGAGCAGGCGGTTGATGCCGCCCTTCATGTCGGTCGAGCGCAGCAGCAAGGAGAGGTTCGTCGAGAGCGGCGCCGCCTGACGGGTGAGCTCACCGACCTGCTGGACCATGCCGAGCGAGTTCTGGATCTGCGGGCCGGTGACGTCGGCCGTGTCGCCGAGCGACTCCAGCGCGATCGTCGCGTTCTTCGTGAACTGCGGGCCGCCCGTCACGACCGTGTTGAGCGACGAGGTCACGCCCTGCAGGTCCTGGACGATCGGCGTGAACTGCGTCGCGAACGCCCCGAGCTGGTCCATGGTCGGCTGGACCTCCTTGAGGAAGCCGGGGAGCAACCGCAGATCCTGCGCGAGCGCGTCGCTGCGCTCGGCTGTCGCCTGCGCGGTCGCCGCGGACGCGTTGATGAAGCCGGCGAGGCTTGCGCGCTCGCGGGCGAGCGGGGCGAGGACCCGATCGCCGTCGACGGCGAGCTGCGCGAGACGCCGGTTCTCGGAGGCGAGGACCTTGAGCACCTCGTCGAGTTCGCGCAGCGCCGGGCTCGACTTCGTCAGCGCCTCCTGCAGGTTGGCGCCGTTGCCGGCGAGCCCTGTTCCGAACTCGTTCAGAAAGATCGTGAGGCGCTCGCGGAACGGCAGCCGCATGATGTTGTTGAGCAGGTCGAGGTCGACCGAGCGGCTCGTCTGGCTCGACGGCAGCAGGTACTGACCCTTGCCCGGGCCGTCGGCGATCTGCTGCAGCGACGGGGCCGCGACGGCGCCGGGACGCGACGGGCTGCACTCGACGTAGCGTTCGCCGATCAGCGACTGCGGGCGGATCGTGCAGAACGCGTCGGCGCGGAAGTCGCGGTACCCCGGATCGGTGATGTTGAGGACCATCGCGGCCTGCTTCTGCGGGGTGAGGTCGATCGAGTCGACGTCGCCGACGACGACCCCGGCGATCTTCACGTCCATGCCGGGGATCACGAATGCGGCGTTGTCGAAGATCGCGCGGACCTTGTAGCCGCCGGAGCCGTTCCCGGCGCCCACGGCGAAGACGATGAGCGCGGCGGCGCAGAGCAGGACGGCGGCGATGGCCAGAAGACGCTTCATCGTCCGATCACGGCCCTGGAAGGACGATCGAGGAGTCGCAGTCGAGTGTGCCGCTCACATCACGCCACGGCGCGCTGCCGTCCGCCGGCGCCTGGCTCGCGGCGCCCGGGCAGCGCTGGATGTACTGGAGACCGTTCTGCAGGCCCGGCTTGCGGTTCGCCGGCGCGACGGGGACCAGCGTGTTCGACCCGGAGTCGTAGCTGAAGGCGTTGAAGACCGGGGCGACGCGGGCGAAATGGCCGTTGGCGTCGTAGTTCGCCGTCGACTGCCCGAAGTCGCGCAGCCAGCCGACGAGGTCGGGGGTGTACGGGCGGATGAAGCTCAGCACCGGCAGCGAGGCGTTGAGCGCCTTGACCGAGTCGGGGAAGGTCTTCGATCCTTGGGCGGCGAGCGACGGCGCGGTGCGCAGCAACTCGGTGAGGTCGTTGTTGGCGCCGGGGGTGCGCACGAGTCGCGAGAGGTCGGTGAAGGTCGGCGTCGCCGTCTCAAGGAGCGGGCGCAGCTCGGCGAGAAACGGAGCGAGGTCCTCGGTCGCCGGACCCGAGGCGGCGACGAGCTTGTCGACGTCATCGAGCGCGTTGCGCAGGTTGACGAAGGTCGTGCTGCCACGGCGCAGGGTCTGCGGCAGGTAGTCGAGCGCCTGCGCGAGCGACCGATTCTCATCGGCGATTGCGCCGAGCGTCGTGTTGGCGTTCGACACCATGTCCGTGAGCGTCGGCGCCTGCGAGGCGAGCGTCGCGACGACCTTCGACGTCTCGGTGAGCACCGTCTCCAGCGCGGGCCGGTCGGCATTGAGCTGCTCGACGAGGAGGCGGGTCTGCGTCAGCGCGGGCGAGAAGTACTTGGCTGCGGCGTTCCCCTCCGCGCCCTTGCCGGCGTACCACGTCCCGAAGCCGCGGATGACCTCCTGCAGGCCCTTGCTCGTCTCCTCGTCGAGGCTGTTGAAGATCTGGTCGAGGTCGACGATCGTGGTCGTGCGGTCCTCACCGATGATCGCGTTGTCCCCGAGCGCGGGTGCGCTCGTCGGCCCGGGCGAGAGCTCGACGTAGCGGTTGGCGACGCCGGAGATCGACGTCGCGCGGATCGTGGCCGTCGTGCCGCGGTGCAGCGGCGCGTACGGCTTCTTCACCGAGACCGTGACCTCGGCGAGGTTGTCGTCGGTCAGGCGGATGTCCTTGACCGCGCCGATCCGCCGGCCGCCGATCTGGACGTCGTTGTCGTTGACGAGCTGCCCGGCCGTCTGGAAGACGATCCGATACTCGCGCGTCGAGTCCCCCGTCAGGAGCACGACCGCCAGCAGCACCGCGGCGACGGCGAAGAGCCCCGCGACGATTCCCCTCGCGGGACTCATGCGCACCCCGGCGCGGTCTGATGGACGGTCGTCGGCATCGAGCGGAGGTCCGGCTCACTCCATCCCGAGCGGGCCCTGGGCCGCGCCGGAGAGAAACTGACGGACGAAGGCGTTCTCGGAGTTGAAGAGCTCCTCGGCGGGACCGGCCTCGACGATCCGCCCGCGCCAGAGCACCGCGATGTACTCGGCCACGCGGCGGGCGCTCATGATGTCGTGGGTGATGACCGTGTAGGCGCCGCCGTTCTCCGCGTGGATCTCCTGGATCAGCTCGCAGAGCAGCGCGGTGCGGACCGGGTCGAGGCCCGAGTCCGGCTCGTCGAAGAGGACGATGTCCGGGTCGAGGACGAGCGCCCGCGCGAACCCGGCGCGCTTGCGCATGCCGCCGGAGAGCTCGTTCGGCATCTTCTCGCCGGAGTCGCCGAGACCGACCTCGCGCAGGCGGCCGCTGACGATGTCACGGATCTCGTCCTCGCCCTTGTCGGTGTGCTGCCGCAGCGGGAAGGCGACGTTGTCATAGAGGTTCATCGACCCGAAGAGCGCGCCGTCCTGGAAGAGCACGCCGAACTTCTTGCGCATCTCGAACAGCTCGTGGTCGCGCATCGACGGGACCGACTGTCCGTGGACGAGGACGTCGCCGTCGTCCGGATAGAGCAGACCGACCATGTGCTTGATGCAGACCGATTTGCCGGTGCCCGACGGCCCGAGGATCATCGAGATCTTGCCCTCGGGCAGCCCCATGTTGAGTCCGCGCAGGATCTGATTGCTGCCGAACGCCTTGTGCACGCCGAGGAACTCGACGGCATCCGGCACGCCGGTCGGGCGGTTGAGGCCCGTATGCCAGTGGTACTCGTCCTCGCGCGGGGGCTGCACCTCGTCGACGACGTCGGGACCGCTGCTCTGCAGATCGCCGCTCATGCTCATCCTCCGATCGGTGCGCGCGGGTTCGCGCCCCAGAAGACCTGTGTGCCGAGCATCCCGATGAGATGCACGAGCACGATGTTCAGCACCATCGATTTCGCGGTGGCCGTCCCGACGCCCACCGGTCCCCCGCGCGCCGTGTAGCCGTAGTAACAGCCCACGAGCACGATGATCGTCGCCATCGTCATCGCCTTCGCCGCGCTGAAGAGGAGGTCGGGCGGGTTCTGGAATTGCCAGAAGATCAGCGAGTAGCCGCCCTGCGACACCTCGCCGATCTGGACCACCACCGCCAGATAACTCGCCAGGAAACCGGCTCCCACAGCGGCAACGTACATGAAGGGCAGCACCATCCACGCCGCCAGCAGGCGCGTCGCGCAGAGGAAGAGCATCGAGTCGAACCCCATCACTTCGAGGGCGTCGATCTCCTCCGAAATCCGCATCGAACCGAGCTCGGCGACGATGCCCGTGCCGACCTTCGCGGCCATCATGTACCCGAACGCGTAGGGCACGAGCTCGCGCAGGTCGCACCACGCGGCGAAGACGCCCGCGTAGGCCGGCGCGCCGACCGAGCGGTTGAAGTACGCGCCCTCGATCCCGCACTGCAGGCCGATGATGAAGACGAGGCCCCAGATGACGAGCGTCGAGGAGACGATGAGGATGCCCGCCTGGCGCAGCGTCTCGCCGAAGAAGCGCAGGACGCGCAGCGTGAGGACGTCGCGCAGCATGCGCCCGGCGAACTTCGAGATCTCTCCGAAGGAGGCGATCCAGTCGCGTGGGACGCTCAGCCAGCTGTTCGGTTGCACGGCTGCGTCTACCGGATGACGTTGATCTCGGGATGGGTCGCGAGCAGCGTCTGCGTGAACACGTAGTTGAACGCGAAGACCCCGAGGAACGCGATGACGACTGCCTGGTTCACGGCGCGCCCGACCCCCGCGGCGCCACCGGAGGCCGTCATCCCCTTGTAACAGCAGACGACCGCGATGATCGCCCCGAAGAGCGTGCACTTGAGCACCGACCCCCAGAGGTCGGTGACCGAGGCGTTGGTGAAGAACGTCGCCCAGAACGGCCCGAGCGGGGCGTGGTTCACGAGCGTTGTCATGATGCCGCCGAGGATGCCGAAGAGCAGGGCGTAGATGTCGAAGAGGCCCGTGACGAGCATCAGGGCGAGGAAGCGCGGGACGACGAGGTTCTTCACCGGATCGACGCCGAGGACCTGGAGCGCATCGAGCTCCTCGCGGATCTTGCGGGCGCCGAGATCGGCCGTGATCGCCGTCCCGGCGACGCCGGCGAGCACGATCGCCGTCACGAAGGGCGCGAACTCGCGGATCGAGGCGAGCACGAAGAACCCGCCGAGCCGATCGAGCGCGCCGAAGAGGACGAGGAAGTTCGCGGCCTGCAGGCCCGGGGCGGCGTAGCCGAACGCCACGGTCGAAACGAGCAGCGGGAACCAGCAGAGCCGCATCGCGAAGAGGAACTGCGCGACGAACTCGCCGCCATAGGGATACGGCGGCCGGACCGCGGAGACGAGCGTGCGACCCGTGAGGATCATCATGTCGCCGATCTCCTCGAAGAAGCTCCTGGCGGGCGCGGTGGCCCGGTCTGCGGCGCTGCGGACCACGTGCACCTCCTCCCCCTGCTCGCTGGATCGACCCGACTGGTGCCGGTGGACTCTATGCGAGCCTGCGGATCGGTCGCAAACCCCATCGGGAGTGGGCGCATCGGCCCTCCAGCTGCGGGCGCGCACCGGGCCCTGTGGTAGCGTCGCGAGTCGTGACGAGCAGCGGTTCCAGCGGGCTTCGGCGGGTGCTGGGCGCCGCCCCAGTGATCGCCGCGCTCATCGCGCTCGCGGGCTGCGGCGGTGGTGCCTCACAGGATGCGGACGAGCCTCGCGGCACATACACCGCCGAGATCACGCAGGCGTCGTTCCCGCCACTCCAGGGCCTCGGGCAGACGTCGCGCATGCGCGTGACCGTGCGCAACGCGGGCCGGGAGACGATTCCCGACGTCGCGCTGACCGTCGACGGCCTGGCCGCGCGCGAGGCGCAGCCCGACGCGATGGACGCCTCCCGACCGATCTGGGTCATCGACCTGGGCCCCGTCGGCGGCAAGACCGCCTACGTCAACACCTGGGCGCTCGGGCCGCTGGCCGCCGGGCGCGAGCGCACCTTCACCTTCGTCCTGACGGCCATGACGGCCGGCACGCACCTCGTGCGCTACCGGGTCGGCGCGGGCCTCAACGGCAACGCCATCGCCCGTACGCCGGCCGACACGGTGCCAGAGGGCTCCTTCACGGTCCGCATCACGCGCCGTCCGCGCGTGTCCTCGGTGAACCCGCGCACCGGCGCGGTCATCCACCGCGCCCCCTGACCGCAGCGGGCGCGGGGCGGCTCATCCTAAGCCGCCCCGCGCGGTCCTACGGCCTTAGGCCTCCGCCGCCGCACCAGGATGCGTCTGGAGAACTTCGTCCCCCGACTCTCCTGTGCGCACCCGATACGCCTGATCGACGGGCATCACGAAGATCTTCCCGTCGCCGACCGATCCTGTCTGTGCGTACTTCAGGATCGTGTCGACGATCGTCTTCACGTCTGCCGCCGCCACCACGCACTCGATCTTGATCTTCGGGCGCAGGTAGTTCGTGAGAGATGCGCCGCGGTACGTCTCGACGATCCCCTTCTGCCGGCCGGAGCCCTTGACCTCGCTGACCGTCAGCGAGGGGAATCCGAGCTCGAGCAGCTCCATCCGGATCGGCTCGAAAGCCTCGTGGCGAATGTATGCCTCCACCTTCTTCATGCCGTGACCTCCGTCGTTGCAGCGCCGGCGGAGACCGCTGCGCCATGCTGGGGTGCCGCACCGTAGCCCACGAGCTCGGATGCGGGAATGAACTGCTCCGGGTACCCGTACATCCCGTGCTCGGAGATGTCGAGTCCCTGGAACTCCTCCTCCTCGGTGACGCGCAGGCCGTAGGTCTTCTTGATGAGCCAGAACACGAGGTAGCTGGTCACGAAGACGCCCACGAACACGACCACCACACCGAGCGCCTGGTTCCCGAGCTGCGAGAAGGAACCGGTGTAGAGGAGCCCGCCCTTGCCGACGGTGTTGAACTCCGCCAGTGCCGGGAGGGTGAAGAGGCCGCACGAGAGCGTCCCCCAGATGCCGCAGAGGCCGTGCGCGGTGAGCGCACCCACCGGGTCGTCGAGCTTCTTGTCGATCGCGTAGACGCCGAGCGGCACGATCACGCCGGCCACGAGGCCGATGACGACGCCGGCCCAGGGGACGACGTAGCCCGACGGGGCCGTGATCGCGACGAGTGCACCGATCACGCCGTTGCCGACCATGCCGATGTCGATCGTCTTCGTGATCCTCCACGAGGTGACGAGCGCACCGAGCGCACCGGCGCCCGCGGCGAGGAGCGTCACGACGGCGACCTCCGCAAAGCGGGTGTCGAGCGCGTTGAGGGTCGAGCCCGGGTTGAACCCGAACCAGCCGATGAGCAGGATGCCGACGCTCAGGCCGAACAGCGGCATGTTGTGGCCGGGGATCGCCCGCGGCTTGCCGTCAGGGCCGTACTTGCCCTTGCGGGCTCCGAGCAGCAGCAGGACCGCGAGACCGCCGGTGGCGCCGATGAGGTGGACCGCCGTCGAACCGGCGAAGTCCTGCATGCCGACGTTCGCCTGCAGCCAGCCGCCGCCGAAGACCCAGCCCGAGAAGATCGGGTAGATCAGCGCCGCGAAGAAGATCGCGTAGATGACGTAGACGCCGAACTTGATGCGCTCGAGCGTCGTGCCCCAGACGATCGCCAGCGAGACGGCGCAGAATGAGAACTGGAACAGCCACTTCGCCTCGATCGTGGCGTCGGAGAAGCCCATGATCGGGAACGCATCCGTCGGGTTCCCGAAGTCACGCAGGAAGAAGCCCTCCGTGCCGATCACGTGGCCGAGGCCTCCGCCGAAGGCGAACGCGAATCCGACCGCCCAGTAGAGGATCGCGGCGATCGAGAAGTTCGTGAAGATCTTCGCGACGATCGTGCCGGCGTTCTTCCCGCGGGAGAAGCCGATCTCGAGGAACATGAAGCCGACCTGCATGAAGATCACGAGGACGGCGGCGATCACCACCCAGAGGGTGTTGATGCCGACGGATTCCGGCACGCCCTTGGCCTGCCAGACATCAGCGCTCGCCGCCGCCGGAGCGAGCAGCGACAACGCAAGTACCACGCACATGGCCCGTAGGCCGAGTGAACGTCTCATGGATCCTCCATGGGGTCGGGGTGTGCAGCGCAGTCTGCGTTGTGCTCGCGCGTCCTCCATTGGCCCCATGTCGAAGGTTTGGAGGCGGCGTTTCGACACCTCCACCGCGTGTCCAAATGGACCGGCTGCGACTTTGGACATCGGGATAAGGTCTGGTGCGACCCGCGCGCCTAGTGTCATGCGCGCCGTCAGTGCGTCACCGTCGAGAGGAATCCAAGGACCCCATGGCCACGAAGAACCGTCATGCCAACGTCAACGCGGCGCAGTGGAGCAGCGTCGGCGGGGACGGCACCGTCGATCTGAGCAAGCTCGCGGCGAACGTCTACGGCGAGAACGTCTTCAGCACGGCTGTGCAGCGTCAGCGCCTCCCCAAGGAGGTCTACCGCAAGCTCGAGGCCACGCTCTCGGCCGGCGCGCCGCTCGACCCAGCCCTCGCCGACGTCGTCGCCAAGGAGATGCGCGAATGGGCGATGGAGCGCGGCGCGACGCACTACACGCACTGGTTCCAGCCGCTGACCGGGCTGACCGCCGAGAAGCACGACTCCTTCTTCAATCCTTCCGGTGACGGCACCGCGATCGCCGAGTTCTCCGGCAAGGAGCTGATCCAGGGCGAGCCGGACGCCTCGTCGTTCCCCACGGGCGGCATCCGCGCGACCTTCGAGGCGCGCGGCTACACCGCGTGGGACCCCACGTCCCCGGCGTTCATCCTCGAGAACCCGAACGGCAGCTTCCTCTGCATCCCGACGGCCTTCGTGTCGTGGACCGGCGAGGCGCTCGACCAGAAGATCCCGCTCCTGCGCTCGATGGATGCGCTCTCGAGGGTCGCCCTGCGCGCGCTGAAGGTCTTCGGCGACAAGACGACGACCCGGATCTTCACGACCGTCGGCCCGGAGCAGGAGTACTTCCTGATCGACGAGCAGTACTACTACGAGCGCCCCGACCTCTACACGACGGGCCGCACGCTCTTCGGCGCCAAGCCGCCGAAGGGTCACGAGCTCGACGAGCACTACTTCGGCTCGATCCCCGAGCGCGTGCTCGCCTACATGCTCGAGGTCGAGCGTGAGCTCCAGCGCCTCGGCGTCCCGATCAAGACCCGCCACAACGAGGTCGCGCCGGCGCAGTACGAGCTGGCCCCGATGTTCGAGAGCTCGAACGTCGGCTCCGACCATCAGCAGCTGACGATGCAGGTGCTGCAGAACGTCGCGCGTCGCTACGGCCTCGTCTGCCTGCTCCACGAGAAGCCCTTCGCCGGCGTCAACGGCTCGGGCAAGCACAACAACTGGTCGATGGGCACCGACAGCGGCCACAACCTGCTCGATCCGGGCGACACGCCGGCCGACAACATCCAGTTCCTGTTCTTCTGCGCCGCCGTCCTCTCGGCGGTCGACACCCACCAGCAACTCCTGCGCGCGACCGTGGCCACGGCCGGCCAGGATCACCGCCTCGGGGCCAATGAGGCGCCGCCCGCGATCATCTCGGTCTTCCTGGGCGGCGAGCTCGAGCGGGCGTTCGACGCCGTCGCGGCCGGCAAGGGCTCAGAGAGCAACAAGGGGAACTTCCTCGGGCTCGGCACGCCGGTCCTGCCGCCGCTGCCGCTCCACGGCGGCGACCGCAACCGCACCTCGCCGTTCGCCTTCACGGGCAACAAGTTCGAGTTCCGCGCACCGGGCTCGAGCATGTCGATCGGCCTCATCAACACGACGCTCAACACGATCGTCGCCGAGGCGATCGATGCCTTCGTCGACAAGATCGAGGCGCTGCAGGCGAAGGGCAAGTCGCGCGACGAGGCGGTCCTCGAGGTCGTCAAGGGCGCCTGGAAGAAGCACAAGCGCATCGTCTTCGGCGGCGACGGCTACTCCGACGCCTGGCACAAGGAGGCTGCCAAGCGCGGCCTCGCCAACCTGCCGACAACGCCGGACGCCCTTCCGTGGCTCGTCGAGAAGGCCACCATCCGTGCATTCGAGCGCTACGAAGTGCTCTCCGAGCGCGAGCTCGAGTCCCGCTACGAGGTGGCCGTCGAGCAGTACTCGACGAAGCTCAACATCGAGGCGGAGACCGCCGCATCGATGGCCCGCACGATGATCCTCCCCGCCGCGGTGCGCTACCTCACGGAGCTCAAGGCCGCCGGCCTGACCCCGGCCGCGACGGAGCTCAAGAGCACCGCCGACGAGTTCCTCAAGCAGATCAAGGTGCTCGAGAAGGTCAACGCGAACCATCCCTCCGAGGAGGGCCTGACCCACGCGAAGTACATGCGCGACAAGGTCATCCCCGCGATGAATGCCACGCGCGAGGTCGCTGACCGGCTCGAGAAGCTCGTCGCGGACGACCTGTGGCCGCTGCCCAAGTACAGCGAGATGCTGTTCATCAAGTAGCGCTTGGCATGGCGGCAGGAACCTTGACACCGTCGTGTCAAGGTTCCTGCTTTCCCTGATAGCCTCGGACGATGCCCCGTGATTACCTCGCCGCCGTCCGCGACCACGTCGTCATCTTCGACGGGGGCATGGGCGCGACGCTCGAGCAGTTCGAGCTGACCGCTGAGGATTACGGCGGACTCCAGGGGAAGTGCCACGAGGCGCTGATCCTCAACCGCCCCGACGTGATCGAGGGCGTCCACGCCACGATGGTCGAGGCGGGGGCCGAGGTCGTCGAGACGGATACCTTCCAGGCGAGCCGCCTGAAGCTCGAGGAGTGGGGCCTCGCCGAGCACACGCTCGAGATCAACCGCCGCGCCGTCGAGATCGCGCGCAAGGCGGTCGGCGAGCACCGCTTCGTCGCCGGGTCAATCGGCCCGACCGGCCACCTCCCCGCCTCCGACGACCCGACGCTCGGCGCGATCCGCTTCGGCGAGCTCGTGACCGTCTTCGAGGAGCAGGCCCGCGGCCTCGTCGAGGGCGGCGCCGACCTCATCATCATCGAGACGGCACAGGACATCCTTGAGGTGAAGGCCGCGATCTTCGGCACGCGCGAGGCGTTCACCGCCACCGGCCGCCGCGTGCCGATCCAGGTCTCCGTCTCCCTGCTGCCCAACGGCGGCAAGATGCTCCTCGGCACCGACATCGACGCCGTCCTCACGACGCTCGAGTCGCTGAAGGTCGACGTCATCGGGCTGAACTGCTCGACCGGCCCCGAGGACATGCGCGACGCGATCCGCTTCCTCGGCGAGTTCGCGAGCGTCCCCGTCCACTGCATCCCCAACGCCGGGCTCCCACAGCAGGGCGCCGACGGCGAGACGATCTTCCCCGAGGGCCCCGAGCAGCTCGCAAGCGTCCTCGGCGAATTCGTCGAGCGCTACGGCGTCGGGATCGTCGGCGGCTGCTGCGGCACGACGCCCGACCACATCCGCGCGATCGCCGAGCGCTGCGGCGGGCGCACCCCCGCCCCCCGCCCGGCCCGCCGCCCGGCGCGCGTCAGCTCGCTGATGACGGCCACGGCGCTCGTCCAGGATCCGACGCCGACGATCGTCGGCGAGCGCGTCAACTCGCAGGGCTCGCGCAAGGCGAAGGAGCTGCTCCTCGCCGATGACTACGACGGGCTCGTGCAGATCGCCGAGGACCAGGTCGAGGGCGGCGCGCACGTGCTCGACCTCTGTGTCGCGCTGACCGAGCGCACCGACGAGGACGAGCAGATGCGCGAGGTCGTCAAGCGCGTCTCGCTATCGCAGCCGTCGCCGATCCAGATCGACTCGACCGAGCCCGTGGTCATCCGCGCAGCGCTTGAAGCCTCCTCGGGCCGGGCCATCGTGAACTCCGTCAACCTCGAGGCCGGGTCGGGCAAGCTCGACGAGGTCGTCCCGCTCGCGGTCGCCCACGGCGCCGCCGTGATCGCGCTGACGATCGACGAGGTCGGGATGGCGAAGACCGCCGAGCGCAAGGTGGAGATCGCCCAGCGCATCACCGACCTCTGCGCCGCGCACGGCCTCGAGCGCGAGGCGCTGATCTTCGACGCGCTGACCTTCACGCTCACCACGGGCGACGAGGAATGGCGGCCCTCGGCGGTCGAGACGATCGAGGGCATCCGTCAGATCAAGGCGCAGATCCCCGGGGTCCTGACGTCCCTCGGCGTCTCCAACGTCTCCTTCGGCATCTCGCCCCGCGCGCGCGCCGTCCTGAACTCCGTCTTCCTGCATCACTGCGTCGACGCCGGGCTCGACCTCGCGATGGTCAACCCGAACCACATCACGCCCTACGGCGAGATCAGTGAGGAGGAGCGCGAACTCGCCGACGACCTCGTGCTCAACCGGCGCGAGGACGCGCTTGAGCGGTTCATCGGGCACTTCGAGTCGAAGGGCGCCGAGGAGGAGGAGGCCGGCAGCGCCGATCCCACCGAGGGCATGGAGCCCGAGGAGGCGCTGCACTTCCATATCCTGCGCCGCCGCAAGGACGGCGTCGAGGACTGGGTCGACCGCGCCGTCGAGAAGCTCGGCGCCGTGCCGACCCTCAACGACGTCCTCCTCCCGGCGATGAAGGAGGTCGGCGACAAGTTCGGCGCCGGCGAGCTCATCCTGCCGTTCGTCCTCCAGTCGGCCGAGGTGATGAAGCGCGCGGTCGCGCGCCTTGAGCGCTACCTCGATCGCATCGAGGGCTACACGAAGGGCACCGTGGTCCTCGCCACCGTCTTCGGCGACGTGCACGACATCGGCAAGTCGCTCGTCAACACGATCCTCACGAACAACGGATACACCGTCATCGACCTCGGCAAGCAGGTGCCGGTCCAGACGGTGATCGATGCGGCCAAGGAGCACGACGCGACGGCGATCGGCCTCAGCGCCCTGCTCGTCTCCACCTCGAAGCAGATGCCGCTCTGCGTCCAGGAGCTCCACGAACAGGGGCTCGACTACCCCGTGCTCATCGGCGGCGCGGCGATCAACCGCGTCTTCAGCCTGCGCGCGTCCTTCCCGCACGGCACCGCCGACGACGACCTCTACGGCGGCGGCGTCTTCTACTGCAAGGACGCCTTCGAGGGGCTCGGCGTCATGGATCAGCTCGTCGACCCGGAGGCGCGCGCAGCGCTCAAGGCGCAGGTCGCGCAGGACGCCCTGCGCCTGCGCCAGCAGGGCCCCGAGCCCGAGGAGCTCCCGACCGACGACGACACCGTGCGCTCACCGGCGCGCGCCGACAATCCGGTCCCCGCCCCGCCGTTCTGGGGTGTGCGCGAGATCCCCGTCGACCTCGACGAGCTCTACCACCACCTCGACACGCACGTGCTCTTCAAGCTGCATTGGGGCGGACGCGGCGTCAAGGGCGAGGCCTGGCGCGAGCTTCTGCGCGACGACTTCCAGCCGCGCCTTGAGCGGATGTGGCGTGAGCAGGACTACCTGCAGCCGCGCGCTCTGCTCGGCTACTTCCCCTGCTACTCGGAGGGGAACGACATCGTGCTTCTCGACCCCGAGGATCACACGCGCGAGCTCACGCGCTTCACCTGCCCGCGCCAGCCGGGCCACGACCGGCTGTGCCTCGCCGACTTCTACCGCCCGAAGGACAGCGGCAAGCTCGACGTCGTCGCGATCACGGCGGTCACCTCCGGCAGCGAGGTCACCGAGCTCATGGCGCGCCTTGAGGCCGACGGCGAGTTCGCCGAGCAGCTCTTCGTTCATGGCCTCGGCGTCCAGACCGCCGAGGGCCTCGCGGAGTGGCTTCACTCGCGCGTGCGCGCCGACCTCGGCATCGAGCGCACGCAGGGCCGCCGCTACTCGTGGGGCTACCCGGCTGTTCCGGACCAGTCCGAGCACCTGAAGGTCGAGGCGCTCCTCGACCTCGCGCAGATCGGCATGTCGATCTCCCCCGGGTTCGCACCGGAGCCGGAGCAGTCGACCCTCGCCGTGATCGCCCACCACCCTGATGCGACGTACTTCGGCATGAAGTCCGGCCGCCTGCCCACGGAGGATCGCCAGCGCGCGGACGACGTGATCGCCGGCAGCGACCGCGATCCCGCCCGCCTCGCGGAGATCACCGACGAGGATCCGGACGACGTCGCCGAGGCGCAGGCCGTCTCAGCCGACGCCGGGTCCTGAGCGTCAGTCCCCGGCGATCAGGCGCAGCTTCGCGTCGCGGTCGAGCCGCTTGATGCGCGCCTCCTCGCGCCGCGCGGCCGTGCGGTCCTCGAGCTCCCAGGACGCCGCGAGCTCGATTGGCAGGCGACTGCGCGTGTAGCGGCTCGCTGTCCCGGCGGCGTGCGCGGCGAGGCGCCGCTCGAGATCGCTCGTCCACCCCGTGTAGAGACTGCCATCGGCGCAGCGCAGCATGTAGACCCAGGGGCCGGGCACCGGTCGCCTCGCGCTAGCGGTCGAACGTGTCGGCGTGCGACACGGAGCCGGCGAGCGGCGGCAGACGCACGGGCGTCGAGTGCAGCGCGCGCATGCGCACGTCGCGCCAGCTGAGGCCCTCGCGCAGCAGCGCCGGGACGCCCATGATGATCGCCGCGGCCACCTCGACGGCCTGCAGGACGATGCCGTAGCCGAGGGCGTCGGCGGTGGACACGCCGAAGGCCCCGGTGAGGACGGCGACGCACGCCGCCTGGAAGACGCCGAGGTTCGACGGAGTCGCCGGGAGGACCGCCGTGACGTTGACGGCGAGCAGCACGCCCGCGGCGGCGGCGAGGTCGGCCTGTCCATCGATCCCCAGCGCCTTGAGCAGCAGGTAACAGGAGAGCAGCTGGAAGGCCCAGGCGGTGAGCTGCGCCGCTGTCGCGATCGCGGCGGCGCGCGGGTGACGGAACACGCGCAGGCCCTCACGGACCTGGGCGAGCGCGCCGCGCGCCGCGCGCATGAACGCGTGGAGGCGCCCGAAGCGCTCGCTGCCGGCCGTCTGCAGGATGGCGGGGGCCACGAGCACCGCCAGCAGGACCGCGAGCGGTGCGACGGCGAGCGCGACGAGCGCGCCGTGGTGCTGGTCGAAGATGCGCACGCTCGAGAAGGCGACGACGGCGAGGAGGACGAGCGCGAGGAGGTTGAGCAGCGTCTGCGACACCATCGTGCCGACCACCGTGGGCATCGTCTCGCGCGGCCTGCCCGCACGACGGGAGACGACGAGGGCGCGCGCCGGCTCGCCGAGGCGGGCCGGCAGCGTGGCGCTCATCAGCACGCCGATCGCGGTGCCCTGGAAGGCCGCCCGCCGCGTGATCGGGCGGTCGGGGAGCGCGGCGCGCAGGATCGCGTGCCAGGAGATCGCGCGCCACACCATCGACAGGCACATGACGACGAGCGCCGCGATCACCCACGACGGGCTTGAGCGCACGAGGCTCGTGGCGACCTTGTCGAGGCCGATCCGCTCGAGCGCGAGCGCCGTGAGCCCGAGCGCACCGACGCCCGCGGCGACCATGGCGCCGCGGCGCAGATGCGCACGGACCTGACCGCGTCGCCCGCCCGGCGGCGGGGGCTCCATGCTCGGGATCCGCGCGGGCGGGACCGCCTCCTGGCCGTCGGCGGGTACGAGCGCGAGCCGCTGGATCACGCGCTCCGACGCGCTCTGCGGCGCGCGGACGCGCTCGCGAGCGACGATCGCCTGCTGGTAGACGCCGAGGATGTCGTCGGAGACGCGCGACCAGCCGTAGCGCCCAGCAGCGTCGGCGGCACCGCGCGCAAGGCGCTCCCGACGCGCGGGATCGAGCGCGAGGTCGCGCAGCGCCTCCGCGAGCGCGACCGGGTCGGCGTGCGGGACGAGCAGACCGCTGCGCCCGTCGGCGACGACGTCGCGATAGCCCGCGATGTCGCTCGCCACCACGGGCGTGCCCTGGGCGAAGCCCTCGGTGAGCACCATGCCGAAGCTCTCGCCGCCGAGCGACGGCGCGCAGAGCACGTCGGCTTCGCGCAGGACGCGGTACTTCTCGGCGTCGGACACACGGCCGAGGATCGTGACGCCGCGCGGGTCGAGCAGCAGCGGCTCGACCTCCTCGGCCACCGCGCCGACGATGACGAGCTCGGCGTCGACGTGGTCGCGCAGGCCCTCGAACGCGCTGAGCAGGACCGGGAGCCCCTTGCGCTCGACGGCCTGTCCGACGAAGGCGATGCGCAGGCGCCCTGCCGGCGACGCAGCGGCCCGCTCGAGCTGCTCGGGAAGGTGCACACCGTTCGGGACGATCGTGTAACGCCCCCCGTAGAACCGGCGCGCCGTCCACGCAGCCGCCTCGGAGACGGCGATCCGCGCATGGAGGGCGTTCATCCGCCGACCGGCGCCGAGCGCGCGGGCGATCGTGTTGCTCGTCGCGTTCGTCGAGTACGTGTGGAACGTGCCGACGAGCGGTGCGCCACGGAAGGTCAGCGCGTCCCAGCAGATCGCGGGCGCCACCGGCTCGTGCATATGGACGACGTCGAAGTCGCCCTCTTCAAGCTCGCGCCGCAGCGCCCTGATCGCCTCCGGCGTGACGGAGAGGTTGGACACGGCGCCGTTCATCGGCAGGCCGATGGTGCGGCCGAGCGGCACGAGCCAGTCCGGAACGTCGCGCTCCTGCGGGAGCGCGCCGCGATGGAGCCGGGCGCTCTGCGCATCCGGAGGGTCGAACGGCGCGAGGACGCGGACCTCGTGACCGTTCCCGGAGAACTGCTCCGCAAGCGCCTCGATATGCCGCGTGACGCCGCCCGGATACGTCCATGAATAGGGCGATACCAGGGCGATGCGCATGGCCTCTGAATCCTACCCGTCCGCGGCGGCGCTCAGCCGGGCGTCCCCGCGCAGATACGTCACGAGGCACGCGCCGATGAACGTCGCGAACAGCAGGAGAACCGGGCCCGAATCGTTGAAGAGCGCGCCGGCGACACCGACACCGACGATGCCGAAGAGCCCTGCGCGCCACGCCGGATCGCCCCCGACCGGCGCGAGGATCATCCCGCGGCGGCGGATCGCGACCGCGATCGACAGCCCGGCGACGAGCGTCACGACCGGCATGAAGCCGCGGATCGCCTGCCGACCCGCGAGTTCGTAGCGGCGCGCGACGATGTCCCAGAGCGCCCCCGAGCCGTCGGCGCGCAGCACGGTGCGCGTGAAGTGCGAGTCGCCTCCGCCGGCGAGGTCGATGGCGGCGAGCGCCGCGAGGCCGAGGACGGGCGCGGCGATCGCGACGGTGAGCGCCCGCTTCGTCACGCCGCCGGGGAGCATCAGCAGTGCCGCGACCGCCGCCCCGCCGAGGACCGTGATGACGCCGCCGACGTCCGCACCGAGGCGTCCCGCCCCGATGACGAGTGCGAGCGCCGCACCGCCGCCCGCGAACGTCGCGACCGCGCGCAGCGAGCGACCGCGGCCGTGCAGCAGCGCGGCGAGCGCGACGAGCAGCAGTGCGGCGAGTGCCGACTCGAGCTCGTTGCCGATCCCGTAGAAGCGTGAACCGAACAGCGGGTTCGGTCCGAGCACCGACCGGATGATCAGCGGCGACCCGAGCGCCAGATCGATCGTCGCCAGGATCAGGGCGGCGAGCGCCGGCACCGCCGGGGCGCGCGGGAAGCGCACCAGCCGGTCGGTGAGTGCTCCCAGGCCGAGCGCGAGCACCGCCATGAGGAGGAGCTCGACGAGCCGCGATGGCCGCAGCACGGCGTTGAGGAACGCGACGGTCGGCAGCCAGAACACCCCGAGCGCGCCGACCCGCATCGCCCAGCGGCGCCCACCGCGCTCGGAGACGAGCAGCGCGACGAGCAGGAGGATGAGCCAGCCGCCGAGGAAGGTCCAGAACCCCGCAAGGCGCCGCGGCAGGACGACGCGCAGTCGGTCGGCGAGGCTCGTGAGCGCCACTGCATCACGGGCGCCCTCGACGCGGATCGGCTGCCCCTTGACGGTGTCCGGAACCCGGACACCGACGCGCTGGAGCACGGTCGGCAGCACGTCGATCCCCGCGACGATCCCCTGCAGGTGCGTCGTCGACGACGTGAGCGCGCCGATGCCGCCGGCGAGTCCGGCGACGCCGGTCGGCAGGAGCTGCGCGCGCCCGGTCAGCGGCGGCGTCTGCATGACGATCAGCAGGTCGGACGGCCGGCGCGCCTCGACGAGCTGCCGCACGGCGATGTTGCCGGCCTTCCCTGTCGGGAGCCCTGCGACGACGACGCGATAGGTCGCGAGCAGGGCGCCGGTGCGCGCAGCGATGTCGGCGGCGCGCCCCAGCGAGACGCTCGCGATCGCGCCCTGCATGTCGGCCGCGGCGATCGCCTCGCGCTGGCCGCGACCGCTCACGCCGGCGTAGGCGATGCCGCCGGGGACGAGGCTGCCGAGCAGCCCGGGCGTGAGCTCCGCCGGTGCGCCGGCGGCTCGCAGGCGCGCGAGATCCCACCCATCGATCTGCCAGCCACCCCGGGCGCTGCGGCCGAGCTGGAGCTCGGGCGGGCGGCGCGGCTCGTACGTCGCCAAGGAGACGCGCGTCCCCTGGCCGATGTCGAGCAGGGCCTGCATCGCGTCGTAGGACCCCTGCGCCGCGCTGCTCAGTCCGAGTGAGAGTTGGGAGATCAGGTCGAGACGGTCGAGGACCGGGCCCTCCGCGGGCGGCGGCTCAGCGCCCTCCTCCACGGTGAAGACGTCGGGCAGCGGAAGGAAGGCGATCACGACGCGCCCCTGCTCGGCGCCACGCGCCTGCGACTGGGCATGCGCGGCCCCGGGCAGGAAGATGAGGGCGCACACGGCGAGCACGGCGAGCGCCGCGAGCGCGCGCGCCTGGCAGCGGAGCCGGGCGAGCATCGGGGGTATTCTGACGGCACGAGCGGCGCGCACCTGCACGACGCGTCCCGCAGCACCCCCGGAGGTATCGCAGCCATGCCCGAGCGTCACTTCGTCTCCTATCGTTTCCTCAAGCTCGATCCCGCCTGGCGGCGGCTCGACGAGGCGACCCGCCAGGAGCACAAGCTCGAGTTCCTCGCTGCGTGCGGCGACATCGGCGCCGACCATCTCCTGCAGGCCTTCTCGCTCGTCGGCATCCGCGGCGACGCGGACATCATGCTCTCCCTCGAGGTCGAGAACCTTGAACGCATCCACGAGTTCGGGGTGGTCCTCAACCAGAGCGGCCTGATGCAGTGGTGCGACGTCCCGTACAGCTATCTCGGGATGCGCAAGGGGTCGGAGTACTCCGACGAGGAGCGCCTCGTCCCGCGGCCCTTCCGCGGCAAATACGTCTTCGTCTACCCCTTCGTCAAGACCCGCGCCTGGTACGGGATGGACCCGAAGGAGCGCTGGCGGATCATGCAGGGCCACATCGAGAAGGCGAAGGAGTGGCCGATGGTCGACAACCACACGACGTACTCGTTCGGCCTCGACGATCAGGAGTTCGTCGTCGCCTTCGACACGGACGATCCGGGCGCGTTCATGGATCTCGTCCACGCGCTGCGCCCGACCGAGGCGTCGGCGTACACCGAGCGCGACACCCCGAGCTTCACGTGCATCCGGATGTCCGTCGAGCGCGCGCTCGCAGCGCTCGACGGTGAGCCGGTCGCCGCCGGCGAGATCCGCTGAGCATGGTGTGACCGGCGAGGCGGCTGCTGCGGCGCTCGCTCATCTGCGGTCCGCGGATCCCATCCTCGCGGGGTTGATCGACACCGTCCCGGCGGAGCAGGTGCTCCCGGCGCGACTCCCGGAGCGCAGCCACTACGCCGCTCTGTTGCGCGCGATCGTCGGGCAGCAGCTCTCCGTCGCAGCAGCACATTCGATCCACCGGCGGCTGCTCGCGCAATTCGACGGGCGCCCGCCGACGCCGCTCGAGATCCTGGACGCCGATCCGGAGGTCCTGCGGGCGGCCGCCGGGCTCTCCAAAGGGAAGGTCTCCTACCTGCGCTCGCTCGCCGAGCACATCGAGTCCGGTCAACTCGACCTCGACCACGCCTCCACCCTCCCCGATGAGGAGCTCATCCGCGAGCTGACCGCCGTGAAGGGCATCGGCGAGTGGTCGGCGCACATGTTCCTCATGTTCCAGCTCGGCCGGCCCGACGTCCTCGCCGTCGGCGACCTGGGGGTGCGGCGCGCCGTGCAGATCGCGTGGACGCTCGAGGACCTCCCCAGCCCGGCGGAGCTCACGGCCATCGCGCAGCCATGGCAGCCGTACCGGACCGCGGCGTGCCGCGTGCTCTGGTGGTGGCTCGAGAACACCCGGCGCTGACGCGCCTGCGCTGCTCTAGACGGCGGAGACGGGCTCTGCTTCCTCGTCCCTGACCTGGAACGAGGAGCCGCAGCCGCAGGCGGCGACGACATTCGGGTTGTTCACCTGGAACCCGGCGCCAGTGAGCGAGTCGACGTAGTCGATCTGTGACCCGTCGACGTACGAGATGCTCTGCAGATCGACGAGGAGCTTGAGGCCATGGTCCTCGAAGACGACGTCGTCCTCGCGCTGCTCATCGAAGGCCAGTTGATACTGGAAGCCGGAGCAGCCGCCGCCCTTGACGCCGACACGCAGTCCGGCGACGGCGACGTCGGAACCCTGCGCCGTGAGGTACTCGCGGACCTTCTCCGCACCGAGCTCGGTGAGGGTCACGCCGTTGGCCTTGAAGGTGATATCGATACCCATGACTTCACGAAGTATAGCGACCCTCTAACCTGTGTGGGGATGGCCACCCCAGACGAGATCAAGGCGCGAATCGAGACCGGGATCCCGGGCTCGCGCGCCGATGTCCAGAGCGATGACAACGTACATTTCACGGCGCATGTCATCGCCGATGCATTCGCCGGAATCGGCCGCATCGAGCAGCATCGACTCGTCTACGGGATCTTCGCCGAGGGCGAGATCGGTGGCCCCATCCACGCCCTTTCCCTGCGGACGGAGACCCCATGAGCGAGACCAACGAGCTGCGTGACGCGATCGCCGAGGCGATCGAGAAGAACGAGGTCATCCTCTTCATGAAGGGCTCGCCGGAGCAGCCGATGTGCGGCTTCTCCGCGCGCACGTCCGGGGCGCTCAAGGAGCTCGGCGCCGTCTTCGCGGCGGTCGACGTCCTCCCCGATCCGCGCATCCGGCAGGAGCTCTCGGCCATCTCGAACTGGCCGACGATCCCCCAGCTCTTCGTCAAGGGTGAACTCGTCGGCGGGTGCGACATCGTCATGGAGATGCACGACACCGGCGAGCTCGCCGCCGTCCTCGGCATCGACGCCCCGCCTGCCGCTGCGCCGCAGGCCGAGGCGCAGGCCGCTCCGGCCGCTCCGCTGCAGATCGAGAACCGCCTCGACTGAGCGGGCGCGCCCCTTTTCAGGGGCCCTGCTGGTGCGGTAGAGTCGCGCAGCGACCCGGTCCCGGGCCGCCCCCAGCCCGAGGAGCGTCCCATGGCCCGCATCGCACCAGCCCATCCGATCCCCGACGAGGAGCTCGAGGGTCTCACCGCCGCCGAGCGTCTCGACCGTCAGACGATCGGCGTCATCTCCCATCGTCCCGAGCTCGCCGAGGCGCTGCTGCGCTGGGCCGGCTCCCTCCAGGAGGACGACAAGGGCACGCTGCCCCGCCGCCTGACGGAGCTCGTGCGGCTGCGCATCGCCTTCTGGAACCAGTGCCGCAGCTGCATGTCCGTGCGCTACGACCCGGACGCCGTCAGCGAGGATCTCGTCTGCTCGCTCGAGCGCCCGGAGGAGGCCGACGACCTCTCGCCGGCCGAGCGCGTCGCGCTGCGCTTCGCCGATCTGATGGCGACCGACCACCTCGCCATCGACGACGCCCTCTACAACGAGCTGCGCGAGCACTTCACCGAGGGTGAGATCGTCGAGCTGGGCATGCACTGCGGGCAGTACGTCGGCATGGGCCGTCTGGCGGCCACCTGGCAGCTCCACGACCACCTGCACGAGCGCTTCCAGTCCCCCCAGGAGGCGCCCTACACGCCCTGGGGGCCGGGCGCGCTGCGGTAGGCCGCACAGACCGTCCGAGGTGTCATTCCCAGACGGACGGGTACCGTGCTGGGCATGGGCTCCATCGACGACGCTGTGCTGGATCCCCGTGACGAGGCGGCAAACCTCCGTGATGAGGCCGCGAATCTGCGTGACGCAGCGGCCAACGAGCGTGATGCGCCCGCCAACGCCCGTGACGTCGCCGCGCGCGAGTGCGACATGCGCGCCGACCTCATGGACCGGCGCCTGCGCGACACGGCCGGCGAGCCCGAGCGCGCCACTGCTGCCGGCCAGCGGACCGACGCCCGGTTCGACCGCGAGGACGCAGCCGACGATCGTGATGCAGCGGCAGCGGAGCGCTCCAGTGCCGCCGTCGAACGTGGCGCCGCGGCCCGCGAACGCCGCGAGGCGTCCGACCTGCGTGCACTGACCTCCGATGAGCGCGACCAGGGACCGGACAGCCCCCGTGCCGAGGACCCATCCGGCGCCGACGGGGACGCCATACGAGACGCAGCGGCCGACACGCGTAACGCGGACGCCGTCGCGCGGGACCTGAAGGCCGGGGTCCGCGACTTCCTGCGCCGCGGTGAGCCCGGCGGGGAGATGCGCCGACAGGCGGCGCGCGACCGACAGGCGGCCATGACCGACCGCCTTGCCGCGGCCGCCGACCACGCAAGCGCCGCGGCCGATCGCGTGGAGACCGCAAAGGAGCGCGCCGCCGCCGAGACCCCCTAGTGGGTCGCCGGTGCGGCGCTGATCTGTCCGAGCGCCGAGCCGGGGTCGCGGTCGATCGCGAGGTCGCCGATCGACACCATGCCGACCGGCTTCCCGTGATCCATCACGGGAATGCGGCGGATCCCGCGCTGGCGGACCATCTCGACCGCCCGGTCGATGGAGTCCTCCGGCCCAAGCGTCGCGACCTCGGTGGTGCAGAGGTCGCCGACGTGGAGCATCTCGAGCTCCCCGCCGGTCGCGAGCCCGCGCACGACGATGTCGCGGTCGGTGAGGATCCCGCAGCACGACCCGTCCTCCATCGCGAGGACGGCGCCGACGTCGCAGTCACGCATCATCTGCGCGGCCTCGGCCAGCGGCGCCGACGTCTCGCACGTGTGCAGGTCGGTGCTCATGATCTCGTTGACGAACTGGTGCATGGGAAGGCTCCTGGGAGAAGGTTGGGACTCCCTGTCGGATACCCACCCGACAGCCGGGGCGAACCCGGCGCTCAGCCGCCCATCGCGTCGCGATCGTCGGCGTAGTTCGGGAAGTGCACCGAGAGACCGCCGTCGATCGAGATGTTGATGCCGTTGATGTACGCCGCCTCATCGGAGGCGAGGAACGCGACAAGGTGCGCCACGTCCTCGGGCACGCCCGCCCGGTTTGCGAGCGAGTGGCGCACGAAGCCATCGACGATCTCCTGCGGAAAAGCCGCCACGGCAGCCTCGGTCATGATCAGCCCAGGTGACACGGCGATGCAGCGGATGCCGTCCTTGCCGTAGCGGGTGGCGATGTTGCGCGTCATGCCGATCACCGCCGCCTTCGAGGTCCCGTACATCGGGCGCACGTACTCCGCCTGCACGCCGGCGGACGAGGCCGTGTTGATGATCGCGCCGCCGCCGCGGGCGATCATGTGCGGGATCGCGTGCTTTGCGCCGAGCAGGTAGCCCCCGACGTTCACCTGCAGGACGCGCGCGAAGACGTCGGCGTCGATCTGCGTCACATCGATGTCCTGCGAGACGACCTCGGGGTCAAGGATCGCCGCGTTGTTGTGGAGGATGTCGAGGCCGCCGAAGCGGTCCACCGCGGTGGCGACCATCGCCTCGATCTGGTCCTCGTGCGCGACGTCGGTCGTGACGGCGGCGGCGCTGCCGCCCACGGCCTCGATCGCCGCCGCGACCTCCGCCGCCGCATCGCCGTGACGGTCCGCGACGACGACCGCCGCCCCGCGCTGCGCCAGGAGCATCGCGGTGGCCTTGCCGATGCCGGATGCGGCACCGGTGACGATCGCGACCTTCCCGTTCAGATTCGACATGTCTTCTCCGGAGTGGTGGTGGTGTGGTGTGCGGTGGTCACGCGGCGGGCGCGTGCCGGGTCTCGTCGAGGTCGGCGCCGAGCGTCCCACAGAGGAACGTGGCCCACGTGTCGCCGTTGTTCGCCCAGGCGTGACGCGCCCCGCACTGCATGAGGCTGTCCCCTTGCCGCAGCACGGTCGTCGCGCCGTCGTCGAGCGTGATCGTCACCTCGCCGCCGAGGACGTAGATGAAGTCCACCGACGGCGTGTAGTGCAGGCCGTACGCCTGCGGGCCGAGATCGAGGATCCCCGGAGCGAGGCGCTCGGTCTCGGCGGTCGCCGCCTCGATGTCCTCCGGCGGCGTCACCTCGCTCGCCGGCGGGTAGCTGCAGATCATGAAGCGGTAGCTCTCGCGCCCGGACGCGAAGAAGCGCAGGTCGTCGGGGAAGGTTCCGTCGTTCGGGACGGTGGGGATCGCGTCCTCGCCGAAGAGCTGCAGGACCTTCACCCCGCCGAGCAGCGGCGGCTGGACGGGCGTGAGCGCCTCGTCGCTGATGAAGACCGACTTTCCGGCGTCATCGACGCCTGTGACGACCCTGCGGTACTGCTCCATGCGGTGCTCCTCCCGTGGCGATGGCGGCGCGAGCCTACCCCTTGGCGCGTTGCCGGCGGGGGTTTCGGCGCACGGTGCCCGGGAGAAGCTCCCGGCACCTGCGCGCCGAGACCACCGATAGGGCACCCGACACCCCCGTCGACCCCGAGGAGCGCATCGGGCTGCTGCTGCGTCACCTCGGGACCAAGGCCGGCGGCCTGACGGACTCCGAGGCGCGCAGGCGCCTGGAGCAACACGGGCTGAACGAGATCCGGCGCCACCGTGGGCCGGGCCACCTCGCTGCCCTGGCACGCCAGTTCACGAACCCGCTCGCGCTCCTCCTCTGGGTCGCCGCCGCACTCGCCGTCCCGGCGGGCCTCGGGGCGCTCGCCATCGCGATCGTCGCGGTGATCATCCTCAATGCGGTCTTCGCCTTCGTCCAGGAGCTCCAGGCCGAGCACGCGACCGAGGCGCTGCGCGAGTTCCTGCCACTGCGGGCGCGGGTGCGGCGCAACGGCGCCGAAGTCGAGATCGACGCCCGTGACCTCGTGCCGGGCGATGTGCTCGTGATTGAGGAGGGCGATCGCCTCTCCGCCGACGTGCGGCTCTTCGACGGCAGCGTTGAGATGGACATGTCGCCGCTGACCGGCGAGGCGGAGCCCGTGCGGCGCGGCGCGACCCGCGACAGCGCCGCCGTCCCGCCGCTCGAGTCCGAGGACCTCGTCTTCGCGGGGACGTCGTGCACCGCGGGGCGCGCGGTCGGCGTCGTCTATGCCACGGGCATGCTCACGCAGCTCGGGCGGATCGCCGCGCTGTCCCAGCGGGTGCGCGAGACCTCCAGTCCGCTCCAGCGCGAGGTGCGCCGCGCGACGTAGCTCATCGCGGCGGTGGCGGTCGCGTTCGGCATCGTCTTCCTCATCATCGGGACGACGCTGGCCGGGCTGCCGGTGAGCGACGCCGCCCTCTTCTCGATTGGGCTGATCGTCGCCAACGTCCCGGAGGGGCTGCTCCCCACGATCACGCTCGCGCTCGCGGCAGGCGTGCGCCTGATGGCCCGTCGCCAGGCGCTGATCAAACGGCTCACCGCCGTGGAGACGCTCGGCTCGACCGACGTGATCTGCACCGACAAGACCGGGACGATCACGACCGGGCGCATGACCGTGACGCGCCTCTGGGCCGACGGACGCGAACTGCGCCCGGCGCACGACGGCGGGGCACCCCTGGGCGAGCCGTTCAGCGCCCTGCTGCGCACCGCCGTGCGCTGCAACAACGCGGCGATCCATCGCGGCGCTGATGGGTGGGAGCACCGCGGCGACCGGGGCGAGAGCGCCCTGCTCGTGGCTGCGGCGGAGCTCGGTGAGGACCTCGACGGGCTGCTCGCCCGCCGTGACGCAGACCGCCTAGCGGTCTTCAGCTTCGACCCGCACCTCAAGCGCATGACGACCGCCGATGTTGAGGCCGACGGCTCACGCTGGCTGCACGCGAAGGGCGCCCCGCTCGAGCTGCTCGAGCGCTGCGCTGCGGTGCGCCGAGCGGACGGCGACCGCCCGCTCGGCGCGGGCGACCGCACGGCGATCGCCGACGCGTTCACGCAGTACGCCTCGCAGGGGCTGCGCGTGCTCGCCTTCGCCGAGCGCGCCATCACCGGCGGGCCGCCCCAGGACCGCGACGAGGCTGAATCCGAGCTGACCTTCGTCGGCCTCGCCACGCTCGAGGACCCGCCGCGCGCGGAGGTGCGCGACGCCGTGGCGGCCTGCCGCCGCGCCGCCATCCGCATCATCGTCATCTCCGGCGACCACGGCCTCACCGTGCGGGCGATCGCCCACGAGGTGGGCATCGCGGGGCCGTCGGCGGCGATCCTCACCGGGGCCGAGCTTGACGCGATGACCGACGCGGAGCTCGGCCGCGCACTCGACCGCCCGGAGCTGCTCATCGCGCGCTCCTCACCGGAGACCAAGCTGCGCGTCGTCGACGCCCTGCGCGCGGCCGGCCACGTCGTCGCGATGACCGGCGACGGCGTGAACGACGCCCCCGCGCTGCGCCGCGCCGACATCGGCGTCGCGATGGGCCGCAGCGGCACCGACGTGGCCCGCGAGGCCGCGACGATGGTGCTCACCGACGACAGCTTCGCCTCGATCGTCGCGGCGGTGCGGGAGGGGCGCGTCGTCTTCGACAACATCCGCAAGTTCGTCCTGTACATCTTCGCCCACGCGACCCCGGAGGTCGTGCCGTTCCTGCTCTTCGCACTCTCCGGCGGGGCGATCCCGCTGCCGCTCACGGTCATGCAGATCCTCGCGATCGACCTCGGCACGGAGACCCTGCCGGCGCTCGCACTGGGCCGCGAGCCGGAGGAGCCCGGCGTAATGGAGCGCCCGCCACGGCGACGCAGCGAGGGCATCCTCAGCCGGGAGATGCTCGTGCGCGCCTGGCTGAAGATCGGGCTCATCGAGGCGGTGCTCGTCTGCGGCGGCTTCCTGTGGGTGCTGCTGCGAGCCGGCTGGTCGCCCGGCGATCCGACCGGCGAGGGCGATCCGCTCCACCACGCGTACGTCGTCGCGACGACGATGACGTTCGCGGGGATCACGGCGTGTCAGGTCGGGACGGCCTTTGCGGCACGAACCTCCCGCGCGTCCCTGCGGTCGATCGGTCCGTGGACCAACCGCCTGCTGCTCTGGGGGATCGCCTTCGAGCTCGCGTTCGCGGCAGCCGTGATCTACCTGCCGTTCCTACAGCCCGTCTTCGGCACGGCGGCGCTGAGCCCCACCGACCTCCTCGTCCTGCTCGCCTTCCCTCCGATCGTCTGGGGGAGCGACGAGCTGCGCCGGGCGCTGGCGCGGCGGCGCAGCGCCGTCAGCGTCCCGGCCAGAGCAGCGTCTTGATCGAGCGGCGCTCGTCCATCGCGGCGTACGCGTCAGCGACCTCGCCCAGCGGGAGCTGGAGGTCGAAGACGAGGCCCGGCTCGATCGTCCCGTCGAGGACGTCCTTGAGCAGCTCGTCGAGGTACGAGCGCACCGGTGCGATGCCGCCCGAGAGCGAGACGTTCGTCAGGAACATCTGGAAGATCGGCACCTGCGAGACCGCGTGCGGAAGGCCGACGTAGCCGACGCGCCCGCCGGGGCGCGTGGCGCCGACGGCCTGCTCGAGCGACTCCTGCGTCCCGACGCACTCGAGCGCCGCGTCCGCACCGGGTCCGCCGAGCAGCTCCTGGATGCGCGCGATGCCGTCGGGGCCGCGCTCCTCGACGATGTCGGTCGCGCCGAACCGCTTGCCGATCGCCTGCCGGTCGGCGTGACGCGACATGAGGATGATGCGCTCGGCGCCGAGGCGCGAGGCGGCGAGCACGGCGCTGAGGCCGACGGCGCCGTCACCGACGACGACGACGCGATCGCCGGGCTTCACGCCGGCCGCGATGGCCGCATGGTGGCCGGTCCCCATGACGTCGGAGAGCGTCAGCAGGCTCGGGATCATGTCCGCGTCGGGCATCTCGGGGACCTTCACGAGGGTCCCGTCGGCCCACGGCGCGCGCGCCCACTCGCCCTGGCCGCCGTCGATCAGCCCGTCCTTGTCGGCCGCGCTGAAGAAGCTCCCGTTGACGCAGGAGGTGTGCATGCCGTGCTGGCAGTTAACGCACGTGCCGTCGCTCGTCGCGAACGGCGCGATGACGAAGTCGCCGGGCTTCAGCGTCTTGACCTCGCTGCCGACCTCCTCGATCACGCCGACGAGCTCGTGGCCGATGCGCTTGGGCTCCTCGACCGGCGTGATGCCGCGGTAGGACCAGAGATCAGAGCCGCACACGCACGACGCGGTGATCTTCACGATCGCATCGGTGGGCTTGATGATTGAGGGGTCCGGAACGTCGTCGACCCGGATGTCGTGGGTGCCGTGGATGACGGTTGCGCGCATGCGCCGATGCTATCCGAGCAGGGGCGCAGCGCCGTGCTGCGCGCACACCCGCCGCGCGATGTAGCGTACCGATCCGGGTCCCCCACCCGACCACCGGAGGAGGCTGCAGTGCTCAAGGACTTTCGCGCGTTCCTCATGCGCGGCAACATCGTCGACCTGGCCATCGCCGTGGTCGTCGGCACCGCGTTCGCCGCCCTCATCGGCTCGCTCGTGGCCAATCTGATCACGCCGATCATCGCGGCGATCCTCGGGAAGCCGGACTTCTCGGCGCTCACCTTCACGATCAACGGGTCGGTCTTCCGCTACGGCAGCTTCCTCAACGCGGTGGTCACCTTCGTGTCGGTCGTCGCGGCGATCTTCTTCCTCGTCGTCAAGCCGCTGCAGGCCCTGCAGGCGCGCCGCGGGATCGAGCCGGGCGACACGCGCTCGGAGGAAGTCCGTGTGCTCGAGGAGATCCGCGACCTGCTCGGCAGCAGGAGCGCGTAGGACCGCGCCCCGCGGCACCGAAATCCACCCTGATGCGCGCCGACTCGCCCGGACACGACGACCAGGCCCGCCGCTCGCGCGGCGATGCGGCAGCACGGCGTGAGCGGCGCCGCAGGCAGGTCCGGCGACGGCGCCTCGTGCTGCTGGTCGTCCTGCTCGCGATCGGCGGCTCGGTTGCGTGGGCCGTCACACCGCGCACCCAGTCCGGCGCGTCGCTCAGCGCCGAAGCGACGGCCGCCGTGCCCTCGACGACGACCGCCGTCGGCGAGCAGTCCGACCCGCCCTCGAACGGCCCAACGGCCTGGACAGCACGCCCGGCGACGGTGAAGGCCCGTCGGTCCGACACCGCTCGGCTCGCACTGAAGGGCGTGATCACCGGCGGCATCTCGCCGAAGTCCGTGGCCTCGTCCGGCGCTGGCTTTGTGACCGCGCAGAACATGATGTACAGCCACACCGTCACGGTCTACAACGCGAAGACGCTGAAGCTCGTCAAGGCGATTTCGGATCAGGTGAACCTCGCACGGCTCGGATATCCGCAGTACCCCGGTCTCGTGCGCGGCGCCCCGGTCGAGGCGGCCTTCTCCCCTGGTGGGCGCTACGCGTACGTGTCGAACTATGCGATGTACGGGCCGAAGTTCGGTCCTGAGGGCCAGGACACGTGCTCGGCCGGTGACGGCACCGAGCGCAGCTTCGTCTACCGGATTGACATGAAGTGGCTGAAGGTCGACAAGGCCTTCCGCGTCGGCGCCGTGCCCAAGGTCGTCGCCGTCACCCCGAACGACCAGTACGTCCTCGTGGCCAACTGGTGCTCGTGGACGATGAGCGTCATCTCGGTGAAGCAGGGGCGCGTCCTGCGCAACGTCCCGATCGGGCGCTACCCGCGCGGGATCGCCGTCTCGCCGAGCGGCAAGGTCGCGTACGTTGCGGTGATGGGCGGCTCCGAGCTCGTGCGCGTCGATCTCCACACCTGGAAGACCAAGCGCATGGAGGTCGGCGCCGGCCCGCGCGCCCTCGTCTTCGCGCCGTCGGGCAAGTCCATCTTCGTGTCGCTGAACGCCGCCGGGCGCGTCGCGAAGTTCGACACGAAGTCCCACACGGTGCGCTACAGCCTGAACACCGGCAGCCAGCCACGCAGCCTCGCCCTGTCATCCGACGGCACGGCGCTCTACGTCGTGAACTACGAGAGCGGCACGGTGACGAAGCTGCGTGCGCGCGACATGCAGCCACTCCAGACGATCCAGGCGTGCGAGCACCCGATCGGCATCACCTACGAGCCGACGACAAAGCGGGTGTGGGTCGCCTGTTACGGCGGGTCGATCCGGGTCTACGACGACCGCTGACTGGCCGACGCCCGCGCGGCCGGATAGTGTTTGCCACGAGTGGGATCGCACGTCCACAGTGGTGATGCCGGGCACGACGCACCGGCTCGGTGGGCGAGCCATCCCGTGCGCTCCCACGCCGCGATCCCGCTGCTCGTCGTCTGTCTCTCCGGCGCGGCGCTCTCGCTGCAGTCGTTCATCAATGGCCGGCTAGGGGCGAACCTCGGCTCGGCGGAGCTCGCGGGCACCATCAACTACGCCGTGGGACTCGTGATTTCGATCGCGATCATCGCAACGACCGGGCGTTATGGGCGCGCCCGCGAGCACCTGCGCGGCGGCGTGCGTCCACGCTGGTGGCACTACGGCGCCTGCGTCCTCGCGGCCGTCTCCGTCATCGTCCCCGCCAAGGCGGCCCCCGAGATCGGCATCGCCCTGCTGACTGTCGCGCTCGTGTGCGGCCAGACGACCGGCAGCCTCATCGTCGATGCGATCGGCCTCGGGCCGGGCGGGCGCCGGCCGCCGACCGTGCCGCGCGTGGCGGGCGTCGTCATCGCCCTCGCCGCGGTGGCGATCGGCAGCTTCCAGAGCGGCGGGGACCTCAATGTCGGACTCGTGCTGCTCACCGTCGCGGCGGGCATGACCGTCGGGCTCGTGCAGGCGGCGCTCGGGCACCTGACCGCCGCGATCGGCGACCCGATCACGGCGACCGGGATTGTCTTCGCCATCGGTCTCCCCGGCTGCATCGCCGGGTGGCTCATCCTCGTCGGCCCCGAGGCGCCCGGCGGGTGGTCGGCCCCGGCCCCGCAGTGGGTGCTCGGCGGGCTCATCGGCGTGCTCGTCACCGCTGCGATCGGCCGCACGGTCGGCGCGCTCGGCGTGCTCATCGCGACCCTCGCGCTCGTCGCGGGCCAGTCGCTCGGCGGCCTCGTCATCGACGCGGTTTCGCCCGCGAGCGGTCAGTCGATCACCGCGCGGACGATCCTCAGCGTCCTGCTGACCTTCGTCGCGGTGACCGTCAGCGTGACCGTGCGACGACGCCCGAAGGTCCCCGCCTGAGCGCGTACGATGGCGGGGTGACCATCGCCCATACGCCTCAGGCATCCCGCGTCGTCCTGACGCTCCTCATGCAGCAGATGCACGCGAACCTCGAGGGCGACGTGCACGGCGGCGTCATCCTCCGGCACATCGACGAGTCCGCGGGCATCGCCGCGCACCGCCACTGCCGCCGCCGCGTCGTCACCGCCGGCGTCGATCGCATGACCTTCGACGCTCCGGTCAAGGTCGGCGATCTGCTCGTCGTCGAGGCACAGGTCAATCAGACCTGGAACACCTCGCTCGAGTGCGGCGTGCGCGTCTGGGCCGAGGATCTGAGCACCGGCGAACAGCGCCGCGTCGCCTCGGCGTTTCTCACGATGGTCTCACTCGACGTCACCGGGCGCCCCACCGCCGTCCCGCCGATTCAGTTCGTCGATGCAGACGATGAGCGGCGCGCCCAGGCGGCGCAGCTACGCCGTGACGGGCGCCTCGAAGAGCGCCGCCGCCTCCAGAGCTGAGCGGCCATCGCACGGCGCAAGCCGGCGCGGCACGGTGGAGCCCCCTGGACGGATCAGCCATGATGGCGCCATCGTCGGCGTGATGCTCCTGCTGTGGCTGTACCGGCTGGTGGTGGGCGGGGCGTCGCGACGGCGAACGTAGGCCCCGCCGTCACTTCCTGAAGAGCAGGGAGCTCGACTCTCCGTCGTCGTCGTCTTCGCTGTCGGAGTTCCAGAGGACGAGACCACCGATCTCGGCATCAGACGGAATCTGGAAGGCGAGAGTGACGGTCTGCTTGAAGCCGGGCTGGACCTCGTCACCGCAGATGTCGTTCCCCACAATCCAGATCTGATCGTCGACCGGATCGAACTGACGACCCTTGTCATCAAGGAGAACCGTGCTGTTGCCACCGCAGAAGATGTCCTGCCCGCTGTTCATGTTGTTCTTCCACGTGACGACAGCCGCGATCAGCTTGGCACCCTTGGCCGCAACCATAGGTCCGTCCTCGAAGCCATCGGTTGGGAGACTGCTCACAGCTTCGATCGACGAAACGCGGAAAGTCACGTCATCGTCGACCCCGACACCCGGGACACCGGTCTCTGTCACCCCGGACGGTGACTCGGGCTCGGCAGCGTCAACCGCCTTGCCAGAGCTGGGAGCGGCATCGATGCTCGCTTCTTCGGTGGTGGCTGCGGTGGGCTCAGCGGTGACCGTCTTCACGACCGTTCGCATGTCTGAGCTGCCACACCCGACGGCGGCGAGCGAGGCGACGACCAGCAGCAGAAGGCCAGCGTTGCGCATGTGAATTCATTCTCTCCTTGAGCCTGGAGCAGGCCTCAGTTGGCGATGTGGTCGGTCCAGGCTGTGCCATCCCAATAGCGCAGGCGATGAAGCCCCTGCGGATCGGGATACCAGTCGGCGGCCCGACTGGCGGCGCCGCTGCGAGCGCGCCATTCCTCCTTGCGGCCGTTACGTCTGCGGCCGGAACGGCGTCCAGCCTTGGGCCCCCATGCCTGCTGCGCGAGGTGACCGGTATTCCCTGCCCCTGGTGCGGGTCGACACGATCGTTCGTGCTTGCCGTACACGGGTCACCGGAGACGTTTCGCTACAACGCGCCTGCGGTCGTCATCGCCACCGTGCTCCTCATCACAGCAGTGGCTGGGCTCTCAAGCACAACCTTCCGCCGCCGCCTTTCGGCATTGGTCTCCGGACGCTCAGTCGCACTGACGATGGCGGCTTGCGCTCTCTGCTGGATCTGGACGCTGACGCACCAGTCGGCGATCGTCACCTAGCGCTTCAGCGCGGCAGCTGAAAGCCCAGGCGCCGCGGGACGCCGATCGCGGAGGCCAGCAAGGGATTGATGTGCTCCCCCAGCTCATCGCGGCGGTCCGCGCGCAGCATGCAGCGCCGCAGGAGCGTCCCGCCCGCATAGGCGAGCGGCGCTGGAGGGAATGAGCGGGCGCGCCGCTCGACGAGCGCCAGGCGCAAGAGCGGCGAGTCACCGTCCGTCACCATGGCCGCGAGGATCTCCCCGCCCATGAAGCTCGGGAGGACGCCGTTGCCGGTGAACCCGAAGCCGAATGACACCCGGCCGGAGGTGCCGAAGTGCGGAAGGTGGTCGGCCGAGACGTCGATCGGGCCTCCCCATGCCACATCGAGATGGGAGGCGGTGAGCGCCGGAAACGTTTCAAGGAGTCGCCGGCCGAGGGTGGCCTGCACCCTGCGGTCCTCGAAGAGCGCGGGGTGCTGGCGCGCCCCGAGCGCCATGCGACCCCCGCCCCAGCCGAAGAGGATGCGGCCATCGGCTGTCAGGCGGGTGTAGTGGAGCATCGCCTGGAGGTCGCAGATCGAATAGGCGGGCGACCAGCCGCAGTCGGCGAGAACCTCGGGAACCGGCGCTGTCGCGACGATGTGGCTCGACGCGACGCTGAGCTTCCGCCGCAGGTGCTGCACGGCCGCCGTCTGGCAGCCGATCGCGAGGACCGCCCGGCGGGCGCGGATGGATCCATGGTCGGTGTGGAGGGCCACGTGGCCGGGGCCGTCGCGCAGACCGTTGACGCGCGTGTGCTCGTAGAGCTGCACGCCGGCGGCGAGCGCCTTCGCTCGGAGCGCGCCGACGAGCCCCGCCGGGTTGACGGTCGCTGAGTCGGTGGTGAGCGTGCCTGAGCGGAACGTCGGCGAGTCGCAGATCTCGCGCACCTCTTCTGCGCTGAGCTCAAGGTCGCGCGACGCTTCCTGCGAGGGCCCCGTGGCCACCTCGAGTTGGGCGGCGTGCGTGAAGCAGGCCCCGGGCGCCTCAGCGAGGCACCAGTCCTCGAACTGCGCGAGGGCGCGCACTGATGCGTCGACGATCGCCCGCGCATCATCGGCGCCGAACGCCGCGGTCATCGCGGCCAAGCGGTCCCCGTAATGGTTGACGAAGCCACCGCTGCGGCCGCTCGGGCCGTGCCCGCAGCGGGTCCGCTCAAGCACGACGACCACCGACGACGGGTCGCGGCGCTTGACCTGAAGCGCGGTCCACAGACCGAGAAACCCCCCGCCGACAATGGCCACATCGGCGCGCACGTCGCCGACGAGCGGCGGGGCGGCAGACACTTCCGGCTCCATCTCGAGCCATAGACCCAAAGCGGACGACCGCACGGTGGCGAGTCTATCCGACGAACATGGAGACGGCGGGAATCGAACCCGCGTCCATGACCGCGTAGTGACAGCTTCTACGAGCGTAGTCCGCACTCTGATCTCGCCTCCCGGTCGCCTTGCGGACGGGGTTCCGGGAAGCCAGCCCTCTGAAGATGTCCCCGTTCCGGCGAAGGCGGACCTCGACGGGTGAGCCGGCATTCTGATCCAGGACATCCCGACGGCCGGCAGGCCGGGGCCCAGACCTCACGACCTAGCTATGAACTAGGCGGCGAGGGCGTACTCGTGAGAGTCCGCACATATGGTTTTGCCGGGGTTTTA